>OGKW01001887.1_pt1 | contig 11187 bp, 11 predicted proteins | sample 1572601 | NCBI WGS metagenome assembly OGKW01 (sample SAMEA2581875, study PRJEB24529) | metagenome | biome: Human gut stool | place: China | collected 2011
TCTCCATTCCGAACGTTTTGTCGTAGTGGCCTTCGGGACGGGTCAGCTGCTCGACGCCTCCTTCGAGGACGGCGCCTTCGCCCGGGGTGAAGGTGATCGTCGTGGCGTTGGGCCCGCCCTCGTAGGGTCCCATGTCGTACATGTGCCAGGGAGCCGGAATGGATGCTTCCAGCACGATCCGGTAGGTCTGGCCGTCGAGGTGCTGCACCGAGCTTTTCCAGCTGACGCTCTGCGCCGAGACGGTCGTGGCGATCATTGCGGCAAGGACCGGCAGGAGGGTGCGAATCAGTTTGTACATAGTCGTGTCGCTTTTTATATTTCGGACAAATATACGGTTTTTTTACGGATAAATTGCTACATTCGCACGATGATTCGAATCTCGCTCGTCATTCCCACCCACAACCGTGCCGCACAACTCGTTGCGGCGCTCGAATCCGTCGTGCGGCAGGATCTTCCGCGCGACGAGTGGGAGTGCGTGGTGGTGAGCAACAACTCCACGGACGACACCGAGGCGCGTTTCGCGGCCTTTGCCGCGGCGCATCCCGGGTGTGGCCTGCGGCTCGTCGCGGAGGAGGGACCGGGGGTGTCGTACGCCCGCAACCGCGGACTGCGGGAGGCGCAGGCGCCGCTGGTGGCCTTCATCGACGACGACGAACGGGTCAACGAGGGGTTTCTGCGCGCCTATCTCGAATTCTTCGAAACCCGTCCCGGGGCCGTCGTGGCCGGGGGGCGCATCGTCGCCGAATACCCCGCGGGACGTCCGGCGTGGATGTCGAAATACGTCGAAATGCCGATCGCCAATCCGATGGATTTCGGAGAGCGGGTGCGTCCGTTCCCGGCGGGACGCGTTCCCGGGGGCGGCAATATGGCTTTCCGCCGTGCGGGGCTGGCCGGTTACGGGGGGTTCGATCCGACGCTGGGGCGCGTGAACGGCGAGTTGATCGGCGGCGAGGAGAACGACTTTTTCGAACGTCTCCTGCTCGGCGGCGAGACGATCTGGTATGTGCCGGGGGCGGTGATGTGGCACATCATTCCGCCGGCGAAACTCACCGGGGCTCATTTTCGGCGGTTGAGCTACAACGTCGGGGTGAGCCAGCGGCTGCGGGCCGAAATCCGCCGCCGGCTGCCGAAGACCTTCGTGCTGGAGATCGCCAAATGGGCGGCGACGCTCGTGCTCTGCTGCACGATGCCGCCCCGCAAATCGCGGTGGCTGCTGCGCATGCGTCTGGAAATCAGCCGGGGGCTGTTCACGAAAATTAAAAATTAGGAGTTGCAGACTTTGGTCGCATGCGATAAGCCCCTCCCGAGGAAGGGATTTGGGGTGGGCAGAATTGTAAATACGGCAGAACGCCGTAAGAACGCCGGGCGATAGCGAATTCTCCGGAAGAAAATTGGTTGTGATTCCGGTATGCGCTGTTGTTTTAAATACAAAGGGCTGAACAAATGTTCAGCCCTTTGTATTTAAAACAGGTACTTTTCGTTTTTGACCTTGTTCACCAGCCGGTGGATGTCGGCCCAGGCCTCCTCGCCGAAGGTCGTGCCGACGACTTCGATCACCTTGCCGGCGGTGATGGCGCCGATCGTGCCGCACTGGCGCAGCGAAAGTCCGTCGCAAAGCCCCGCCAGGAATCCGGCGGCGTAGAAATCGCCCGCTCCCGTGGTGTCCACGCGCTTGGCCGCGGCCATGATGCCCACGTGTACGACCTCCTCGCCCTGTTTGATCAGCGCGCCTTTCGTGCCGATCTTCACGACGGCCAGTTCGCACATCTGCGAAATGGCCTGGAGGGCGTTCAGCGGCTCGGCCTCGCAGGTGAAGGTCTTGGCCTCGTCCTCGTTGGCGAAAACGATGTCGACGTGCTCGCTCACCAGCCCGCGCAGGAATTCGAGGTTCTCGGCCACGATGTTGAAGCTGGCCAGGTCGATGGCGACCTTCAGGCCGCACTTCTTGGCCGTACGGGCGGCCTTGAGGATCAGGTCGTGGTTCTGCACCAGATAACCTTCGACGTAGAGGCAGTCGTACCCCTCGAAAATCGACGGCTCGATCTCTCCGGCCGAGAGTTCGAGCGCCGCGCCGAGGTGGGTGACCATCGTGCGCTCGCCGTCGGCGGAGATCAGCGACACGCATTTGCCCGAACGTTCCCTGCCCCGGAAAATGATCGGCTCGATGCCCAGGTTGTCCAGCGCCTGCACCAAGAAGTCGCCCGTGGTGTCGGGGCCCACCTTGCCGATGAACCCGACGCTGCAACCCAGCTGCGCCATGGCGCGGATGGTGTTGCCGGCCGATCCTCCGAGCGAGAGGGAATAGGGGAGTCCGGCCACCGATTTCGAAATTTCGGTCTGGAGCCGGGTGTCCACGAGGCTCATCGAGCCTTTGGCTAATTTGAACCTCCCCAGCACGGAGTCGGTTTTCAGGTTGACCAGCATGTCGGTCAGGGCGTTGCCGATGCCAATTACGCGTTTCATTCGCTTATGTTCGGGTTTTTGTTGAATTCGTTTGCATTGCGGCCGTTCGCGGCGGGCAGGCGGAGCTGTCTAAATCGACAGGATTTTCACCAGTTCCAGCGCTCCGCGGTCGATGCCTTTGTCGTGTTTGATGGCCTTGGCGAAGGGCACGTAGACGATCTTGCCGTTCATCGTGCCGATCATCACGTTGCGCTGTCCGTCGAGGATCGCCTCGATGGCCGCTTCGCCCATGCGCGAGGCGAGGATGCGGTCCACGGCCGTCGGCGAGCCGCCGCGCTGGATATGGCCCAGAATCGTCACCCGCGCGTCGTACTGCGGGAACTCCTTCTTCACACGTTCGGCCAGCGCCGTGGCGCCGCCCGTCTTGGGATTCTCCGCGACGATCACGATCGCCGAGTTCTTGCTCTTGCGGAACCCGTGGTTGATCAGTTCCGCCAGCTGGTCGACCTCGGTCTCCATCTCCGGGATGATCGCCGCCTCGGAACCCGTCGCGATGGCGCTGTTGAGCGCCAGGTAACCCGCCGTGTGGCCCATCACCTCGACGAAAAAGAGGCGTTCGTGGCTCGACGCCGTGTCGCGCAGTTTGTCGACCGACTCCATGATCGTATTCAACGCCGTGTCGTAGCCGATCGTCGAGTCCGTGCCTCCGAGGTCGTTGTCGATCGTTCCGGGAAGCCCCACGATCGGCACGTTGTATTCCTCGGCGAAAAGTCCCGCGCCGGTCAGCGATCCGTCGCCGCCGATCACCACCAGAGCGTCGATGCCCGCGGCCACCATGTTGTCGTAAGCCGCCTTGCGGCCTTCCACGGTCTTGAACTCCTCGCTGCGGGCGGTTTTCAGGATCGTGCCGCCCAGCTGGATGATGTTGCTCACGCTCTGCGATTTGAATTCAACGATCTCGTTGAATACCAAACCTTTGAATCCGCGCATGATTCCTTTTACGGTAAATCCGTTGTAGATTGCGCTGCGCGTCACCGCGCGGATTGCCGCATTCATGCCCGGCGCGTCGCCGCCCGATGTCAGAATGCCTATGCTCTTGATTCCGGCCATACTCTCATTTGTTAAAAACAAAACCGTTCAAAGGTACGAAAATATTTCAAAAATTTCAAAAATACGGGCGGCCCAAAAAGGATGCCGCCCGTATTTCCGGGAACTTTTTATTTTAACGCGAATGATTTCCGGCTTCGCTTACCGGGACCGGGCGGCGCTGCCGCGGGTCGTTTTTGCGCTGTCGGCGGCGTCGGTTTCCCGGCGGATCGTCACCGAGGCTTCGTCGCCGGTCTCGGAGGCTTTGACCGAGACCTTCCGGCCGTCGGCGTTGACCTGCAGTTCGCCCTGCTTCTTGTCGACGGTGATGTCGATGGATTTCGAGGGCACGGAGATGTGGAGCGTCTTGCGGCCCTCCTCGATCACGCTTTCGTCGTCGTAATCTTCCAGCAGGCGTTCGAGGGTGGTGGTGTCGCCGTCGATGACGATTTCGCTCTGGAACACCTGTTCGAGGACCCTGCGTTTCGTCCGGAACTTGTCGCCTACGTTCTCGCGGATGGCCACGCACGATACGGCGATGATCGAGGCCAGCCACAGCAGGAAGATGGCCAGCACGGTCTTGCCGCCGGGTTTGCGCGAGGCGATCAGGCACATCAGCACGTAGATCAGCAGGATGATGGGGATGAGCGTGGCCAGGATGCCCAGACTCGCGATCCAGATCGACACCGTGTTGCCGAAGACGGCGGGCGTGAAGAAACCCTCTCCGCCGACGATCAGGGCGAACATGCCGATGATCAGGGCGCAGGCCGCCATGATGAGTCCGAAGACGATGAACCCGGCGATGATTTTCAGCAGGATCAGCACCACCTTGCCGAAGACCGATACGACTTCGGCGACGATCGGTTTGGCCTTGGCGTCGGGTTCGGCGCAGGCCGTGGCGGTGGCCGCGGTGACCTCGCCGATGGATTGTGCGGTGATCTTCTCGCCGTTCATTTCGAGTTTCTGCCGCGCCGAACGGGCCGCCGGAACGGCGAACCACATGATGAAATAGCAGATTAGGAAGATGCCGAACAGGTTGCCGAACATCGGGCTGAACCAGTGCAGGAAGGGAATCCACCCGAAGCAGGTGAACAGCAGGGGCAGAAACAGCCCGAGGCGCACCCACACGGGGTCGATGTCGAAATATTTGCCGATTCCGGCGCAGACGCCGCCCAGCTTGGCGTTTTCCGTGTCGCGGTAGAGCCGGCGGGGGATGCGCGGCGTGTCGCAGTGCAGGTCGCGGTCGACGCTCTCCCGGGAGATGTCCTCGGCCGAGCCCATTTGCCGGATGATGTTCAGGATCAGCGGTTTCTCCACGATGCGGGTGTTGTCCTGCGCCGAGAGGATCAGTTCCGCGATGCGGGCTTCGATGTCGGCGACGATCTCCGCGCCGTCGGCCGTGTCCTTATAGGTTGTCTTGAGGCTCTCGAGGTAGGTTTCGAGGGCCTCGTAAGCGTCGGCGTCCATCGTGAATGCCACGCCCGAGATGCTGCATTTTTTAACCTCTTTCATGGTTGTCGCGTCGTTTCGGAATTCAGAGTTTGCGGATGCTGCCGCCGCTCGACTTTTCCAGCGAAGTCCGGCAGTCGCCCGAGTAGCGGACCGACGAGCCGCTCGATGCGCTGGCGGTGAGTTTTCCGCTGCAATCGATCGAAGCGCTGGCGGCGCTCGACGTGTCGATCGTGGCGTTGACGGCCGAGAATTTTTCGGCGTTGAGTTTCGATGCCGAACTCATGTCGGCCCTGAACGTCCCGGCGGAACCTTCGAGGATGATTTTCGATGCGCTCGATGCGTCGAGCGAACAGCTTTCGGCCTCGATCGAGGCCTCGACCTTCGAGGCGCTCGATGTTTCGATGGTGCAGGAGACGGCTTCCACCGCGGCTTTGATCTTGGCGGCGCTCGAAGCCTCGATGCTGAATTTGCCGGCTTTGAGCGTCGTTTCGCCGATGATCTTCGAGGCGCTCGAAGCGTCGAGCGAGCGGATTTTCCCGTTGGCCGGGACGGTGATCGTGACGTTGCCGTTCTGGATGTTGTTCACCTTTTGATCGAGGGTGGCTTCGAGTTTGCCCTTGACGGCCCGGACCACCACCAGGTCGATCAGGTTGTCGTCGGCTTCGATGCGGATGTCCGACACCTTGTCCGAGATGACGACTTTCACGGCGCGCGAGGCTTCGATGCTGTCGAAATCGGGTGCCGGAACGGTTTTGGTGACGATCTTGCCGCTGCCCTTGATGTTTTTGCCCAGCAGGGGCGCTGCGACGCAGGCGACATAAGCGGTTGCGGAGAGGCACGCTGCGATCAGGACGGCTATCAGCAGGAGTTTTTTCATGGTTTTGTTTTTTGGGGGTTAATTGTTTTTTCCGTGGCGGATGAGTTGGATCTGTCCGACGAGTTCATCCCAGGCTTCGTCGAGCGTTGCGAGGTATTCGCGGCCTTTGTCCGTGAGCGTGTAGTACTTGCGGGGCGGACCCTGCGGGGATTCCTCCCAGCGGTAGGTCAGCAGTCCGGCATTTTTCTGCCGGGTGAGGATCGGGTAGAGCGTACCCTCGACTACGATCATCTCGGCCTGCTTGAGTTCGGCGATGATCTTCGGAGCATACGAGTCCTCGCGGGAGAGAATGGCGAGGATGCAGTACTCCAGAATTCCTTTGCGCATTTGCGCCTTTACGTTGTCTTCAGCCATGGTGCTATGCGTTTAACCTTTTGGGGGCTTTGGGAACGATCAGCCAGAGGATGATGTAAACCCAGAGCGAGAGACCTCCGAAGAAGATCAGGAGCAGGGTTGCGATGCGTACCAGTGATGTATCGAGTCCGAAGAATTCGGCCAGGCCGGCACAGACGCCTGCGATAATGCTGTCTTGGGAACGGAATAACCGTCTGTTTTCGTTCGTTGCCATGATTTTATCGGTTTTTGCTGTTGATATTGAATTTTCGGGCCGGCTCCTCGGGAATGACGATCCAGAGGATGATGTAGGCCCAGATCGAAAGTCCGCCGAAAAGGATCAGCAGGAGCATCAGCAGCCGGATCAGCGTCGGGTCGGAGTCGAAATACGCGGCGAGACCTCCGCAGATGCCGGCGATCGAACGCTCGGTGCGCGAGCGGTAGAGTTTGCGCAGGGGCGGCTGTTCGGCGGATTCGGTTCCGGTCCCTCCCTCGGCGGACTCGGACCGCTCCGCGCCGCGGGGTTCGCCGAAATCGGCCGGACTGCCCATCTGGGCCATCGTCGCACGGACGACGTCGAGCGTAATGACCCGCATGGGCGAGGCGACCCGCTCGCGGAATATCTCCGCCACACGGGCCTCGATGTCGCCCATCGTTTCGGCGTCACCCTCCGGCAGACGCCGCCGGATGTCGTCGAAATAGCTGCCCAGTACCCGGTAGGCGTCCTCGTCGAGGATGAATGCCACGGAGCCGATGTTTACGTTTACAGTCTCTTTCATGGTCGTAAAAGTATTGTCGCGGTTTGATGTTTTGCGGGTTTTACTATTATTACAATGCAAATATAATATAAATTTTAGTATTATGCAATACAAAGTACCTCATTTTTTGAAAATATTTTTCATCCCTATATTTAGAACGGCGGCAATTTGGGGTTCGGGAGGGGGTATGCGCCGGAGAGGAACTCGCGGTTCGGCGGGGTGTCTTCTCCTCCCTTTTCAAAGGGAGGTCGGGAGGGATTGTCTGTCTGGATGCGCGACGCGCATATCGCCCGGCATAAAAAGGGGCCGGAGCAACGCTCCGGCCCTGGTCGTTATCGCAGCTGCGACAGTCGTTAGTCCTCGAACTTCGCCGAGAGGAACTCGCGGTTCAGACGGGCGATATGCGCAATGGAAATCTGCTTGGGGCACTCGGCCTGGCAGGCTCCCGTGTTGGTGCAGTTGCCGAAGCCCAGTTCGTCCATCTTGGCGACCATCGCCTTGGCGCGGCGCGCACCCTCGACACGGCCCTGGGGCAGTTTGGCGAGCGACGACACGCGGGCGGCGACGAAGAGCATGGCCGAACCGTTCTTGCACGTCGCGGCGCAGGCTCCGCAGCCGATGCAGGCGGCGGCGTCCATCGACTCCTCGGCGTCGGCCTGCGAGATCGGAATGGCGTTGGCGTCGGGCACCGAGTTCGTGCGCACCGAGATGAAGCCTCCGGCCTGCAGAATCTGGTCGTAAGCCGAACGGTTCACCACGAGGTCCTTGATGACGGGGAACGCTGCCGAGCGCCACGGCTCGATGGTGATCGTCGCGCCGTCCTTGAACTTGCGCATGTAGATCTGGCAGGTCGTGGCGCCCTGGCTGGGACCGTGGGCCTGTCCGTCGATGTGCAGCGAGCACATGCCGCAGATACCCTCGCGGCAGTCGTGGTCGAAAGCCACCGGCTCCTTGCCCTCGTGGATGAGATTGTTGTTCAGGATGTCGAGCATTTCGAGGAACGAGGTGTCGGCCGAAATGTTCTCCACCTTGTAGCTCTCGAAAGCGCCTTTGGATTTAGCGTCCTTTTGACGCCATATCTTTAATGTAAAATTCATGGTTTCGATTCGATATTAAAGTTCAACGTCAAATGGCCTTAATCTTTGTAGTTGCGCTGTGCGGGGTGCACGAACTCGAAGTTCAGCGGCTCCTTGGTGAGTTCCGGAGCCTGGTCCATGCCCTTGTACTCCCATACGGCGGCGTATACGAAGTTCTCGTCGTCGCGCTTGGCTTCGCCCTCCTCGGTCTGGTGTTCCGTGCGGAAGTGGCCGCCGCACGACTCCTCGCGGTTGAGGGCGTCGCGGGCCATCAGCTCGCCCAGCTCCAGGAAGTCGGCCAGACGCAGCGCCTTTTCAAGTTCGACGTTGAAGTCGTTCTCCTTGCCTACGACCTTCACGTCCTTCCAGAACTCCTTGCGCAGGGCCTGAATCTCGGTGATGGCCTTTTCGAGGGACTCTTTCGTGCGGGCCATGCCGACGTTCTCCCACATGATGTGGCCCAGCTTCTTGTGGATATCGTCCACCGACTGCTTGCCGTTGATCGCGAGGAGTTTCGCGATCTTCTCCTTGACGCCCTTCTCGGCCTCGTCGAAGGCCTTGGTGTCGGTCTTCACCTTCGGGGCCTGGATCTTGTGCGAGAGGTAGTCGCCGATGGTGTAGGGCAGCACGAAGTAACCGTCGGCAAGACCCTGCATCAGGGCCGATGCGCCGAGGCGGTTGGCGCCGTGGTCCGAGAAGTTGGCCTCGCCGATGGCGTAGAGACCCGGGATGGTGGTCATCAGGTTGTAGTCGACCCAGATGCCGCCCATCGTGTAGTGCACGGCGGGGAAAATCTGCATCGGCTGCTCGTAGGGGCTGACGTCGGTGATCTCCTCGTACATGTCGAAGAGGTTGCCGTAACGCTGCTTGATAATGTCCTTGCCCAGACGCTCGATGGCGGTCTTGAAGTCGAGGTATACGGCCAGACCGGTCTCGTTCACGCCGTAGCCTGCGTCGCAACGCTCCTTGGCGGCGCGCGAAGCCACGTCGCGCGGCACGAGGTTGCCGAAGGCCGGGTAGCGGCGTTCCAGATAGTAGTCGCGGTCCTCCTCGGCGATCTGCGAGGGTTTGAGCTTGCCGGCGCGGATGGCCTTCACGTCCTCGAGTTTCTTGGGAACCCAGATACGGCCGTCGTTACGCAGCGATTCGGACATCAGCGTCAGCTTCGACTGCTGGTCGCCGTGAACGGGGATGCAGGTGGGGTGGATCTGCGTGAAGCAGGGGTTGGCGAAGCCGGCGCCCTTGCGGTAGCACTGGAATGCGGCCGAGCCGTTCGACGCCATGGCGTTGGTCGAGAGGAAGAAGACGTTGCCGTAACCTCCCGACGCCAGTACGACGGCGTGTGCTCCGAAACGTTCCAGTTTGCCTGTCACGAGGTTGCGGGCGATGATGCCCTTTGCCTCGCCGTCCTCGATGACGATGTCCAGCATCTCGTGGCGCGGGTAGCTCTTCACCGAACCGGCCGCAATCTCCTTGTTGAGGGCCGCGTAGGCGCCCAGCAGAAGCTGCTGGCCCGTCTGGCCGCGGGCGTAGAACGTACGCGATACCTGCGCGCCGCCGAACGAACGGTTGGCCAGCAGGCCGCCGTACTCGCGGGCGAAGGGGACGCCCTGGCCCACGCACTGGTCGATGATCAGGTTCGAGACCTCGGCCAGACGGTAGACGTTGGCCTCGCGGGCGCGGTAGTCGCCGCCCTTGATCGTGTCGTAGAACAGGCGGTATACCGAGTCGTTGTCGTTCTGGTAGTTCTTCGCTGCGTTGATACCGCCCTGGGCCGCGATCGAGTGGGCGCGGCGGGGCGAATCCTGAATGCAGAATACCTTGACGTTGTAGCCCAGTTCGCCGAGCGAAGCGGCTGCGGAGGCGCCTCCCAGACCCGTACCGACGATGATGATGTCGAGCTTGCGCTTGTTGGCGGGGCTTACGACCTTGATAGCTGTCTTATGGTTGCTCCACTTTTCGGCCAGAGCACCGGCAGGAATTTTAGCATCTAATTTTAAAGCCATATCGTTTGTGTGTTTATTATTCTACAAAGGGGGTGATTAGCATGCGCCTGCGATGCAGGGGCAGAAGAAGTAGACGAGCACCACGGCGGCGAATCCGAGGAATATGATCGTGGCCACGATGTTGGCGATGCACTTCAGGCGGGGATACCACGTGTCGTTGGCCCAGCCCACGGTCTGGAACATCGACCATACGCCGTGCGTGAGGTGGAACCACAGGGCGGCGAACCATACGAGGTAGATCACCACATAGTACCACTGCGAGAAGGTGTAGGCGATCAGCGAAGCTCCGTCCGCGGGGTCGAGTCCCAGCGAGTTCTCGTGTCCGCCCAGAATCTCCACGAGCTGCATCTTCGACCAGAAGTTGAACAGGTGGATCAGGAGTCCGCCCAGGATGATGAAGCCCAGTACGAGCATGTTTTTCGAAGCCCATGCCACGCCCGGCTCCTGCACCGTCACGGCGTAACGCTGCGAACCGCGCGCCTTGTAGTTGTTCAGCGTGAGGATGACGGCGTAGAGGAAGTGGACGAAGACGCCCAGCGCCAGAACGGCCGTTCCGGCCAGCGCGTACCAGTTTGCGCCCAGCAGTTCGCAAATCATGTTGTACGCTTCGGGCGAGATGATCGCCGTGATGTTCATCGACAAGTGGAAGAGGATGAAGAGCACGAGGAACACGCCCGTCACGCTCATTACTAACTTCTTGCCAAGCGAGGAATTAGATAGAAAACAGCTCATAATGATTTTAATTTGTTATATTTGTTAATGATTTGTGTTCCGGCGCTTTTATTTTACGCACGCAAAGATAGCCATTGTTTGCGGAATAACAATAGAAACGGACGGGAATTTTATGCCTGAAAGGAGGGTTTTATGACCAAAAAAGAACTGCGCGCCGCGATGCGCCGGCGGAACCTCGGAATGGACGCTGCGGAGCGTGCCGAAGCCTCGCGCCGGATATTCGGCCGGGCCGGGCGGCTGGAGGCTTTCGGCGCGGCCCGGACGGTGGGTGTTTTCTGCTCGCTTCCCGACGAGCCGGACACGGCGGAGACGCTGGCGCGGTGGAGCGCCGTGAAACGCATCGTGGTTCCGCGCGTCGAAGGGGATGTGATGCGATTCTGCGAATACGACCCGCAGACGCTGCGTCCGGGGGCTTTCGGCATCGCCGAGCCGGGACCCGAGGCGCAGACGTGCGACCCGTCGGA
>OGKW01001891.1_pt1 | contig 11153 bp, 10 predicted proteins | sample 1572601 | NCBI WGS metagenome assembly OGKW01 (sample SAMEA2581875, study PRJEB24529) | metagenome | biome: Human gut stool | place: China | collected 2011
TCCAAGATAAGCTGCGAAAATACCGAACTGAGCTGCTGCACCAAGCAGGAAACTCTTCGGGTTTGCGATCAGCGGACCAAAGTCTGTCATCGCTCCAACTCCAAGGAAGATCAGAGAAGGAAGGATGGACCACTCGTCAAGCTGATAAAAGTAATACAGAAGCCCACCGGTTCCATTCGCTGCATCCTCAGCATGAAGCATAATATCCGGATAGATATTTACAAGCAACATACCAAAGGCAATTGGAACAAGAAGCAGTGGCTCAAATTCGTGGCGAATTGCCAGATAGAGAAACACGCAGGCAACAGCAATCATGATCAGGTTACCAAATGTAAGATTCATGAACGCTGTCTGTTCTACGAGGTTTCCCAATGTATTTGAAATATATTCCATTTGTAAAAACCTCCTGGTTCAGTTACTAGTTTAATGTAGCAAGTAAAGCGCCTGCTTCTACCATATCACCAACATTTACATTGATACTTGCAACAGTACCATCCTGTGGTGCAACAACTGGTGTTTCCATTTTCATGATCTCTAAAACAAGGACAGCATCACCTTTTTTCACTGCCTGGCCTACAGAAGCTTCGATCTTAAATACTTTTCCTGCTGCTCCTGCCTCAATCTTAACGCTTCCTGCGCCACCTGCCGGTGCTGCTGCCTTTGGAGCTGCTGCCGGAGCGGCTGGTGCTGCTGCACGTCTTGGTGCTGCTGCCGGAGCACTTACGCTTCCGTTCTCTTCTACTGTAACATCATAAACATTTCCATTTACGGTAATTGTATAGCTTTTCATTTAATAAATCCTCCTGATCATAAAGGTAATCAATATCTTTTATTTCATATTGTGACTGGTTCTTTTATCTTCTGTGGATAGAACGAACGACAAAAGAATCTGTGGATGTTCCTTCGCTTGCTGCGATCGCTGCAGAAATAACAGCTACAAGTTCAAGGTCATCTGTAAGGTTTTCATTTACTGTCTCAACTGCCGGTGCTTTTGTTGCTTCTGTTTTTGCAGTTTCTTTCTTCGGAGCACCAACTTTTGAAATAAACTTAAAGCAGTAAATGATCAGACTGATAAGTATTAATACACAGAATACAGTTCCCATTCCCATCAAAGTATTGAGAGCTGCCTTTTCTAACTTCTCGCCTAATGTATACACGATATCTGCTGTTGCATCAGTCATCTCAATCTCTTCTGTCAGATAATTGTATTCATAGACGAATGTTACGTCCACATCTCTCTCAGAAAAATTTACGATCTGGTCAACGGTAACAGTATCGCTTGTCTTATCAATAGAGAACTCACCCAGACCAACAAATGTACCCACATCAGATGTCGTGTCCAGCCATGACTGTAAAAGACTGATCACAGCTTCTGCCTCTGTGTATTCTCTTCCATACTGTTTTGCATACTGCTTTGCATACTGCTCATTTGTCTCAATTGCCGCAGATAACTCCTCCTCAGAAGATGCTGCAATTGAAGTTACCAAGTTCTGTGCGCTGCTCTGTAGATCAGAGTAACTCATTCCGCCGTAGTCAACATCCTGCGGATCAGCGGATCCACAAGCTGCGAGTGTCAGCACCATGATGCAAAGACAAAGCATTAAAGATAATTTTTTCTTCATAACTTCACCTTTCTATTTTGTTCCATGTTTCTTATCCGGTGTGCATACACATTTTGTGTAAAGCATCTCAAATGCTGCAACAAGATATTTTCTTGTATCTGCAGGCTCAATGATCAGATCAACATAGCCTCTTCTTGCGGCAGTCACTACATTTGACTGTAATTTTTCATATTCTTTTGCTTTCTCAGCAAGAACATCTGCGGAAGCGTCTGCATACATAATTTTAGCTGCAAGTTCTGCATCCATCATACCGATCTTGGTCTCCGGCCATGCATATACTAAATCTGCTCCGATCGATTTGGAGTTCATGGTCACATAAGCACTTCCGAAAGCATCGCCTGCGATCAGGTTTACTTTTGGACAGGTTGCAGAAGCAAATGCAGAAGTCATGTGGGCAAGTGCCTTTGCAAGACCTTTTTCTGCACACATGCATGCCTTGAATCCTGTCACATTTGTGATAGATAAAACAGGGATCTCGAAAGCATCACAGAAACGGATGAACTCAGATGCTTTCTCGCATCCTTTTACGGTAAGCGCTGCCTCAAAAGTCTCTGCTGTCTTTCCCTCTTCATCATGGATCTCTGTACAGTTTGCAACTGCACCGACAGTCATGCCATTTAATTTGATAAATCCTGTCACCATGTTCTTTGCGTAATCAGCTTTTGTCTCAAAGAAGGCATGTCCGTCTGAAATCTCGCTTAAGAGATATCTTGCATCACCCTTCATAACATCCATGCTTGCACATGCGCGGTTTAAATCGTCCTCACATTCCTCTGTGTAAACATCTCCCTCATTATTTAAAGGAAGCATGGATACTAACTCACGGATCTGTGCGAGGATCTCATCCTCTGTGCCGACATAGTCAACACAGCCTGTCTCTTCGCTCTGGAATTTTGCTGCGGATGTATCGCATTTTTCAATTCTGTTGCCCTCAATCGCATTTGGGGAATTGATGAACATCTTAGCCTTGGTTGCTTCCATAAAAGCGAAATCAGATAAAGCTGGAACAACTGCAAGACCGCCGCCACAATTTCCAAATACGGCACTGATCTGTGGAATCACACCGGATGCCTCGATCTCTTTGGCATAAATCCTGCCAAATCCGTCTAATGCATCGACAGACTCCTGTAATCTCATACCTGCACAGTCAATAAAACCGATGACCGGTGCGCCCATTTTCATTGCCATGTCATATACATTGGCAATTTTCTTTGCATGCATCTCACCGATTGTTCCGTTTAATACGGATGCATCCTGGCTGTAAACATATACCAGATTGCCATCGATCAGACCATACCCTGTGATAACACCGTCGGATGGTGTGTCTGTGTCTGCAAGATTAAAGTCTGTATTTCTTGCGGTTACGAGAGAACCGATTTCCATGAAACTGTTCTCATCGACTAACTTGGTAATACGCTGCATTGCCAAGCTATCATTACTACTATTCATCCTTTTTGCCCTCCATCTATAAAGTTTGTTACCACATCTTTTGACATGGTACATAGTGAATAATGTAAAAATATAACAAATTCCGCTAGGATAAATTATAGATGGTCAGTGACAAATTTTCAAGAGAATTGTTAATTTTTTGACAGTTTTTTTTTGCATACAAGGAATTTAGGGCTTTTACATTGGAAATAATTCTGCTGTTTTTTTTACACACCAGCAAAAATCGATTCTTTTTACCGTATTCTTCACTGTGACCACACGTTTTGTCAGAACCTCATCTCCCAGAAGGTATGTTATCTCACCGATAAAATCTCCTTCCGTTACCGGTGCATAAAGTTTCCGGGATAATTGATACTCTATGTGTACTTCCTGGTCTTTTTCAATCAATAGTTCCACATTTTCTTTCACCGGCGCAACTTCAAGTTCTGTTGTTACCTCTTCGCCGATCTTTGTGCCCTGTCCGTCCACCACCTGTACCGGAGCATATTCCCCTGCGTCCAGTTCAATCTCATCCAGACTTATTTTCCGGAACCGGGAAATTCCATACTGCATAAGTTTTTTTGTATCTGCCCACTTATATGTTTTATTATTCGGCCACCCGCAGGCAAGCAGTGCAACGATAAAAGTTCTGTCATCACATTTTAATGCCCCGACATAACAATATCCCGCATTACCGGTAAAACCGGTCTTGCCTGACAATGCCCCGTTCATCATCTGCAAAAACGCATTATGATTACAGCAGGTGTATCTGTTTTTACCATCTATATCAGAAAACTGATACTGTCCTTCCCTTGTGATTGTAAGAAATTGCTCTGCCATTTCTGATGTTTTGATGCAGTACCGCATGATCAAAGAAAGATCTGCCGCTGTTGTGTGATGAAAGCCATTTTCATTTTTGGCATCCAGTCCGTTCGGTGTGATAAAATAACTGTCCTCACAGCCGATCTCCTCTGCTTTATCGTTCATAAGTTTTGCAAAATCACCCGTCGTGCCTGCAATGTGTTCTGCAATCGCCACAGCGCAGTCATTATAAGATTCCAACATCAGTCCGTACAGCAGATCTTTCAGATAAAACTTCTGCCCCTCCCGCATACCCAGATGAACTTTCGGCTGTGACGCTGCAAGCGTACTCACGGTCACTTCGCTGTCCAGGTCGCAGTTTTCCAGTGCAATGATACATGTCAGTATTTTGGTCGTACTGGCATTCGCCATCGCCTGGTGCCCGTTTTTTTCATACAGGATACGCCCGGAATCCGCATCCATAAGCACAGCTGCTTTTGCATACAGGGAATTTTGATCCGGCTTTTCTATCACTTCCTCCATCCGCACATTTTCTTTTTGATCAAAAGCCTCCACGATCTGTATCCCATATCCTGTTAAGATCACAGTGACAAGGATCCATGCCAGCAGTTTTTTCCACATACACCAGACTCCAAAAAAGCATTTCATCAATCCTTATGTATATAATACGCAAAAAATGCTCATTTTTTGTGAAAAAAAAGCATACGAAACCAGATCAGATATCCAGTTTCATATGCATTTCCGCTTCCGCTTCCTGTTTGAATTCTTCTACCTGGACCGGACTTAACACGGGAAGTTCATCGATTGACTGAACACCAAAACTCCTTAAGAATTCCTCCGTTGTGCCAAAAAGCAGCGGGCGTCCCGGCGCATCCAGCCTTCCAAGTTCACATACCAGATTGTACTCCACCAGCTTGTTTACCGCATGATCGCAGGAAACACCTCTGATCTTTTCAATTTCCGCCTTTGTAATCGGCTGCTTGTAGGCAATGATCGAAAGGGTTTCAAGCAGAACGTCGGTAAGCACATGCTTTTTCGGCTGCTTTGCGATTTTCACCAGATATTCATACATTTCGCCCTTCGTACACATCTGATAAGAACCGTCCAGTTCCATGATCTTAACGCCGACGCCATCATCCTCATAGCGCTGCATCAGATGTTCTATGATCTTTTTTGTCCGTTCTGTATCAAGTTCCAGTGTTTTTGCTATACGCTCTAATTCCACAGACTCTCCCATTGTAAACAGGATCGCCTCAACGATTGCCTCATATTTTTTTTCTTCCATACCAACCCTCTATTCCGGTGTGTAAAAATTCCACACAGATCCCATTTCATTTCTGCTGTCACACAGCTAGGCCGCAATTTTTGATTCAATTTTTATATCATCAAACGTGTATTCCTGGGAAACAACGATCTTTCCCATCTTCATCAGCTCTAATATTGCCAGAAATGTCACAACCACTTCCATTTTCCCGGACTGTGCTTCTAAAAGACTCCGAAACGAAAAATGTCCGTGATGCAGACTGTATTCTTCCACATATGTCATCTTATCAGAAAGTGACACTTCCTCTTTCTCGATTCTTCCAAACTTCGAACGGACCGGATCGATCTTATCCGCCTGTTTCTTTATGATGGACTGAAAAATATCATTCAGCCTCGCAAGTGTTACCCCGGACATCAGTTCATTCACATCAACCGGTTCTTCATATGCAAGAACTTCGGGCGGGATTGTCGGTGCTTTAAACCATACTTTTTCCGCATCAATCTGACGGTCCCTGAGTTCATATGCCATACATTTATACATTTTATATTCCAACAGCTGCTGCACAAGTTCCACTCTCGGATCTTCTTCTTCATCATCCTCGCTTTCTTTTGCAGGGAGCAGCATTTTTGATTTGATATCAAGCAGTGTCGCCGCCATCACGAGAAATTCGCTCATCACATTTAAGTCCTGTCTGCGCATTTCTGCAATATATTCCATATACTGGTTTGTGATCTCCACGATTGGAATATCATATATATTGACTTTATTTTTTTCTAACAGATGTAAAAGCAGATCTAACGGCCCCTCAAACACCTGAAGTTTTACAGTTAATTCCATCTATGTCATACCCTCTCATTCCACAAATATTGATTTTACCGTGGATTCCCGCAAAATTCAAGATTTTTATGCATAATGTACATCCTTCGTATCTAAAATAAATTATAACAGAACCCTACGGAGGGCATATTCTTGAAATTCATGGTTTCCATTCTGCTCGGTCTCAATCTCCTTGTGCAGGGCACGGTACTTCCTGCATCTTCCTGTTTCATTCCGAATGTAACCGTCCCCCTGTCTCCTGCTGCCCAGACAGATACTGCACCTGCTGCAGACTTAAATATCTCCGCACCAAGCGCCATTTTGATGGAGGCTTTCACCGGTGCCGTCGTCTACGAAAAAAATTCCCACGAGGCAAGGCATCCGGCAAGTGTCACCAAGATTATGACGCTGCTTCTGATTTTTGATGCACTCTCATCCAAACAGATTTCCTTAGATGACACGGTGACCGTCTCCGAATATGCAGCAAGCATGGGCGGTTCTCAGGTGTTTTTAGAACCGGGTGAAACCCAGACAGTCGAAACGATGATCAAATGTATCAGTGTTGCGAGCGCCAATGACGCCTGTGTTGCCATGGCAGAACATGTTGCCGGTTCCGAATCAGAATTTGTCCGCATGATGAACGAACGCGCAAAAGGACTCGGTATGAATGACACCAATTTCGTCAACTGCTGTGGTTTAGATGCCGACGGACATATGACCAGCGCCAATGACATTGCACTGATGTCGCGCGAACTGATCACAAAATACCCGAAAATCCATGATTACTGCACAATCTGGATGGAAAATATCACCCACACTACCGCAAAAGGTTCCTCGGAGTTCGGTCTGACGAACACCAATAAGCTGATCAAACATTACCAGTATGCCACCGGCTTAAAAACCGGATTTACCAACACTGCCATGTACTGTATTTCCGCAACCGCCAAAAAAGATGATATGGAACTGATCGCCGTCATCATGGGGGCTCCTGATATCAAGTCACGCTCTGCGGATGCCACGACTCTTTTGAATTATGGGTTTGGGAAATGCAGGATTTACTGTGACAGCCACGAAGATAAGTTAGACGATCTCCCGGTTAAAAAAGGCCTTGCGGATTCTGTAGGCATCATTTACCAAAGACCTTTTCAATACATGACAACAGACGGAAGTGATCTTACCGGCATTACCAAAAGCATCGAACTGCCGGAAAATGTGACAGCACCAGTAAAAAAAGGAAACACTGCCGGGAAGGCGGTCTATTCTCTAAATGGAACGCCGATCGGCAGTGTCAATATTGTATATGCGGATACAGTCGATGCTGCAGATTATAAAGATTATTTTTGCCGCACCCTGTTATATTTTGTTCCTTAAAAATACAGAGTCCGGTGTATCACTGATTTGATGTCATGAAACATTCTGTTATTACATATCACTGATCTGATGGTGCGGAACATTTGTTCTCATATTATAACAACGGTGCAAACAGACGCATCAGGCTCTGAACCATACGTACCGGAAGTCTTCGTCTGCGGCAGAATGAAACATCCATCTCCTCCGACTCTTCAAATGTCCTGAGGCAGTCTTCCTTTACCTGCATGACTGCCTTAGACCGGTACATAAATACACCACATTCAAAGTGTAAAAACAGACTCCGGTAGTCAAGGTTTACACTGCCGACCGTCGCGATCTCATCGTCACAGACAAAACATTTTGCATGGATAAATCCCGGTGTATACTGAAAAATCTTCACACCATTCTTTAAAAGCGGTTCATAATAAGACTGTGTTAAAAGATATACTGCCTTTTTATCCGGCACACCCGGTGTCACGATCCTTACATCCACACCGCTCTTTGCTGCATTTGAGAGACAGATCAGCATTTCGTGATCGATGATCAGATATGGTGTAAAAATATACACATAGTTTTTCGCACGGTTTATGATATTCAGATAAATATTTTCTCCGACGTTTTCATTATCGAGCGGACTGTCACCATACGGCTGTACAAAGCCATCGGAGGTAAATTCTTTCTCCCTGTAAACAGACGGCAGGAATCTGCTGTAATCTTCCGTGGAACGGTTGATATAATTCCACATTTCCAGAAACATTGCCGTAAGGCTCCAGACTGCCTCTCCCTCAATCCGCACTCCGGTATCCTTCCAGTATCCAAACCTTTTGACTTTATTGATATATTCATCGGCAAGATTGATACCGCCTGTAAATCCAATATACCCATCCACCACAAAAATTTTACGGTGATCGCGGTTGTTCATCACCACAGAGATCAGTGGTTTAAACGGATTGAATGTCACACAGGGAATCCCTCTCTCCTGCAGCTTTTTATAATATCCAAAAGAAATAGAATTGATGCTGCCGACATCATCATAGATAAAGCGCACATCCACTCCGGCCTTTGCCTTTTCCTCAAGAATATCAAGGATCGTATTGAACATATATCCTTCTTCAATGATAAAATACTCGAGAAATATAAAATGTTTTGCACCGCGCAGTGCCTCTAACATATCCGGGAACATTTCTTCCCCGCAGCTGTAATATTTTGTCTGCGTGTTCTGATATAATGGAAATCCCGCCCATTTATCAATATAAGATGACTGCAGATATGCTGACCGGCTTTCTTTTTCTAAGCCTTTCTCCACTGCGCTATCTCTCTGAAACAATGCTTCCACCTGACGGTTGACAGCATCCATTCTCTCTCTTGTATGTTTGGTCAGACCGGATCTTCCAAATAAGAAATATACCATAAGTCCAAAAATCGGCGACAATAAGATCAAAAACGTCCACGAGAGTTTATTCGCCGGATTTGTCCATTTATTGACGATTACAAGCACAACAATGATTGCTATCACACGCACAAGCAAATTGACATACGTAAACTTGTAACTGAGCTGCCACAATACGACACACAGCCATAACACCTGTAAAATGATTGCCATGGCAACCACAAAAAATCTTCCAAATATGAGATGTAATATTTTCTTCATATAAATCTCCATTCTCCCTGCACGCTTTTCAATGAAAGCAACGTTTTCATCTGCATCACAAGTTTGTGCCACAGTACAAACTTGTGCTTATTGTAATAATTTTCCTCTCAAAAGTCAACGCACGAGATGATCCACATGTATCATCCCCCATCCGATCCTGCCAAGCTGCGCACTTCTCGGATATGCTCTCTCATAAAGGCGTAGCTTCATTTCTGCCGGAGTAAATGATGGATACTTCTCAAATGCCCCTGAGACAACCGGTGCTGCCATGGAAGTTCCGCTTTTTACCTGATATCCGCTTTTATCCCTGCTGCAGCTTGTAATACCGGTTCCGGGTGCGAGGATTTCCGGCTTTACAATGCAGCATGCAGTCGGCCCCCTGCCGCTGTATCCGGTTTTTAAAACTTTTCTCCCACGGTCATAGGTATCATCATCACTGCTTCCGACCGTCAGTACTTTTCTTGAAATACCCGGAATCGTCACCGTATTTTCTTTTGGTCCGTTATTTCCTGCAGCGGCAACGACCATGATCCCTGCATCCCACAATTCATCGCATATAAAAGCTTCCTCTGCTCCTCCACACCTGCGCCCGGTAACATTCCTACCGATATATTTAATATCTTAATATGATAACGTTCCCTGTTCTCTTTGACCCACATCACTGCATCAAGTACTTTTTTCGTATTTCCATTTCCATTTTCATCTAAAACCTTTAACATGATAATCCTGCATTTTGGTGCAACTCCACTGTATATCCGAACCTTATGTGCAGTATCTTTCAGATACTGCTCAGACATTTTTCCGTTTCCCGCAATAATCCCCGAAACATGGGTGCCGTGACCATTATCATCATACATTTCCTTTCTCCCATTACAAAAATCATGAAAATATATGATTCTGTCCTCAAAATCCGGATGTGCAACAATACCGGTATCCATCACTGCAACGGTAACATTCTGTCCGCTAAGTCCGGATCTGTATGCATAATCCGTGTGAATCATCTTCTTCACCCGATCCATAGTCTCTCCCATTCTGTCAAAGAACTTCCATATTATTATATGAAGAAATTTATTTTCTGCTAAAAATGATAAGAAAATGTTAAATTTTTCTGAATATTCAGAAGAATGTTTGACACTTGGCATGATTTTCCTTATAATAAATAATAGTTAATTAGTGAACTATTTTGGTTCGCTTTAAAATCAAAAAAGAAAGTAGTGTGATGCCATCTTGAACAAAAAACTCAAAGAAAAATTTGACGAATCCGTAAATGCAGTCCTGCCGATCACGGTGATCGTGCTCCTGCTTTCCATTTTTGTTGTTCCCATGGAAACCGGAACGATCGCCCTGTTCTTAGTCGGTGCATTTATGCTGATCATCGGCATGGCTTTTTTCCAGCTCGGTGCAGAAACTGCCATGACACCTCTCGGCGAAGGCGTTGGTTCTTCCATTATGAAAACAAGAAAGCTTCCTGTTTTAATCGGCGTATGCTTTCTGATGGGTATTATCATAACCCTCGCAGAACCCGATCTTCAGGTTCTTGCAAATCAGGTTCCTTCTATTCCGAACAATACCCTGATCTTTACGGTTGCACTTGGTGTCGGCGTATTCTTAGTGATCGCCGTACTCCGTATTCTCTTTCGGATCAGTCTTCCAGTTCTTTTGTGCATTTTTTATATTGCACTGTTTTTTCTTTCTTTCGCGGCTCCTGCTGATTTTATTGCAGTCGCATTTGACTCCGGCGGCGTGACGACAGGTCCCATGACAGTTCCCTTTATTATGGCGATCGGTGTTGGTCTCTCCGCAACCAGAAACGATAAAAACGGTTCGAGTGACAGTTTTGGTCTGATTTCTTTTTGCAGTGTAGGTCCTGTTTTAATGGTCCTTCTGCTTGGCATTTTTTATCATCCAACCGGTGCCGCATACAATGAGACAACAATCCCGGACGTAATCACGATGCAGGACGTGATCCGCGAATTTGTACATATGATACCGGATTATGCAAAAGAGGTTCTGCTGTCCATCCTTCCGGTAATTTTCGTATTTCTGATCTTCCAGCTTATTTCCAGACGTTATCACAAGCCGCAGGTGATCAAAATGATCATCGGTTTACTCTACACGATCATCGGTCTGATCCTTTTCTTAACCGGTGTAAACGTCGGATTTGCTCCTGTTGGAAGTCTTCTTGGAATAACCCATAACT
>OGKW01001908.1_pt1 | contig 11068 bp, 6 predicted proteins | sample 1572601 | NCBI WGS metagenome assembly OGKW01 (sample SAMEA2581875, study PRJEB24529) | metagenome | biome: Human gut stool | place: China | collected 2011
TATGTGTATTTGGAATTTCTCATTTTGGCTTGTACTATTTATATTCTAGCACCAACAGATTCAGGTATACGCACTATTCCCATGACAAATGAAGTAAAATCGGCTTTTCAGAAACAGAGACAGATTAATTTTATGATGGGAATTGACAGAAATATTACAGTGGAAGGATATGACGGATTTATATTTACGGCAAAGACTGGAAGACCATTACAGCCGTCAGCAGTTAACAATATTTTGTATAATATTGTAAAAGCATATAATAAGGATGAATTGAAGAAAGCGAAAAAAGAACACCGTAAGGCAGAACTGCTTCCAAAGTTTTCAGCTCATGTTTTAAGACACACAGCCTGTACAAGAATGGCTGAAAAGGGAATGGATATAAAAGTGCTTCAATATTTGATGGGACATTCTTCCATTGATATTACAATGCAGGTGTATAATCACATTACGGATATGTCGCGTGTTAAAAATGAAGTTGTGAAGATGGATGAAGCAGTAAACGCATGAAAAAAAAATAAAAATTGGTGTCAAATTGGTGTCAAACAGCAAAAATGACAGATTTTCAAAAAATTAAATGCCCGCAACCCCAGTAAAATCAAGGGTTGCAAAAATTAAATAAAAAAAATTAGCACTCACCTATTGACAGTGCTAACAACATATGATATAACACAATTAAGCCTTAGGTGTTACACAACAAGTAGAACAATAAAACAGCAATCATAAAAACAAAAATCCTGCATGAATCGAAGAAGAAAAAGGCTGGCAGGAATGGTTTCAAAGTGATTGTATACAATAGAGAATGAGAAAAAGGAGGCAGAAACTATGAACATTAACAAGTTTACACAGAAGTCCATTGAAGCGGTGAACCAGTGTGAAAAGATTGCTTACGATTATGGCAATCAGGAAATCGACCAGGAACATTTTCTTTACAGCTTAATGACAATAGACGACAGTCTGATTGCAAACCTGATTGAAAAAATGCAGATTAATAAAGAAGCATTTATTTCCAATATTGAAACACTGCTTTCACAAAAAACAAAAGTATCCGGCAACGTACAGCTTTACGTGAGCAATGACTTAAACAAAGTATTAATCAATGCCGAAGACGAGGCAAAGCGCATGGGAGATGCGTATGTATCTGTTGAACATCTGATGCTGGCAATGATTGCATCACCCAATAAGCAGATTAAGCAGCTCTTTAAGACCTACGGTATTACAAGAGATTCGTTCCTTTCCGTACTGGCAACGGTCCGTGGTAATCAGTCCGTAACAAGTGATAACCCGGAAGCAACGTATGACACGCTGGCAAAATACGGACAGGATTTAGTTGAAAAGGCAAAGTCCGGCAAGTTAGACCCGGTTATCGGCAGGGATAATGAAATCCGTAATGTTATCCGGATTCTTTCAAGAAAAACAAAAAACAATCCGGTGCTGATTGGTGAACCGGGTGTCGGTAAAACAGCCGTTGTCGAAGGTCTGGCAGAGCGGATTGTCCGTGGCGATGTACCGGAGGGCTTAAAGGATAAGAAAATCTTTGCACTGGATATGGGAGCACTGGTAGCCGGTGCGAAGTACCGTGGTGAATTTGAGGAACGTTTGAAAGCGGTACTCGATGAAGTGAAGAAAAGTGAAGGACAGATTATTCTGTTTATTGATGAAATCCATACAATTGTCGGTGCCGGTAAGACGGAAGGTTCTATGGACGCAGGCAATATGTTAAAGCCAATGCTTGCGCGTGGTGAACTCCACTGTATCGGTGCAACGACACTCGACGAACACCGTCAGTACATTGAAAAAGATGCGGCACTGGAAAGACGGTTCCAGCCGGTTATGGTTGATGAACCGACCGTTGAAGATACCATTTCTATCTTACGTGGTTTAAAAGACCGTTATGAAGTATATCACGGTGTAAAAATTACAGACGGCGCACTGGTATCTGCGGCAACACTTTCAGACCGTTACATTTCCGACAGATTCCTGCCGGATAAAGCAATCGACCTTGTCGATGAAGCCTGCGCAATGATTAAGACCGAACTGGATTCTATGCCGGCTGAGCTTGATGAATTACAGCGTAAGGTCATGCAGTTAGAAATTGAAGAAGCTGCATTGAAGAAAGAAACCGATAATCTCAGTAAGGAACGTCTGGAAGCTTTGCAGAAGGAATTATCGGAAATGCGTTCTGAATTTAAACAGCAGAAGGCAAAGTGGGACAATGAAAAGTCCAGTGTTGACCAGATTAGCAAGATTAAAGAAGAATTAGAACAGGTCAACCATGAGATTGACGAAGCTAAGAGAAATTACGATTTGGAAAAGGCGGCACAGTTACAGTACGGCAGACTGCCGGAGGTTCAGAAACGTCTGGAAGAGGCCGAAAAGAAGGTACAGAATAAAAATCTGGATTTGGTACATGAGAGTGTTACCGAAGAAGAAATTGCAAAGATTATTTCCAGATGGACAGGAATCCCGGTTGCCAAGTTAAGCGAATCTGAACGGGAAAAGACCCTGAATCTGGACACACTTCTGCATAAGAGAGTTGTTGGACAGGACGAGGCTGTTACGAAAGTAACAGAGGCAATTATCCGTTCAAAGGCAGGCATTAAAGACCCGACCAAACCGATTGGTTCATTTCTGTTCTTAGGACCTACCGGTGTCGGTAAGACAGAGCTTGCAAAGACACTGGCAGAGAGCCTGTTTGATGATGAAAGCAATATTGTCCGTCTTGATATGTCAGAGTACATGGAGAAATATTCTGTTTCGAGATTAATCGGAGCGCCTCCGGGATATGTCGGATACGATGAAGGCGGTCAGCTGACTGAGGCAGTCAGAAGAAAACCGTATTCTGTTGTTCTTTTTGATGAAATTGAAAAGGCACACCCGGATGTATTCAATGTATTGTTACAGGTACTTGATGACGGACGAATCACCGATTCGCAGGGCAGAACGGTAGACTTTAAGAATACAATTATTATTATGACAAGTAATATCGGTTCAACCTATCTGCTGGACGGTATTGATGAAAACGGCGGCATTAAGCAGGAAACAGAAGAACTCGTTATGAACGATCTGCGCGGACATTTCAGACCGGAATTTTTAAACCGTCTGGACGAGATTATTCTGTTCAAGCCGCTCACAAAAGACAATATCGGCAATATCATTCATCTGCTGATTGCAGACGTCAACAGACGTCTGGCAGACAAGGAATTGCAGGTACGTCTGACAGATGCGGCAGAAAGCTATATTACAGAACACGGCTTTGACCCGATGTACGGCGCAAGACCGTTAAAGCGTTACGTTCAAAAGACGGTAGAGACACTGGCGGCAAAGCTAATCTTAAAGGGTGACATCAATACGGGTGATGACATTGTGATTGATGTTGTAAACGGTGAACTTACGGCAAGAGCCGATGGCAGAAAAGCCATCGAAGAAAAATAAAACAGCAGTAAAGAGCATAAGATTATAAAAAGCAAAGAAAAGGCGGGTGGTACTGTTATATTTCAGTGCCACCCGCTTTTTACGTGCGCCAAACATCAGATAAACTGATTGCGTGTAGTATCGTATTCGTAATCAATTCCTTTTAAAGTCTGTACGATTTCCGTTTCATCTACCATAAAGGCTTTGCAGAATTCTGAAAGATTCGGATAAAAGTCGCGAAGCTGTGTATTTGTAAATGAAAGCAGCATAACGGGATCTTTTGGTAACTGAGCCATAGTCATACAATCTCCTTTTGATACAAAACTGCTTTGAAAGCAGTCTGTGAATTTCTGTTGCCTAGCATACCGCAAAAATCAATCATTTTCAAGATAAATATTCACTTGTCTTTTGACTTTGTGGTATACTGACGGTAAATAGGCGAATAGATAAATGTGAATGGAGAGCGATATGATTATTTTAAAAGCGGAAGGCACACTTGCGGCAGTCTTTCATAAAACAATAAAAGTCATGGAACAGAATGTAGAGTGGAATGAAACATTTGCAATTAATAATAACACGCTGATTCTGCCCGGTACATTAAAATCGTTGTTTTTCAGTTTTGATAATAAAAAAGTGCTTGGAAATGTCATAGAAGAACCCATTAAAGAAGAACCACGGTTAATGCTTGGAAATGCCCTGCTTGAAAATACCATTAATTTAGTTCTTTACATATTTGGTAAGTGGGGAAAAATTAAAGGGCTAACCGTTGAAAAGGATTACAGACAGTTAGAACAACAGATGAATGACATCCTGCGGGAAGTAGAAGTACAGGCATCCTTAGATGCCACGCAGTGCCGTTTCTATCATGAGGGAATACGCATTACCTATGAAGAAGTGATTGAGCGGATTTTAGAATACATGAAGCCGGATTATCTAAATGAGGAGGAAGAAGAACAAGACGATACGGAGATTCACGATGTTTCCGACTGGGAGAAAAAGTATCAGCTCGGATTGTGGCATAAAATTGTCTGGAAATCCTACGAAACCGGTATTAGCAAAAAGAAGTTATCCGCCAAAGAGCGGGCGGCAGGGCGAATTGGAAATGACTTTTACATCACGGGCTATCAGTGCCCGGAATGTAAAAAGCCAATGTACATGGTGGTTTATCCGAAAAATAAAGAGTTTCATATCGACACGGACGAGGGCAGGGTTATTCTTGCAAGGGCATATACCTGTATGGCCTGTCATCGTTTTTATACGCCAAAGCCCTACAAACTGCTGATGGAAGGCAGTATTTATATGATGGATTTTGAGGACGATAACACGGCGTATGAGGATTATCAGGAACTGCTTGGCGCAGACGGACAGCGTATATCCAACAGCCGGTTTAACCGTTATGAGAGCAGTGCGCCACAGTCCGATTTTGAAAATGAAGCGGATGACCGTCTGGAAGAACTCTATAACAATATGCCTGAAATGTCTGTAGAAGAAATTTTTGATATTGCCGACATGCTGGATTCGGAATTCTATCCGCAGTCCCGGCGGGAAGCAATTGAAGAACAGGTAGACAAAGCGGCGGCAGATAAAGGCATGGACCGTAACGTTCCGCCGAAAAACTGGCAGAAGCACCGGGAAAAAGTGCAGAAAGAAAAACAAAAGGACGAAAAGGTACAAAAGGAAAAAGAGCGGTCAGAATCTGCGCAGGGACGGTCTGATGAGAAAGAACCGTCAGCAAGATACAGTACGCAGAATCCTCAGGAACAGTGGGATAGCGGACAAGTCAAAGACAGGACATTTACGGACAGCCAGACTGCGCCGCAAGACGGAACGAACCGACCGGACAGAGCAGCAGATGATTGCGTGGCATCACAGAACAAAGCTGCACCGTCTACAGCCGACACCCGGACACAAAAGCAGGGTACACATGTACAGCTACAGACCGGCGGGGCAGACGTACCACAGTCACGCAGAACTTCCGAAGAAGAAATTGCGGCTTCCCAGAAGGAAGTGTTGTCTATCGCACTGGCAGCAAAAAACAAAAGCTATGCGGAATTAAAAAAGGCCTATCATACGATTCTTGAAAAAGACTGTCCGCAGTCGGTCAAAGATAGTGTGACAGAAAATGTCAAAGACTGGATGCAGAAGCGCGGTGAGAAAGAACTGCAGGTGTTGGCAGAGCATTTTCCACAGCAGTATCAAAAGAAAGTCTATCAGCAGTTTCGTCAAAAATTTGAGGAATATAACGATATTGATAATACAAAATATATGAAGCAGCTTGAGGAAAAGCGTGATATGGCAGAGCAGAGCGCGTTGAAAGCATTTGTCAACCAGCAGAAAATCCGCCCGGGGGATAGAAAAAAGCTGTTGTCACTGGCAGAAGCAATCCGTCCTATGGAATATGAAGAAAAGAATAAACAAATCATCATTGACCAGCTAAAAGACCGCGTAAAAGATATTGACAGGAAAGCAATCGAACAAATCTGTCCGGACATTTTTGAGATGTCCTTTGACGAGGGGAAAGAAGCCTATCAAAGAATTGCGACAGGAGATTTTCTGCCGGAGCTAAAGACGGATATGTTAGGCAGAATCCGCAAGCGGCTTGAAGCCATGAAAAAGGATGAATGCAGAAGTCTTGTCAATAAAATGATTCGCGATACAGGTATTTCGGAGCAGACCATGGAAGGCTTTTATCCGTATGATATCCGCCGCATGAGCAATGAAGCCTGTGAAGATACCGATGCCATTATTGCGAATAATGCACTCAATACCTATGCGGGCGGCGAAGCATTTGAGTATCCGCTTCTGATATTTGATTCAACAAAAGGTGAAAACGGTAAAAAAGGCTTTGTGCTGACACCGGATCATGTCTACTACAACGGCAGTATGATGGCGGGAACGGTAAAGGTGCGTAATATCAAGGAATTTTACGCAGAAAGCGGACTGTTCCACAAAGGCATTTATATCCGTACCATGAATAACGGAGAAATGAAAATTACCGGAAACTACAAGGCAGACAAAGAAAAAATGGAACATTTTCTTACCAAATTAAACCGCTTTATCCAGTATTTGCAGGAAAAGCCGGAGTCCCGCAGCGTGGAATACCTTGCCGAAGAAAAGCATCCGGTAAAATGCTGTTACCGCTGCGGTTATGTCTATGAGGGCGGCAATATCTGCCCGAAATGCGGCAGCCGCAATAACGACTAAAAGGAGTATACAAATGTCAGTAAAAATATATACAATGACCCACAAAAAATTCGATGTGCCAAACGACCCGATGTATGTTCCGTTACAGGTCGGCGCAGAAGGAAAAGAACCGCTCGGCTATGTGAGGGATAACACCGGGGAAAATATTTCCGCGTTAAATTGTTATTACAGCGAATTGACCGGGGTATACTGGATATGGAAAAACGATACTGAATCGGATATTGTCGGTGTCTGCCATTACAGACGGTATCTGTTAAATGAAAAAGGTGTGATGTTCCGTAAAGAGGAGATTGAAAAACTGCTTTCCGAATATGACTGTCTGACCAGCCGCCTGCTGACACTGGATTTTTCATATCATTACGGATTTTCCGACAATCACAATGTGCGGGATTTGGACGTGACAGGTGAAGTTATCCGTGAAAAATATCCGGAGGATTATCCGCTGTTTGAAAAGCTTGTCCATGAAAACCACACGTATTTTGGCAACATCTGCGTGATGAAAAAGCCGCTCTTTGATGCGTACTGTGCATGGCTGTTTGACATTTTTGCCGAGGTGCGAAAACGGATTAACATCGATTCCTATGACAGCTATCACAAGCGGGTATTTGGGTTTGTTTCGGAATTTCTGCTTTATGTGTGGGTGACAAAACACAAGCTGCGCGCATATGAGTGTATGGTGGGTATGATTGGCGAAAAGGCAGAAACAAAAGAAATGAAACAGCGGCTTGCGGATTATTTTGCCAAAAAAGACATTGTGGGTGCAAAGCAGTATTTTATGGAAATGTATACGAAACGACCGGATGTTTTAATGGAAGCGTCGGACATTACGGGCGATTTGCGGATTTGTATGCAGATAATTGCAACTGCGGAACGGGAGCTTGCCACAACCGGCACAAGCATTTTAGACAGAAGCTGCACATTTGAAGATTATATGCACCTGTTTAAAACATTAAACGGCATTGTCAGAAGGTACTGCGTAGGCAGACAGACCACAAAGGATAAGGAAATGCTTGCAAAACTGCACTTATCGGAAGAAGCCGTCTATGTTTCCGTGCTTGCATTTTGCAAAGAAAAAGAAAAAACAGCAGAAATTCTAAATCAGATAAACATGGACATTTAGGGTGTAATGTGCTAATTTTAAGATAGAAATGCGTAATACAGGCTGCGTATTGCGGCAGAAATGGAGGGAAGTATGTCAGTTCAGGATTATATGAGTGCATCTAAAATCGGAAAAAGAGCATATCATGCCTGTGTCAACAAAGGCAGGTATCCATATCTTCCGGTATTGGAAAATATTGTAGATGAATCAGACATTGAAGCAGAGGTCAGTCTGGGAATCGACCAGATTCCGCTGCGGCTGGTTGTGGGAACGTGTAATGCGGGACGGACCAATGCCTTTGCAGATAATTTTATGCCGATTCTGGATTGGGGAACGGAATTTTCAGCAAAATGGGCGAGCTTAAGTGACAGCCAGAAAAACGAAGGCATCCGCGACCCGATTAAGGTCTATGAGTATATGAACAAGTTTTATGTACTGGAAGGCAATAAAAGAGTCAGCGTTTTAAAGTATTTTAAAGCTGTGACAGTCAATGCCGAAGTAATCCGAAAAGTGCCGAAGTATTCGGAAGACCCGGATGTTAAGATTTATTATGAGTTTATGGAATTTTATAAATGTACGAAGCTTAATGACATTTATTTCAGCAACGTCGGCAGTTTTCCGACCCTGATGAAGCTGGTCGGCATCAAAAAAGGGGAAAACATGGATGAAGATGCGAAAAAGGATTTTGTATCCTGTTTTCTATCTTTTAAAAACGCATATGATGCCAGAGGAGGCGAACGGTTTGATTATCCGGCGGGCGATGCATTTTTACGCTTTATTCATATTCACGGTTATGAGCATGTAAAGGATATGCTGCCGTCGGAAATGGCAAAAAATGTGGCAAAGACGTGGGCAGAGTTTGAACTGCTTTCTGAAAACAATGCCGTTGAGCTTCGTATGGATCCGACTTTAAACGAACCGAAAAAGAATATTTTAAGTTATCTGCTGCCAAAACCGGGAAATGGAAACAGAAAGCTAAAGGTCGGTTTCATTTACGAAAATACACCGCAGGATTCGGACTGGTGCTATACGCATGAGCTTGGCCGGCAGTATATTGACGATACATTTGGCGATCAGATTGAAACATTAAGCATTACGAATGTCAAACCGGATAAAGATGATGTGGCTGCCATTGAAATGATGGTTAAAAATAAGGCAGATTTAGTTTTTGTGACATCACCGTCCATGATTATGGCCTCTTTAAAAGAAGCGATTGCGCATCCGGAGGTCAAGATATTGAACTGTTCGCTGAACACGTCACACAAATATATCCGTACCTACTATGCGAGAATGTATGAAGCAAAGTTTTTGACGGGACTCATTGCAGGTGCGTTGACTGATAATGATAAAATCGGTTATGTAGCAGGGTATCCTGTGTACGGTGTGACGGCAAATATCAATGCTTTTGCGCTGGGGGCAAAATTTGTTAATCCACGGGCAAAGATTTATCTTGAATGGTCCTCTGTAAAGAATAGCAATCCGGCGGAAGCTTTTAAAAGAGAGGGTATCCGTTATGTATCGGATCAGGATATGATTACGCCGACCAGTACGGCACGCAGGTTTGGATTGTACAGCATAGATGATGAAACAACCCAGCATATCGCGATGCCGATGTGGCACTGGGGTGCATTTTATGAAAAAATGATTCAGAGTATTTTAAGCGGCTCATGGAACAGGGAACAGGATGCAGATAATGTAAAAGCGCTTAATTACTGGTGGGGACTGTCTGCAGATGTGGTTGACCTGATTATGTCAACGAAGCTTCCGGTAGAAACACAGCGGATGGTTACAACCTTTAAAGAGATGATTTCAAAAGATTTATTTGAACCTTTTGCGGACGAATTAAAAGATCAGAAAGGTAAGGTACGTAATCAGAAGGGCAGGGATCTGACACCGGAACAGATTATTACCATGGACTGGCTGCTGGATAATGTGATTGGTAAAATACCGGAACTGGAGGAACTTGAAGAAGGCTGTGAGCCGATTGTAAAGGCACAGGGCATTATTCACCACGGATTATAAATGTAGAAAGTAGGAAGGCGGCAAAAAGAAGCTGCCACAATGAGAAAATATGAAGATACTGATATTAGCAGATGTGGAGTCAAAATACTTATGGGATTATTTTGACAAAAGTAAATTAGAAGGCGTTGATTTAATCCTGTCCTGCGGTGATTTAAATCCGCAGTATCTGTCTTTTCTGGCATCCTTTACGCAGTCACCGGTGCTTTACGTCAGAGGAAATCATGATGACTGCTATGAACAGACACCGCCGGAGGGCTGTATCTGCATTGAGGATAAGATTTATACGTATAAGGGGCTGCGGATTATGGGACTTGGCGGTTCAATCCGTTATAAAAAAGGTATCAACCAGTATACACAACGACAGATGCAGCATCGTGTCAGCCGTATGTGGCTCCAGTTAAAATGTAAAAAAGGCTTTGATATTTTGCTGACCCATTCGCCTGCTGCGGGCATTAATGACGGCTTTGACAGTGTACATCAGGGATTTACGGTATTTAACGAACTGCTTGACACGTATCACCCGGCTTATTTTATTCACGGTCACATACATAAGAATTATCAGGCAAACTTCGTGCGGGAACAGCAGTACAACGAAACAACGATTATTAACGGATATGAACGTTATATTATTGATGTTTAATAACAAAATAAAGTAATTTTGCAAAAAGTGTTGCATTCTGTAAGTTACTGTGATAATATCCTTTCAGAACAAAAAGACAAATGTCCGCCATACAAAGACAAAAGCGGAAATTTGTTCTTGAAAAAAGAAAAGGGAGAAAGAACATGAGTGAGAAGTTAAGAGTTGGTATCCTTGGCGGTACAGGTATGGTAGGACAGAGATTTATTACACTGCTTGAAAATCATCCTTGGTTTGAGGTTGTATTGGTTGCAGCGAGCGGCCGTTCCGCAGGAAAGCTTTACGAAGAAGCTGTAGACGGACGATGGAAGATGACAGCACCGATGCCTGAATTCGTTAAGAAGATGACTGTTTATGATATGGATAAGGATTTCGATGAAATCGTATCAAAGGTAGATTTCGTATTCTGTGCAGTAAACATGCCAAAGGATGAAATCAAGGTATTAGAAGAAAAATATGCAAAGGCAGAAGTGCCGGTTGTATCTAACAACAGCGCAAACCGCTGGACACCGGACGTACCAATGGTGGTACCGGAAATCAACCCGGAACACTTAGAGGTTATTGAGGCACAGAAGAAGCGTCTTGGCACAACAAGAGGTTTTATCTGTGTAAAGCCAAACTGCTCAATTCAGAGCTACACACCTGCATTAAACGCACTTAAAGAATTCGAGCCTAAGCTTGTAGTTGCTACAACA
>OGKW01001929.1_pt1 | contig 10956 bp, 10 predicted proteins | sample 1572601 | NCBI WGS metagenome assembly OGKW01 (sample SAMEA2581875, study PRJEB24529) | metagenome | biome: Human gut stool | place: China | collected 2011
ATAGCAAGTGCAGCAATAAATAAAACCACTGCCGCTAAAACAACAGGTAAAGCAAAAAAAGCGCGGATAAGAAAATGAACCTTGCCTCTTGCAGTAAAAAACATAAGGAGAAGTAAAAATGCCAGAAAAATTTAACATAGTACGTCAATGCCGGCATGGACTGATGGTCTTTAACAGGCACGACCAGTTTATCGGCAAAGCGCTGAAGGTCTACGGCGAATATTCAGAAGGTGAATACGATGTTTTTAGCCAGGTAGTAAAACCCGGCGATACAGTTATCGAAGCCGGCGCCAATCTGGGCGCGCATACACTGGGACTGGCGCAGCTGGCAGGGCCGAATGGCAGGGTCTATGCCTTTGAGCCCCAGCGGCTGATGTTCCAGACACTGCTGGGCAATGCGGCGCTCAACAGCCTGACCAATATCTACGGCTTCCAAAAAGCCCTTAGCAACGCACCGGGTAAGCTGCTGGTACCACTGCAGGACTGCGAAAAAGAAGTGAACTGGGGCGGTCTGGCCTTGGGCAGCTGCAGTGAAGGTGAAGAAGTAGAGGTTATCACCATCGATAGTCTTAAGCTGTCGGCCTGCGACTTTATCAAAGTAGACGTAGAAGGCATGGAACTGCCCGTACTACAGGGCGCGGCAGAAAACCTTCGTAAATATCGGCCGATCCTGTATGTAGAAAACGACCGTGCAGAAAAGTCGCAGGAATTGGTGGAATGGATAAAACAGCAGGGCTACGACTTGTACTGGCACAAACCGACCATGTATAACCCCAATAATTATGAAGGCGTGAAGGAAAATATTTTTACGATAAAGCAGCAGACAGAAAAAGGCTGGATCGAAAGCAATTATATCTCGCTAAATATGCTGTGCCTGCCCATAGAAGCTGGCATAGCTATGGAAGGCTTTGAAAAAGTACAGTAAGAGTTTTACTCCAAAATAAAGTTAAGAGAGAAGGAAAGAAGATGAGAAAACATAAAAATTTAAATAAACAGGAGTTAATGATCAGGCAGGACATTCCGCGTGTACATCTGGGGGGGGAAGTTTGTGCCTTTGAAATCTAGGGTAAAATCACTGCTGGGGGAAAAACGCAAAAAACGGGCAGAAAAAGTTCTGGCGACAGTAGTTATGGGCATGAACCTTGTCAATGTCACAGCTCCGGTGGCAGCACTGGCCGCGGCTGGGAAAACGGTGCCTGCCCCAGTCCAGCCCCTGCGTAGCGATGCTGCGCCTTTGGATTACGCCGTGCTGCCCCAGCTGGCAGACGTAGTGGACAGGGCCATATTTGCCCGCGCCGAAGCCACTGATTATAGCGGCAATGCCAGCGTAGCCACTATGGTGAAGGGCGATACGCAGACTATAACCTCTGGACAAAACGGTATTGTAAGTGTTATGAGTGGTGACGTAAACGGCGCTGGTCTGCAGACGATATCAAGCGGCGGGACCGGCACAGTCAGTAAAATGGATGGAGGCGGCACGCAGTTTGTATCTAGCGGCGGCATTGGCACGGTAATTGATATGAACGGTGGCTATCAAACTGTCTACGAAGGTGGCACAGGTAAGGTGGAGACTATGGACGGTCTTCAGTACATCTCCGGCGGTGTTGGCTCAGTAGGAACTATGAATGGTCCCGCTGGGCAGTTTATCTACTCTGGCGGCACAGGTATGATAAACGAGCTTAACAGCTACCAGCAATATGTGAACGAAGGCTGTACCGGTATAATCAACATCATGAACACTACCGGTACACAGTGGATCTCGGCCAATGCTGTCGGTACGGTGGTCACATTGAAATCGGGTACGCAGTTGGTTGATGATGGCGGCACCGGTACGATCATTACTCTTGACAACCATGATGGCGCCGGCGGGCAGATCGTTTACTCCAATGCCATCGGTACGATCGTTACTATGCTGGACGGCGAGCAGTATGTATTCAAGGGCGGCAGTGCCACGGTAGTCGATATGAGCGGCGGAACACAGATCGTTAGAGTTAGTGGTAATGGCATGATAGAGACTTTAAACGGTGGTGAGCAGAATATCATGGGGGGAGGTACAGGTCTGGTCAGTACAATGAACAGTGGCAGTCAGGTTATAAGCAGTAGCGGTACTGGTACAGTCGACACTCTGAACGGCGGCACGCAAACTGTTGCCGGCGGCGGCAACGGCACAGTGAGTACTATGCTCGGTGGTACGCAGGTTGTTTCCCGCAGTGGTAAGGGTACGGTAAACGCCTTGAACGGCGGTACACAAATCGTTTCAGTCGGCGGCACGTCACTGGATACTGTTTTGAACAGCGGCGGAACTGTCTATCTTGGCAGCGGCGGCAATATATCTAATATTACCTATAGCGGCGGTATGCAGATCATCGACAATATCACTTCCGGTTATGATAATATGACACTTGGCAGCGGCGGCACCAACGTGACCATGGGCATTATAAGCGGAGCACAGATGAGCGGGACGATCATTAACAGCGGCGGCGAGCAGCTTATTCTTAATGGTGGTACAGCCCTTGATACAGAGCTTAACGGCGGTATTATGCAGATGAGCAGCGGCGGTATAGTCAGTGGGATGACCATGACAGGCGGTAGTATGGTTTTAGAAAACATTGATGGCGGCAGTTTCAATATCAATGGCACGCTGACGGCAAATAATGCAGTTATCGACATGACTGACAGCAGTGTGACACGCGCGGGAACACCGGCCTATGAAAGCCTGACCATAGATACGCTTAGCGGCAGCGGCACCACCTTTATCCTGGATACCGATCTGGCAGGTGAAGCCAACAGCGATAAAGTTACCATTACCCATGCTGATGTCGGTACTCACTATGTACAGATCAAAGACTTGAGCAAGTTAAACAATATTGAAGTAACAGGGGAACATAAGCAGCTTTTGATAACCGATGCCAGCGGCAAACTGACCTTTGTGGGTAAAGAATTCAATGCCGGAGGACTGTGGGACGTTGACCCCACACTGTCTAAAGGTGATGCTCTGGGGCTTTCGGCCAACGACTGGTATTTGACAAATATGGTCAAAACAGTCAATAATGATACGAGCGTGCTTTTGGATGCTGCCGATAACAGCTATGCTATGTGGCGCAATACCAACGACAGTCTGCGCAGTCGTTTGGGAGCACTGGCAAGCGGCAGAGAGCAGGCAGACGGCGTTTGGGCGAGGACGCAGGCAGGGCGCTTCAGCGGCTCAGGCTACGAAGGACGCTACAACCTTTATCAGTTGGGATTTGAGAAGCAGTTCAAGGGCGGAAGTATCTATGGCGGCGCTATCGACTACGGCGATGGCAGCGGCAGCTACGCCCCCGGCAGCAGCAAAGATAATCTGAGATCCTTTAGCCTTTATGGCATCTGGACAGCAGGCAGCGGCGCATATACCAATGTTACGGCCCGTGTAGGCAACTTCTCGACCGATTTGGAATCCTACGGCGACTACCCGGATAAAGCCAGCTACAAGCAGCACGCCTACAGTCTTAGTGTGGAATACGGCAAACGCTTTGATTTTGAAGCAGGTTTCTTTGTTGAGCCACAGGCACAATTTACCCTTGGCAGGCTGGCCGGTATCGACTACACCACCGACAGAGGCGTCAATGGCCGTATCGACGGCATGAACAGCGCCATCGGCCGTATCGGCTTCGTCATGGGACAGAAGATAGAAAATGGCAGCGATATCTACCTGAAAGCCGACCTGCTGCACGAATTTGCCGGTGAGCGCAACCTGCAGCTGACCTCGGATGCAGGTGGAACCAATGATATATTGACCAAGCACAACGACTACGGCGATACCTGGTTCGAGCTGGGGATGGGCGGCAACGTCAGGATCAGCAGGACGGGCAACTTCTATGGCGAAGTGACGCGCGGCTTCGGCGGCGACATCAACAAAAAGTGGAGCGTCAACGCCGGGCTAAGGTTCACGTTCTAAGTGAGCGTCGCTTTGCTGCGAGCAGTAAAATAAATCCGAATAAATATTAAAACACTGCTGTGAACCAAAGTTCACAGCAGTGTTTTAATATGTTTTGTAATTGTTTGAAATTTATTTTTCGTTGACGATCAGCGCCATAGCCAACAGGTCATCCTGACCAATATTTTCGATGCTGTGGCTTTCGCCTTCGGGGCAGAAAACAACTGCGCCTGCAGTCAGCGTGTTTTCAGTGCCGTTGTCATTATATAAGGCCGTACCCTGCAGGATATAAATAGTTTCGCTGGTGCCTTCATGTTTGTGGTAACCGAGTGAACAGCCGGGTTTAAGAATTACGCGCGCATAAGCGGCTATTTTGCTGCCGTAAACCTTTTCATCGACGATGTGCTCCATAATAGTATTGCCTTTACCGCCGGCCCGGCGTTCAAAAATATCGGTTTTTCTTTCAGTGACGATCATCACAAGCCCCTCTTTCGTTATAAAATACTGCTGTTGAAATAAGATTCGCAGCTGTAAGGAAAATTCCTGCAAAAAATTTCAAAAAAAATCAATTTACCTCTTTACAAATTTAGCATACTAAAGTATAATCAAAAGCGTAGTAAGAAAACAACACCTTAGAGGGGGATGGATGATGAAGAAATTTTTACTTTTGGCTATGACGCTGCTGATGGCTTTGTCTTTGGTTGCAGGCTGCGGCAGTGACAGTCCTAAAAAAATGGTGATAGGTCTTGATGACAATTTTGCGCCGATGGGCTTCCGTAATGAAAAGAACGAGATCGTCGGTTATGATATCGACCTCGCTAAAGAAGCCTGCAAGCGTGCTGGTATGGAAGTAGAATTTAAACCGATCGACTGGGCTTCCAAGGAAGCAGAGATCAAGGGTAAGCGTATCGATGCGATCTGGAACTGCTTTACAGTCAACCCGGAGCGTCAGGAAGCTTATACGCTCTCCAAGCCCTATATGGTAAATGCTCAGCTGGTAGTTGTTCCTAAAGGGTCTGAGATTACTAAAATTGCTGATTTGAAGGGTAAAGTTCTGGCAGTACAGGATGACAGTACCGGTTCTTATATTCTTGACAGAAATAATGAACTGAGGACTTCCCTGAAAGATTACAGAAAATATCCTGACTTTGCTGCTGTTTATATGGATATGGACGCCGGCCGTATCGATGCCATGGTAGTTGACGCTGTTCTGGCTCGTTATTATATGGTCAAACATCCTGATAAATATGTAGCTTTGGAAGAAAATCTGGGCGACGAAGTCGTAGCGGTTGCCTTCCGTAAGGATGATAAAGAATACAGTGAGAAAATCAACAAGGCACTGGATGAAATGAAAAAAGACGGCACCATGAAAAAGATTTCTGAACAATGGATGGGTGTTGACATCACTAAATATTAATAAGCTCCGGGCCGATGGCATGAGCTGTCGGCCCTTTTACTCTACTTATTTTTAATGCAGATACGGAGACTCATAATGGATTATATTATTTCCATCCTGCCTCAGATGTGGCTGGGAACGATCGAAACTTTAAAATTGTTTTTTATTACTATTGTTTTGTCAATACCTTTAGGTATACTGCTGGCTCTGGCGAGGGTTTCGTCACTTGGCAGTCTGCGCAGTGCCGTTGGTGTCTATGTCTGGCTGCTGCGCGGTACGCCGCTGATGCTGCAGCTTTTATTCGTTTATTACGGACTTCCATTTATTCCCGGTATTGGGATCAGGATGGATGATTTTCAGGCGGCTATTTTTGCGTTTGTACTTAATTATGCCGCTTATTTCTGCGAAATTTTCCGCGCCGGTATCCAGGCTATTCCTAAAGGCCAGTATGAAGCGGCCCGTACTTTGGGTATGAATTATGTACAGACCATGCGCCGTATTATTCTGCCGCAGGTTTTTCGCATTATCCTGCCGCCTGTCAGCAATGAGACGATAACTCTGGTTAAAGATACTTCTTTGATTTATGTTTTGGCAATGAATGATCTGCTGCGGACGACACGTAATCTGGTGCAGCGTGATTTCAGTATTACGCCGTTTCTTGTAGCCGGTGTTTTTTATCTGCTGATGACGCTGGTTTTGACCTACGGATTTGACAAACTGGAAAAAAGATTTTCGAAGTACGATTGATGGGAGTAAGCCATGAAAAAAATCGAAGCACGTAATATTCATAAAAGTTTTCAGGAACTGAACGTTTTGCAGGGTATAGATCTTGATGTCGAAGAAGGCGAAGTCATTGCCGTCATCGGTCCCAGCGGCAGCGGTAAAAGTACTTTGCTGCGCTGTTTGAACAAGCTGGAAACTATCAACAGGGGCACGATCATTATTGACGGTGAGCTGCTTGCTGATACCAGCAGCACAGGTGAGGTGGTATATGCACCCGGTGACGAAAGCCGCCGAATTGCCTGTAAAATGGGAATGGTGTTTCAGCAGTTTAACTTGTTTCCGCATATGACAGTGCTGCAGAATTTGATTGAAGCACCGGTGCAGGTGCAGAAGCGCGACCGTGCCCAAGTAATCGAAGAAGCAAAAATACTTTTAGGCAAGGTTGGCTTGTCCGAAAAAGCGGATGTTTATCCGCGGAAGCTCTCCGGCGGTCAGCAGCAGCGTGTAGCTATCGCCCGCGCTTTAGCGATGAAGCCGTCGATCATGCTTTTCGATGAGCCGACATCTTCGCTGGATCCTGAATTGACAGGGGAGGTTCTGCGTACCATGCGTGAACTGGCTGAAGAAAAAATGACGATGGTGGTAGTGACTCATGAAATGGGTTTTGCCCGCGAAGTAGCGACCAAAGTTATTTTTATGGCTGATGGCAGAGTACAGGAACAGGGCAGGCCTGAGGATATTTTTACTAATCCGAAAAATGAACGTCTGCAGGCTTTTTTGCAAACTGTGTTAAAATAAAAACAGCGCCCTGAGGCGCTGTTTTCGTTATCAATGAGGCAGAAGGATGAATGATGAGGGGAGAGCTGCGAAATGAAAAGCAAGAATATCAATCAGCTTGTATTGGCCGGGGTACTGTGTGGTATCGGTATCGTTGTGCCGATGCTGATGCCTAAAATAGTGATCGGGCCGATGTCGTTTACGCTGGCCAGCCATGTGGCTATTTTTATTGCGATGTTCATATCGCCGAAGCTGGCCGCAGTAGTTTGCTTGGGAACGACGCTGGGCTTTTTTATGACGACGCCTGTAATTATTGCTCTGAGGGCTGCCAGCCATATCTGTTTTGCCCTGCTTGGGGCTGTGCTGATCAGAAAAATACCGGAAATCATTGAAAAGCCATTGCCAAGCACTGTGTTTAATGGTGGGCTGGCCTTTGTACATGCTCTGGCTGAGGTTGCCGTCGTTTCACCTTTCTTTCTGGCCGGCAGCATTTTCAAACCGGAACAGCTTGCCGACGGTTATGTTATGAGCGTACTTGTTCTGGTAGGGGTTGGTACATTTTTACATTCGCTGATCGATTATACTGTTTCGATCATGCTGTGGAAGCCTGTACGTGCTGCATTGCCTTCGCTGGCCGAGCTGCGTGAATAACGGCAGTAAAGGTGAATGAGATGAAAAAATAAATAAAAGCACCGGCCGCCATCGGTGCTTTTATTTATTTTAGGAATTGACTAATGCGGCAGAAGGTATACAATTAAAAGCAGGTTATAGAGAAAAGGGGCTTTTAAGTGGAAAATCGCGAGTATATAAAAACAGGTTCGCAGGTTTACTGGCGAACGCTGTTTATTATTTTTTTAGGAAGTATGGCGGCTTTTGGTGCCGAGTACTGTGTGCAGCCGATTATACCGGTTATTGCTTCCAGCTTTGGGCTCAATGCAGTACAGGGGAGTCTGGCAGTATCTTTAGGATTGGTGGGGATGTCAGCAGCAATGCTGCTGATTGCCGGTTTGGCACCGCGTTTTGACCGTAAACTGGCAACTGCTGTCGGCTTGATAGGCGCTGCAATACTGACTATTATGATAGGCTTCAGCGGCAGTTTTGAAGCTATTCTGGGGATGCGTCTGATACAGGGATTGCTTTTAGCTGCATTTCCTTCGTTGATAATTGCTTACATCAATGAGGAATTTGAGCCGTTTAACGTCGGTACTGTAATTGGGATCTATATCAGCGGAACAACAGTGGGAGGTCTGTTTGGACGGCTTGTGGTCAGCGCGATTACTGATTTTGTTTCCTGGCGCATGGGGCTGATTGTGATCGGCATTTTATATCTTGCTGTCGGTATTGCTTTTTTTATGCTGCTGCCTAAACCGAAATATCAGCGGCAGCGCCAGTCAGGCGGACTGCAGCTGATAAAAACCTTTCATACCGCTCTGGCAAATAAGAAATTATTATGGATTTACCTGGTTGCATTTTTGATTATGGGTTCTTTTGTTGCTGTTTTTAACTTTATTTCCTATGTCTTACTGGCACCGCCTTATTCATTAAGCCAGACTGTAGTAGGGCTGCTGTTTGTAGTCTATTTGTTTGGAACCTTCAGCTCTACCTATATGGGCAGATTATCAGATCAGCATGGTAACGGGCGCGTACTTATTCTGGGCCTTTTGATAATGCTGACCGGAGGGCTGCTGACTTTACTGCAGCCGCTTGTATTTAAATTTATAGGCCTGGCTATATTTACTTTTGGGATGCTGGGTTCACATTCTGTAGCCTGCGGCTGGGTAGGAAAACTTAATCAGGGCGATAAAGCGCAGTCATCGTCGATGTATATGTTTTTCTATTATGCCGGTGCAAGCTCACTGGGGACTTTAGGCGGCGTATTTTTGGAAAGCTATGGCTGGAGCGGTGTTATCGGCATGGTTGCTGCTGCGGTTATTATTTGCCTCCTTGTAGTAGTCAGGCTGGAACTGGCGGTAAGTCAGCATTTATTGTGGCATCACTAATAAAATAGAGAAAGTCAAAAACAGCAGGTGGTAAAGGTTTGCCGCCTGTTGTTTTTTATGTACAGACAGAAAAGCAGTAAAATTTGAAAATAATTCACTTGACCTGGAGTGCGCTCAAGGTTGTATAGTTATGTCAGGAGCAGTGGAAAGACAACAAAGTAAAGGAGCGGAGTAAAGATGAAAGTAATATTGGTTAACGGCAGCCCCCATGAAAAAGGCTGCACATATACGGCGCTGGCAGAAGTTGCGTCTGCATTGGAACAGGAGGGCATCGAAACAGATATTTTCTGGATCGGTACTAAAGCTATTGCGGGCTGTATTGCCTGTCACGGCTGTGCCAAAACTGGCCGCTGCGTTTTTCATGACAAGGTCAATGAATTTTTGGAGCTGGCATCTGCTTATGACGGCTATATTTTTGGTTCGCCTGTACATTGGGCTGCAGCCGGAGGAGCGATAACTTCTTTTATGGACAGAGTTTTTTATACTGCCGTTTGTTCAGGTCAGAAAACTTTTTACCTGAAGCCGGCGGCTGCGGTGGTATCTGCCCGCCGTGCGGGAACGACGGCAGCCTTTGAACAGCTGAATAAATATTTTATGCTGATGCAGATGCCTGTTGTAGCTTCGCAATATTGGAATATGGTACATGGCGTCAATGCTGAAGAAGTAAAACAGGATTTGGAAGGCTTACAGACGATGCGTACGCTGGGCAGAAATATGGCTTTTTTACTGCGGTGCAAAGAAGCCGGTTTGCAGGCTGGTGTAGCATTACCACAGCAGGAAACGCCAGTTTTTACTAATTTTATTCGCAGCTGAAGCGTTTGTTTAAAGCTTTAGCTGCAGGTAAACAAAAAACTCCCGCAATGCGGGAGTTTTTTGTTAAAAAATAATTCAGCGCTTAGACTGTAATTTAGCAATAAATTTAGCTTTGTCAATAATGAAGCGCTCGTGGGTACCGTTGCCGATCGGTCCATGATCATCGCAGGCGCCTACCTTAAAGGTAAGCTTGCGTCCTTCAACGGCTATCAGTTTGGCTGTAGCAATAATTTTTTTTCCAAGCAGCGTGGCGGCTTCATGAGTGGTGTCCATTTTGATGCCGACGCTGCTGGTAGAGGAGTCAAGGCATGGAAGGATCGCGTTGCAGGCGGCCTGCTCCATCAGGGCTATCATGGCCGGAGTAGCAAAAACATCAAGATCGCCGCTGCCCATAACTACTGCAACATTGGTGGTGTCAACGATTGCTTCGGCTCGTCCTTGAAGACCGGGTCGTAGTTCAACTTTCATTTATTAAACCTGCCTTTCTGGGAATTAATATTTTATATACTGCTTACATATTAACCTGATTTTTAGCATTGTGCAAGTGGGTTTTTATTTAGTATAATAAAGAATATACTGCTGCTGGAAAAGTGGATCGGATCAGGCAACGGTAATTTTAGCGGCTTGAAGCCGCGGCGGGGAGCGAAAGCTATGCTTTTTTATGAAATAATCAACGATCATCCGGCAGAAGACCCGGCTCTGATCTGTCAAGATAAAATGCTGACTTATGGTGAAGTGCGTGAGGAAGTTACTTTATGGGCTGCGCATCTGCAGAGCAGCGGCGTATGTAAAGGCGATAAAGTCGGCCTGTTCAGCAAAAACTGCAATGAATTTGTGATCGCTTATTTGGCGATCATTAAAGCCGGCGGCGTTGTTGTTCCATTTAATTTTCAACTGGCGGCGCCGGAGGTGGCCTATATCGTTCAGGATGCAGGTATGCGCGTAATGGTGACGCGGCAAAAGCTGGAATTAGATGCCGCATTGCAGGAATGTGGCTGTGGCCCGCTCAAGCAGCTGGATTTCGAGGATCTGCGTCAGCCTGTTGACAGGAGTTATGAAGATATAGCTATGGACGATAATGATAATTGTACGATCATTTATACCAGCGGTACGACAGGGCATCCTAAAGGAGCAATGCTGTCACATCGTAATTTGGTTGCCAACGCGAAAGATTTTACGCAGAGGGTGTTGATGTATTCTTCTGATAAGACCTTGTGTGTGCTGCCGATGTATCATTGTTTTGCCTGGACTGTTTCCGTAGCATGTCCTTTATTTAATAGCGATGGCATCAGGCGTGCGGGCCACGTAATTATTGATGAAGCACTGCGGTT
>OGKW01001930.1_pt1 | contig 10954 bp, 10 predicted proteins | sample 1572601 | NCBI WGS metagenome assembly OGKW01 (sample SAMEA2581875, study PRJEB24529) | metagenome | biome: Human gut stool | place: China | collected 2011
GCCAACGACCTGATCGTTAACAGCTTTTTGCAGCGGTTGACCGGTTTGGTACGGGAAGAACAGAAAACTACCCGCGCCTTTATCGAAGAGCGAGTCGTAGCCTCTAAAGCCGAGCTTGAAGCAGCCGAAAGTGCGCTGACCGAATATAAAAAAGCCAGCAAGATCCTGTCACCGACGAATGAAATGAAGCTGGTGGCCGATAAAATGGGGATCGTCGATAAACTGCGTGCAGAAAACAAAGTGGCGCTTGCCACAGCGCAGGCACAGCTGTCAGCAACAGACCAGCAGCTGGGCGGCGAAGCCAAAGCGACAGCGGATAACGCAGTTATCAAGCAGTATAATGCAAAATTAGCCGAACTGGAGACCCAGAGGATAGACTATCTGGACAAATATACAGCCAAACATCCTAAAGTCATCGAAACAGAAGACGCTATCGCCAATTTAAAAAGCAAGCTGCAGCAGGAAATAGCCAAAGTAGCCTCACTGCAGGCGCCGTCGGATAACCCAGTGCACCAGCAGCTGCTGACCAGTAAGCGAAGCGGCGATCAGCGTAGCCGAAAGCAACCTTGCCGAGCTGGAGCGTCTGGATAAAAGAAATCAGGAAGACGTAGAACGGCTTTCCGAGAAAGAACAGAAATACCTGAGCCTGATGCGTGACGTCAGCGTTGCTGATGAAATTTACATCATGCTGGCCAAACGCCTGGAAGAAGCCAAGGTAGCCGAAGTAGCGGTATCCACCGAGGTACAGGTAGTAGATACGGCCACACTGCCGGAAGACCCGGTAAAACCGAAAAAGCTTTTGACCCTGCTTTTGGCAGCCTTTTTTGGAATCTTCGGCGGCAGCGGCTTTGTTATTGCCAAAGAACTGATGAACAGAACCATAAAGACAACGGACGATGTAGCAAACTATCTGGACCTGCCTGTTCTGGGCTCGGTGCCGGATTATGAATCATTGAATAAAAACATGAAAAAAGAACAGCAGGAGCAAAGCTTGACTGCCAGGCTACGGAGGTACTTATGGAAACGATAACACTGATTGCCGACCGTGATGCCAAATCACCGGTAGCGGAAGCATATAGAACGATCAGGACCAACATCCAGTTCTCCAACGTTGGTCAGGAGCTGAAAACGATCATCGTTACCAGCGCTACGCCAAACGAAGGTAAAAGTACAACGATAAGCAACCTGGCGGTGGTAATGGCACAGGCCGGGCACAAAGTGCTTTTAATGGACTGTGATATGCGCAACCCGACACAGCATAAGCTTTTTAAGCTGACTAATAAAGGTCTGAGCAACTGCATTTCGGCGAGTGAAGAGGTGCGGGAAGTCATTCAAAAAACAGGGATAGAGAATCTGGAGCTTTTAGCCAGCGGGCCGGTAGCGCCCAACCCATCCGAGCTTTTGGGAAGCAAACGGATGGAACAGTTACTGGAACGGCTAAAGCCGGATTATGACTATATACTTATCGATACGCCGCCAATCATGCCGGTAACGGATGCGGCAGTACTGTCTGGTAAGGTAGACGGGCTGGTCATGTTGGTCAGCTCCGGCGAAGTTACACCAGCAGCAGCTAAAGAAGCTAAACAGAGGCTGCTGCAGGCAGGAGCACATATTTTGGGAGTTATCCTTAACAAGGTAGAATTGGTCCATACGCACGGCTATGGTTACTACTATTACTATGGCTCAGATAGTACATCCGGGGGGGACGTTCGTCACTGGAAGTGAGATGGAAGCTGCGCAGGTATTGAAAAGATATCACAAAATAATTGCATAGGGGTGGAATATGCAGTAATGATTAAAGCTGGTGAATTAGGAAAGACTATTTTTGATTTTACATTAACATTTATAGGAACGATATGTATAAGCCCGCTTTTAGCTTATATAGCGTACAGGATAAAAAAAGAAGATCCGGGACCTGTAATATTTAAACATATGCGTGTTGGTAAAAATGGAAAGTCTTTTCCATGTTATAAATTTCGCAGTATGTGTGTTGATGCCAAACAAATGCTGGAAAAATATTTAAGAGAAAATCCTGAAGCGCGAATGGAGTGGGAACGCGACTTTAAATTAAAAAATGATCCGAGAGTGACACCAATTGGCGAATTTTTAAGAAGGACCAGTTTAGATGAATTGCCGCAGATTTTTAATGTTTTAAAGGGAGAAATGAGTTTGGTTGGACCACGTCCTATTGTCCAGGAAGAAGTGCCACGCTACGGGAAACATATAAAAAAATATTATTCAGTAAAACCTGGCATTACTGGGCTGTGGCAGGTTAGTGGGCGTAGCGACATATCTTATCCAGAACGTGTTGCTTTGGATGTTGAATATGTAGTTAATAGGAATTTGCTAAAAGATATTCAGATACTTATAAAAACATTTGATGTCGTGTTCAGGAAAAAAGGTGCATATTGAGATGTATAAAAATAATTTAGTGTCTGTCATCATTCCCACATATAATATTCAGTATTTTTTAGATAGTACATTGGAAAGTATTGTTAATCAAACGTATAAAAATTTAGAAATTATTTTGATCGATGATTGTTCTAATGATGGCACATATCAGAAAATCATTAAATGGGCTGATAAAGACTCGAGAATAGTTTATCGTCAGTTAGAAAAAAATTCAGGAGCAGCAGTTAGTCGTAATGTAGCTATAGGACTATCTAATGGTAGATTCCTTGCGTTTTGTGACAGTGACGATTTATGGCAGCCTGATAAAATTGAAAAACAAATTTCTTTTATGCGTGAAAGAGATATTGCTTTTTGTTTTACGCAATATGTGTTACAAAGAGAAGATGGAAAATCTAAAATAGTTTATGTTCATAATAAATTAGATTATGAACAGAGTTTAAGGAATTCTTATTGTATTACTACGAGTAGTGTTGTCATTGATCGTTTAAAAACGGGTGATATACGCATACCTTTGGCAAGAACAGGACAAGACCATTTATTATGGTGGTCTCTTATGAAAAAAGGCTTCTGTGCTTATGCTTTAAAGGAACCGGTAACTATAATAAGAGTCAGAAAGGATTCTCTTTCGGAAAAGAATTTTGGATTAATAAAAAAAAGATGGAGTTTGTATCACCATCATGAAGGAATTCCTTTTTTTAAATGTTTATTAGTATTTATGCATTATGCAATTAATGGAATAAAAAAATATAGATTTTAAAAATAATATTGGAGGAATAAAAATGTCTTTGTATGAGAAATTGCTAAATCGTGAAGAAAAATTATCATTAATAGGGTTGGGTTACGTTGGTATGCCGATAGCTGTAGCTTTTTCTAGAAAATTAGATGTTGTCGGTTTTGATACAAACAAAGAAAAGATTGCATTATATAAAGCTGGTATTGATCCTACACAAGAAGTGGGTAATGAGGCGATTCAGAATACATCTGTGTATTTCACTTGCGATGAAAAGAAATTACGGGCTGCTAAATTCCACATAGTTGCAGTTCCTACTCCAATTAATCAGGACAAGACTCCTAATTTGACTCCACTTGTTGTGGCAAGTAGTATTTTAGGTAGAAATTTGACTAAAAATTCTATTGTAGTTTATGAATCCACAGTATATCCTGGGGTTACTGAAGGTATTTGTGTCCCTATATTGGAAAAAGAATCAGGATTAAAGTGTGGGGTAGATTTTAAAGTTGGCTATAGTCCTGAACGCATTAATCCCGGAGATAAGCAACATAGATTGGAAAATATACGTAAGATTGTAGCTGGAATAGATCAACAAGCTTTGGAAGAAATAAAAAAGATTTATGATTTAGTGATAGAGGTTGGAACATATCCGGTAAGTACGATAAAAACGGCAGAAGCAATAAAAGTGGTAGAAAATAGTCAACGTGATATTAATATTGCATTTATGAATGAATTAGCCATGGTATTCGACAAGATGGGTATTGATACTAATGAAGTAGTAGATGGAATGAATACTAAATGGAATGCATTAGGATTTAGGCCAGGACTTGTTGGTGGTCATTGCATAGGAGTAGATCCATATTATTTTACTTATGAATCTGAAAAATTAGGATATCACAGTCAAATTATATTATCTGGTAGAAAAGTTAATGATAGTATGGGTCAATTTGTTGCAAATGCGGCTATTAAAGAGATGATTAAAGCAGGTAAAGCACCAAAAGAATCTAAAGTAGTTATATTAGGATTAACATTTAAAGAGAATTGTCCTGATATACGTAATTCAAAAGTGGAAGATATAGTAAATCGCTTAAAAGAATTTGATATTGTACCTGTAATAAGTGATACATGGGCTAATAAAGAAGAAGTTAAGAAAGTATATAACATAGATTTAGTTAATTTTGAGGATATAAAAGATGCTGATTGTCTTATTATAGCAGTAGCACATGAGCAATATAAGAAACTATTAATAGCGGATTTTGATAAATTATTTATTAATGAAGATAATAACCAAAAGATTATTATCGATGTTAAAGGAATTCTTAATAGAAGCGATGTAAATAATTTAGGATACCATTATTGGAGATTATGAAGATACTACATATAAATTCATATTATGCAAAAAGTTATTTTTATAAAAATTTATTTGAGGAACAGTTACAAAAATCTTTAGAAATAAAAGTGTACATTCCTGTGTCAAATGAATTTTTAAACAATAATTTTAATTACGGGGAATACGCAAAGTTGAGTTATTGCTATAAAGACTGGGAAAGATTAATTTTTCCATTTAAGCATAATAAAATATTAAAAGATATAAATAAAAAATTTGATTGTAGTAATTTTGATGTGTATCATGCCCATTCATGGTTTTCTAATGGATATATTGCTTATAAATTAAACGAAAAATATAAAATACCATATATAGTCGCAATAAGAAATACGGATATAAATATTTTTTATAAATACATGATATGTTTACGTAATTTAGGACATAAAATTTTAAATAATGCTTCTAAAGTTATCTTTATTTCGCCGGCTTATCAAAAGCGTGTTTTAAATGATTTATTACCACAAAATATAGCGGAAATAATTTATGATAAATGTATGATAATACCTAATGGAGTAGATCGTTTTTGGATAGATAATCAATATTCAAAAAATAATTTACCATTATATTCTAATATAAAAATATTATATGTAGGTAATATAGATAAAAATAAAAACTTATTAACAACATGTAAAGCGATAGAACTTTTATTAAAAGATGGAGTGAAAGTAGAATATACGATTGTTGGAAGGGTTCAAAACTCTAAAATATATCAGAAGATATTATCCAAAAAGTATGTAACTTATTTAGGAGAAAAAAATAAACTTGAATTATTGAATATTTATCGTGAAAACAATATTTTTATTATGCCATCAAGGACTGAAACTTTTGGATTAGTTTATGTGGAAGCAATTAGTCAAGGCTTACCTGTAATTTATAGTAAAGGAGAAGGTTTTGATGGATGGTTTAGTGATGGTGAAGTAGGGTATGGCATACATTGTCAAGATTATATAGGTTTATATGAGCAAATTAAAAACATCATGTTACATAATATAAAAATTACTCCAAATAGTATAAAGCAATTTTCCTGGGAAGTTATAAATGAAAAATATATGAGCATATATAATGAAATTTTATTGGGAGTTTATGATGAAAACAATAGTACGCAAAATTTTGGAAAATAATAAAATGACCCAAGGAGTTTATTCTAAATTAAGATATTATTATGCTAAATTTAATGCTGGTAAAGATGATGAAAAATATGCTGTCGAATATTATTACAATAAGTTTGGTCGGAAATTGAATTTACATGATCCTAAAACTTTTGACGAAAAAATATGGTGGTTAAAATTTAATTATCATAATCAATTGTTGACTAAATGCGCAGATAAATATCTGGTTAGAGAATATATTAAGGAACAAGGACTAGAGCATATATTGAATGATTTATATGCGGTGTACGATGATGTTTCAGAAATAAAATGTATTGATCATTTGCCTGAAAAGTTTTATTTAAAATGCAATCATGTTTCCGGTGGAAATGTTGCTTGTTTTGATAAAAAAGTATTTGATTTAGAGAAAGCAAAAAAGAAATTGTCATGGTACATGAATATTAATCAATATTATATAACAAGGGAATGGCAATATAAGAATATTAAACCTAAAATTATTTGTGAGAAATTTTTAGAAAATAATGACAGTAAACCGTTGGTGGATTACAAGTTTTACTGTTTTAATGGGAATCCTCAAATGGTATTGATTAAACATGGAACTGCCAAAATTGACGGTTCTCATGAAGACGCGCATTTGCAATATGAAAATTATTATGACATGCGATTAAAGCCTCTGAATATTACAGATAATAGCCAAATATTGTCTGAAAACGAAGTAATATTTCCTTCTAATTACCAAGAAATGAAAAAATATGCAACTGTTTTAGCAGAACCATTTCCTTTTGTAAGAGTAGACTTTTATGAAATTAATAAGAAAATTATTTTTGGAGAATTAACATTTACCTGTGCTGGTGGTTGTCATAACTATAATCCCTTGGAATTTAATGAAAAATTAGGTTCGTACCTTGATTTATCTAAAATAAGTTTGTATGAATAGAGGATTGCTTGGTGAATCTGAATAGTGTTTATATACGGCAAGTCTTAAATGTTGTTATTGCCAATCTGGTTAATTTTGTATGTTCAGTATTAATTACGTTGATATTACCAAAACTAATTAGCATAAAAGATTATGGTGAATGGCAGTATTTTTTACTGCTTTTTACTTATGTTGAAGTTTGTCAGTTTGGTTTTGCTAACGGCGTATATTTACGTTATGGTGGATGCAGCTTTGAAGAAATGGATCTAGGACTTCTAAAAAAACAATTTATGATAGTTTTTTTATTTATATTAACAGGTGTAGGCGTTATTTTATTTTATACACATCAAGTTTTATCTATTTCTATTTTAGGATTTGTTTTATGTATTCCCATTATGACATGGCGTTTTTTTGTAGATTATTTATTACAGGCATCCGGACATACTGATGAATACGCTAAAATTCTTCTTTTTGACAAGTTGCTATTCTCATTATTTTTATTATTTCATTATTTGTATTTTGATGTTTTTCATGTAAATGATATTATAAATAGCTTTATTTATTCTAAAATATTAATTTCTATTTATTGCTGTATATATTTGAAAGAATTTTTGCAAGCTGGAATACGTAAAATATCCGTATGGGCAGCATTGCAAGAATTAATGAATAATATTAGTGTTGGTAGTAAATTGTTATTTGCTACGGTTTGCAGTTTATTAATTGTGGGTAGTATACGTTTTGTGATTGTAGATATTTTTGACAAATCAATTTACGGCAAGGTAGCTATCGTACTTAGTGTTTGCAGTTTTATTATGGTTTTTGTTAATGCCGTGAGCATAGTAATGTTTCCGAGTTTACGTAATTTACTTAATAGAGGGGTAAGCATACGAAAATATTATCAAGCGGCGTATGTATTATTTAATCTTTTGATGTTGTTTTTATTGTTGTCGGCCTATCCACTACTTTTTATTTTTAAATACTGGTTGATTCAATATAGTGAAAGCGGCGTTTTTATTTTTATACTTTTGCCAGTCATTCTTTTTGATAGTAATTGGTCTATTTTCAGTGTAACACTTTTAAAAGTTTACAGGAAAGAAAGTCTTATATTAAAAATAACCATTGTATCATTGTTATTTAGTTTATTCCTCATAACGTTTTTGATTAATTTTCAAGATATTCTTCTAGTAGAATATTTTATATCACTAATACCATTAGTTCTATTAATTAGATTTATTTACGCAGAACAATATGTAGATAAGTTACTTACTGTCAATACGCGACAAATTAATATTTTTGTTGTATTGACGGTATTTCTGTTTATTATTTTAAATAATTATTTAAATTTATTAATGGCGGGTAGCTTATACGTAACATATTTATTTTTTGTATGTTATAGATATAGAAAAAAAATATTTAATTCATATAGAATATTGAGGAATATAAAATGAAATTTTTATTGTTATTAATAATTTACAGATTAAGTTTAGATTGGCTATATGTAAACTGGATTTGTAATTTTTATGATTTTTTTGGCTTTGCGGGGCAATGGGAACCATTAACATTTATTAAATCTGTATTATTTTTAATTTTGGGAACTAAAATTCTGAACTTAAAAGAAAATGCATCTTCTATTATTTTATATTTTATATATCTTTTCTATTTTGTTCCGTTTACTAGTATGGTTGCATATAATGCATTTGAAAATGTAATTTACGAGCTTTCGTACATGGTATATTGGTTAATATTAGTTTGGGGTTATAGCTTTTTAAAAAAATATGATCTTAAGAGAAATGATTCATTAGAAAGTAAAAATAATAATATTTATTTGTTTGTTTTTTATTTGATTATTATCATAATTTGTTTAAATATATTATTCATAGGTTTTGTTTACACTGGGTTTAATTTCTCTTTTAATTTGTACGATATTTATATTATGAGAGAAATGAGTAATGTGATTGAGTTACCAGTACTATCTTCTTACTTGCTTACTTCTGCGCAACTTTGCATTCCTATAGCAATTTTTTATTTTGCAACTTTAAAAAAATATTTTTTTGTTGTAGTGCTATTTGTATTTAGTTTTCTAATTTTTGTAACTTTAGCATTTAAATCGACTTTTTTCATTGGTTTATTATCGATGATTATTATATTATTAAAGATAAAATATGATAGGATAAAAGTCCTATTATCTTTTTGCATATTGTGTTTAAGTGCTATATTCGAATATATTATTTTTAAAACAGAGTTTATAGTTGAACTAATCATTCGTCGTGCATTATTTTGGCCAAATTTATTATCTTTTCAATATTATGATTATTTTACATACCATTCTCCCGACTATTTCATAAGCAGTGTTTTTAAGTGGAGTGGACTTGATTCCGAATTTTCGCAAACACGTATTGTAAAAGTCATTGGGGAAACATATTATGGTTATGAAATGCCAGCCAATAATGGCTTGTTAGCTGATGCATTTGCTAATTTAGGGTATTTGGGTATTCTACTCATGCCTATTTTTTTATTAGCGGTGTTGGCTTTATTGGATAAAATGACTGCAATTCTACCTATACAAATGATTGTAGTTCCTAGTTTTATAATTGCTGTTGACCTTGTAAATACATTTCTTTCAGTGACATTATTATCACATGGATTGTTTTTATCAATAGTACTATTTTATTTATTACAAAAAAGTGATGATCATTCACGTGGATGACAGTTATTTTAGTTATCTAAATAAAAACAGGAGGTGTACATAGGATGAATAAGTTTTTAATGGCGGGTATAGTTGCCGCAATGGCAGCAGCTACCAGTGTGGCAACAGCGTCGCCGCTGGTAACGGCAAATGTGCCGCTGGACAGCAGATATTACAGATATATCGACAAACTGGAAGGAATGGGTTATATCAAAGACATGCCGACAGGCACCAGACCTTACAGCCGTCTGGATATGGCAAAATGGATCATGGAAGCACAGCATAAAGCACAGACGAAACCAATGCCAGGCTATCTGAAAACTTATTATGAAGAAATGCGCGCCGATCTGGCAGAAGAAATTGCTTATTTACAGGGTGCAAATACAGACTATGGCAGCAACATCAAGCTGCGTGCTGTCGAAGCCAGGCTGGCTTATGGCGATATGCGGCAGGATTCCTATCGCTACCGTAAGGGTATCAATGCTTCCTGGCAGCCGCTGAACCGCAATAACAACGGCTACAGGTATGGCGACGGCATTAATATTATCGGCGCAGCAGAGATCTCCGGCAGTTTGAATAAAGATCTGGCGCTGAGCCTGATGCCAAGGTTCAGCTATGATAAAGATCAGCATGGTGACGCCAGTATTGAAGAAGGCTATGTAAAAACACATCTGGGCGTCTGGGGGATAGAACTTGGCAAGCAGGCTGTGCAGTGGGGAAAAGCGCCCTTTGCTATGAGTAACAATGCAACGCCGCAGACGATGCTCAAGCTGAATCTACTGGAACCGCACACCTTTGATAACGGGTTTTTAAAATTTCTGGGTAAAGCTAATGTCAACGTTTTTTACAGCCGTTTGGAAGGTAATCGGGCAGACAAAGCGCATACTGCCGGGATAGCAAACTGGCAGCGTGAAAAGGATCATGCCGGGCTGCTGGGAGTAAGGGTTGATATAGTGCCGACAGATAACTTGTCTTTAGGTCTTGAACGTGTATCCATGTTCAAGTCTTTAAATAAGCATTGGATACTGGGTGATAATGCCGAGAGTGACGACCAGTGGAACGATATTGGCGGTATAGACCTGCGTTACCGTTTTCCTGGTGTCCAGCTTTACGGCTCTTTGTATGGCGAAGATCAGGCCGGCGGGTTCCCCAGTGAGCATGCCCGCAGTGTCGGTGTGTATTTCCCGCAGCTGTTTGGCGGTGACGGTTGCTGGGATATGCGTCTGGAGCTGAGTGATACTAATAATTGGTGGTATGGACACTGGTATCTTGTTAATGGCTGGACCTATAAAGACGATATTCTGGGTGATGCCATGGGTAAAAATACCAGGAAATATTATGGCAGTATCAGCCATTATCTGGCTAACGGCGACAGGATCGGTTTGGAATATACCAGTATGGATATGGACCGTGCTGCTGCCAGTAATCCGCGTGTACATGAAGTGCAGCTGACCTATGCGAAAAAGCTGAATAAGTCTTTGTATCTGGATAGCGTACTTGGATATGCCAAAATCAAAAATGCGGATTATACCAGTGGACGCAGTGACAGCAGCAAACTGGTAGCTGTAGGCTTGCGCTGGGAATATTGATAGAGTTACAGAGCAACGGTCAGTAAGTAAAAGCAGTATTTTTTAAAAATAAAGATAGGAAGATTTTAGAATGTATATCAAACGCCATTTGGAGACGACAATTGAAAAACTGAGCGGTTGTTGTA
>OGKW01001935.1_pt1 | contig 10914 bp, 6 predicted proteins | sample 1572601 | NCBI WGS metagenome assembly OGKW01 (sample SAMEA2581875, study PRJEB24529) | metagenome | biome: Human gut stool | place: China | collected 2011
AGGGGATGCTTCTTCAGCTCCTGAGAGAAGGTGCGCACCACATAGACCGCCTCGTCGTCCGCCCGGTCGTCGTCGTTTCCGTACTTGGGGAAGCAGCCCTCGGTGACAAAGTCCACCGCGATCCCCTGCTCATTGCGGATGGGACGCACCCTGGCGTACCGGATGGCGGAGAGGGAGTCGGCGGCCACAGACAGGCCGGCGATGCCGAAGGCGGTAATGCGCTCCACCTTGGTATCATGGAGGGCCATCTGGCTGGCCTCATAGGCGTACTTGTCATGCATATAGTGGATGATATTCACCGTGTCGGCGTACAGCTCTGCGGCATAGGCCAGCACCTTGTTGTAATTCTCCCGGACCTTCTCATAGTCCAGCACCTCGTCGGTGATGGGCTGGATGCCGGGGACGATCCGGGCCCCGGACCGCTCATCCACGCCGCCGTTGATGGCGTACAGCAGGCACTTGGCAATGTTGCACCGGGCCCCGAAGAACTGCATCTGCTTCCCCACCGCCATGGCGGACACACAGCAGGCAATCGCGTAGTCATCTCCGTACACCGGGCGCATGACATCATCATTTTCATACTGAATGGAGTCCGTGGCAATGGACATCTTGGCGCAGTAGCGCTTAAAGCCCTCAGGGAGATGCTCGGACCAGAGGACGGTGAGGTTGGGCTCGGGCGCACTGCCCAGGTTGGTGAGGGTGTGCAGATAGCGGAAGGAGGTGCGGGTGACCAGGGTCTTTCCCCCGATGCTCATGCCGCCGATGGACTCGGTGACCCAGGTGGGGTCGCCGCCGAAGAGCTCGTTGTACTCCGGGGTGCGCAGATGGCGCACCAGGCGCAGCTTGATAATGAACTGGTCCACCAGCTCCTGGGCCTCCTCCTCGGTGATGACCCCTGCCTCCAGGTCCCGCTGGAGGTAGATGTCCAGGAAGGTGGAGGTGCGGCCCAGGGAGGTGGCGGCCCCATTGTTCTCCTTGATACCCGCCAGATAGCCCATATACAGGGCCTGGATGGGGTGAAGGTTTTCATTATCTTCACTTTGCTGGCCTTTTTCGTTGTGGGAGGCCATATCCTTCATCTTCCCCAGGGCGCGGATCTGCTCGGAGACCTCCTCCCGCAGGCGGATGCGCTCCTCTCCCATGGGGCCGTCCAGCTCCTCCAGGTCCCGCTTTTTCCACTCGATCAGGCGGTCCACGCCGTACAGGGCCACCCGGCGGTAGTCGCCGATGATGCGGCCCCGTCCGTAGGCGTCAGGCAGGCCGGTGAGCAGGCCCGCGTGACGGGCGGCCCGGGTGCGCTCCGGGTAGGCGTCAAAAACGCCCTCGTTGTGGGTCTTGCGGTACTCGGTGAAGTGGGCCTCGATCTCCGGGTCCAGCTGATAGCCGTACTGCTCCAGGGCAGACTTGGCCATACGGGTGCCGCCATACAGGTTGACGATGCGCTTCAGAGGCGCATCCGTCTGAAGGCCCACAATGACCTCGTTCTCCTTGTCGATATAGCCGGGGGCGTAGTTGTCGATGCCGGACACCCGGTGGGTATCCACATCCAGGATCCCGTCCTTCAGCTCCTGAAGCAGCAGCTCCTCGCACCGCTTCCACACCGCCTTCGTGCGCTGGGTGGGGCCGGCCAGAAAGGCGTCGTCCCCCAGATAGGGGGTCCAGTTCTTTTGGATAAAGGAACGTACATCAATGGAGCGCTGCCACTCGCCGGCGGCAAAACCGTTCCACGCCTGATCCTGCATCACCATGATAAAATCCTCCTCTACATATATCTATATCATTCAATTTCAGTTGGTATCGATTTTACCCGTTCAAATCTGAAAACCAGCGTTCCTGCAACTGCCGGCACAGCTCCGGGTTCATGGCGGGGACCTCCGCCAGGGGATCCGCGCGGCCCAGTCCCCGGTATTTCTCCGCCCCCAGTTTGTGGAAGGGAAGCAGTTCCACCTTTTGCACCTTGGGGAGGGTATCCACATACTTCCGCAGGGTAGCCAGGTGCTCCTCCTGGTCGGTGAGCCCAGGAACCACCACATGGCGCACCCACATGGGCGTCCCCGCCCGGCGCACAGCCTCCACAAAGTCCAGTGTCCGCTCCATGGACCGTCCCGTCACCCTCTGATAAGCCTCCGGGACCTCGTGCTTCACATCATAGAGGAGCAGATCGGTGCGGCTCAGGATGGCCTCATACTCCCCCAGGCCCGCCCCAGAGGTGTCCAGGCAGGTGTGGACCCCGGCCTTGCGGAGCCGTGCCAGGCACTCCGCCAGGAACTCCGGCTGGAACAGCGGCTCCCCGCCGGAAAAGGTCACCCCGCCGCCGGAGCGGTCGAAGTAGGGCCGGAAGCGCAGCAGCCGGCGAACCAGAGCCTCCGGCTCCACCGCCTCGCCACCCTCCGCCGTTTGAGTATCCGGATTGTGGCAGTAGAGGCACCGGAGGGGACAGCCCTGAAGAAATACCACGCAGCGCACGCCGGGACCGTCCACCAGGCCCATGCTTTCCATGGAATGGATATATCCGGTCAAAAGGGATCCCTCCTGTTCTGTAAAACGGGGATTGGGCTAAAAAAGGGCGCAAAAAAGCCGCCCCTCCGGGCCCTCCTCGGCGCCCAGACGGTCGGCATACATGACGATCATACTCCCCGTGGTTCCACCACTTCCGTCAGTCATATGATCCGCGCTCAGAATACAACAGCGCTCCGTCCCTTGTCAAGGGGCGGAGCGCTGTTTCAGCATTTTTGACAAAGAACTGCCTGGAGCAGGCGGGCGCTTTCCGGTCAGAACGCCCGGTCCGGTCACTCCTTCTTTCCGGCCGCCTTCTTCCGGTCGGCCACCCGTACCACAATGTTGGACAGGGCAAACAGGGCGATGGCGTTGGGGATGACCATCAGGTTGTTGAACATATCGGTCAGCTCCCACACCAGATCGTTGGACATCACAGTACCCAGGAAAATGAAGACCAGGGCAATGACGGAGTAGACAGGGACCGCCTTTTTTCCAAACAGATAGACCGCGTTGATCTTGCCGAACAGGTTCCAGCTGAGCACGGTGGAGAAGGCGAAGAAGAACAGGCAGACCGCCACAAACATGGCTCCAGCCTCCGCCCCAAAGACCACACCGAAGGCAGTCTGGGCCAGATTGGTCTTGCTCAGCGTCTCTGTGACCGCGCCGGTATAGCCGTTGGCCAGAGGGCCGCCCTCGGTATACAGGGTGGAGATGACCACCAGTGCGTTGAGGGTGAGCACCACAAAGGTATCGATGAACACACTGACCATCGCCACCACGGCCTGGTCATGGGGATCGGTCACGTTCGCCTGGGCGTGGGCGTGGGGGGTGGAGCCCATGCCGGCCTCGTTGGAGAACAGTCCACGCTTGGCGCCCTGGCTGATGGCCTCCTTCAGCGCATAGCCGAAGCCGCCGCCAATGATGGCCTGGGGCTGAAAGGCATACTGAAAGATCATGGCAATGGTATCAGGGATGTACTTGGCCCGCATCACCAGCACCACCAGGGCCCCGCCCAGGAAAATGGCTGCCATGACGGGGACGATCTTCTCGGTGACAGAGGCCAGGCGCTGCACACCGCCCACGAAGATGAAGCCGCAGATCACCACCAGCACGATGCCCACGATCCAGGAGGGCACGCCGAAGGCGGTCTGGAAAGTGGAGCCGATGGAGTTGGACTGCACCATGCAGCCCATGAAGCCCAGGGCCAGGATGATGGCCACGGCAAAGAAGCCGGCCAGGAATTTGCCGAAGCCGCCCTTGAACGCGGTGGTGATGTAGTACACCGGGCCGCCGCGGTAGGAGCCGTCAGGGTCCTTCTGGCGGGTCTCAATGGCCAGGGTAGCCTCCGCATAGATGGTCGCCATGCCAAAGAAGGCGATGACCCACATCCAGAAGATGGCGCCGGGGCCGCCGGCCAGGATGGCGCCCGAGCCGCCCACGATGTTGCCGGTGCCCACCTGGGCGGCAATGGCGGTGGCCAGGGCCTGGAAGGAGCTCATCCCGTGCTCCTGCTTCCCGCCCCGGAGGGTCAGGTTGCCGAACACCTTCCGCATCCCCTCGCCGAAGCAGCGCACCTGCACAAAGCGGGTGCGGATGCTGTAAAACAGGCCCACGCCGATGAGCAGAAAGACCAGAATATAGCTGGACAAATAGGTATTGATGTTGACTACAATGGGGTACAGTGCTGCTTCCAAAGACTCTAACATGATGGATCCCTCTCCTTTTCTGAACAAAAAACAGACCGTGGAGTACGCTCCACGGTCCGAAAACATTGCGGAAAAAACACCCGCCGGCCGGGCCCATTGGGCACAGCAGGGGCGCTTTCTTCGTCTCTGTCCTTTTGCCTGAGAGATTTACGGGGGCTGAGCCGGTCCCGCATTGCACCTTCGGCACTCGTTCGTCGAGCTTCTCCAGAGTCACATCCACGTACAGTCCTCGTCCCAGCCCAGTGGGCCGGACACCTGAGAGTGTTACTCCTTCGGTAGGCGGGAACCCGCGCTTTTCCTGCACGCTTCGTTTGTCCTGTTCACTTGTACTGCATACGTTACCACAAAGCCTCAGGAATGTCAACCCCAGGCGCACATTTATACACCTGCGGCGGAAATTCAAAAATTCCACCGGGAAAATTGGTCAGATTGTGGTACGAAGTTTACAATTTGCTCTTTTTTCCGGCGTGTAAATATGGTATACTAAAACATAATGCGCCCAGGTATACCTACCAACAGGCACTCCTTCCCCATAAGAAGTACGGCGCTGGAAATAGATCCTGAGAGAAGAGCAACAACATCGAGGTGTGTTTATGAACGTATTTAAAAAGATTTTCGGGACCAGCTCCCAGCGGGAGGTCAAGGCAATCCTCCCCCTTGTAAATAAGATCGAGGGGCTGGAGGAGGAGTACAAGGCGCTGACCGACGCCCAGCTCCAGGCCAAGACCCCCGAGTTCAAGCAGCGTTTGGCAGACGGCGAGACGCTGGACGACATCCTGCCCGAGGCCTTCGCCGCCTGCCGGGAGGCCGCCTGGCGTGTTCTTGGAATGCGCCCCTACCGGGTGCAGCTCATCGGCGGCATCATCCTGCACCAGGGCCGTATCGCGGAGATGCGCACCGGCGAGGGCAAGACCCTGGTGGCCACCCTCCCCGCCTATCTGAACGCCCTGTCGGGCAAGGGAGTCCACATCATCACCGTCAACGACTATCTTGCCAAGCGCGACTCCGAATGGATGGGCAAGGTGTACCGCTTCATGGGCCTCACCGTGGGTCTGGTGATCCACGACATCCAGCCCAAGGACCGCAAGGCCTCCTACGCCGCCGACATCACCTACGGCACCAACAACGAGTTCGGCTTCGACTACCTGCGGGACAACATGGCCATCTACTCCAGCGAGCTGGTGCAGCGGGGCCACAACTTCGCCGTGGTGGACGAGGTGGACTCCATCCTTATCGACGAGGCCCGCACCCCCCTGATCATCTCCGGACAGGGCGAGAAGTCCACCCAGCTGTACACCATCGTGGACCAGTTCGTCTCCCGCCTGAAGTGCCAGCGCATCGCCAAGGTGGACACCAAGGAGGAGGAGGACGTCAACATCGACGCCGACTATATCGTCGATGAAAAGGCGCGCACCGCCACCCTCACCGCCCGGGGCATCCAGAAGGCCGAGCAGGCCTTCCAGATCGAAAACCTGGCCGATCCGGAGAACACCACCCTCTCCCACCACATCAACCAGGCCATCAAGGCCCACGGCGTGATGAAGCGGGACATCGACTATGTGGTGAAGGACGGCGAGGTTATCATCGTGGACGAGTTCACCGGCCGCCTCATGTACGGCCGCCGGTACTCCGAGGGCCTGCACCAGGCCATTGAGGCCAAGGAGGGCGTCACCGTGGCCCGGGAGTCCAAGACCCTGGCCACCATCACCTTCCAGAACTACTTCCGCCTGTACGACAAGCTGTCCGGCATGACCGGCACCGCCATGACGGAGCAGGAGGAGTTCGGCACCATCTACGAGCTGGACATTGTGGAGATCCCCACCAACCGGCCCAACCAGCGCCACGACCACCACGACGTGGTGTACAAGACCGAGGCAGGCAAGTACCGAGCGGTCATCCAGCAGATCAAGGACTGCCACGCCAAGGGCCAGCCCGTGCTGGTGGGTACCGTGTCCATTGAGAAGAACGAGCTGCTCAGCGGCCTGCTGGCCCGGGAGGGCATCCAGCACAACCTGCTGAACGCCAAGAACCATGAGAAGGAAGCGGAGATCGTGGCCCAGGCGGGCAAGTTCGGCGCCGTCACCGTGGCCACCAACATGGCCGGCCGCGGCACCGACATCATGCTGGGCGGCAACGCGGAGTACCTGGCCAAGGCCGACCTGCGCAAGGCCGGCATGAGCGACGGGCTCATCGCCGAGGCCACCGGCTACGCCGAGACGGACGACCAGGAGATCCTGAACGCCCGCCAGCAGTACGCCCAGGCGGAGGCCAAGTACAAGGACGAGATCCGCGCCGAGGCGGACAAGGTCCGTGAGGTGGGCGGCCTGTTCATCCTGGGCACCGAGCGCCACGAGTCCCGCCGCATCGACAACCAGCTCCGCGGCCGCGCCGGCCGCCAGGGCGACCCCGGTGAGAGCCGCTTCTATCTCTCCCTGGAGGATGACATCATGCGCCTGTTCGGCTCTGAGCGGGTGATGGGCATGATGGAGAAGCTGGGTGTGGACGAGGACACCCCCATCGAGCAGAAGATGCTCACCAACGCCATCGAGAACGCCCAGCGCCAGGTGGAATCCCGGAACTTCCAGACCCGTAAGAACGTCCTTCAGTACGACGACGTGATGAACACCCAGCGCAAGGTCATCTACGAGGAGCGCCGGAAGGTGCTGGACGGCGAGGACCTGCACGAGGCCATTCAGGCCATGCTCCACAACACGGTGGAAAACGCCATCCAGGGACACATCGGCGAGCAGAATCACATGAGCGCCGAGGATTTCCGCGAGGCCACCGCCGTGTTCCATACTATGTTCCTCCACCCCGGCGAGCTGGCCCTCACTGACGAGGAGCTTCAGCAGTATACCACAGAGCAGCTGGTGGAGCTGGTGGAAGGCAAGGCCAAGGAGGTCTATGCCGCCCGGGAGAATGAGTTCGGCGAGCAGCTCATGCGTGAGCTGGAGCGGGTGCTGATGCTCCGGGTGGTGGATGAATACTGGATGGATCAGATCGACGCCATGAACGACCTGAAGCAGGGCATCGGGCTGCGGGCCTATGCCCAGACTGACCCCGTAGTCGCCTATAAGAAGGAAGGCTACGAGATGTTTGAGCAGATGATCGCCGCCATCCAGGAGGAGACCCTCCGCCGCCTGTTCCTGGTCCGTCTGCGTCAGAACCAGGAGGTACGCCGGGAGCGGGTGGCCAAGGTCACCGGCGAGTCCGGCGCCAGCGACGGTACCGTCCAGAAGCAGCCCCAGCGCAAGGTCATCAAGATCGGCCGCAACGACCCCTGCCCCTGCGGCAGCGGCCTGAAGTGGAAGAAGTGCACCTGTAAGCAGTTCCACCCGGAGGTCAAATAATCCCTTCCTGCACAAAGACGCAGGCGTTTTCTGAAAACGCCTGCGTCTTGGGCATACGCCTGTTTTCCCCCGCACTCACAGCAGCAAAGGTCGGAAAGGAGCGATTTTATGGATTTTGAAGCATTGCAGCGGCAGCGGAAGAGCTGCCGGGCCTTTGCGCCCAAGCCGGTCCCCCGCGAGCTGCTCACCCGGCTGGTGGACACCGCCCGGCTCTCCCCCAGCGCCTGCAACTCCCAGCCCTGGCATTTCATTGTGGTGGATGAGGACGAGGCCAAGGCCAAAATGGTGGACGCCCTGGTGGACGATGGTCTCACCGGCTGCCCCTGGGGGGACAAAGTCCCCGCTTTCATCCTGATCTGCGAGGAAAAGGCCCGTCTCAAGCCCAGCGTGGGAGAGCGGTACGGCAGCCAGTATTTCTCCCAGATGGACATCGGCATGGCGGCGATGGGCCTGTGTTATGCGGCCACCGCCCTGGGGCTGGGCACCTGCATGATCGGCGTGATGAGCCAGGAGAAGATGCACCGGGCCTTCCACATTCCGGAGGACCGCACCGCCCGTCTGGCCATTGCCGTGGGCTATCCCGCCCAGGATGTCCCCACCCAGCGGAAGGACCGCAAGCCCCTGGAGGAGATCCTGGGATATAACCAGTGGTGAACCCACTCTGCCTGTTGACAAACCAACGCCGGCCGCGCTTTTTTGAAAGCGCGGCCGGCGTTCTGGCTTCTGCGGCCCGAAGCCCACAAACTCAGGCCCTCTTAGCGGAAATTGTCCCTGGCGTACCGGGCCAGCTCCTCCCGGAAATCCGGGTGGGCGATGGAGGCCATGGCGGCGGCGCGCTCCCCCAGAGAGAGGCCTGCCAGATGGGCCACCCCGTACTCGGTCGCCACACACTCGATCATGGTGCGAGGAACGGAAATGGTACTGCCCCCGGGGATGGTAGGAACAATGTTGGACCTCAGATTTCCCTCCTTGTCCCGCCGGGAGGAATTCAGACAGATATAGCCCCGTCCCCCCTTGGAGCGGAAGGCCCCCTCCAAAAAGTCCATCTGACCGCCGATGCCGGACAGCTGCCTGCTGCCCACTGACTCCGCGTTCTCCTGCCCCATGAGATCCAGCTGCACCCCGCCGTTGATGCTGATGAAGCTGCTCAGCTGCCCCATGCGCTCCGGAGCGTGGACATGGTCCACATCTCCGGGATAAAACCGCTCCGGCTCATTCTCCAGCCAGTCGTACAGCTCCTGAGAACCCATGGCAAGGTTCCAGGTGGAATACCCCGTATCCACTTCCTTCCGGGTGTTGGTCAGCTTCCCCGCCTTGTGGATCGCCAAAAACGCATCACTGATGCTGCCCGTCCAGCAGCCCAGGTCCTTCCGGTCCGACTCCGCCAGCATTTTGGCCACCGTGAAGGGGACTCCGCCCACACCCAGGCCCAGCACCGCGCCGTCCGGGATCTCCGCCACCACATTCCGGGCGATCTGGATGTCCACCGGGGAGGGCTCCTTATAGGTGCGCAGGGGCAGGGGCTCATGGACGCCCTCCACGATGTAGTCGGCCTCCGACAGATGTACCCGGTGGGAGCCATTCACCCCCTGGAGCCTGGGCAGATGCTCGTTGATCTCAAAGATCACCGTGCGGGCATTCTCAAAAATGGTGCGCCAGGCATAGTTGGAGATGCCCAGTCCGCAGTATCCCTCCCCGTCCGGCCGGGAGACGGGCACAAATGCCACATCCACCTGGATATAGCTGCGGTACAGCTCCGGCAGGGCCCGGAGCATCATGGGCAGGAACTTCACCAGCCCCCTGCTCTGCAGCTTGCGCTCATAGTCCCCGATGTGCCAGCTGTAATAGGTGAAGGCGGACTGCTCCGGGTCGCACTCCACCACCTCGATCCGGGGCCGGATCACCAGTCCGCCGCGGATCTTCACGTCCTTCAGCTCCTCCTTCCGGGCGGCAAGCGCCCGGTCCATCAGCTCCGGGAAGCCCGCGCCAAAGCCGTAGTCCACCCAGTCGCCGGAACGGACCGCCTGGGCGGCCGCCTCCGGAGTCACAAATCTGTTCCTGTAATCGTGCATCCTGTTCTCCTCGCCTTTCTGTTTCAAATCTGCCATTGTGGACATCATATCACAAACCGCCTGGAGCTGTCTATCGCTTGATTGCGGATTGTTCGCGCCCGATTGCGGATCTTCCGTATCCGCCCCTGTTCATTCCATAAAAAATATCACGGCCACGCTTCCCAAGAAGCGTGGCCGTAGCCGTTTCTTTGATCCTAATCTGCTCAGCGTCCGAAGCCGCCGCCCCGGGAGAAGCCCCCGCCCCGGGAGCCACTGGAAAATCCACCGGAGCCGGAGCCCCCTCTGGGCCCCTGGAAACCGTTGAAGCCGCCGCCCGAACCGCCGAAGCCTCCAGGCCCTCTTGGAGGTCTGGGGGGCGGAGGAGGCGGTCTGCGCCAGCGGCGCCGGTACCAGCCATAGGCGGGCCCGTGCCAGAACAGGATGGGCCGGAACAGATAGGGAGGATTGGGCACCCCATAGTACCGCTGCCGGTAGGAGGTATACCGCAGGCTGTCCACCACGCTGGCGATGACCACCAGAATGACCAGCAGCACCACCAGGGACATGACCGTCTCGCCGGTGCTCCGGCCGCCATAGGCGTTCTGACTCGTCTCCAGATAGCCCAGACCGTAATTTTCTACATAGAACTGATTGATCCCGTCAAACAGGCTCAGCACTCCCGTGCCGAACTGTCCGGCCATGGCGTTCTCATACAGGTAGCGGTCCAAATGGGAGGTCACCTGCTCATCCGTCATGGGATAGTCGGGCCCCACTGCCAGATAGCAGTTGTTGGTCCCGGTATCCACCACCAGGATGCCGTCCGCCGCTCCCAGCTGGATCTGCTCTCCCAGTGCATAGGCGTAGTCGGCAATATCGCCGGACACCTCCCGCACAGTAGCCACGGCGATGAGGCTGTCATACCGGGCCACCCAGTTGGCGTTATAGAGACAGATCTGTTGCTCCTCCTGGTCAGAGAGCACCTCGGCCTCGTCGCTGATCCAGGTGGCGTAGCTGCTTGTGGACAGCGACTTGTCAAGCCCAGCAGCCTGAGGGACCGCCGGAGCGCTGCTCCCCGCACCTGGCCGATCCCGATGGCCGCGGCGATCATCACCACGGTCAGCGCCACTGCCACCGATGTCTTTTGAAATAGTTTCATAGGCTCTCCTCAATGTTCTGCCCCGGACAGGCATCCGGGAACTTCCACCATACAACCGTTCCGGGCGGTCAGCCTCTCAACTCCAGAAGCTTCTGCTTCAGCTCGCCCTCGATCCGCCCAAGCTCTGCTTCGGCCTCGCGGCGCTTCTGGCT
>OGKW01001940.1_pt1 | contig 10908 bp, 14 predicted proteins | sample 1572601 | NCBI WGS metagenome assembly OGKW01 (sample SAMEA2581875, study PRJEB24529) | metagenome | biome: Human gut stool | place: China | collected 2011
TTTCTTGCGATCCGACAGCGTGTCCTATGTAATGCTAACGTCTTAAGCTTCTTAAGCTTCCGTTCATAAATTCCTCATAAACTTCCATTCCGAGGACACGACTATGCAGGAAAAAACATTGACCGGCGGGCGCAGCTACTATCTGGATATTGCACGGACCATCGCCATCATCAGCATTTCCCTGAACCATGCGGTGAACCGCACCTATGACAATTATTTCGGCCAGATGGAGGAGTTTCAGGAGTCCTCCTATCTCTCATCGCTGCTGAAGAGCGTGGTAACGGTATTCAGCCATTTGGGTGTGCGGCGCTTTTTTGCGTTCAGCCGCCGTCAAGGTGACGGCATTGTCACCGGGAAAAGCGAAGGAAACCACTTGGCACTGTCCGCCGTTTGTGGTAAAATATCACGGAATATAGATTCCTGCCGCCGGGAGGGACATCCCCGGCGGAGAGGAGAGCGGGAGGCGTGACATGAAAACGGTGGTATTGGGCAGCGGCGGCTGGGGAACGGCGCTGTCGCTGGTGCTGCACCGGAACGGACATCCGGTGACCCTGTGGTCCCATGTGCCGGAGAAGGCGGCGTATATGGAGCGGGCCAGAGAGAACCCCCGGCTGGAGGGAGTCCCTCTGCCGCCGGAGCTGCGCCTGACGGCGGATATGGCCTGCCTGACGGAAGCGGAGCTGGTGGTGGTGGCGGTGCCGTCCTACGCCGTGCGGGAGACGGCCCATGCCGCCGCTCCGCTGCTGCGCCCCGATACGCTGCTGGTGACGGCGGCCAAGGGCATCGAGCGGGATACCCCCCTGCGGATGAGCCAGATATTGGAGCAGGAGACGGGGGGAGCCTTTCCCATCGCCGCCCTGTCCGGCCCCTCCCACGCCGAGGAGGTGGGGCGGCACATCCCCACCGGAGTGGTGGCCGCCGCCGACCGTCTGGCGGACGCGGAGCTGGTCCAGGACCTGTTTATGAACAAGCGCTTCCGGGTCTATACCAGCGACGACCGGATCGGGACCGAGATCTGCGCCGCCCTGAAAAACGTCATCGCCCTGTGTGCCGGCTGCACCGACGGCATGGGCTGTGGGGACAACACCAAGGCCCTGCTGATGACCCGGGGGCTGGCGGAGATGGCCCGCCTGGGGGTGGCCCTGGGCGGACGGAAGGACACCTTCACCGGTCTGGCCGGGGTGGGCGACCTGATCGTCACCTGCACCTCCATGCACTCCCGCAACCGCCGGTGCGGCATCCTCATCGGCCAGGGCAGGCCGGTGGCACAGGCCCTGGAGGAGATCGGCGCGGTGGTGGAGGGCTACTACGCCGCCGCCAATGCCCGGACCCTGGCCCAAAAGGCCGGGGTGGAGATGCCCATTTCCCAGGCCGCCTATGAGGTGCTGTACGAGGGCCGGGACCCCAAGCTGGTGGTCACCGACCTGATGGGCCGCGCCAAGCGGTCGGAGCTGGAGGAGTCCTGGTCGTAAGAAAAATTTGTACATATTACTATGAGCAGCGTCCCCTGGAGAAATACTCCGGGGGACGCTGTTTTTCACCGTAAGAGAGCCGGCGGCATACCATAGAGGCAGAAGCAGGCGGGCCGGGCCCGCCGGAAGGAGGAGCCTATGAACGGAACAGGGACCTTGACGGTCCGAGTCTATACCTCCCGGGCGAAGCTGCCCTTGGCGGACGCCACGGTGGTGGTCACCCAGCGGGGCGAGGGAGGGAAGTACCAGCTGCTGTCGGTCCAGGCCACGGACCGGAGCGGATTTACCCGCCCAGTGGACATCCCCACCCCCATCCTGGGGGACAGCACCCAGCCGGGGAACGGGACGCCCCCCTATGCGGTGTGTGATGTGTGGGCGGAGCACCCGGACTACGCCATGCTGCTGGTGGAGGGGGTACAAATCTTTGACGGGGTGGACACCCTTCAGGAGATGGAGCTGGCCCCCCTCAGCGAGGGGGAGTCCAGCCTGATCCAAAACCAGACCTGGGAGATCCCCGGGCAGAGCCTGTGAGGGGAGCTATGCCCATCCGCGTGACGCCTGTTGTGCCCAGCACGATTACCGTACACCTGGGCCTGCCGGATGAGGAGGCGGAAAATATCACCGTCTCCTTTCCGGACTATGTGAAAAATGTGGCCTCCAGTGAGATCTACCCCACCTGGGAGCCGGCGGCCATCGAGGCCAATATCCTGGCCATCGTCTCCTTTGCCCTGAACCGGGTCTACACAGAGTTCTACCCCAGCCGGGGCTACAACTTCCAAATCACCAACACCACCGCCTATGACCAGAAGTTCATTCGGGGAAGGAGCTTCTTCCAGAGCATCAGCGCAGTGGTGGACGAGACTTTTAACGACTACATCCGCCGCACTGACTTTGTAGAGCCCCTGGCGGCCAAGTTCTGCAACGGCACCACCAGCACCTGCGACGGCCTCTCCCAGTGGGGCAGCCAGGACCTGGCCCAGCAGGGCTATGGGCCTATGGAGATCCTGAGGTATTACTACGGGGAGGACATCGAGCTGGTACAGGATGCCCCCATTCAGGATCTGGGCCGCTCCTATCCGGGCACGCCCCTCCGTTTGGGCTCCCAGGGGGAGAATGTGGTGGTGGTGAAGACGATGCTCAACCGCATCTCCCAGAGCTATCCGGCCATCCCGAAGATCTGGCCGGTCACCCGTGTCTATGATCCACAGACGGAGGAGGCGGTCCGAACCTTCCAGCGCATCTTCGGCCTGGCGGCGGACGGTGTGGTGGGCAAGGCGACCTGGTACAAGATGGTCTACCTCTATGTGGGGATCACACAGCTGGCCGAGCTGGTCAGCGAGGGGCAGCTGTTCCAGACCTTCTCCTTCCAGTACCCGGGTCTGCTGCGCCAGGGCGACCGGGGAGGGGACGTGGCGGTGCTGCAATATATGCTGGCCTTGGTTGCGGAGTTTGAGCCGACGGTGAGCGCCATCCGGATCGACGGCGTCTATGGCAGCGATACCGCCCGGGCCGTGCGGGAGTATCAGGCCCATGTGGGTCTGCCCGCCGACGGGATCGTGGGACCTCAGACTTGGTATTCCATCTATGGGGAGTTCACCGGCATTGAGCGGGACCTGCGCCGGGACGGGATCAACTTTCCGCAAAATGAAAGCGTTCCGGCGGCGGCGGTCCGGTATGGGACCACCAGCCGGGCCGGACAGTTCCCGGGGGAGGACCTCCGGATGGGAAGCAGCGATCAGAGAGGAGTGGAAATGGTATGACGCCACAGGAATTGGAGGAGGAAATGCTGTCCAATCCGGTGCAGAATCTTCAGTATATGCTCCGCCGCCTGGGGACGCGGTACAGCTTTCTGCCCCAGCTGGCGACAGACGGGCTGTTTGGAGAGGAGACGCTGGAGGCGGTGATGCTCTTTCAGCGGGAGCTGGCCCCGCCGGTGACCGGTGTGGTGGACGGCCGCACCTGGGACGCCATACGGCGGGAATGGATGGCGCTGGAGCGGGAAGTGGCCCCACCCAGAAGCCCGCGCATTTTCCCCGGAGAGGGAGCGCAGATGCTGCCTGGCGGGGAGGAGGAGTATATGGTCCTGCCCCAAACGATGTTCCAGCTGCTGCGCCAGCGGCTGGAGGGGATCGTGGAGGATGAGGCGAACGGACAGCACGGGGACGCCTCGGTGCAGAATACCCTGTGGCTCCAAAACCTGGCCCAGCTGGAGGAGACCGGGGTGATGGATCGGGCGACCTGGGATATGCTCAGCCGCCTGTATGAGCTGTTCATCACTGCCGGATCGGGGAGCGGGACCGCGGCCCATCAGAATTTAACATAGAAAAGCGGGGATCAGCTCTTGACATGGGGGCTGATCCGTTTTTTAATAGGAAGAGAAGAACATGACGGCAAGAGGAGGAGCATAGATGGGAAGGATCAAATTGGGCCGCACGGGCCTTGTGGTGGAGAAGCAGGGCTTCGGCTGTCTGCCCATCCAGCGGATCTCCAAAGCGGAGGCGGTGGAGCTGCTCCACCGGGCCTATGACGGGGGGATGAACTACTTTGATACGGCCCGGGCCTATTCAGACAGCGAGGAGAAGGTGGGCGCAGCCTTTGCCGGGATGCGGGACCGGGTGATCCTGGCGACAAAAACCGCCGCCCAGACGGCGGACGGGTTCTGGAAGGACCTGGAGAGCAGCCTGCGTGCCCTGGGCACTGACCATATCGACGTCTATCAGTTCCACAACCCCGCCTTCTGTCCCCGTCCGGGGGGAGCGGACGGCCTGTATGACGCCGCCCTGGAGGCCAAGCGCCAGGGAAAGATCCGCCACATCTCCATCACTAACCACCGCTTGGCGGTGGCCCACGAGGCCATCGGCTCCGGGCTGTATGATACGCTTCAATTCCCCTTCAGCTACCTGTCCGGGGCCCAGGAACTGGAATTGGTGGAGAAATGCCGGGCGGCGGATATGGGCTTTATCGCCATGAAGGGGCTGGCCGGCGGCCTGATCCGGGATGGCCTGACCGCCGCGGCATTCATGGAGGAGCACCCCACGGTTCTGCCCATCTGGGGCGTACAGCGCCGGAGAGAGTTGGACCAGTTCCTGTCCTGTGTCCAGACGCCCCCCGCCATGACAGAGGAGCAGAAAGCTGTGATCCGCCGGGACCGGGAGGAGCTGGCCGGGGATTTCTGCCGGGGCTGCGGCTACTGTATGCCCTGTCCGGCGGGAATCGAGATCAACAACTGTGCCCGCATGAGCCTGATGCTTCGCCGGGCTCCCGCCGCGGACTGGCTGACGCCGGAGTGGCAGGAGAAGATGGAGCAGATCGAGCAGTGCCTCCATTGTGGACAGTGCAAGTCGAAATGCCCCTATGGATTGGATACGCCCCGGCTTTTGGAGGAAAACTATGCAGACTATCAAAAGGTCCTGGCGGGACAGATTGACTGACTGGCCAGAACTGAGAGGAGGAGTCAGAGAATGAAGAAACGAGTCGGAATTCTGACCTCAGGAGGCGACTGCCCGGGGCTGAACGCCACCCTGAGGGGTGTGGCCAAGGCGCTGTATCAGCGCATGGGGGAGGATGTGGAGCTCATCGGCATCAGCAACGGCTATGCCGGACTCATCAACGGGGACTGGCGGGTGATGGAGCCCCATGAGTTTTCCGGCATCCTGACGGTAGGCGGGACCATCCTGGGAACCAAGCGCACCCCCTTCAAGCTGATGCGTGTGGTGGAGGAGGACAAGGTGGACAAGGTGGCCGCCATGAAGAGAAACTATCAGGAGATGAAGCTGGACTGCCTGCTGTGCCTGGGGGGCAACGGGACCCACAAGACAGCCAACCTGCTGGCGGAGGAGGGGCTGAACATCATCGCCCTGCCCAAGACCATCGACAATGACATTTTCGGCACTGATGTGACCTTTGGATTTCACTCCGCCATGGAGATCGCCACCGAGGCCATCGACCGGGTCCATACGACCGCCGGCAGCCACAGCCGCTGCATGGTGGTGGAGCTGATGGGCAATAAGGCAGGGTGGCTTACCCTCTATGCCGGTATCGCCGGGGGTGCGGACATCATCCTTATCCCGGAGCTCCCCTATACCATTGAGAATGTATGCGCGGCCATTGAGCGCCGGGCGGCTCAGGGGAAGCACTTCTCCATTCTGGCGGTGGCTGAGGGAGCCATGGACGCCAAGGAGGCCCGGATGAAGCGGAAGGAGCGGATGGCGAAGCGGGCGGAGCAGGGGGATACCACCGCCACCAACCGGATCGCCCGGCAGATCGAGGCCCTCACCGGGATCGAGACCCGGATCTGTGTTCCCGGCCATATGCAGCGAGGCGGGAGCCCATGCCCCTATGACCGGGTACTGGCCACCCAGTTCGGGTCCTATGCCGCCAAGATGGTGGAGGACGAGAACTACGGGATCACGGTAGCCATGAAGAGCAACCATGTGGGAGAGAACCGGCTGAAGGACGTGGCGGGAAAGAGCCGCCTGGTCCCGGAGGGACATGGGATGCTGGAGGTGGCCCGCCGCATGGGGATCAGCGTGGGCTGAGGGGCCCAAAAGGCATCTGCTAAGAGTGCGGATGCCTCAGTCTGTCGAGAGATCCGGTCTACCCTTCGTGCGTAGACCGGGTTTCTGGCATATATAGGCCAAAGCAGGATCAGGACGAACGGATCAAGCTTCTCCATCCACAGCCAAGTGGCCGGTTTTTTGAGGTTCATGGCAGAAAATTCAAGCTTCCCCCAGTTTGTTACCTGGGCCAAGCCTCTGTACAGCCTTTGCGCAGTCTTTGGAATGGGTGCACAGATGGCGGGTGGGGCAGTTGGCACAAATCTTGTATAACTTTCTATAAGCCGTTACTTAAGGCTCTTTCGTTTGTTGTAAATTTATTACAAAACTGCTTTCTTCTCTTCGAAGTGTTTTTTTCGATAGATGTAGTATTTATGCAGATATTCTCGATTTTCTTTCCTTTTTTGATAGAAAAATAGAGCCCCATCCGAATGGTGAACCGGTCCAGTAAAAACGGACAGTGACAAAAGCCCCCCTGATGTAGGAAAATAGACTACATCAGGGGGGCTTATTATGGAGAAACGGAACTACACACACATTCAAGCGCTGTTGCCTGAGATCAAAGCCATGCTGGCAGAGGGGAAAACCCAGCGGGAAGTTGCAGAACACTACGGCTTTCGGGATAAGCAGGTGGTAAAAAGGCTGCTTGAGCGTGAGCGGAGAAAAGAACGCAAGCTGGAAGCCGGGATCCTTCCACGGCCCAAAGGACGACCGAGGAAAGATGCCGCACCAAGAAACATTGTGGCAGAGCAGGCGTATGAGATCCATCGCTTGCAGATGGAGAACAAATTGCTGCGGGATTTTCTGCGGTCCACAGGAAGGAAGTGAGGGCAAGGGTAAAATACCACATCATATATCGTCACAGAGAGGAATATCCAATATCCGTCATGTGCACGTTTTTTGCAGTATCCAGAAGCGGCTACTATGCGTTTGTCCACCGTCTGGACAGGCCGGAGAAGGATGCCGCTCTTGCAAAAGTTATCGCACAGCAGCGGGAACGCAGCTTCCGTACCTATGGCTACCGGCGGATGTGGCTATGGCTGAAAAGCCAGAACATTTTCTGTAATCCTAAAACTGTGCTGCGAATCATGAAAAAATATGATCTGCTGTCAGAGATCCGCCGCCGCAGGAAATGGCAGCAGATGGGGCAGCAGGTCCACAGGTATGAGAATCTGCTGAACAGAGGATTTCACGCAGATGGGCCAAACAGAAAATGGGTAACGGACATCTCCTACATCCACACCAAGCAGGGCGTACTGTACCTATCCATGATCCGGGATCTCTACGACAACAGTATTGTGGCTTACAAAACCGGAACGGAACAGACGGTGGGTCTGGTTCTGGACACCATTCGTCTGGCAATGAAGCGAGAGAAAAAGAAGGTCGCTGCAGAACTCCACCTCCACAGCGACCAGGGATTTCAGTACACCTCGCGAGCATACTTCAACCTGACTCAAGCATACGGCATTACACCGTCCATGTCAAGAAAGGGAAATCCATATGACAACGCCATGGCGGAAAATTTCTTCTCCATCCTCAAAACGGAGTGCATTTACCGCCACAAACCGGCTACCTTCCCGGAAGCCAACGAAATGATCGACCGCTATATTCATTTTTATAACCATGAGCGCATCCAGTTAAAGACTGGAGAGGCGCCGCTTGCGCGACGCCTCTCCTACTAAAACTCGATATTTCCTACCAGGGCTCTTTTTTGTACTGTCTGCATAATCTGGGGCAGTTCATGGATGGGGCTCTGCTGTTTTGTGATGGCCCGGACTCAGTCCGGGAAGGCCTCCGCCGGATCCTGGGGGCTCTGGGGATTGGCCTGCTTGGCCTCCTCCACCCGCTTTTCCCGCTCGGCCAGGCCCTGGAGGACCTGAATGGCATAGTCGATGGCGGGGATGGCACGGGCGGAGCAGTATTGACGGACTTGCTTCAATTCGTGGATCGCACTCTGAGCGGTCATAAGACACGCCCCCCTCTCCCTTTCTTCTGTTTCCATTGTAGCACGGATGGGGGGCTGTATGCAAGGGCGGCGGAAAAAATATCCGGCTCATTCCCCGCCACCCAGAAGGAGCAGGACCACAGCCAGCGCCAGCAGGCAGCAGGAGAGGGGGCCGCCGGGGCGGACTGTTCCCGTGAAGGGGAGCAGGGCGGCTCCGGCGGCGGTGAGCCGCCCCAGCCAGAGCAGCCGCCGTCTGGCGTTCATGGTCAGTACTCCTTCCGCTCTGTGACCCGGCAGGAGATCAGAAAGGAGACCGCCAGCCCCGCCAGGGCGGTCAGGAGGACCAGGATGAATCCTGCAATGACCTGGCCCGGCCGGAGGCGGTCCAGGAAGGACAGGTCCAGAATGTCGGCCTTGGCCAGCAGGAACAGCAGAATAAAGGGGAGAAAGGTGACGGCGAACAGGAAGGGGCGGGCCTTCTCAGCCGGTAGTTCAGGGGGAGCATTACATCCACGATGAACAGGGCGGCGCCCAGGGAGGCCAGCTGGGCCCCCAGGCTCTCCCACAGGTCGGCGGAGCCGGTGAGGGAGAGCAGGACGGCGGAGACGGCGCCGATGGCCGCCACCACCAGCAGAAGCAGGAGGACGAACAGATAGCGCCCCCCCACGATCTGCCGTGAGGAGAGGGGGAGGGTGCGGGCATACCGGTCCCACCGGGCGAACTCGTCATAGGAGAAGGCGGAGATGGGCAGGATCATCAGGATTACCACGCAGAAGGTGGTGACAAAGGTGAGGTCGAAGATCCCCAGCAGGGCCATCCCCAGATAGCCCAGCAGGAACAGCACATACAGCCGCAGAGTCTTTCGCAGCACAAGAAAATCCTTCCAGATCAGTCCGTACATAGGGACTCCCCCTTTCCAATCAACAGCATGATGTCCTCCAGGCTGGCCGGATCCACCGTCAGGCCGGGATACTTCTTCTGGAACACGTCCCGGTCGGAGGTGAGGCCCTCACAGCCGAAGGTACCTCTCCGCACCCGCAGCAGGTCGCCGGGCTCGATGGCGGCCAGGTCGCCGGTGGAGCAGCCCACCCGGCCGTAACGGTCCAGCAGCTCGTCCTTGGGCTGGGACAGGACGACCCGGCCCTGGTGGAGGTAGGTGATGTAGTCCGCCGCCTTTTCCAGGTCGCTGGTGATATGGCTGGAGATGAGGATGGCGTGGTCCTCGTCGCAGATGAAATTCAAAAATTCGTCCAGGATCTCGTCCCGGACCACCGGGTCCAGTCCGGCGGTGGCCTCGTCCAGGATCAGCAGCTGGGGCCGGTGGGCCAGGGCGGCGGCCAGGGAGAGCTTCATCTTCATTCCCCGGGAGAAGGTCTTGATGAGGTTTTTCCCGGGCAGGCGGAATTTGTCCAGATAGTCCCGGTACAGCCCATTGTCCCAGGTGGGATAGACGGGGGCCAGGATGCGCTCCAGGTCCCGGGGCCGCAGCGCGTCGTGGAACACACACTCATCCAGAACCACGCCCACGCCGGCCTTGGCCGCCCGCTCCTCACGCAGGTTGTCCCGCCCCAGAAGGGTGATCTCCCCCGCGTCCCGGCGGATCAGGTTCAGGATGCACTTGATGGTGGTGGTTTTTCCTGCCCCGTTTTCCCCGATCAGCCCCATGATGGTGCCGCCGGGGAGAGTGAGGTCGATATTTTGGAGGGAGAAGTCCGGATAGGACTTGCACAGCCCCTTGATCTCAATGCAATTCGTCATAATTCGTCCCCTTGATACAGTAGAGTCAGAAGTTCCTGCAGTTCCGACAGGGAGAAGCCGCCCTTGCGGGCCTCATCCACGGCCTGGGCGAGGATGTCCTCCACCCGGCGCAGCTGGGCCTCCCGCAGCAGCTCCCGGTTCTGGGGGGCTACAAAGCACCCCTTTCCCGGCACATTGTCCAGAAAACCGTCCCGCTCCAGCTCCTCATAGGCCCGCTTGGTGGTGATGACCGAGATCCGCAGCTCCTTGGCCAGTACGCGCATGGAGGGCAGGGCGTCCCCCGCCGACAGCGCGCCGGACAGGATCTGCTCCCGGACCTGGTCCGCAATCTGCTCATAGATGGGTTTTCCGCTGGAGTTGCTGAGAATGATGTCCATATTTGATCCTTTCCAGACGGGGCGGCGGCTGTCTGCCCTGTGCACGGGTCAGGCGTCCCGGCGTCCGGTGTGCCTTTCTGATATAGTGTATATATACTATATGCACAGTATATATGAAGAGCACACGCTTGTCAAGAGGGGGCCCTGTTCCCGGAAGAAATATTTCCCCACATTCCGGCCGGAAGGATTGACACTTCTTTTCCTCTTTACTATAATAAAATACTATCCCGGCCCTGTTTATTTTGGCGCGGGACAGTATTTTATCTTTGAAAGGGGTTCTCCCAAATGAGTGACCAGCGTGTTTACAACTTCTCCGCAGGACCTTCCATGCTCCCCCTCTCCGCCCTGGAGCGCGCGGGATCAGAGATCACCAACTACCGTGGTTCCGGTATGTCCGTGATGGAGATGAGTCACCGGTCAAAGGTTTTTTTGAAGATTTTTGAGGAGACCCAGGAAAAGCTGCGCCGTCTGATGCAGGTGCCCGACGGCTATCGGGTCCTTCTGCTCCAGACTGGCGCCTCCGGCCAGTTCTCCATGATCCCGCTGAACCTGATGGGCCGCACCGGGAAGGCGGACTACGCCGTCACGGGAAATTTCTCCTCCATTGCCATGAAGGAGGCCAAAAAGTACGGTACGGTGAATATTGCCGCCGACTCCGGGGACCGGGACCACTCCTATATCCCCGCCCAGGACCAGCTGAAGCTGGACCCGGAGGCCAGCTACTTCTACTACTGCGCCAACAATACCATTTACGGCACCGAGTGGCAGTATGTCCCCGAGACGGGGAATGTGCCCCTGGT
>OGKW01001952.1_pt1 | contig 10853 bp, 9 predicted proteins | sample 1572601 | NCBI WGS metagenome assembly OGKW01 (sample SAMEA2581875, study PRJEB24529) | metagenome | biome: Human gut stool | place: China | collected 2011
CCCCAGCCCAAGGGCTCCTGCCAGCCAGGTCCACAGCAGCAGTCCGCCGCCCCCCGCCAGCCCCACCAGAGGGAAGGCGTACAGGGTGTACCGCCGGGCCCCGCTCTCCCAGTCCAGAGGGGGCACAGGGATGCGGGAGTACAGGGCGAAGGCCATGCCCACGGCCCGCAGAACCGTCATACCTCTCCCCCCTTCCAGTGGACGGGCAGTCCGCAGACCAGCTCGGTCACCCGGTCCGCCCGGGCGGCCAGGTCCCGGTGGAGGCGGGCCAGCAGGTCCAGATAGGCCCCGGTCTCCGGCGGGTAGTCCACCCCGTCCCGGAACAGGTCGCCGCTGACCACCACCAGATGCCCCGCGCCCTCGCTCAAGCGATCCAGCCCCCTCCGGATGCGGCGGTACGCCCCCTCCGGGTCGAAGGCTCCCCCGGAAAACAGCTCGTTGGCCGCCAGGTTGCCCAGGTCCTCCAGCAAAACGGCGCTCCCCGCCGGCGGGGCCCATCCCGCCAGATCCCGGGGACGCTCCACCGTACAGGAAAAACCCTTCCCGGCCCGGAGGGCCCGGTGACGCCTGATGCGCTCCGCCGCCTCGCCGCCCCCGGGCTCCATGGTAGCCAGATAGATCAGGGGGCCCGTCCGGGGCAGGGTGCAGATCAGATCCTCGGCCCAGCCGCTCTTTCCGCTGGCCGCCCCCTCAAACACCAGGGCGGTCACGGCTCTCCCTCCTCCGGGCTCCGGCCGTCGGCGCGGTAGGCCGGGATGCCCAGCCCGTCAAAGGTGTGCATCTCTCCATACACCGACAGGGCCATGTCCAGCAGAGGCATGGCCGCCACTGCCCCGGTGCCCTCTCCCAGGCGCAGTCCGGCGTCCAGCACCGGCTCCAGCCCCAGGGCCTCCAGCAGCAGACGGCCGCAGGGCTCCGCCGGACGGTGGCTGGCCAGCAGGCTCTTCTCCGCCTGGGGGCACAGCCGCACCGCACACAGGGCGGCGGCACAGGAGATGGCCCCGTCCAGCAGCACCGGCACCTTCCGGAAGGCACATCCCAGATAAAATCCTGTCATGGCTGCGATGTCAAGTCCACCCACCTTACAGAGGACATCCATGGGATCCGCCGGGTCCGGCCGGTTGACCGCCAGGGCGGCGGCCACCGCGCGGCGCTTACGGACCAGGCCCTCGTCGGACAGCCCGGCCCCGCGGCCTACCGTCTCCTCCGGGGAGCGCCCCAGAAGGGCGGCGGCCACCACCGCCGTGGTGGTGGTGTTGCCAATGCCCATCTCTCCGGCGGCCAGCAGCTGGATCCCCCGGTCCGCCAACTCCTCCGCCGTCTCCAGCCCCGCCCGCAGGGCGGCCTCTCCGGCGGAGCGGTCCATAGCGGGACCCCTGGTCATGTTCCGGGTCCCCCCCTCCATGACCACCCGGTCCCGCAGACCGGGGACTGCCTCATGGGCCAGCATCCCCACGTCCACCGGAAGGACCTCCGCCCCGGCCACCCGGGCCATGCGGCAGACGGAGGACCGCCCGGCGGCCATGCTCCGGGCCACCGCCAGGGTGACCTCCTGGCCGGTCTGGGTCACCCCCTCGGCCACCACCCCGTTGTCGGCGCAGAACACCGCCACCCCCTTCCGGTCCAGGCGCACCTCCGGCGTCCCGGCCGCCCCGGCGATTCGGACCACCATGTCCTCCAGACGGCCCAGGCCGTGGAGTGGCTTGGCGATGGCGTCCCAGTGCAGCCGGGCCCCCTCCATGGCTTCCCGGTCCGGGGGCGTGATCCCGTTCAGTCTGGCCTGGATGAATGTGTCTCTCATAGCGTGGTCTCCTTCTGATATTGGACGCAGGCGGCGGCAAAGCGGGCCGCGAAGCGGGGATTGGATGGGAAATAGAGGTGGGGGAATCCAGCAAGTAGTTTTCCTTCACAGATCATACAGGGTCTTGGGTCCCCTCCGGAAGGCCGGACGGCCCGGCAGGCATCCCCCGGCTGGGTGCAGGCCCAGCGGTGGAACTCATGCCCGGCGATCTCCTCCCCGGAGATCAGATAGGGGTTGTCCCCCTCCGGGCGCAGGGTGAGGTATCCGAAGGGCTGCCGCCCCCGGCTGTGCGTCCCCTCCCCCGCCAGGACGCCCGCCATGGGCCATGCCCGGCCCTCCGGGTCCTCCAGACTGCTCTGGAGGTAGAGGAAGCCGCCGCACTCCGCCAGGGCGGGCATCCCGCCCCGGATGGCTTCCCGGACGGCCCGGCGCATGGGGGCGTTCCGGCTGAGCTGCTCCGCCCACAGCTCCGGATAGCCCCCGCCCAGGTACAGGCCGCAGCTCCCGGCGGGCAGCGCCCGGTCCTCCAGGGGGCTGAACTCCGCCAGCCGAAGGCCGTTCCGCCGCAGCAGATCCAGATTGTCCTCATAGTAGAAGCAGAAGGCCCGGTCCCGGGCCACCGCCACCACAGGGCCCTCCGGCTCCGGCGGGATGACGGAGGGCTCCGCCGGCAGAGGGGCGGCGGACCGGGCCAGGGCCAGGACGCCCTCCAGATCCACCGTCTCCTCCAGCTGGCTGGCCAGCCGGTCCACCTTGTCTGCCAGCCCCTGGACCTCCCCCGGCGTGAGCAGGCCCAGGTGCCGGCTTGCGATGGCGCAGTCGGGCAGCTGGGGCAGCCAGCCCAGCACCGGAAGGCCCGTCTCCCTTTGGAGCATGGGCGTGAGCAGTTCCGCCAGCCCCCGGGAGCAGCCATTGAGAAGAAGCCCGCCGATCATACCGGGACTGCGGAACCGAGCCAGCCCCCGCACCATGGCCGCCAGAGTGAGGGCCGCCCCTTGGGGGCGCACCACCAGGCCCCGGCATAGACCCCCTCCAGCACCGCCACGCCGCGGCCACGCCCGGCGGAGGACAGCAGGGCGCGGGCCTGGTCCTCCCCGCTGAAAAACAGGTCCAGGTTCCGGCTGGGCAGGCCCAGCACCTCCCGGTGGAACATGGGGTCGATATAGTCCGGCCCGCACTTGAAGGCGCAGGGGTCCAGCCCCCGGCGCTGAAAGGCCCGGAGCAGGGCGCAGGTCACGGTGGTCTTGCCGCTGCCGCTGGCCGGAGCGGCCACCAGCAGGCGGGGCAGGTCCAGCCTCTCCTCCATGGCTGTCCTCCTCCTTTCCAAACAAACAACCTATATTATACCGGACCGGTGGGAAAAATGCAACGTGGGCCGGCGGCTCTCTACGTCTCCGGCGGAAAATTTCCCTTGCACACGACCGCAGTTCCCCGGATTTTGAGGGAGGGTTTTACTTTACGGGGTTAGTTCCTTTGCCCGTGGCAGCAAAGGAGGTCGCCCCGCAGGGCGAAATCCTGTGAGGCGCGGCGCTCCGAGTCGTCGCGCCCTACGGGCGTCACGATCCACGGGGGACGGGCGGGCCCCTCCCCTCCAATAACTCATAGAATGGCGGCAGGTAGAGGTGGGCTCCCACCTCCGCCTGCCGCTTGCAGACTGTCACAGAATGATGCAGATCAGGCCGCCGGATCCCTCGTTGATGATCCGCTGAAGGGTCTCCCTCAGCTTCTCCCGGGCGTCCTCCGGCATCCTCTTGACCTTGGCGTTCAGGTCCTCCCCCACCAGTTCGTGGAAGGATTTTCCGAAAATGTTGGACTGCCAGATCTTGGCCGTGTCCCCCTCAAACTCCTGGAGCAGATAGTGGATCATCTCCTCGCTCTGTTTCTCGCTGCCCACGATGGGGGACACCTCCGTCTCGATGTCCGCCCGGATCATGTGAATGGAGGGTGCGCTGGCCTTCAAACGCACGCCGTACCGCCCGCCCTGGCGGACGATCTCCGGCTCCTCCAGCACCAGGGAGTCGATGGAGGGCACCACGATGCCGTATCCGGTCTCCTCCACCTCCTTCAGAGCGTCGGCCACCTTGTCGTACTCCGCCTTCACCTGGGCCAGCTGGGTGAGCAGGGCCATCAGGTCCCCGTCGTCCCCGATCTGGAACCCCGACTGCTGGGACAGCGTATCATAGAATAAGGCCCGGGGCAGCTCCAGCACGGCGGCGGCCAGGCCGGTGCCCAGGTCGATGTTGGTCACCCGGGCCTGGCTGACCTGCTCGCACTCCCGCATGGCCCCAATGGCCCCGTCCACATCCCGGATGCGGTGGAGCTGCCCCGCCCCCTGCCGGATGGCCCCGTACAGGGCGGCCTTGATGGGGTGCTCCTGGGGCAGTGCGTCCACCCAGGGGGGCAGAAACAGGTCCAGCTCCTTCAGCGGGAACTCATACAGCACCTGCTTGAGCAGGCCGCTGATGTCCTCCTCCCCCAGCTCCAGGCAGTTGGCCGACACACAGGCCACCTGGTGCCGCTGGGCGATGTCCGCCCGGATGGCCCGGGCCCGCTCGGAGTTGGGGTAGGCGGAGTTGAGCACCACCAGGAAGGGTTTTCCAAGCTCCTTCAGTTCGGCGATCACCCGCTCCTCCGCCTCCAGATAGTCCTCCCGGGGGATGTCCGTGATGGAGCCGTCGGTGGTGATGACCATTCCGATGGTGGCGTGCTCGGCGATCACCTTCCGGGTGCCGATCTCCGCCGCCTCGGACATGGGGATCTCCCGGTCGAACCAGGGGGTGGTCACCATCCGCTGCTCCTCCCCCTCCAGCTGGCCCACCGCGCCGTCCACCATATAGCCCACGCAGTCGATGAGCCGCACCTGGAAGGCCGCGCCGCCGTCCATGGAGATGGACACCGCCTCCTCCGGCACGAACTTGGGTTCCGCCGTCATAATGGTGCGGCCCGAGCCGCTCTGGGGCAGCTCATCCCGGGCCCGCTCCCGGCGGTAGACATTTTCGATGTTGGGGATGACCAGAGTTTCCATGAACCGCTTGATAAAGGTGGATTTTCCGGTGCGCACCGGCCCCACCACCCCGATGTAGATGTCGCCCTCGGTCCGAAGCGCGATCTCCTCGTAGATTTTGCGATCTTCCACTTGAATTCCTCCTTCGGCCCGCGAGCCGGTCATTTCCCTACACTATATGGGGATAAGCTGTGAGATATGACGGCTCCCCGCCGCCATTCCAGACCGAAAACCGCCCCGGCCGCACAAGCGGCCGGGGCGGGATGGCGCGTCAAAACGCCCTGTAAGGCGGTCAGCGCACGCTGGGGATCAGGAGCATCCGGCCCAGGGGCAGCTGTCCCTCCTCCAGGCCGTTGGCCTGGACGATCTGCTCCGTGGTGGTGCCGTAGGCCTTGGCCAGCTCCCACAGGCCCTCCCCGGGGGAGGCCAGCCGGAGCACCACCGAGGGCTGATCCCCCTCGCCCCGGGTCCGGGGCTCCCCCAGGGCGGCCCCGCACACCGCCGTGGTGTGCTGCTCCCGGAGGATGAGGAATTGGAAGTCCACCGCGAAGCGCACCTCGATCCCCCCGGCGGAGGGGGCGGCGAACACCTCCCCGGAGCAGGCCGTCCGGCAGCAGCACCGGGCCCCCTCCGGGGCGTCCAGGCGGCAGGAGACGGTCAGAGGCCTCTGGAGGGCCTGGAGGGCGTCGTTTTCGTCCAGATAGAGGATGGTGACCCGGGCCTCTCCCTCCAGCACCAGCTGGTCCCCCTCCCGGTTTCTCCGGATCTCGCCCAGGGACACCCAGCTGTCCGTCACGCTGCGGGGCAGGGAACCTGTCTCCAGCAGCTCCCGCACGTTCTGGGTGCGGGAAGACTGCTCCACCAGCTGCCACAGGACCTGCTCCTCCCGCTCCACCTGGGTCTGGAGGGCGGTGCTGTACAGGTCCTGGAGGAGGGTGACCGGGCGGCGGCTCCACACCTGGGCCTGGGCCAGCAGGTCCAGCGCCACCTCCACGGTGCGGCCGTCCTCCCCGGCGGGCTGGCAGCTCAGCTGGGTCAGCTCCACCGCCATGCGGCACTCGCCCACCTCGCCCAGCCCCGGGACCTCCATGATCTGGGAAAAGGGGAGGTTCTCCCGGCAGGCGTTCAGCCCGCCGCCGGCCTCCTGCACCAGCAGCTGGAGCTCCACCGCCCCCTTGAAGATCAGCTTGCTGCCGATGAGACGGCTCTCACCGCACAGCGGTACGGCACGGCAGGCGGCCAGCTGCACCGGCTCCCCCTGCCCCACGTTCAGCCTGACCTGCTCCGAAAATGTAAAGGGTTTTTCCTGCACAGCCTCCAGCTGATAGCTCTCCTGCTCCGTCACCCGCTGCTGCACCCCGTGCTCCTCCGGTTCCAGCACCCCCTGGCAGCACACCCGCTCCCTGGGCTGAAAAGCGGTCACATCCACCGCCAGATCGGCCCGGAGCAGCACCTTTCTTGGATTGAGGGCCCGGGCCTCCGCCCCCCGGAGCCGGACGCAGGCGTGGACCCGGCCCTGCTCCGTCAGCCCCGGGGCCTCCAGCTGGGCGGAGAAGGGCAGGGCCGCCTCCATGCGGCGCAGCCCGCCCCCCTCCTCCGGCTGGTAGAGGAGGACGGCCCGGACGCTTCCGCTCACCGCCGCCGCCCCCTCCCGGGCCTGCTTCCCGTTCAGTGTCGCCTGTCCGCACACCGCCACGATGCGGAGGATGTCTGGACAGGCGTCGGGCACAATGGTCTCCAGGGTCTCCTCCTGGCAGAGCGTCCCGTCCGCCGCGATCTCCCAGCAGTGGATCACATCCCGATCAAATTCCAATTCCATGTGCAGTTCCTCTCCCTTTCCCATAGGATGGGCCTCCGGTCGCCGGGGCCCGGGCCTTCTTTGGGACACTATATGTCCGGGAGCAGGAGAATATGTCCATCTGTCTCAGCCCTTCAGACCGAACAGCCTGCGCAGCAGCCCGCGCAGGCATTTGGGCGAGCGTACCACCACGATACCCATTCCGCGACCCTCCCTCCAACAGATTGTAGTCCAGTATATGGCCCGGCAGAACCAAATGACACCGCCGGGACGAGCCAAAGCTCCGGGGGCCGCCTATAAAAAATGCAGCGCCACCCAAAGAGCGGCGCTGCGTTTTTCCAATATGCGTTGACTTCCGGACTTACTCCAGGCCCCAGCAGCCAGCCCACCGGCGTCTGGAACAGGCGGCCGCTTTTTCTGCCACCACCCAGCGGTTTTCTCCCTGCTAACCCGGGGTTTACATCCCGTCTAAGTCCTTGAGCCCCAACAGGTCCAGCGCCTCCTCCCGGGAGTAGCAGCCGTTGAGCACCTGGAGCAGGGCGTTGGCCGAGGTGTGCTCCGGCAGCTCCATCTCCTTCAGCAGGGCCTGCCGCCGCCGGGCGCTGTCCGCCCCTCCGGTGAGCCCCGCGGCCATCAGATCCGCCTTGGTCAGGCCGGGCCGGGCCCGCTCCGGGGCCTGGGCGTCCAGGACGGTGGCCCCCGCCCGGCGGAGCACCTGCTCCAGCACCTGGGGTGACATCCCCTCCACCCCCAGCTTGCCCTCCCGGCCCCGCTGGCGCTTCCGCTTCTCCTTCCCGTACACGTCCGGGATATAGGCGTGCTTCAAATGCTCCGCCGGGATGGAGCCCCGGATCCGGTTCCGGATCACAAAGCCCGCCCCGTCGGAGTCGGTGAGCACGATGAGCCCCCGCCGCTCCGCCGCCCGGCGGAGGAGGGACATCCGCTCCGGGTCCTTGAAGATGCCGAAGCCGTTGGTCTCCAGGATCAGGGTGTCCACCACCTGGGAGAGGGTGTTTTTGTCGTACCGCCCCTCCACCACGATCGCTTCTCGTATGGTCAGCATGGCCCCTCCTTATCTCCGCTGGGGGGCGGGCCGGGAGGCGGGGGCGGCCAGCTCCAGCAGCAGGCCGGTGAGCAGCTGCTGCCCGTCCTGTCCGGTGGACTTCATGGCCAGGTCCACCTCGCCGCAGCGCACCACCGCCCGGCGGCACCAGGGCAGAGTGAACCGGCGGGCGGCCCCCATCAGCTTCTCCGCGGGATAGGGCTTGAGCCCCCACAGCCCCGCCAGATACTGGGCCCCCTTCCCCTGCTCCATGACCAGGCGGGCGGAGTAGAGCTGCCGCATCTGCCGCCCCAGGGACCACATGATCTTGATGGGTGGCTCCTGCATCTGGTACAGCTCCCCCAGCACCGCCGCCGCCCGGTCGAACTTCCCCTCGCCGATGGCGTCGGTCATGCGGAACACCACCGCGTCCAGCTGGGGGGTGGCCACCGCGTCGATGTCCCCCCGGGTGATCCGCTGGCCCTTGGCATAGGCCCCCACCTTCTCGATCTCCCCGATGAGGTTGGTCATCAGATCCCCGCACAGGAAGATCAGGTCCAGGGCCAGACGGGAGTCGATGTCCTTCCCCAGGGCCCGGAACCGCCGGCGCACCCAGTCCACCAGATCCCCCTGGTCCTGGCGGGCGAAGTTGACCACCACGCCGTTCTGCCTGATGGCCCCGGCCAGCTTGGTCCGGGCGTCCCCCTTATAGGGGATCAGGTCGTACACGAACACCAGACACACATAGTCCGGCAGGTCGCCCAGCAGCCGGATATACTCCTCCCGGTCCTTCTCCCCCGCCTTGAACAGGTCGAAGTCGGTCACCAGGACCAGGGTGCGCTCCGCCATCATGGGCAGGCAGTCCAGCGCCTCCTCCAGGCGGCGGGGGGACATCTCCCGGGCTGGGATCTCATGGAGATTGAAGGTCCCCATCCCTCCGGTGAGCAGCAGGGACCGCAGCTTCCCCAGGTAGTGGTCCCGGAGATAGGTCTCCTCCCCGTGCAGAAGATACAGCTTCCCCGGCGTCCCCGCGGCCAGCTCCTTTTTAAACCGCTGATAGCCGGCGGTATCCGGCTTCCCCTTGGGCGGCATCTACATTCCTCCTATGCGTTCGATTTCAGGCCGGCCCCGGTCACAGGATCAGCACCAGGGTCCCCGCGGTGATCAGCAGCCCGCCCACCACGGTCTTGACGGTCACCGCCTCCTTCAGCACCACAAAGGCCAGCACCATGGAGATGACCACGCTGAACTTGTCGATTGGGACCACCCGGCTGGCCTCCCCCAGCTGGAGCGCCCGGTAGTAGCACAGCCAGGACAGGCCGGTGGCCACCCCGGACAGGATCAGGAAGCTCCAGCTGCGGCCCCCGATGTCCCCGATGCCGTGGTGCTTCCCCGTGAGAAAGACGATCCCCCAGGCCATCACCAGGACCACCGCCGTGCGGATAGCCGTGGCCAGGTTGGAGTTGATCCCCTCCATCCCCAGCTTGGCCAGGATGGAGGTCAGCGCGGCGAACAGCGCCGACAGCAGCGCGAATCCAGCCCACATACATCCGCACCCCGTCACTGGTTCAGTACGCTGAGGTACTTTTCGATGCGGATGCCCTTGTTTTTCTCCGCCTCGTCCCGCTCCAGCCGGATCAGGGTCTCCAGCACGTCCATGGCCCGACGCACCGCCGGCTCCAGACCCCGGCCGGCCAGCAGCTCCCCCACCAGCACGGCGGAGAACATATCCCCTGTACCCGGGAAGTGGACCTGGATGAACTGATACGGGATGGTGAAGTGGGCCCCGGTCTCCCGGTTATACCCCCAGACCACATGGCGGCCGGTCTCCTCCTCCACGCCGCTGGTCACCACCACCGACCGGGGGCCGAAGGTCAGCAGGCCATCCACCAACTCCCGGGCCTCCCCGGCGGTGAGGGACTCCCGCCCCTGGTACTTCCCGGTGAGGAACTCCGCCTCCGTCAGGTTGGGGACGATCACATCCGCCACCCCAAGGAGCCGGCGCATATTCTCCACCGTCTCCTCCGTCACCCCGTTATAGAGCTTCCCGTCGTCCCCCATGATGGGGTCGGTCATCACCAGAAGGCCCTCCTTCTTCTGACTGGCGATGAACTCCCGGATGATGTCCACCTGCTCCGCCGAGGCCAGAAAGCCCGTGGTGATACAGTCAAAGGAGAACCCCAGCTTCTTCCAGGCATCGATAGCCTGCACCATGTAGTCGGTGGTGTCCAGGATGCTGAAGGTCCCATAGTCCAGCGTGTTGGACACCAGGGCGGTGGGCAGGTTGTACACGCTGTGCCCCATGTTGGACAGGATGGGCAGCATGGCCGCCGTTGCCACCTTGCCATAGCCCGGCATATCGTTGATGATGAGAATATTTTTGTTGTTTTCCATGGCAATCTTACTCCTTGTCCGGGACACCGCAGGTGTCCAACCCTGTTTTTTCTCCTCCAGGCCGGTGGCGGCCAGGGGGATCACATTGATCACCGGCTCCTCATAGGGGTGGGCCGCCCGCGCGGCGGCCAGGGTCTCCGCCAGCCGGTCCTCCCGGCAGCAGACCTCCACCTTCCACTCCTCCGCCCAGCACAGCTCCCCCGGCGTCCCCAGAAAGGGGTCCGTCCCCTCCAGGGGCCGCCAGCAGCTCTCCACCCGGCTCCAGGACAGGCACCGGTCATAGGCCCCGATGTGGCCCGCGTCCACCGACCACAGGGCCTGCCGCACCGCATCAAAGCAGCTCTGGGGCAGAAAGATCTCCAGCTTGTACACCCGGTCCGTCATGCTCCGTCCTCCCCGTCCGTCTCCTCCTCCAGCTGCTTCCAGAAATCCCGGCTCTTCACACTGGGCAGCCAGCGGCGGCAGTCGCCCCCCCGGCCCTCCTCAAAGAGGCAGGCGGCGGCGTAGTCGCAGAAGCGGCAGGCGTTTTTCTCCGGCCCCCGCCAGAAGGGATCGGCGGCGATGTTCCCCTCCGCCAGCTCCCGGCAGATCTCCTCCAGCGTTCGCTGGAGGTGGCCCCCCAGCCTGCCCAGCCGCTCCGCCGTGGCCAGGGCCTCCCCGGAGACGGCCCCGGTGGACTTGGACACCTTCAGGGGCAGGAAACGGTAGCCCGTTTCCCCCGGCTCCTCCATGGCGGACAGCACCGCTGGATCGTCCAGCACCAGGCCGCTGCGGGTGAGCTCCCGGTCCAGCTGCTTCCGCCACGCCTCGTCGG
>OGKW01001955.1_pt1 | contig 10843 bp, 6 predicted proteins | sample 1572601 | NCBI WGS metagenome assembly OGKW01 (sample SAMEA2581875, study PRJEB24529) | metagenome | biome: Human gut stool | place: China | collected 2011
TCATCTGCTTTTTCTCACGCTTCACGAATCCGTCTTTTACCAGTTTTTCAATAATATCTGCTCTGGTGGCAGGTGTACCAAGTCCTTTCCTCTCCACTTCGTCACCCATATTTTCTGCTCCAGCTCGCTCCATGGCAGACAGCAGGCTGTCCTCAGTGTAATGCTTTGGCGGCTGTGTGAAATGCTCGGAAACCTTTGTCTGCTCCACTGCAATCGTCATGCCCTCACAAAGCTTCGGCAGCTTCTTTTCTTCCTCGGTATCTGATTTATCTTCTGTGGTCTTATAGGAATTTTTGAAGAAATCATCAAATTCCTTCCATCCATTTTTCCATACCTCCTTACCGGATACCTTAAACACAGTCTCGTTGCAGGTAAGCTCTGCCTTTGTGGAATTATAAATATGCTTCTCCCCGGTTGCACACAACAGACGGTTGGCACACAGGGAAAGTACCTTCATTTCGCTATCCGGAATCGCCTCTAAGTCCTGCTTGATGATCTCCATGGTCGGAATGATTGCATGGTGGTCTGTCACTTTCTTGCTGTTCAAAATCCTCTTTATATCTGGATTGAACATGATATCCTGCTCAAATAACAGGGAATTGAAAATTGCTTCGATCACATTTCTTGCTGTGCCATCCATGTCATCGGAAAGATACTGGCTGTCCGTTCTCGGATAAGTGACAAGTTTCTTTTCATAAAGGCTCTGGGTATATTCCAAGGTCTGCTTGGCAGTAAAGCCAAACAGACGGTTTGCATCCCTCTGAAGCGTGGTAAGGTCATAGAGCTTCGGTGGTGCTACCCACTTTTCTTCCTTCACCACAGAAGTCACAAGAGCCTGTCCGTTTTCACAGGCTCCCGCAGTTCTTTCTGCTTCCGTTTTATCGCTGATATGCTCCGATACCGCATCCAGACCATTTCCCATGATATGAGCTATGTAATAAGCTTCTTTCTTGAAATTCATGATTTTACTTTCACGGTCTACAAGCATGGCAAGTGTCGGTGTCTGCACTCTGCCCACCTTTAATGCCTTACCGCCATATAATACGGTAAAAAGCCTTGTCCCATTGATACCCACAAGCCAGTCTGCTTCTTGCCTGCACAGTGCTGAATGATACAGATTGTCATAATCACTGCCCGGACGAAGATTATTGAAGCCGTCACGGATAGCACTCTCCTCCATGGAAGAAATCCATAACCTCTTCATCGGCTTTCTGCCCCCTGCCATATCGTAGGTCAGGCGGAAAATCAATTCTCCCTCCCTTCCGGCATCGGTGGCACACACAACAGCATCTACCCTGTCATCATGCATAAGTTTCTTCAAAATCTGATACTGTGCTTTCGTATCACTTTTTACCTCATGCTGCCATTCCTGCGGAATGATCGGAAGGCTGTCATAACTCCATTTCTTCCATGTTTCCTCATAACTTTCCGGCTGTGCCAGTTCTACCAGATGTCCCACACACCATGATACCAGATAGTCATTGCCTTCCAAATAACCATCCTTACGCTGTGTGGCACCTAGAACAGCCGCAATGCTCTGTGCCACACTCGGCTTCTCTGCAATTACAAGCTCCATCTCTATTCCTCCCCATTTTCTTCATCATCAATATCGTTGTCATGTTCCGTGGTATCCTCTGATTCTGTGTCATTCACAACATCATCCCCACCATTTAAGAATGCTTCATCAGAACTCTGCTCATTTTCTTCCTCGTAATCATAATCATAATCCTCGTCAAGCTCGTCCTCATCTTCATCCTCATCAATGAAGTTTTCCTTTTTCTTCTTCGACTTCACAACATATACCACTCCGATCACAGCTACCGCAGCAACACCCATGATAATATAAGTAAATCCGGAATTATCTATTTTTGCAGTATCTTCTTTCGGCTCACTTGTTTCTTCTGTACCGTCCTCTGTACTACTGTCCTCTGTACTGCCCTCTACATTTTCTCCTTGCTTCTTATTTCCCGCATTTTCGCCATTATTGTTTGATAATGCACTGTCTTTGGTAGGAATTGCAGATTCCAAAGCCGCAGAGTTTTTCGGAAGTGTCTCGCTGTTATCCGTTGTGGTATTCAGCAGGTCGTTTTCACTGACTTCTGTAAGGAAATACACCTTTTCATCTTCCCCATCACGATCAATCACAAGATAAAATACCTTTTCTGATGCAGTCTGGATTGTGTAAAATTCCTTGCCTTTTTCTGTGGTCTGGCTGTCACTGCTCTGGTCTGCATCCTTAGAAGTATCTCCCGTACTTGGATACTGCTTGGCTGATGTTCCTGTACTTGTACCTGTCTGGGAAACTGTATTTCCATTCACATCCGTTTTTGTATGTTCTGTGACCTGTGCGGTTGCAGAACTTGGCTTGGTTGCCAACGCATCCACCGGAAGCTGCTGTGCCGGATCTTTTTCTCTGCTGTCCTTATTCTCCGGATCGGTGTAATACGGATTGGCTGTTTTATAGATTTCAGAGGTATTTCCTGCATTATCCATGGCAGAAATCGTGAAATACTGATACCCTGCATCGAACTGTTGCAGACGGATATTCAAGGCTCCATTTGTATGCTCTGTAAACTCATAGCCATTGACATAGATTGCCTTGATACCGGAATCCGTATCATGTGCCTGAATGCTCAAAAGACCGTCGCTGACTGCCGCATTTAAGGTAGGCTTTGTAAAATCAAAGCACTTGATGTAGCGGTTTTTCTCGTAGGTCTTGCCCTTCTGGTCTGTGACCTGCACATAAATGGTGCTATTCTCGGAAATCTCTATGTACATATCCTCGGTAATGTCCGTCCAGCTTCCATTCTGTCCGACTTTTGCCTTTACTGTCTGAATGGTAAAATTACCGGAAACTATCGTATCTTCCACCTTGACAGTTACCTTAGTGGTATCATTATGCCATCCAAACGGTGTATTGATTGTGATTTTTACACTCGGATTGATATAGGCACATTCCTTGTAATCCTTTGCACACACCTCACAATCTTCATCTACTGCATACTGACTGCATTTTTCCTTGCAGGTGCATTTTGCGGCAGGCTTTGTCTCCTCAGTTGTGCCTTCTGTGGAATTTTCTGTTGTATTCTCCGTGGACTGCTCTGTATGATTTTCTCCACTACCGGAACTGTCCTTGTTATCAGTGCCGGACGCTGTGCTTTCTGCACTGCCTTCCTCTGCCGCACTTTCTGTTTTCTGCTCTGCTGTATCCTCCGCATGAACCTCCACAGTATTTGCCCTGTTTGCAAAAAATGCCCCGACCGGCATACAAAAAAGTATTGCCGACAGTATCAGGGACATTAGTGCCTTAACGGATAACTTCTTCATTTTCATTGGTCGAATCCTCCTTTTCCTGTTCCCGTTTCTGTAATAAATTTCTGACTTCATCCTCACTGAGCTTATTAAGCATCTGCAATCGCTCGGATGAGATTTTATATTTTCGTATGATCTTCATGGCTTCGGCATCCTCCGCCATCTGTTTCTGCTCTGCAAGGTCTTTTTCCTTTGCCTGTAGCTGTGTTATCTGCTCCCTGACCTTTTTAAGCTGTGAATTGATTCGCTCTACTGACAAAAATAATTCCTCCCTTCGCTAATTCAATCTTCCAAAACCATAAAAATGGCTCTGCCAGTAAGATGTATTGATTGAGGTATACTGGATTGGATCTCCGCAATGCACCATCGTACCGTTTCCGCAGTAAATGCCAACGTGTGTAACCGGACGTCCCGCATTATAAGTTCCGGTAAAAAAGATAATATCCCCTGCCTTTGCGTCTGCCGCTGATACCGGAGTACACTGGTCATAAATGCCCTGTGCTGTGGTTCTTGGCAGGTTATGTGCGCCACTGTTTGTAAATACCCAGCATACAAATCCGGAACAGTCAAAACTTGCGGGTGCTGTTCCTCCAAAAGTGTATGGCATACCCAGATATCTGTTTGCTTCACGCATAAGCGTCTGTACGGTTGCATCATCATAGGATTCCGGTGGTATCACATTGCCGGTCCCTCCTCCGGTGCCGCCCGGTGTTTCCCCATAAATGGTCTGTTCTCCTGCTTCAAAATAAAATAACGGGTTATAATATTCCCCGTTATACAGACATTCGATATGAAGGTGGCTTCCGGTACTGCTTCCTGTATTTCCGCTTTTGCCTATATTGTCACCTTTTTTTACGTTCTGCCCTGCGGACACATTTAAGCTGTCCATGTGGGCGTATTTTGTGGTATATCCCTTGCTGTCCGTAATCACCACATAATTCCCATAGTAGGAATCGTAAGCCGCTTCCATAACCGTTCCGTCATGTGCTGCATGTACCATGGTTCCGTTCGGTACTGCTATATCCACACCCCTGTGAAGCTCCTCGGCTTCTGTGTTTGGATTTTTCCGGTATCCGTAATAACTGCTGATATAGTAATACCAGTAATAATCAACCGGAGAAGCAAAGACCTGTAAGCCGCCCTTTGTCTCCGTATAAGCTCCAAAAATTTCCGTCTGCTCGCTGTCCATGCGTCCAACAACAATGCTCTCAAACGGTGTGACCGTAAGTGTGACACGAAGAATTGTTACGGTATATTCTTCTTCCTCCTCATACTCGTATTCCTCGGTACGGGTAGTTCCATCCGGATTTGTTACTATTCTGGTTCCGGTCTTTGTGACTGTCCTTGTCCGTGTCTCCTCCACTTCCTCAGTAGTAAGGGAATACATGGCATCAAATAATTCCTGAATCTCACTCTCCATTCCTGCGGCGGTAAATTCCGTATGCACAGCAGAAAGATAGCTGATCAGCATGTACGGATCATGCCCGATTGCCCCAAGGTTATAATCGTATTCATCGTATCCCGGATAATCACTTTCAATCCGGTCAATCTTGTTTTGCAGCTCCATTTCCTTTTCTGTAAAAGATAAATCTACTGCATCAATCTCTGCCGGAAGGCTAAGATATGTGCTTGCCATCGTTGTTGTCACAGTTCCGGTAAACATGGAACCGCAGCTTGATAATGCCGACATGATCATAATAAGCAGAAGTGCAAAAATACCGACTGTGATAATGAGTGTTTTACTTTTCGTGGCAATCTCCTGTAACTTCTTTGCAATCCCGGTTGCGACATTGACTGTCTTTCTAAATGTTTCCTTTGCAGTCTTGGCTTCTGCTCCTGCCCGCCTTGCCTTGGCATACTCACGCTTGATGCGCTGTTTCTGTAGCTGCCTTTGTAACTGTTTCTTTGGACTGTTGCCCTTTAGATGTGGATTTTCACTGATGAATTTTTCATACTCCAGCTTCATATCTGCTGTGACCTGCTTTTTCTGCAATCGCTCTAGGCGGTCACGCTTTCTCTGTGCCTTGCTCTTGCGGTGATACTTCATATAGTGATAAATGTCCTCGGCACGCTGTTCCGTCTTGTGTGCACCCTCAACCGCAGAATTGTCCTTTTCTGTTTCTGCAATCTTACGATGCACAAAATACATATTTTCCGTTTGCAGCTTATGAACCGCAGTCTTTCCCAGACCATCATGCTTAAATGGCTTCTCCACATCCACAAGAACTACGATATATTTTGCTTTTCCGTTCTGTTCATCAAAGACACGTTTCATCTCATACTGCCGCTTTTTCGGCATCTTGTCCTTTGCTTTCTGCAACTTCTGACGACTCTTTTCCGACTTATCAAAAGCCTTCTGTACTTTTTTGTCGGTAAATTCTTCCGCCTGCCCCTGCGAAAATGTGGCATCCTTTGTCTGGAAATCTCCATAATCAGACTGCTTTGTATTTTCTGACTTCGCACGCTCTCTGTGTGCGTGTTCTCTCTGCACACGCCTTTTGTGATATTTTCCTTTTTCCTCAGACCGTTGGTAGGTGTCCCTGACATGAACCTTGTTTTCAATCGTGCTGTCAGAACCCGTGTCAAATTCTTCTGATTGATCCTCCTGCATGAAGCTGTTTTCCTTTAAGAATGCCTTTTCCGCTTCGGCTTCCGACTTCTGGACATTGTGACCAGAAGTGTCCTGCTTCTGTTGACGATAATGCTTCCTTTTATCGCCTTCTTTTCTTGTATGACTGCCATAGTTTGCATCCCGTGGCAGATTGCTCACAGGCTTCTCTTTTGCTCTAAACTGGTTTTCCGCAGAAAAGGTGTTATCCTGCCTGTGTTCTGTATGCTTTACTCCAGTCACTTCCTTGTCTTTGGAAAATACCTCTTTTTCAAATACCTTTGCCGCCTGCTTCTTCTGTCTTTTTTCTGCCATTTATACTGCGTCCTCCTTCTGCACTGATTCCTCCGGCTTGGTATTCATAATTCTGTAGGTCTTGGTGTCCGTCGGATATTTGTCCACGAATGGAATTACCACGTTGTCAAACAGTATCAGACCGCTTCCCGGCTCGGAGTTGGTGACATAGGAAAGCTGTTTATCGGAAAGTCCCAGCTTATCAGCTAGGATTGCCTGATCTTTGGCATTCTGATTTAACAGATACACAAAATCGCTGTTACCCAAGATACCCTCAATCTCCTCAGAACGGAGAAAATCGCCCACATTCTGCGTCAGACCTGTCGGAATACCTCCCCACTTTCTGAAACGCTTCCAGATTTCCACAGAGTAAATAGCTGTCTGTTTTTCCTTCAGAAGAAGGTGGAACTCATCACAGTAATAACGGGTTGCAATCTTTCGCTCCCTGTTCCAAACCGCATCCTGCACGATCAGCATTCCAAGCTCTTTTAACTGATTTCCCAAATCTCTGATATCAAAGCACATGATACGGTTACCGCTGTCTACATTGGTATGGTGGTTGAAGTAATTCTGAGAACCATGCACATACAGCACAAGGCTGTTTGCAATACGCTCTGCCTTTGGATTTTTGTGTGCTAACAGGGCATCATATAAATCTTCCAAAAGCGGCATATTTTCCGGCACCGGATTTTCAAAATATTTATCGTAAATATGACGGATACACTCGTCGATGATACCTTTTTCATCATTCTGCAATCCGTCCTTGCCTCCTGCAATCAGGTCACACAAAGTAATGATAAAATCGGATTTCAGCTTTAATGCTTCCTTATCCCCTTTATGGCTTAACTGAATATCCATCGGGTTCAGATAGTCTTTGGAATTGGTGGCAAGTTTTACCACCTGTCCATGTAGTGCCGCCACAAGCGCAAAATACTCGCCCTCCGGATCGCAGATGATAATATCGTCCTTTGTGATAAGGAAACAGCTTAAAATCTCTCGCTTTGCACTAAAACTCTTACCACTTCCGGGAGTACCTAAGATAACTCCGTTTGGTGTACGGAGCCTTTTTCTGTCTGCCATGATCATGTTGTTGCTGAGTGCATTTAATCCATAATAGATTGCCGGTGCAGGCATAAATAATTCCTGTGTGCAGAATGGCACTAAGATTGCTGTGCTTTTCGTTGCTAAGGTACGTTCAATTCCGGTTTCATTGCAGCCAATCGGTGCAGATGCCATAAGGCCCTGCTCCTGTAAATACTGCAAACAGCGTAAATCACAGTTTGCCTGCTGAATAATACCGGACACCCTCTGCATCAGGCTCTCCAGTTCCCGCTTGGTTCTGCCATAACAGGTAATAAGGAATGTCATGTTGATCATCTTCTGGTTGCTCGTATTCAAATCATCCAGAAATTCCAGCGTATCCTTTTCATAGGTCACAATATCCGTTGGAAGAATATCCATATCGTAACCGCTCCGGACTGCCTTTTTCTGTTCCTCAATCTTCATTTTCTGGATATTGGAAATGACAGCTTTTAACTTCTTGATTGCCTTTACCGGATCTTCCGTCTGCATATGCATGGAGATTGTCAGGTTGGCATCAATGTCAAGAAGCTGCTTGATCAGCTCGTCCGTAAATTTCGGTGCGATAATATCCAGATAGGACACACAGCCGTACATATTCCCCGATTTAAAGCGGTTCGGATAGCGGAAATCAAATCCCGGCGGTGCAATATAGTCCTTGACTGACTTACCGGATTCTGCCAAGTCCTTAAAAGAAAAGCGGAAAGGCTCCATGGTATCCTGGTTAAAATATTCATGCAGGATACGCAGTCTTTCCTTTCCGTCCAGTCCCCTCGCAAGGGTTCCTATGTTATTTAAGTTCCGTATAACATCTTTTTCACTGTTGTTAAGTCGGCTCTCGGCTTCCTTGTAGCCATTGCTCTCCACACCAAAAATCAGATATTTTGATTTGATGATACCATTGTTTCCTTTTGCCGCCTGCTTCTTTAACATCTCCGTATATTCTTCACGAATGTCGTTAAAATCATCCTCCTGCCACGGAATGTCAAACTGTTCCGTAAGCATCTGCTCGTTGACCTGCCTGTTGAAAAGCACCAGTTCAAACTTCACAGACGGATCAAAATAATTGATGAGCTTACTGTACTGTGCCAGTATATCCGCCTGCTCATCCACTTCCAGAAGCGAATAGTTTATATCAAAAAATTCCACCATCTTTGTATAATAACGGTGGCTGACCTGACAGATACCGTCCCGGAACATCTTTTCAAAAGTGATCGTCCTTTGTGCGGTAGTCGGCTTTTCTTTCTCATTGCTCTTTCCCGATAAAATATGTTTCAACTGTATAAGACGCTTCTTTTCTGAAAAGGTAAGACCACCGCTTTTACTGTTATTCCTGCTATTGCCCTTATAACTGCTTTTTCTGCGGCTTTCCGGTTCTGCCTTTTGCTTTTTCTTCAAGATAACGAACCTCCCTTCGTAATTTTTCTTTTTCTTCCAACTGCTTATAGAGGTTTTCCGACCTGTATGGTCTGATTCCCGGTGTGAGTATCTTCTGCCGGAGCATAAAATATAAAATCTTCTCCGCCGGAAACCCATTTTTCTCATACATTGCAAAAAAGAAGAACGGAAGCATTGCTCCCATCATAAGAAGTGATGCGGCTGATGTTCCGATCAGTCCCTTGGTTAAAAAATACAAGGGGATTCCGGCTACTGCCGCACCGCTGAAACAGATGATCTGTCTTTTTGTTAAATTCAGTGCCACTTTTGTCTTGATCCCGGACAAATCCTTTGGCACCTGCACAGATATTGCCATGTCGTTCCTCCCTTAGTGCGCATTCCAGATAGATTTTGACAGAGAACCTGTCTTAAACAGGGAAAAACATAAAATCACGGTATATGCCGCCACCGACCAGAGTGCCGTATGCAGGTTGTCGGCTACCGCCACACCCGCCACCAGCACCGCATAGATTGCGACGCACACCATCATAAAAAATCCCTGAAATGCCAATGCACAAAGTCCTTTAAAATAATTGGTTCCTATCGTTCCCCACTCCCGGTTGGTTACGGTTGCACAGGGAACGGGTGCTACTGATACATAAAGATATATTTCAATCATTCGCCCATATAAAATGACGGTGATGAGGACGGACATGATTTTCATACATAAACTGACGATCATGGTCTCCATCCCCAGTTCTAACAGCTCGCCTATGCTCATCTCCGAAAACTGGTCATTGAACATCGTCTGCAGCGTGTCGGTCACATCAATGCTGGTTTCCCCGCTGATTGCTGCCGCTGCGGAATTGACGATGTGGCTTCCCACATCAAAGACAGCCATGACAATATCAAAGGTCTTGCTTAAAAGCATGACCGCAATACACGCTTTCATAAAAAAACGGATAAAGATCGCTGTATTGAAGTCATGCAGGTTATTCTTGTCGATGACCATAGAAATAAGCTCGTAGACGAGTACAAAACTGATGATCATACCCGCTATGGGGATCATCACGTTATCGGACAGGGTTTTTATCATGTCAAAAATACCGGAGTTCCAAGTGCTGGGAGTTTTGCTGACCTCCCCTGCAATCGTGCCTACCTTGTCATTGACATCGGTAAACATGGTTTCAAAGTTTGTCAGCACCCATCCCTGCAACAGTTCCTTTATGAATTCAGTAATCTTATCAATGATCCCGCCCATGAATTATGAGAACAGTGTGGTAAGCTGTGGGATTACCGTCTGTGCCACAATGATGATGCCACCGCCACTCATAAGCTGCTTGATACCCTGTGATTTTGCTGATGTGTGATAAAGAAGTAGTAGAAGTGTAAAAAATTTTGCCGTTCCTATCCGGCGTTTGCGCATTGCGCCGGATAGGTCGGGCGGTCATTCGGGCAGGTCTACCTTGCCAACGAAAGAGTAATAAATATCAATGTCCTGTCTGCGTGTGCCGTTCTCGTCATAGCTGCACTCATGCACAACGATTTTCTCCACAAACTCACGCAAAAGGGTAGGGGTAAGTTCTTCAAAGCTGGTGTACTTGCGGACAACATTCATAAACTTTTCTGCGTTTACCGTGGCTTCCTGCGCTTTGGAAAGCTCTGCCCGGATAGCGGCGGCTCTCTCTTTCAGTTCTTTCTGCTCGGCTTCATAGTCTGCCGACAGCTCCGTGAAACGCTCGTCTGAAATGCGCCCGGTCACGCTGTCCTCATACAGCCGCTTGAAGATAGCGGATAACTCGCTGATACGCTTCTCGGCGGCTTCCAGCTCCTTTTTCCTTGCGGCGTTCCTGCGCTTGCCCCCGTCCTCGTTCTGCTCGATCAGCAGCTTCATAAACCGGGCTTCGTGCTTCGCTGCATAGCTGGTGACTTTCCGCAGATTGTCGGTCACTCCGGCGGTCAACAGGTCGGTGCGGATAAAGTGCGCCGTACAGTCACGGGTACGCTTCTTGTAGCTCCCGCAGATATAACAATCCTGCTTGCGGGTGGCGTTCTGGTAACGCTGCTGGTAAAGGACGCTGCCGCAGTCGGCACAAAAGAGTATGCCGGAGAATAAGCCCACTTCATCATAGCGGTTCGGGCGTTTGCGCTGCTTGCGTAACTCCTGCACAC
>OGKW01001960.1_pt1 | contig 10817 bp, 8 predicted proteins | sample 1572601 | NCBI WGS metagenome assembly OGKW01 (sample SAMEA2581875, study PRJEB24529) | metagenome | biome: Human gut stool | place: China | collected 2011
TCGTAGTTGGAGTTGGGGTAACCGTAGTAGGTCCAAAGGAAGGCGCAGATCTTCATCTGCTCTCCGGCGGGGGAGAGGGTCTTCCAGCCGCCGGCCGTGACCCGTACGATCTCCCGGGGGCCCAGCTCGTAGGCGTCATGGTAGCCCAGCTTATGGTAGGCGAAGGACTCGAAGGAGACGCAGCAGCCGTTTTCGCCCTGGCCGATGAGCACGGGCAGGCGGCCCAGCTTGTCACGGGCGGCGAGGATGCCGTCGGCGTCCAGAATGAGAATGGTGGCTGAACCGTCGATCTCGTACTGGGCGTGGCGGATGCCGGAGATCAGATCGTCCTTCTGGTTGATAAGGGCGGCCACCAGCTCGGTGGCGTTGACTTTACCCGAGCTCATGGCCATGAACTGGTGGCCGTGGTCGGAGAAATAACGCTCCACCAGCGCGTCGGCATTGTTGATGATGCCCACGGTGGTGATGGCGTACAGGCCCAGGTGGGAGCGCACCAGCAGGGGCTGGGGATCGGTGTCGCTGATACAGCCGATGCCGGAGCAGCCGTGAAATTCCGCCAGATCCTTGTCGAACTTGGTGCGGAAGGGGGTGTTTTCAATGTTGTGGATCTGCCGCTGAAAGCCATCCTTCCGGTCGTAGACCGCCATGCCGCCCCGCTTGGTGCCCAGGTGGGAGTGGTAGTCGGTACCGAAGAACACGTCCAGCACGCAGTCCTGCTTGGTAATCGCGCCGAAGAAACCGCCCATGGATTACTGATCCCCCATCAGGCGGCGCATGACCTCCTCGTAGGCCTCCTCGGCCCCGCCCATGTCCCGGCGGAAACGGTCCTTGTCCAGCTTCTCGTGGGTCTGTTCGTCCCACAGGCGGCAGGTGTCGGGGGAGATCTCGTCGGCCAGCACAATGGTGCCGTCAGATGTTTTGCCGAACTCCAGCTTGAAGTCCACCAGCGTGACGCCGCACTCTGCCCAGAAGGCCTTGAGAATGTCGTTGACGGCAAAGGCGTACTTCTTGATGGTCTCGATCTCCTCCGCTGTGGCCAGCTTCAGCGCCAGGGCGTGATAGCTGTTCAGCAGGGGATCTCCCAGTTCGTCGTTCTTGTAGGAGAACTCGATGGTGGGAGCGTCGAATACGATGCCCTCCTCCACACCGTACCGCTTGGCGAAGGACCCGGCAGAGAGGTTGCGGATGATAACCTCCAGCGGCACGATGGAGACCTTCTTCACCAGGGTCTCCCGCTCACTCAGCTCCTGAACGAAGTGGGTGGGAATGCCGGCCTTTTCGATCCGCCGCATCAGATGGTTGGTCATCTGGTTGTTGATGACGCCCTTGCCCGCAATGGTGCCCTTCTTCAGGCCGTTGAAGGCGGTGGCGTCGTCCTTGTAGTCCACGATGTAAAGTTCCGGGTCGTCGGTGCGGAAGACCTTCTTGGCCTTTCCCTCATAGAGCTGTTCCAGCTTCTGCATGGTGCGTTCGTCCTTTCTTTCTGTTGAGAGATTAGATATTTGAATAGGCAATTGATAAACCATTAGAAAAACGGAAGGGAAAGAGAAAATAGAAATGAGAAATCAGAAATCCGGCCGCGGGATGGCGCGGATACGGAACTTTGAGCCGTCCGGTCAGGACGGACTCAAGACTTTCCGATTCCTCATTTCCGATTTCTCACGATTTCAGGAGTTCCTCCTGGAGCTTGGCGTCCTTCTCGGCGATCTGCTCCGCCATCTTCTCCCGGGCGGCGTCCAGCTTGGCGGCCAGCACATCGTCGGAGACGGAAAGGATCTGGGCGGCCAGCACAGCAGCATTTTTCGCGCCGTTCAGTGCTACCGTAGCCACCGGGATGCCGCCGGGCATCTGGACTGTGGCCAGCAGGGCATCCAGTCCATCCAGGACGCCCCCCTTCATGGGAATGCCGATGACAGGCAGGGTGGTGTTGGCGGCAAAGGCCCCCGCCAGATGGGCAGCCATGCCGGCAGCCGCAATAATCACTTTGATACCGCGCCCTTTGGCTCCTTTGGCGAATGCTTCCACTTCGGCTGGTGTACGATGGGCAGACAGGGCATGCATTTCGAATGGAATCTCCATTTCGTCAAGCAGTTTGGCCGCTTTTTCCATTACGGGCAGATCCGAAGTACTGCCCATGATAATACTGACTACAGGTGTCATTTCGCAATCATTTGTTCGTATTCGGCGGCAGACATCAGTTCATCCAGTTCAGAGGGATCTGAAACAGATATCTTGATTAACCATCCGTTGCCATATACATCTTCATTCACCAGTTCAGGTTTGTCATCCAACTCGGCATTCGCTTCGATCACTTCACCACTTACCGGCATGAATAGGTCTGAAACGGTCTTTACTGCTTCGATTGTACCAAAAACTTCTTCTTTGGCAACAACTTCGCCTTCTGTCGTGATGTCAACGAAAACGATTTCACCCAGTTCGCCCTGAGCATAATCTGTAATACCAACGTAAGCGACATCGCCATCTACACGGATCCATTCGTGATCCTTTGTGTACTTTAAATCTGCAGGGAAATTCATAATTTTAGTGTTTTTATTAGATGAATAAATAGATATAACTCAAGAATGAGGCTACAAAGGTACATATAAATCCGAGACAAAACCCGGCATATACCTGCATAGGAGTATGTCTTTTCAGAAAGATACGCGAAGTACCGACCAATCCTGCTATTAGGATTACGATGATAAAGGCCCAGTAAGGGTTTATCAAATGGATTCGGGCTACTCCCATAATACCACCTAGCAATCCACCTGTCCCGATCGCATGGGCACTGATCTTCCAGAAAAAGTTGATAAGTAGTGCCAGGATTAACGCCACGCAGGCGCCCAGTAACAAGGAGATGAACCAGAACGGCAGCATCATTTTATACATATAGAAAGCGCAGACCATGATTGATGTGATAAAGATCAGATACGGAACCACGCGTTCATGTCTGTCCGATAGCTCCATATCGACCGCCGCCCCGTTTTTTACCATCATAAAGATAAATGCTCCGGGGATAACCGCCGTAGACAGGAATGCTCCGCCTGCGAGCAACAGTTTCATTGCTGGCGGATAAATTGCCAGATATGTGAAGGTGAGAGCCAGCACAACTCCATACGTCACCATCAGCAACGGATGGAACATGCCGGATATGATATTTGAAAATAACCTCATAGCGCTTCAAATTTATATTTCTTTTCTGAGACGTGCAACCGGAATACCCAATTGTTCGCGGTATTTGGCTACCGTACGGCGTGCGATGATATATCCTTTTTCTTTTAGGATGGAGGCCAGTTCTTCATCGGTAAGTGGTTTGCGCTTGTCTTCGCCGTCGATATGTTCTTTCATGATCTTTTTCACCTCTCGGGTGGAAATTTCTTCACCGCTGTCGGTTTGCATCGATTCGGAGAAGAAGTATTTGAGCGGATAAATACCGAAATTTGTCTGTACGTACTTGCTGTTGCTCACACGTGAGATCGTCGATATGTCATATCCGGCCCGTTCCGCTACATCTTTAAGGATCATAGGCCGTAAAGTCGCTTCATCACCGGTGAGGAAGAAGTCGCGCTGCAAAAGGATGATTGTTTCCATCGTACGCTGCAAAGTCTCTTGACGCTGCTTGATGGCATCGATGAACCATTGGGCGGAATCGAGTTTCTGCTTCACAAACTGGACGGCCTCCTTCATCTGGGTCGTCTGGTTCGCTTTGTTGCCGGCATAATCCTGAAACATTTCCGCATATTCACGGTTGATGCGCATGTCGGGAATTCCCCGGTTGTTCATGCTTAGGATCAGTTCGCCGTTGACTGCTTCCACCACAAAATCGGGAATGATCTGGCTCAAAGCTGTTTCCATAGAACCTCCCCAACTGGCGCAGGGTTTAGGGTCGAGGGTTGTGATTTCACGGATGGCCCTTTTTAGGGCGGTTTCGTCGATATCCAGTCCTTTTATGATCTTGTCGTAATGCTTGCGGGTGAACTCTTCAAAAAAATCGGTTAACATCAAGGTGGCCAACCTCGTCTCAGATGTTTTTTCCCGGCGGGCCAACTGGAGCAGAAGGCATTCCTGAAGATTACGGGCACTGACTCCTGCCGGATCAAAGTCCTGTATGATTGCAAGAACTGTCTCTATTTCTTTTTCCGTCACATCCTGTCCTGCCTGAAACACCAAGTCATCGGCTATGGCGGACAGGTCACGGCGTAGATAACCGTCATCATCTATATTTCCGATGATATATTCAGCGATCTTCACCTGCTTCTCCGGCAGATCCCGCAGTCCGAGTTGTTGGAGCAGATATTCGTTCAAGGATTCGCTGACCGAGAAAGGAACGTCCTCTTTCTTTTCCGCCCGCTCGTTCAGTTCACGAAGTTTGTAATCGGGTATGTCGTCCTCACTCATGTAGTCACCGAGTGAAAGGTCGGTATCTGTCTCGCTTTCTCCTTCCATCTCGTTAGCTGCCAACTCCTCACCACCTTCGTCAGTACGGTCAAAGTCATCCGCAATTTCCTTTCCTTCTTCCAAAGCGGGATTGTCTTCCAGTTCATGCTTTATGCGTTCTTCCAGCTCTATGGCGGGGAGTTCCAGAAGCCGGATCAACTGAATCTGCTGCGGAGAGAGTTTTTGCTGTAACTTTTGTTGTAACTGTTGCTTCAACATAATCAAATTCAATAATGAAAGGACAATCACCAGACCGTCCAATGTTAGAACATGCAAATATAACTTTTTACACGGAATGATCTCGACATTCAAAATATAATAGTTCTAAAGGAGGATAGATTAAATTATTATTATTGCCGAAAAGTATTAAAAATCAAAACTATTTTCTACTTTTGCGATCAGATAAAGAATCTTATATGACTCTTAAAGCATCACTATACGATCAGTTGACCCGGGAAGAATTAATACGATTACTGGAAGCCAGAGATAATGAACCTGACAATGCCGAGATTTATATATCTTCGGAAACGCCGACAATCAAACGTATTATTTCTGAAGTCTTGGCGATCCTTTTCAACGAAGAAAACAAGCCTATCGAAAAAGCAATGAATTTGTTACTGGACTATTTCAATGCTGATTGGGGCTATGTTGCCATCTTTGAAGAAGACGGTTTTTCGGCCAATTTCACATGTGAAGTAATGAGTTCGTGGGTAAAGATCCCTAAGGATGATCGGAATAAGTTGACATGCGATACAATCCCGTGGATTATTGACACTGTTAAAGCCGGACACGATATCGTGCTGGGAGATATTGCCGGCCTACCTGCCGAAGCGGATATCGACAAAATCCTGTTGACTAAACAACAGCTGAAGTCCATGCTGATCGTCCCGCTTACCTTCCATAATAAAGTACAGGGGTTCATCGGTTTCGATTCGATCCGGACGAGCCGTTTCTGGACTGCTTCGGAAGTGGAAGACATGCATATCATTGCTGGTATTTTCTCCATAATAATCGAACGCTGGCAAACCAATTACAACCTGGAAGAATCGAGAAAACGTATCTCCAAGCTGAGTACAAAGTTTCAGCAGTTTTTCAATAATCTGCCGATCGGGGTGGAATTATATGATGCAGAAGGTTATCTGATCGATATAAACGATGCCGACACTAGAATCTTTGGCAGTTCCCGGGAATACTTATTGGGAGTCAACCTGTTCAAGAATCCGGCTGTCCCAGAGAGAATCCTTAATCAGATCAAGAAGAAGAAGGCATTCAGTTTTCCACTTGCATACGATTTCAATTGTATCCGGGATGCCCGTTACTATAATTCCAGCATTTCTGATGAAACCAAATATCTGATGGTGAAAGGAATTGGGTTGAACGACCGGGAGTTCGGTCATATCGGCTATTTGCTGATTATCTCCGACGAGACAGAAAAACGGGTCAAAGAGGAGCAGACGCAAAACAATTTGGCGATCCTAAAAGCAGTTCTCTTGTCCGGTCATTCCCTTATTGTCGAATATGATATCGGAAAGAAAGAATTGTTTGTCAATCCACTCCTGAACGAAACACCGGAAGATAACAAGCTCTTCAACTACTTGAGAAGTAATAAGTACATGACGATTGGAGGTGTACAGCAGATTGTTCGTTCGGCCGATAATGTCAACCTGCTTTTCCAGGTGATAGAAGGGAAGCAGGATCATTGCAGCTTCGAATGTCGTACCGCTATTGAAAACGAAACGATCTGGATCCGCATCAATGCGCAGGCTTATAAGACGAAAGGAAGCAAGCGGCAGAACAAAATGATCTGCCATATTACTAACATCACGGAAGAAAAACTGTTGGAAGAGAAACTGCACCATGCGGAATATGAAACCCGGCAGTCGGAACTGGAGATACAGAAGGTGCGTGAGGCGGACAAACTGAAATCAGCCTTCCTTGCCAATATGAGCCATGAGATTCGGACGCCGCTCAACGCCATAATCGGATTTTCCAATATCCTTGCCGAGACTGACGATAAAGAAGAAAAAGAAGAGTTTGTCAAAATAATCAATAAGAATAGCGATTTGCTCCTTCGTTTGATTACTGATATACTTGATTTTTCCAAAATAGAATCGGGCGTTTTGGATTACTCGCTTTCCGATACCAGCCTGAAAGATATCTTCCATGAACAGTTTCAGGTACATGCGATGAAAATGCCTGAAAAGGTTTCTTTGATCTGTGACTTCGATGCTCTGCCGGACATCTTCGTTCATACCGATCCGAAACGAGTCACGCAGGTGCTTTCGAATTTGATCTCGAACGCGGTCAAATTTACAGAGGTGGGAAGCATCAGGTTTTCCTACCGTATCGTAGAAAAATATGTATTGGTGGAAGTAATCGATACAGGTATCGGAATATCACCCCAGCACCAACAGGCAATCTTCGACCGTTTCGTGAAAGTCAACTCGTTTAAGCAAGGAACCGGTTTGGGCTTGACAATCTGCAAAACCATCATCGAAGCTCTCAATGGGACAATCGGTGTCGATTCGAGGCCGGGAGAAGGTGCGCGGTTCTGGTTTACGCTCCCTTACAACGGATAGCTTCCTGCGTTTCTCGTAGGACGGAAAGGAGGTGCAACCCTAATCCGGCATGGAAAGCAGGGTTCAACCCTTTCGCTTCGCCGAAAAAGAGCATGGCCAGGGTAATATTGCAAACCGGTTCCAGGTTGTAACTATGAATGCGGACACCTGTTTCCCACCTATGAAAATTTATTTTCCCGCAAGAGAAAATAAATTTTCATAGGTGGGAAACAGTATTTTCATAGGTATGTAACTTTTATTCCTCCCAACGAAAGCATTCCGTTGTTGCAGATCAATATCGGAAACTGCCGCCTCCGAGGAACTCACGCAAAAGGGAAGTGCCCGGAAGCCCGACATCGGGGATGTAATTAAAGTAACGGAGGAAACGGAGCAAACGGTACGCCTCGGCATTCTCCGGATCGCATTCGCGCACTTCGCCCAAGATCGGTTCGGCTTCCTTGCGCAGGGCGGCCAGTTCATATAACATGGCGCTGTTGAACATCGCATCCGCATTCTCCTGATACGGGAATATCCATTTGTCCTCACCTCGGCGTACGCTGGGCCAGCGTGCGATCGTGTCACGGGCGGAATATCCGCGGAACCGGTAATCGCGGATGATGCGGCGTAAGAGACGGTTGTCCGTTGTCGGAATCCAGTTATGGTTGTCCAACGAGATGGAAGTCAGCACGGATACATAGATCCGGTATTTATAGCAGTCTTCGATCATGGAAGTCAGTTCGGGGTTCAGGGCGTGAATGCCTTCTATCACCAGGACGGAGTTTTTCTGCATCTTCAGTTTCTTTCCTTTGAAAACGCGGCGACCTGTCTCGAAATTAAAGCTCGGCACTTCGATCTCTTCACCTGAAAGGAGTTTCTGCAATTCGCTGTTGAAATAAGGCAGGTCGAGCGCATACAACGATTCGAAGTCATATTCGCCGGATTCGTCCTTCGGCGTATCTTCACGGTTCAGGAAATAATCGTCCAATGAAAGTCCGACCGGATGGATCAGGTTTGTAATCAACTGAACCTGCAACCGTTTGCAGAAAGTCGTTTTCCCCGAAGAAGACGGTCCGGAAATCAACACGATGCGGACGCCGTTATCGTAGCGGGCGGCAATCTCCTCTGCGATCTTGGCTACCTGCTTTTCCTGCATGGCTTCGGAGACCATGACGACCTCGGATGTCATGCCTTTCTCTATCGCCCGGTTCAGGTCGCCGACGTTGTCCAATCCGACCGTGCGTTGCAGGGTCAGATGCTCCTTATAAACCTGAAACATTTTATCTTGGCGGATGACCGGTTCCAATTCCGTCGGATTCGTCCTTTGAGGCACACGCAACAACACGCCGTCGAAATAGGGAACCAGGTCAAAAACCTGGATGTAGCCGGTGGAAGGAGTCAGGCAGCCATAGAAATAATTGATGTAGCCATCCAATTCGTAATAAGACGTATAAGGCATACCGGCGCTTTCGATCAGACGGGCTTTGTCGTTCATGCCCCTTTCACGGAACAAGACTGCGGCATCGATCGTGCGAATCGTTTTCAAATGGAAAGGAAGGTCTGCGTCGATGATTTCACGCATCCGTTTCTTGATCTTGCCGATCGTCTCCTCGTCTATGTCTTTACCGTTGTGAATAACGCAATAATAGCCTTTCGAGATGGGATGCTCCAGGTTCAGAGTCGCTGAAGGGAGCACGTCGTTCACTGCTTTCGAGAAAATATGACAGAGGGAACGGACATATGTCCGCATTCCCGAAAGTTGCGTATAGTCGACATATTCAACATCTTTCGGATGCCAACAACGGAAGGTAAGCCCCTCTGTTTTATTATTTACCTGTGCATTCATCGGTCGTAACCGGAGGGGAGCACCAACCAGTGAATAGATGTCCAACAGCGAAGAACCAATGGGAACTTCTTTGTAAGTATTGTTATTTTTGCAATAAATTGTAATAGTTTCAGACATGGTATCTCAGTTATTATTTATATTTTTGTCCCCTAAAGTTAGGAATATTAATCGGATATACATCCACTTAAACGTATTTTAAATGGACTATTCATTTTTTGATTTTCTACGCCTTATAGGTTCCTTGGGTTTGTTCCTGTACGGTATGAAGATCATGAGCGAAGGTCTGCAGAAATTTGCGGGGGACAGTTTGCGCAGGATTCTGACGGCCATGACGACCAACAGGGTTACCGGAGTTCTTACCGGAGTTTTAATTACCGCCCTGATCCAATCATCATCCGCCACTACAGTCATGGTGGTCAGTTTCGTAAACGCTGGTCTGCTCACTCTTACCCAATCCATCGGTGTCATAATGGGAGCCAATATCGGTACGACCGTTACCGCGTGGTTGATCTCGGCTCTCGGATTCAAAGTCGACATCGCGGCTTTCTCCCTTCCTCTACTCGCATTCGGCATTCCACTCCTCTTTTCCGGCAAAAGCTCACGTAAGTCGGTCGGGGAGTTCATTTTCGGTTTCTCTTTCCTTTTTATGGGGCTTCAGGCCCTGAAAGCCAATGCTCCGGATCTCGGAGCCAATCCGGAGATGCTTGCCTTCGTGCAGAATTATGCCGATATGGGATTTTTCTCTATCATCCTGTTCTTGTTTATCGGGGCTATCCTGACCATGATCGTGCAGGCTTCAGCTGCAACGATGGCCATTACGTTGATTATGTGTGCCAACGGCTGGATCGACTACCAATTGGGTGTGGCACTCGTATTGGGTGAAAATATAGGAACAACGATTACGGCCAACCTGGCGGCTTTGACCGGTAATACGCAAGCCAGACGGGCGGCTTTGGCACATCTTGCCTTTAATATATTCGGTGTGATCTGGGTGTTGATTTTGTTCTATCCGTTCACCAATGCCGTTTCTTGGTTCGTCACGAATGTAATGCGCATTTCCGATCCCTCGGTAGCAGTATCCTTCAAACTGGCCGCTTTCCATACGGCTTTCAATATCAGTAATACATTTGTTATGATCTGGTTTGTCGGGTTGATAGAGAAGACGGTTTGCTTCCTTATCAAAGGAAAGAAAGATGAGGATGAGGAATATCGTTTACGTTATATTACGGGGGGGATGCTGTCGACTGCCGAACTTTCGATCTTGCAAGCACGTAAGGAGATCACGCTGTTTGCCGAGCGTACGGGCCGTATGCTGGATATGGTGAAAGCTCTGTTCTATGAGAAGAACGAGGATGCTTTCCTGAAAACATATAGCCGTGTCGAGAAATACGAAAGTATCAGCGACCGGATGGAGATCGAGATTGCCAATTATTTGACTTGCGTGGCTGAAGGCCGCTTGAGTTCGGAAGGGAAGGAAGAAATCCGTATCATGCTGCGTGCCGTATCGGAGATCGAAAGTATAGCAGATTCCTGCAATAATATGGCGCGAAGCATCAAACGCCGCAACGAGTTTAAATCGATATTCACAGACGAGCAGAACCATAATGTGGACCAGATGTTGGCACTTACGGAGAAGGCTTTGCATCGCATGATCGAGATACTGAAGAAATCGGAACTTGTACGCGACGATGTCAACCCATCTTACAATATCGAAAATGAAATAAACAATTATCGCAATCAGTTGAAGATCCATAATGTGGAAGACATCAACAACAAGAAATACCAGTACCAGGACGGTGTCTACTACATGGACATCATCGGTGAGGCCGAAAAGTTAGGCGATTATGTACTGAATGTAGTACAGGCGGTTATTGAGAAGAAGATTTAATAGTAAGGAGTGTCGAAACAAAATCCTGCTTGCAAGAGATATAATTTAGGCACGGATTACACGGAAAGAAAATAAATTTATCCGTGTAAAT
>OGKW01001977.1_pt1 | contig 10741 bp, 10 predicted proteins | sample 1572601 | NCBI WGS metagenome assembly OGKW01 (sample SAMEA2581875, study PRJEB24529) | metagenome | biome: Human gut stool | place: China | collected 2011
CATTCTCAGCAGCGTTACGCTGATCATCGGCGCCGTCGGCCTCTTTGTGGTGGGGATCGTGGGCCGGGTCTACTTTCAGGGCCGGGGCATCCCCATCGTGGAGGAGTTCTCCCATGTGGTGCAGAACCCCACCATGCGGCGGGCCCGGGAGATCGGCGACGAGGTGGTCCGGCGGTTTCTGGACCGGAGCCTGGACGAGGTGCACATTTTGTACACCGAGATGGTCTCCCCCCTGAAGCTGGAGGTGCGTGAGCGCACCCTGCTGCCCCTGGACCGGGCCAACTTCCATTGGGAGCCTCCGGCGGGGCAGGGCGCGCCCCAGGAGGTGACCTATGTCCCATCGCCGGAGGCGGTGCTGGACAACATCATCCCCAGCGGCTATATCCGGGGGATGGTGTTCGGGGCGCTGGTGGAGTCCTTCTCTTCGGAACAGAGCGCCCGCATGACCGCCATGGAAGCGGCCAGCGACAACGCCAAGGAGATGCTCAGATCCCTGTCTCTGACCTATAACCGGGCCAGACAGTCGGCCATCACCCAGGAGATCACAGAGATCGCCAGCGGGGCCCAGGTCCAGGGAGAGCGCTAGGTGAAACGTCACCGGAAAGGTGTGTGCAGATATGAAGGAATATAAAGGGACGGTGGCACAGGTCCAGGGACCTGTGGTGGACGTCCAGTTCGCCCGGGATGAGATGCCCTCCATCAAGGACGCCCTGTGGCTGGAGGTGGGCGGTCAAAAGCGTGTCATGGAGGTGGCCCAGCACATCGGCGGGGACACCGTCCGCTGCTTTATGCTCTCCCCCAGCGAGGGGATCGGCCGGGGCATGGAGGTGAAGCCCTGGGGCGGACCCATCTCCGTCCCGGTGGGGGAGGGCGTGTTGGGCCGGATGTTCAATGTGCTGGGGGATCCCATCGACGGCAAGGGAGCAGTATCCGCCCAGGAGCACTGGTCCATCCACCGCCAGCCCCCCAGCTTTGCCGACCAGCGCCCGGTGGTGGACCTGTTTGAGACAGGGATCAAGGTCATCGACCTGCTGGCCCCCTATGCCCGGGGCGGCAAGATCGGCCTGTTTGGCGGCGCTGGCGTGGGCAAAACGGTGCTGATCCAGGAGCTGATCCATAATATCGCCACGCAGCACGGCGGATACTCCATTTTTACCGGCGTGGGGGAGCGTACCCGGGAGGGCAGCGACCTGTGGCGGGAGATGACCGAGTCCGGGGTCATTGAAAAGACGGCCCTGGTGTTTGGACAGATGAACGAGTCCCCCGGGGCCCGGATGCGGGTGGCCCTCACCGGGCTGACCATGGCGGAGTACTTCCGGGATCAGCAGCACCAGGATGTGCTGCTCTTCATCGACAACATCTTCCGCTATGTCCAGGCGGGCAGCGAGGTCTCCGCCCTGATGGGCCGGATGCCCTCCGCCGTGGGCTATCAGCCCACCCTGGCCAACGAGATGGGCGCGCTTCAGGAGCGGATCACCTCCACCCGGAGCGGGGCCATCACCTCTGTGCAGGCGGTATACGTCCCGGCGGACGACCTCACCGACCCCGCCCCCGCCACCACCTTCACCCATCTGGACGCCACCACCGTGCTGTCCCGGAAGATCGTGGAGCAGGGCATCTATCCGGCGGTGGACCCGCTGGAGTCCTCCTCCCGCATTTTGGAGCCTGACGTGGTGGGAGAGCGCCACTATAAGGTGGCCCGGGCGGTGCAGGAGCTGCTCCAGCGGTACCGGGAGCTTCAGGACATCATTGCCATCCTGGGCATGGAGGAGCTCAGCGAGGAGGACAAGGTTGCCGTGGAGCGGGCCCGCCGCATCCAGCAGTTCTTCTCCCAGCCCTTCTCGGTGGCCCAGACCTTCACCGGCCTGGAGGGCCGCTTTGTGAAGCTGGAGGACACGCTGCGCAGCTTTGAGGCCATTTTGGGCGGCGAGCTGGACCATCTGCCCGAGGCCGCCTTCAGCATGACCGGCGATGTGGACGAGGTGCGGAAGAAGGCCCGGGATATGGGGGCGCTGTGAGATGGCGGAGGGAAAGTGCTTCCACCTGGAGGTGGTGACGCCTGACCGGCAGTTCTATATTGGGGACGCGGATTCCCTGGTCCTGCCCGCCATCGATGGCTACATGGGGGTGGAGGCCGGCCATGAGCCGGTGGTAACCCCCGTGGTCCCTGGCGAGCTGAAGTACCGCAGCGAGGGGGCCTGGACCCATGCGGTGGTCAGCCAGGGTCTGGCCGAGATCATGCCCGACCGGGTGATGGTGCTGACCACCTCGGCCGAGCGGCCGGAGGAGATCGACTGGAAGCGGGCGGAGGCGGCCAAGGAGCGGGCCGAGGAGCGTCTGCGCCAGAAGCTGAGTATTCAGGAATATTACAACTCCAAGGCCGCGCTGGCCCGGGCCATGGCCCGGCTGAAGGCGGCAAGAAAATAGAGACACGGCGGCGCCGGAGGCGGATGCCTCCGGCGCCGTATCGTTTTGTAACGGAGGCGCGGCCTGCGCCTCCCCTGACCGTGGGCTGGAATTTGGAAAAAGGGCTTGTGCGGAGGGCGGAGGAGGTGTACACTGAATAGAAAACGGATGGGGGAGACGTGGCTTGGCGCAGCAGGAGTATGATTTTTCACAGGGGAGCATCGCAAAGAATATCATGTCCCTGGCCGTCCCCATGACGGCGGCCCAGCTGATCAACGTGCTGTACAGTGTGGTGGACCGGATGTATCTGGGGCGGCTGCCGGGGCACTTGGCGCTGACGGGGCTGGGGCTCACCATCCCCATCGTGTCCATTATCATGGGCTTTGCCAACCTGTGCGGCACTGGCGGCGCGCCCCTGTGTTCCATCTGCCGGGGCAGGGGGGACCAGGAGGAGGCGGAGCGGGTGATGGGCAACGCATTTACTCTTCTGCTGATCTTCGGCGGGGCGGTGACCGCCCTGTTCCTGATCTTCAAACGGCCCATCCTCTACCTGTTTGGGGCCAGCGACGCCACCTATCCCTATGCAGACGCCTATATGACCGTCTATCTTCTGGGGACGGTATTCGTGATGATCGGGTTGGGCATGAACCCGTTCATCAACGCCCAGGGCTTCGGCCGGGTGGGGATGATGACGGTGGGGCTTGGGGCGGTGGTGAACATCGTGCTGGACCCCATTTTCATCTTCTGGCTGGACCTGGGGGTGCAGGGGGCGGCCTGGGCCACCGTGATCGCTCAGGGCTGCTCCGCCGTGTGGGTGCTGGTCTTTCTCACCGGGCGGAAGGCGGCCCTCCGCCTGCGGCCCAGGTACATGGTGCTGAAGCCTGCCCGGGTGCGGAAGATCGTCTCCCTGGGCCTGTCCGGCTTTTTTATGAACCTGACCAACAGCCTGGTCCAGGTGGTGTGCAACGCCACCCTCCAGGTCTACGGCGGCGACCTGTATGTGGGCGTGATGACCATTATCAACTCCCTGCGGGAGGTGTTTATGATGCCCATTCACGGGCTGTCCAACGGGGCCCAGCCGGTGACGGGCTATAACTACGGGGCGGGGCTGTACAGCCGGGTGCGGCAGTCCATTCGCTTCAGCGTGGCGGGGACGGTGGGCTGCGCCGCCCTGTTCTGGGCGGCGGCCATGGTGTTCCCGGGGGCGCTGATCCGGATCTTCAATGGGGACGCGGAGATGCTGGCAGCCGGTGTCCCGGCCATGCGGATCTACTTCTGTCTGTTCATTCCCATGTCGCTCCAGATGGCGGGGCAGGGGGTGTTCGTCAGCCTGGGCCGCTCCCGGCAGGCGATCTTCTTCTCTCTGCTGCGCAAGGCGGTGATCAACGCCCCCCTGACAGTTCTGCTTCCGGTCTGGATGGGGACGGACGGGGTGTTCGTGGCGGAGGCGGTGTCCCAGCTGGTGGGGGGGCTGGCCTGTATCATCACCATGTATTGGACGGTATACCGCCCCTTCGGCCGTCTGCCGGACCGGGCGGGGGGATGCAAAGAGGACAGAGAGGACAGCTGAGAAGCTGTCCTCTTTTGCTGTAAAAAACGGCCGGCAGCGGTGCTGCCGGCCGGACTGGATGTTTCTGCGGAGTTGGGGCTTATGCCCCGGTCACATATTTTGTCTGGGTCCTGGTGTCCCGGCCCGCGCTGTTTTCCGCGAAGATCGTTACAACGACCTTGTACTTACTTTCGGAACTGCAACTGCTTGAAATGACATTACTGTGGGACACTGTATTACTGGCGATCATTCCAGAATCATTTTCGGTAAAGCTGTCATCTAAAATCCAACGACTCCCTGATTGTCGATAAATATAGATGCTTTCACATCCGATTTTTTCCATTCTCCCTGCACCAGTAACATCAAACTCGACATCTATGTAGTTATTAGAAGAAGATGCGGAGATGGAATAAGACATGATTTGTTGGCTTGCATAAGGTTCAGATGCGAAAGATGGAATGGCAAAGGCCAACAGACAGACAATGGTAAGAATCAATGCGTACAGTTTTTTCCGTTTCATTGTTCAATGACCTCCTCGAAAACAGAGTCAATGATTTCTTTTAATGCAGGGAGTGAAAGTGTAGTGCTTACAGAATACTCTGTGTGGTCTTTGCTCCAGACAGATACCAAGCTAGCTAAATTTGTGAATATATAGTAATCAATATCGTTTTGGTTATATATTTCAACAGATTGAGAATCTTTTTCGTAGATAGGAAAAGAACTGTCTCCACCGTGAGAGACTTGAAAGATAAGATAATCTGTGCCATCCTCATATAACATGACAAATTTAACGTTTTCGTCATTTGCATTAGAGTGTAGCTTCGTTTCAGTTACTTGGAAACCGTCTGGAATGTAAGCTGGAAACATGAATGTGGAACAACCAACGCCTTTTAACTTGTTATATATTTCGTGATATTCTTCCGGGACATCCCTCCTGTCTGTTTGACTGTCCTGCGCCGCCGGGGCGGCGGCCTGGACAGAGCCGGACGCATCCTCCCCGGGCAGCGCGCCGAAGCTGAACGCGCTGTCCGTCCAGCGGGCGATGGCGCCGAACACATCCACGCCGGACGCCTGGGCCACGACCATGGAGCTGAACAGAAACGTGGTCAGCAGGGCCGCCGCCGCGGCGACCCGGAGCAGTGTGCGCAGGCGGACCCTGCTCCGCCGGGAGGCGCGCCTGCCGGAGACCTGTCCGGCGGCCCGCTGTACCCTGGCCTGGAACCCGGCATAGGCGGTCCCGGCGTCCGGGTGGTCCGGCATGGGCGCCTTTCGGTCCAGGGCGTCCAGATACGCGTCGATTACGGCGGGGTCGTATTCCGCCTCCGTCATGGCCTCCAGGGCGGCCTCCAGTTCCCGCTCCAACTGGGCGGCCGTCATGGGATTCAGCCGCTCGGGTGAGACGTCCAGGCAGTCAGGCCGTTCGGCCGGATCAAAATGGTGCTTCAAAGGAGAATCCATAGCTGCCCCCTTTCCTCCCCTTCTATCATATATATGTCATAAACCGGGGAAATTGTTGCAGGTCGGTCAAAAAAATAAATCCCAATTTTATGCCGTGTTCCCGGACGAGGGTTTTTTCTGCCCCCAGAGTGGGAAAGTGCAAAAATTGGAGATCTCACGTTTGTTTTGGCTCAGGCTTCCGCGGGCTTCCGTCCCAGAGCGCCCGGAACCGCCGGACAGCCCGGGATACCCGGCTGCGGCCGCCGACCTCTGAGATGCCAAGGAGGTTGGCGATCTCGTCATAGTCCAGCCCCTGCTCGAACCGCCACAGGAGGACCTCCCGGTCCTGGGGAGAGAGCTGCCGGGGCAGCGTCTCCGCCAGCGGCGGGCTGGCCTCTCCGGCCGCCTGGTCAAACAGGGTGTCCAGTGGGATCTCTTGCCGCCGGGCCGTGCGCCGCCGCTCATTGATCGCCAGGTTGTGCAGGGCCTTCATCAGCCAGCCCTCCGGGCACGGGTGGGCCCGCAGCGCCTCCCCTTGAAAGAGGGCCAGAAGAAAGGTCTGCTGGACCAGGTCCTCCGCGCTCTCCGAACTGCCCATCATGCGGTAGGCCACCCGGAACAGCTTTTCATACAGCTGGAGATACAGCGTGTGGATCAATTCGTTGTCTCCGTCCAAATTGCGGCTCACCTCGTTCCAGCTTGTGTTTTTTACATCATAGCACATTTTGCCAAACAGGGAAGATGAAATAGAAAAATTTTAATCTATGCAGAAAAAATATTTCTTTCATGTGCCACAAAACGCCTTCCTCACGACATATATCAGTAGAAGCAAATTTTGAGAGGGGTGATTCCAGTGGGCCGGTGTGTTGCGCGAAGTTCGTAGTTCCTCCCAAATCAAAAGAAAGGAAGATAAAACCACGAAGCGTAAACTGATGTCTGTGGTTCTTGCGATGGCGATGGCTCTTTCCCTGTGCATTTCTGCCAGTGCGGCGGCTGATCCTGTGATTGATACGATTCAGGTCGGTGAGTACACGATTGAGATTCTTCCTGGTAGCCCTGAGGAGTTTATGACTCGCGAGAAGGTTCTGGTTTCTGCCTATTGGTATGAGGGCGAGGATGAGTTTATTGAAGAGTTTGATTGTGTGAAGGGAGAAGGAAATTCCGTCAACGTGTGGATCAATAACACGAAGGGTAACGGAGATCTTGTTCCTGTCTTTTACATCGATGGGGATGAGGTGGCCGATTCCCGCCTGAAGCTGCCCCAGGGCGAGCAGAAAATATATCGGATCTACAACAGCAACAATGGCGACATGAATAACCACATTGAGGTCAATGTATCTTCCTATGACCATCATGTGATGTATTTTGAATTTGCGGCCCGTCAGTTCAAGTATGTCGGGTGATTGAACAGTGGCGGACCCGGCCCTGTGGCCGGGTCCGCAGGAAAACAGATATTTTATGATGGAGGTTCCAAATTATGAAGAAGGAAAAGATCACTTCCTTTCTCAGCGGTGTGGTAAGCTGCACCCTGGTGCTGGGGCTGGCGACGACTGCCCTGGCCGCCACCGGGAACATGTCCTTTGGCCGGGTCAATGTCAGGCTGAACAGTGAGGAAGTGTTTGCACAGGGTGAAGAGCTGCGCACAGACGCGGGACAGGCCATCCCGTCCAGCATCACCTATACAGACGAAACCGGGGGCGACACGACCTATGTGCCCCTGTCCTATCTGTCCCGCCTGCTGGATACCCCGGTGGGCTGGGATCAGGCCAGCAAGACGGTGAAGCTGGGGTACAGCGCCGCCCTTCCCGGGGACGGAAAGCCCGGGAGCGGCGGCATTGGGTTTGAGGAGACCGACAATCCCTCCGCGGGCCTGACCGACCTGCCCCTGAAGGCCGTCGGCAGTGTGGCCGCCCCCTTCCAGGAAGTGGAGCCCATCCCCACCGACGACATGGATCGGGGTATTTCCTATGCGATCGCCCCCACGGACTATACCTCTCAGGAGGGCTATGAAAACGCCGTCCCGATGTCGGTGGGCAACGGCGAGTATTGCAACGTCACGGTGGCCAACCACAACAGCTATCCCCTGCTGTTCACCCTGGGCCGTGCCTATAATCAGGGCAGTGACGAGATCTATACCCACATCCCCGCAGGGCAGACGGTGACCCGTACCGTCAAGTTCGAGAAGGATCCCAACGCGCTCACCAGTCCCAAGCTGCTGGTGGCGGTGGGATACTATGAGGCCATTGAGGATATGCACATCTCCATCAAAGCGGTGCAGTTTTCAAAGTGACGGGATGAATGTCCCTTCTGTCCGCCCCAAACGACAATAAAACAGTCTGAGAGCCCCGGACCGGGAAACGGTCCGGGGCTCTGCGCTATGATTGAAAAGTGGGATCAGGCGTTCCGCGCCCGGGCCAGGCTCCCGCTGCGGATCAGCACCTGCATCACCGCGACTGCCGCCGCCAGCCCAAAGACCGCCTGGACGATATTTCCCGGGATGGAGGCCGCTGCCGCCAGACCCTTGCCCAGCAGCAGACAGGCATAGCCGAAATAGCCCGCCACCAGGATGGTCCCGGCCGCCGCACCCCCGGCCAGCTGTCCCGCCAGAGAGGGGCGGTCCCCCCGCTGGAAGGCCCGGAGGATCAGGGCGGCTGCCACCGCCATGCAGGTCTTGATCACCAGGGTGCCCGGGGCGTAGTGGGCATAGCCGGAGAGCAGGTCGGCCAGCATGGAGCCGATCCCGGCCGCCGCTCCGCCCCACGCGGGGCCCAGGACCCAGGCGGACAGCAGTACGCCGCAGTCCCCCAGATTGACGTAGCCCTGCATGGGGGATGGGACCTGGATCACCATGGTCATCACCGTGGTCAGGGCGGTGAACAGTGCGGCCAAAACCAGTCGGTGCAGTTTTTTATCAGTCATGTTTTTCCACTCCTCGCTTTGACGCGGGTCCGGACCACGATCAAAAAGTTCTTGCATTTCTGCCTGACTTATAGTTTAATCGAGACTGGCATGAAAGAAAGATTCAAATTGATCTATTTTTACCAGACCAGATCGGGGAGGATAAAATGCTGACCTATGATATGGAGCGGCGGGGCCGCCTGCCGCTATATGATTATCTGTGCCGCTGTATCAAGGAGGATATTTGGAACGGGGCCCTGGGACCGGGGGAGAAGCTGCCCTCCAAGCGGGCCCTGGCCCGCCATCTGGAAGTGGCGGTGGCCACCGTGGAGAACGCGTACAGCCAGCTGGTGGCGGAGGGCTATCTCTACGCCGAGGAGAAGCGGGGCTATTTTGTCAGTCCCCTGGAAACCGGGGACCGGCCGCGCCCGGCGGAGGCCGTTCACGCCTCCGGCCCGGCCTGCGCCCTCCCCATGCCGCAGCGGGATTGGCTGCTGGACCTGACCAGCGGCGGAGCGGGCACCGAGGGATTTCCCTTCACCGTCTGGGCCCGGCTGATGCGCCGGGTGCTCACCGACCGGGGGGAGCAGCTGCTGCGCTCCTCCCCCCACAACGGGGTGGAGGAGCTGCGCCGGGCGGTGGCCAGCTGCCTGCACCAGTTCCGGGGGATCACGGTGTCGCCGGAGCAGGTGGTGGTGGGGGCCGGGACGGAGTACCTGTATGGGCTGATCGTCCAGCTGCTGGGCCGGGATCTGAGCTATGGGGTGGAGGACCCGGGGTACCCCAAGGCGGGGAAGGTCTACGGGCTCCACGGGGCGCGGTGTGTCCCCCTTGCCCTGGACGAGAGCGGCGTCCCGGTAGAGGCGGTGGAGCGCTCCGGGGTCCAGGTGGTCCATCTGTCCCCATCCCACCAGTTCCCCAGCGGCGTGGTCATGCCCATCGCCCGGCGGCAGAGCCTTCTGCGCTGGGCGGAGGAGGAACCGGGGCGGTATCTCATTGAAGATGACTACGACAGTGAGTTCCGCTTCACCGGGCGGCCGATCCCGCCCCTTCAGAACATCGACCGGGCGGGGCGGGTGATCTATATGAACACATTTTCACGCTCCCTGGCCCCCTCGCTGCGCATCAGCTATATGGTGCTTCCCCCCGCGCTGCTGGAGCGGTACCAGAGGACGTTGGGGTTTTACTCCTGCACTGTGCCTGCCATGGAGCAGTATACCCTGGCCCGGTTCCTCTCCGAGGGGTACTTCGAGACCCATGTCAACCGGATGCGGGGCTTCTACCGGGGGCGGCGGGACCAGGTGCTGGACGCCCTGTCACGAAGTCCCCTGGCTGGGCGGTATCAGGTGCGGGGAGAGGATGCGGGGCTCCACTTCCTCCTCCGGCTGGAGACGGAGCGAGACGACCGCAGCCTGGCCCGGGCGGCGGAAGAGCGGCAGATCCGGCTGTCCTTCCTGTCTGACTACGGCGGCGGCGAGTCCCACGTTCTGGTGGTCAGCTACCCCGGGATCGAACTGGCCCGCCTGCCGGAGGCCCTGGCCCATCTGGCGGAACTTCTGTGATAGGGGAGGTGCTGGCAAAGGGAATAGGAAGCTGCCGGAAACAGGAAAATATTCCCGGCGGTTTCTTGCCGGTCACCTAGAACACCGCTCTGCTGGCGGGATCAGCGGGATCGAACCGCCAACGGGCACGAGGCCCGTTGGCGTCTGCCGCTGACAGATCGGATGGCATGAGGTCAGCGGTTCGCCCGGCTTTTCAGGAAAAAGAAAAACAGCCGTCTGTTCAGACGACTGTTTTCTGGTGGAGATAAGCGGGATCGAACCGCTGACCTCTTGAATGCCATTCAAGCGCTCTCCCGAACCATCAGGTATGCCCCCCCTGATGACTTGGGAAAGGGCTTGAATATCCCGCTCCGGCAATTACTGAGAGATGCATTGAGTATAGCATGGAAAGTATATGTTGTCAACTGGCCATATCAAACTTTGATATGTACCCCTCGCCGTGATCGTGGCGAGGGTGAGAGCTTATTGCGCCATAGGCAGTTCATAGGTATCGCATTCGTCGATGCTGTCGATACCGTTCAGGAACTGCTCTACATTGATGTTGAATTCAATCTTGATTCTATAGTCCCGGAACACCGAAACCTTTTTGATGATGTAGCCGCAGATCATTTTCTTGACCTCCATCGGGCTTTCATCAAAAATCTTGGACCAGGACACGATCCGGTTGAACTCGGCCTTCATCTCCTCGATCTTAGAGTTTCCATCATTCAGTTCCGCGGTAAGGGTCGTGATTCGTTCACTGGTGGACAGTACCTTCTGTCGGGTATCCTCCAGCATTTCAGTCAGCACATCTTGCGGCAGGGCGCTTTTCCCTTGGATCGCCTTCAGTACCTCGGCCTTGAGGGATTCATATTCCTTATTGGCCTTGGTGTTTTCGGCTCTGGCCCGC
>OGKW01001979.1_pt1 | contig 10729 bp, 12 predicted proteins | sample 1572601 | NCBI WGS metagenome assembly OGKW01 (sample SAMEA2581875, study PRJEB24529) | metagenome | biome: Human gut stool | place: China | collected 2011
TCGCCCGCCTCGCATATTTCCCGATAGCAGCGCTTCGCAGCCTCTAAGCGCATCAATTTTTCCTTCTGTTTATATTCACTCTGTGACAACAAATCCGCCTGCTGTAAAGTAAACAAAAGCGGCATTAAATCCGTCCCTGCCTGATTCATCAACCGCCGCATCGCCTGCTTTGCTTTTCTCGGCTGCGGCTCATCTGACAAAACGCAGTTTTCATGACGTCTGTCGTGATAACGAATTAACGTCGTTACCGTTGCCACGGTTTCATTATCAAATTTTAACCGGCGGAGAATTCCCCTCGCCTTCTTAGCTCCGTACTCCGGATGTTTATAAAAATGGGCAATTCCTTCATCATCAACCTGCTTGCAGTCCGGTTTTGCCACATCATGAAGAAGCGCAGCATAAGCTAACATTACCCGCTCTTTTGTGCGAAATCCCGCCTGCTCTCCCAAATCATTAATATGAGAAATGGCCGCTAACGAATGATGTCCGACATCAAAACAGTGATGTGGATTTTCCTGCGTCGTGGCAAGCATTTTTTCAAGTTCCGGCAGAAAATATGCGCTTAATCCCGTCTCTACGGCAAGCAGTAATTTGTCACTTCCCTTTGAAACAATAAGCTTGGTAAGTTCGGTGCGGATTCTCTCGGCACTCACATTTACCAAAGTCGGTGCTTTTTCCTTTATTGCCAAAAATGTTTTTTCTTCCAGTTCAAACTGAAGCTGTCCGGCAAACCGAATCCCTCGCAGCATTCGGAGTGCATCTTCATCAAACCGCTCATTTGCCTCACCGACACAGCGGATTACTTTTTTTTCTAAATCTTCACGCCCTCCATATAAATCTACGATTCCAACACGCGGATTATACGCCATCGCATTAATTGTAAAATCACGGCGTTTTAAATCTTCATTCAAATTGGGCGTAAATAAAACTTCTTTCGGGTGACGGTGGTCTTCATATTCGCCGTCCATGCGGTAGGTTGTCACTTCATAACCGTCATCACCAATCATAACCGTCACGGTTCCATGCTGGATTCCCGTATCAATGGTACGCCGAAAAAGGGCTTTCACCTGTATCGGATTCGCAGACGTTGTAATATCCCAGTCATCCGGTACGCGCCCCAAAAGTGTGTCGCGGACACAGCCTCCCACGGCATATGCCTCGTAACCATTTTCTTCTAATGTCTCAATAATCGATTTTACCTGTTCAGGAATTTTCACGTTATCACCCAAACATATTATACCGCTTTTTCCTTTGACAAACAAGCATATTTTCGCTACAATGTAGAGCGAAGGAAAGGAGGGAAGGATAATGAATTACACCTATTATACAAAAGGTACTTGTTCCAAACAGATTGATTTGGAAATTAATGGTGACGTTATCACAAATGTAAAGTTTTATGGTGGCTGTGATGGAAATTTGAAAGCCATTCCTGCACTGGTTGATGGATTAACCGTAGATGAAATTTCAAACAAATTATCCGGCATCCAATGTGGATTTAAAGGCACTTCCTGTGGCGACCAGCTGGCTCATGCAGTCAGAGAAGCCTATGAGGCTGAAAAAGCAGCCAATGCCTAGTAGAAATTGGTCTGCTTTGACTGAGTGTTCGAAACCATCCACTCATTAAACAAAACTAAGGAGAGAAAAAAATGAAAAGCAAAAAATTAGTATTTATCTGTCAGGCAGCCGTTATCGCTGCCCTCTATGTCGTGTTGACTTATGTATTCAGCGCCTTTGCAAGCGGCGTTATTCAAGTTCGTGTTTCCGAAGCATTAACCATACTGCCAGCCTTTACACCGGCAGCAATTCCGGGACTTGTCATCGGATGTCTATTGAGCAATACCCTGACCGGGTGTGTTCTTCTCGATATTATTTTCGGAAGCGTTGCTACCTTAATCGGTGCACTCGGCTCGTATGCACTTCGCCGCCATACATGGCTGGTGCCAATTCCGCCAATTGTTTCCAATATGATTATTGTGCCATTTGTCCTTCGTTTTGCCTATGGTGCAACAGACGCATTTCCTTTTATGATAGCAACCGTTGGCGCAGGAGAAATTATTTCCTGTTATTTACTCGGCATGATTTTATACGGAGCACTCAAAAAAGTGAACCATACACTGTTCTAAAAATGCCTTGAGGCATTGATTTTTACGCTTTATAAGGGTATAATTGTAATATTAGGATAAAAATTTCGTGCTTACACGATAATATTCAGTTATTTGAGGATAGAGACACTTATGAAGCGAATACTTTTGATTTTCGCAGTATTCTTTGTCACCGTGGCAGGAATTTATTACTGGAGACAGACGCACTTACAAACAACGTCCGATTCCATTTCCACGCCCCGTGTGACAACACCATCTGCGACAAAACCGGAACCGACTGAGCCACCTTTACTTCCCTCAAACCTTGAGAGCATTACAACAAACAATGTTACGGTTCCCTTAGATGTAGTACCCGGCAGTTACACGGCACTTGTAAGCCGCGACTATCTGCTGCCATCGACCTATGTACCAAAAGATTTGGTCGAGATTTCCGTTCGATTCAGTTCGAACTCACACGACGACAAACGAAAAATGCGGCGTGTTGCATCCAAAGCACTGTCAAAAATGTTTCGGGCCGCCGAGAAAAAGGGCATTATTTTATATGGTGTTTCGGGCTACCGTTCGTATGAACGCCAGAAATCCATTTACTCAAGAAACGTTGCACTGCATGGAAAAAAAGCGACGGATTCTTTATCCGCAAAACCCGGCAGCAGTGAACATCAAACAGGTCTTACAATTGATGTTTCCGCCAGTTCGGTAGGCTGCTTATTGACCGAGCGTTTTGGCTCTACCAAAGAGGGCAGATGGCTCGCCAAAAATGCTCACAAATACGGCTATATTATCCGCTATCCGAAAGGAAAAACAAAACTTACCGGCTATTCTTACGAACCATGGCACATTCGCTATGTCGGCGTCAGCTATGCCAGTTACTTAAAAAAGAATAAGCTGACACTTGAGGAATTATATGGTGTCAACCAAAAAGCGGATGAAAATACACCGAAAGTCGATGTGGAGAATCCCGATGAATATGAAACCTCACCGCCGTCTCCGGCACCAAATCAATAGAAAAGGGGTACTTGTATGAGAACCATTATTATTTTAATTTTATATGTTGTTATTACGATTTTAAGCCTTCCAATGTACCTGATTGAAGCAATTGTGCGGCTTATCAGCCCACGTGCGGCAGCCCACATCGCACAAGTCATTGTTAAGGGAGCGTTTAATCTTGTAATGTTTGTTTCGGGCTGCAAAAAGACCATTATTGGCGTAGAAAATATTCCGAAAGACACACCGGTAATGTATGCCGCCAACCACCGAAGCTTTTATGACATCATTTTAGCTTACGCAACGGTTCCGAATCAGACCGCTTTTATTTCGAAAATGGAAATTAAGAAAATGCCTTGTGTCGCACAGTGGATGTATTTTTTAAATTGTCTGTTTATGGACCGTGGTGATGTAAAACAGAATCTGCAGGTTATTTTATCTGCCATCACACTCGTAAAAAACGGCTATTCCATTTACATTGCACCGGAGGGAACCCGAAATGCAACCGATACACTGCTTGAATTTAAAGAAGGCAGTATGAAGATTGCCACCAAGGGAAAATGTCCGATTATCCCGGTGGCGTTGATTGATTCCTTTAAACCATTTGATACAAACAGCATTGAACCAGTTACAGTACAAGTTCACTTTTTAAAACCGATGTTGTATGAAGAATACAAGGATATGAAGACAAATGAAATTGCCTTGGATTAAAAAGGGAAAAATCCTGATTGAATACGGAAAACCAATTTATCCGGAAGAGCTGGATAAGGAAACAAAAAAACACCTCGGCGTTTACGTGCGTGGAATTATTGAGGAAATGTATGAGGAAAATCGAAAAAAAATCAGCTAAACCTTTCTTTTTTTCCCATTCCATGATAGAATAGTTCCAGTTTGAAATTTTTATGAAGTGGAGGAATCGCAAACCATGCATATTTTTTTAACTATTTTAGCAATTGTTGCCATTGTATTAGTTGTTGTCATGGTCGTTCTTTACTTCTTAGGCAAAAAAATGCAGAAGAAGCAGGACGAATCGCAGGCACAGATGCAGGCCGCATCCCAGACAGCAACCATTCTTGTCATTGACAAAAAACGGATGAAATTAAAAGATTCCGGTCTTCCAAAGATGGTTTTGGAAAACACACCGAAATATCTCCGTGGCTCAAAAGTACCGATTGTCAAAGCTAAAATCGGACCAAAAGTAATGTCTTTGATGTGCGACGAAAAAATCTTCCCGGTTCTCCCGGTAAAGAAAGAATTAAAAGTTGTCATCAGCGGAATTTACATTATGGGCGTCAAAGGACGTAACGTGCTTGACAATCCGGAAGAAAAACTCGGATTCTGGCAAAGAAGTAAATTGAAAGCATTGAAAAAGGCAGGAAGATAAATATCGCAGAAAGATAGAAAAAGCAGCAAGCGGGATATTTGCTCACGCAAATATAGCTTGCTGTTTTTCTATGTTTCTGCTTGCGGATAAGGGAAAGAGAAGCTTGTAACAGGGGGAAGTTGTTTTTTGTCAACTCCCTTTTCAAGAACCCTCCCTTCCCCATTCTTTAATCCAACAAGGTTTGACATATTTTACTCATATGCTATTATTTATAAATAAAATAACGGAAGGAGATTGTTTTATGAGTTTAATTAAGTGTCCTGAATGCAAAAAGAAAATCAGTGATACTGTATCTTTTTGTCCCAATTGTGGAGCAACCATAACAGACCATATAAAAGAACAGCAGAAAGGAAAAGGCTCAAAAAAAATCATTATAATTAGTTTAATTATTTTCTTAATACTTGTGGTTATAGGGTTGGCAGCTTTTTTTATAGGAAAACAAATTAAGTCAAATAAAGAAGAAAAATTGATGAAAGAGCAAGTAAAAAAGCAAGAGGAACAATTCTATAATTATTGTGATACCTATTCCAAAGCATTAAGAGATATACATGAATATTGGCTTGATTATACAAGTCAAAAAAGAAAAGTGTGGTATAATTGCATTTGGAATATTGAATCGGATGAAACAGATGATTTTACAAAGGATTCAAAAGGGGCTTTTTATAGTGACTTCAATGACGCACTTTCAGAATTTAGTAGTAGCAGTTATGTTGAAAGTTTATTAGATGAATGTGTAGAAGATGTCGGAAAAGAAAAAGATTTATATGCAAAACTAGCTCGTATTAAGTCCAAGAACAAAAATATATTAGAGTTAAAAAAAATAATTTCTAGTACACATGAAACGGTTACTAATATGTATAAAATGGAAGAAAGTTATGGGTATAATTACAAAGAATATGATGAAAAAATGGATAACTATTTAGAAGATATAACGGATGCTCAAACAAAAATAGATTCAAAAAAAGAGGAGCGGTAAATTTTTATGGAGGTCATACTTTATAAGTACGACCTCCATTTATTATTTTTCTATCTCCCAGTGACCGCTGTAACCACTTCCAATATATGACACATTTGGCATTTGTTTTATTCTTCTTTTTACTGTTCTTACGCTGATACCAAGCTTTATGGCAATATCGGATGTAGAAATTTTTTCGTTTTCTTTTATCATATCAAAAATTTGGGTCTGTATATTTTCTTGAGTGCCACCTTGAGTGCCACCTTGAGTGCCGTCTTGAGTGCCGTCTTCAACTCCATTAGTCTCTGCCAAATAATTAGCGACATAATTCAAATTATACAAAGTCAATGTAAAATCATCATAATCTGCTTCAAAGACTGGCATCTTCGTCTCATCAAATTCTACCTGTTCCTCGTAGTCTGCCAAAATTTTCTTAAAACCACTGCCTCTACGTTCCATGTATTTTAAACGACTGAAAATATCAGCTAAAATTGGATTCCTTCGTTTTGAAGGAATCTTCAACATATCTTTTCCTTTTAAAGATATACCACTTACCATTCCTCCCGGTGAATATATTTCTATTCTATCATCGAACATATCTATATGAACTTCACTTCCTATATCCGTATAACTTCGATGAATCAGAGCATTTACTAAACCTTCAAGCACTGCTCGCTCCGGATAATCAGGCATATCTATTCTGCCATCATCCACCTTCCGCCATGCCTTCTTTGAATTATTTCTAATGAATTCCGTTCCGGACTGCAATAAAGTTACAAGGCTTCCTGAATATTCCTTATCATCAAGTGCATCCACTATTCCTGATGCCTTAGTTAATCCATTCCATCTTGTGCAAAACAATCTAGAGTGACGCACTGGAGATTCATCTGCCAAAAGTGCACCTGCATTGGTAAGATTTCCATTTTCATCAACCAAACCAAAAGATTCATAATCTGTATCATCAAATGTATTTCCTGTTCTCTTCTTATATACCGATTTTAATTTTGTAAAAGACATATCACTAAAATCATATCTTGATTTCAGACTATCATAGCTTTCTCCACTTCCACGAAGTACTAACTCTCTTAACTGGGACGGTGTAGCTGGAACACTTTCATTTCCTATGCGCATAAATGCAACAAGCTGCCCATCTCCATCATAATAATATGGCGTCTGCTGTCCTTTCATTACTTCTACAATAATAAACGTCTTTGCTCCATCTTTTTGAAAAGAAAGTTTAACATCTGGTATAGGATTTAAATGTATTTTAATTGCCTCACTAATTTTTTCTGCATCTTCTTCTGCATTAGCAAGCCCCACCAACTCATCATCATCTGCTACACCGAATACCAGCTTGCCACCAAAACAATTTGCAAATGCACTGATACTTTTACACCAGCTTTTAGGTCTTTTTGTCTCTAGCGCAAGCTTCTTGTCATAATACGTGGTTTCACCAATTAACTGCTTTATATCCATTAAAAACCACCTCCTCTATAAACCAATACTTTCCCATTATGTCCATTTTGTATGAATCCATTCTTCAAGTTTCATTTTCTGCCACTGACAGCAATACCTGCATCGCATCTTTATATAATTTACCCAATGCCAGTCCGTCTTTAATGTTTTATCATGCACATAACATACATCATATTTCGCACATTGTCAACTCCCTTTTCAAATACCCTCCCTTCTCCATTCTCAAATAAAAAAAGAAGCCGGGTTCAAAGCTATATTTGCTCACGCAAATATCCCGCTTTGAACCCGGGTCTTTTTTTATTACCTCTCAAAATCCAAAATCGAAAGTGGATCACTAAGATTCTCATTTTGATCTGCCAAATCAATCGTTTCACCATCGGATAACCGGCGCACAACCGGGTAGAGCGTATGGTACTGGCGATTCTCTACCACGACCGCAACGTTACCATCCGACAATATCACGTTACGTCCCTTTGGATAAACCGGTATGTAAGTAATGAATGCCTTTACATATTCGGGCTGGAACATTTTTCCTGCATTGTTCATCAAAAACTCAATGGCCTCTTTTGGTGACTGCGCTTTTTTATACGGGCGCTCACTTGTAATCGCATCATAAACATCCGCAATGTGAATGATTTTTGCAAACATATAAATCTGGTCGTCGCGCAGTCCCAGCGGATAACCGGAACCATTTACATTTTCATGGTGCATATAAACACCCATTTTCGTCTTGGAACTGATGTTAATGTTCTCTTTGAGTCTTTCATAGCCAAGCTCTGAGTGCGTTTTCATTGTCTCATACTCTTCCTCAGAAAGCGGACCTGCCTTTTCCAATAAATCAAGCGGCAAATTAAGTTTTCCGATATCATGCAAAAGCCCTGCTGCCGAAAGTTCCTTCAGAATCGATTTTTTTAATCCGATTCCGATACCTGTGAGCACCGACAAAACTGCTACATTTACCGAATGTTTGTAAGTATAATCTGAGTTTGTCCGCATACTGATTAAGTTGACATTAATATCACCATTTAAGCTTAACTCTTCCGTAATATCACTTGCCACTTTAAGTGCAGCATCAATATCAAGTTTTGTCAATGCCTTAGTCGCCTTTACCCCCAATTCGTCACTAATCAAATCTTCTACTGTAATATCTGATGACATCTCATCTTCAATATACAACCCCGCCAAGCCTATATCACGCATTCTTAAAATTAACCGTTCGGTCAATTTGACCCGGTAATTCACTAAAATGCTGCCCTGCTCATTGTAAATGGATTTCCCAACAATCATTCCGGGCTGTGCACTGTCAATACTGATATATCTCATACGTCAATCTCTCCATCAAAAACCGTCGTTGCCGGTCCTTTCATCTGTACTTCGCCATTAGCTAAATACGTGTCATATAGTTTACCCCCGCGAATCTGTACCTCAACTTCTTCTCCCCGTTTGCAAAAGCCATTTAAAACAGCCGCTACAACGGATGCACATGTGCCTGTTCCGCAGGAAATCGTCTCCCCGGAACCGCGTTCCCACACCCGCATCTTTATCGTGTGGTCATCGATTACCTCAACAAACTCTGTGTTAATCCGGTCCGGAAATAACTCGTGGTTTTCAAAAGATGGTCCAATTTTTTCCAAATCTAAATCATCAATTCCCTCTGTAAAAATCACACAGTGTGGATTTCCCATTGAAACACAAGTGGCTTCATACTCTTTTCCGTCAACCACAAGTTTTTTAGCAACAAATGTATCGCCATCTGCTGATACCGGAATCTTTGCAGGTTCCAATACCGCCTGTCCCATATTTACCGTTATGTAAGTAACCAATCCGTTTTCCACGGTAAGTTTTAATGCTTTTATGCCGCTCTTTGTTTCAATCGTAATCTCATCTGAATGAACTATTCCATGCTCATACGCATACTTTGCGACACAGCGAATCCCGTTTCCACACATCGCACCTTCCGAGCCGTCTGCATTATACATAATCATACGACAGTCCGCAGTTTTAGACGGTGCAATCAGAATCAAGCCATCGGAGCCAATTCCAAAATGTCTGTCGCTCACAAAAACCGCCAGTTTGGATGCATCGTCTATTTGTTCTGTAAATAAATTTACATAAACATAATCATTGCCGGTTCCGTGCATTTTCGTAAAATGTAATTTACTCACACAACTCCTCCTTTATTCTTCAATGAAAATATCTACATTGCAGTTAGACAAAAATGTCTGGTTCAGTTCCAAATCATAATCTAACTTCAAATGAAATCCCCGCTCGGTGAGTATCTTCTGGAGCGATTTCGTGCTAAGCGCAATCTCCAGCTCCCCAACCGGCGTCGAATAATATGAATACGTCGTCTCATTTGGCACAAACACCATGTGGCTTTCCGCCGGACCATGCTTGATAATCTCTAACTGGTCGTCTTTGTATTTCACCAGATTTTTCACAACGGAGACAAGTCCATTTTCTTCCTCTTCCACAACTTCCTCATAGGTAATCCATGCAAATCCATCTCTCTCACACATCTGCCCAACAGAAATCACTTCCACATCATCGCGGTCGCCGTCTTCGCCGTGCATATGCATGCCGCAGATTCTAAGTTTAACCTCTTTTGTCATGTTCTGACTCCTTATCTTTCAAATGCAAGTGCAATAATCTGATCTAACAATTCTTCTTTCTCAAACCCTGCTGCCTTCCAAAGCATCGGATACATACTGATGTTGGTAAATCCCGGAAGTGTATTAATTTCATTAAAAATCACTTCGTTCGTTCCCTGCTCCACAAAGAAGTCAACACGCGATAATCCAAAACCGCCCACGGCACGAAATACCGCTACTGCATTTGTCCGGATTTTCTCCTTCACTTCATCCGGCAAATCCGGGTCAATTACCGTCTTCGATTCCGCATTGTTATACTTGGCATCAAAATCATAAAACTCTGCTGCCGCCAAAATCTCACCAACCGGCGAAGCTTTTGGATTTTGTCCGCCTAAAATGGCACACTCCACTTCTCGTCCGATAATCGTTTCCTCAATCAATACACGATGGTCATGTTTTTTCGCAAGTGCCAGCGCTTTTTCTAACTCTTCTCTGTTATGTGCCTTGCTGACACCCTGTGAAGAACCGGCATTGGATGGCTTTACAAAAACCGGATATCCCAGTTTCTCTTCTACCTTTGCAATTGTCTCTTCTTTTTCACTCAAATCTCTTGCAGTATCTGCCACATAAGCTGCCTGACGGACACCGGTGCGGTCAGCAAAAATCTTTGTTGAAATCTTATCCATACTTGCAGCGGATGCTAAAACATCACATCCCACATACGGAATTCCCGCCAGTTCAAAAAGACCCTGAATCGTTCCATCTTCTCCAAACTTACCATGCAGAACCGGAAAAGCCACATCAATCGGAATCACTTCCACATCATTTCCCGTTACTTTCCAGATTCCCTTCTTTCCATGATCCGGTGAAATCACTGCTGTCACCGTACCCTCTACCCATGAACCATCTCGAATCGAATCGGTATCTTCCACAAAAAGCCATTTGCCCTCTTTCGTAATACCAATTCGGTAAATATCATATTTATCTTCCCGCAGTCCGTCAATTACATTTGCTGCGGAAACACAGGACACATCATGCTCCGATGACTGTCCACCAAAAATCACTGCTACCCTCTTTTTCATAGGAACCCCTTTCCGGGTATTTCACCCTGCCGGTAACTTTTTCATAAACCTAATAAAAGTATATGACACCTCCTATACTTTATCACGGAACCCCTTTTTTTTCAAGAAAAAAGAATATTCCGTTTGTGTCAAGTAATCATTGGCACTTTTTTCAG
>OGKW01001995.1_pt1 | contig 10661 bp, 7 predicted proteins | sample 1572601 | NCBI WGS metagenome assembly OGKW01 (sample SAMEA2581875, study PRJEB24529) | metagenome | biome: Human gut stool | place: China | collected 2011
TTTCCGCGTCCCGCACCAGAGTGCCCCGGGGAACACGGATGACAAGATCGGCGCCGTCCTTCCCGCTGCGGCGGAAGCTCTCTCCCATCATCTGTCCGGTGAGCACCAGGGCGATAGACTGGTTGCACAGCAGGGCCGCGGAGGCCACAGACACCGCCGCCGTAGTCACATACAGGCCGGTCCTCCGGGCCATACGCTCCAGCCGCGCCTTCACCGGCTCCAGCAGCTCCGCCCCGTTCAGGATCCCGGAGGAGGCGCAGGAGAGCAGCACGATGCACATTCCATTCACCATGGACAACAGGCCGCCGCCGGACAAAATGCCCGTCAGCTCCGGCTGCTCCACCACATATCCGGCCACGCAGCTCCAGGCCACCTCTGCCAGCGGCCTGCCCTGCTCCCACACGGCCAGCACCGCCGCCGCGCCGCAGCTGACCAGGATGGACCGGGCCGCGCTGACCTTGAAAAAGGGCAGCACCAGCAGGATGACCGCCGGCAGCACCACGGTCCAGGACAGGTCAAAGCCCTCCTCCAGGGCCCTCAGGATGGTCTGATCCACCTGCTGGATGGGGTGCAGCAGAGAGATCCCTCCGTAAAATACCAGGGAGAGGGCCAGGGGCAGAGGCGTGGTCCGCCACATCCGCAGCTGAAAGTCGTGCTGCTCCACCCCGGCCAGGGCGGCGGTCAGGGCCGCAGAGGAGGAGGCCGGGGACAGCCGCTCCCCCAGGTAGGCCCCGGACAGCACCGCGCCCCCTGTGACGGCCAGGCTGGCCCCGCCGCTGCGGGCGATGGCGGCCAGGATCACCCCCGCCGTCCCCGCCACGCCGAAGGAGCTGCCGAAGGCCATGGACAGGGCGGAGGCCAGCAGGAAGGCCGCCAGATAGAAGGCGCTGGGGTGCATCCACTCCAGGCCCGTGTGGACGAAAAAGGCGATGGTCCCGCTGGCCCGCCACAGGGCGGTGAGAAAGCCGATGAGCACCAGGATGCGCAGCACCACCAGCGAGGTGCGGGCCCCCTCCCCCGCCATACGGACCAGCGCCCGGAGGCTCAGCCCCCGGCGCAGCCCCACCAGGGTGAAGCACACCAGCCCCAGGGCCAGCCCCCAGGACAGGGACCACCCCAGCGCCATACAGGCGAAGGTCCCAACCAGAAATACAGCAAATGCGGCCAGAAGCTCCACGGTCCTATCCCCTTCTTTGGGCCCTCCGGCACCCCAGAGGGCCGCTTGTTGATGTCGTCTTTTAGTATAGAGGAAAATATCCCGTTTGTCGAATGATTCTTTTTGTACTTCTCCAGCCTGAGCGCAGCCTTCAGTCCACCTCCCCCTCGAACACGGTCACCGCCGGGCCGGTCATCCAAATGTGCCCGCTGTCCCGGTCCCAGTCCAGCTCCAGCACGCCACCCGGCAGCCGCACCGCGGCCCGCCGTCCGCACCGGCCGGTCCTGACCGCCGCCGCCAGCACCGCGCAGGCCCCCGTCCCGCAGGCCAGGGTGATCCCGCTCCCCCGCTCCCACACCCGGGCCTCCAGCCGCTCCCGGGTCCGGACCGCCGCGAACTCCACGTTGATCCGCTGGGGGAACGCCCCGCTCCCCTCCAGAATGGGCCCCACCCGCTCCAGAGGGACCGCCTCCGGCGCGGGGCAGAACACCACCCCGTGTGGGTTGCCCACATCCACCGGCCAGACCGTATAGGTCTCCCCCTCCGCCTCCACGGACACCGCGGGGGACAGCGCGGGGATCCCCATATCCACCGTGACCTGCTCCACCCGTCCGCCCCGGACCTGCAGCTCCAGAACGCGGGGGCCGGCGTCGGTGTCGATGGTCAGGCAGGTCTTGCGGGTCAGCCCCTTGTCATAGACATACTTGCCCACACAGCGGATCCCGTTGCCGCACATGGCCCCCCGGGAGCCGTCCGCGTTGTACATCTCCATGGTGAAGTCCCCGCCCCGTCCGGGACGGATGCAGATCACCCCGTCGCCCCCCACCCCGAAATGCCGGTCGGACAGGCGCACCGCCAGCCCCGGCAGATCCTCCGGGGCGCCCTCCAGACCGTTCAGATAGATGTAGTCGTTCCCAAGCCCGTGCATTTTGGTAATGTGCATCGTCCACCGCTCCTTTCCATACGGGAAAGGCTATGCGCCCGGCGGCCCGGGTATGACAGAAGGCCCGGCAGCCTTCCCCGCCCTGTTTCCCGCCGTCCCTTTTTGTGGAAACACCCACATCCCCTGGGCCTGCCGCCCCCGAACTTTGTCACATTAAAGGCTTGCATTTTCCCCGCCCAGGGAGTAATTTAAATGTGATATCTATCTCAATATGCACCCCCGCAGCGCGGCGGCGGACCAGTTGCCTCCCGGCAGCCGCCGCCCGCTCCTCTTCCCCTCTGGCCGGGCGGTCAGACCATACAGAATGGAAAGGATTGAACCTATGAGCGTCAATATCACAGAGATCTTCGGTTCCAATGTATTCAGCACCGATGTGATGCGGGAGCGACTCCCCAAGGGCGTGTTCCGCGAGGTCATGGACGTGATGGAAAACGGCGGCAACATCAGCATCGAGACCGCCGACATCGTGGCCAACGCCATGAAGGACTGGGCGGTGGAAAAGGGCGCCACCCACTATACCCACTGGTTCCAGCCTCTCACCGGCATCACCGCGGAGAAGCACGACTCCTTCCTCACCCGCCCGGAAAACAGCCGCACCCTGCTTCAGCTCACCGGCAAGCAGCTGATCATGGGGGAGTCCGACGCCTCCTCCTTCCCCTCCGGCGGGCTGCGCTCCACCCACTACGCCCGGGGCTACACCGCCTGGGACATGACATCCCCCGCCTTTGTGAAGGAGATGTCCTGCGGCACCATCCTGTGCATCCCCACCATCTTCGTCTCCTACCACGGCGAGGCGCTGGACAAGAAAACCCCCCTGCTGCGCTCCATGCAGGCCATCAGCACCCAGGCGCTGCGCATCCTCCGGCTGTTTGGGAACACCGCGGCCAAAAAGGTCATCCCCCAGGTGGGGTCCGAGCAGGAGTACTTCCTGGTGGACAAGGCCCAGTACGCCCAGCGGGAGGACCTGCGGATGTGCGGCCGGACCCTGTTCGGCGCACCCTCCCCCAAGGGGCAGGAGCTGGAGGACCAGTACTTCGGCGTCATCCGGGACCGGGTGGGCTCCTTCATGGCCGACCTGAATCAGGAGCTGTGGAAGCTGGGCATCCCCGCCACCACCCAGCACAACGAGGTGGCCCCCGCCCAGCATGAGATGGCCCCCATCTTCACCATGTGCAACCTGGCCGTGGACCAGAACCAGCTGACCATGGAGACCATGAAGCGGGTGGCCACCCGTCACGGCCTGGTCTGCCTCCTCCACGAAAAGCCCTATGCCGGCGTCAACGGCTCCGGCAAGCACAACAACTGGTCCATCGGCACCGACACCGGCGAGAACCTGCTGGACCCCGGCGACACCCCCAACGAGAACCTGCAGTTCCTGCTGGTCCTCTCCTGCATCATGAAGGCAGTGGACGTCCACGCCGACCTGCTGCGGCAGTCCGCCTCCTGCGTGGGCAACGAGCACCGCCTGGGCGGCCAGGAGGCCCCTCCCGCCATCATCTCCATCTGCCTGGGCGACCAGCTGGAGAGCGTGGTGGACCAGATCGTCTCCAACGCCGACTCCATCCAGCTGCTGGCCTCCGGCAAGCTGGACTCCGGCGTGTCCACCGTCCCCGTCCTGAGCCGGGACGCCACCGACCGCAACCGCACCACCCCCTTCGCCTTCACCGGCAACAAGTTCGAGTTCCGCATGGTGGGCTCCTCCGACTCCATCGCCGACGCCAACGTCACCCTCAACGCCATCGTGGCCGAGGCCCTGTGCGACGCCGCCGACGTCCTGGAGCAGGCCCCCGACTTCTCCTCCGCCTGCTCCCAGCTGATCCACGAAAACATGGCCCGGCATCAGCGTATCATCTTCAACGGCGACGGCTACTCCGACGCCTGGGTGGCCGAGGCCGCCCGCCGCGGCCTGCCCAACCTGGCCTCTCTGGTGGATGCGGTCCCCGCCCTCACCACGGAGAAGGCGGTCCGTCTGTTCACCAAGTTCGGGATCTACACCCAGTCTGAGCTGGAGGCCCGGGCGGAGATCATGTATGAGACCTATATCAAGGTCACCAAGATCGAGGCCAACACCATGATCCACATGGCCTCCAAGCACTACATCCCCACCGTCATCAGCTACACCACCCGTCTGGCCCAGTCCATCACCTCGGTGTCCGCCGCCTGTCCTGAGGCCGACCTGTCCGTCCAGCGCAAGCTGCTGACCCAGGTCAGCGACTACCTCTCCCAGGCCTCCTGCGCCCTGGAGCAGCTCAAGCCCCTGATGGAGCGGGTGGACTCCATCCCCGGCGTGAAGGAGATGGCCCTGGCCTACCGTACCGCCGTAGTCCCTGCCATGGACGCCCTCCGCTATCCCATCGACGCCCTGGAGCTGCTGGTGGACAAGTCCGCCTGGCCGGTGCCCACCTACGGCGACCTGATGTTCGAGGTGTAAGCTGTTTTCCCTTTCCATCTGTTGATATTTCAAGCAGAGACGCCCCGGAGCAGTGCTCCGGGGCGTCTCTGCTTGTCAAAAACTATCCTGTGTTGTAAATTTACTTCTTCCCGTCTTTGGCCTTCCTCTCCTTGGCCTCCCACAGCGCGTCGATCTCGTCCTCAAATTCGGGAGGATACATTCTCTCGATTATGGCCTCCTCCTCCAGGTCCGGCTCCATCAGTGAGAAAATGACGGGCTGGTCTGGATATTTTTCCGCCTCCGGCGCAGGCTAAGCCCTGGAGGTGAGAAGTTTGGATCCTAGCGGAGCACTGTTATCCTTCATCCACAAAAATGCCGCCATGGGAGTGGGGGCCATCCCCCAGGCCATGTCGCTGCCTCAGAGCCGGGCCATGGTCCCCGCCCTGGACCGGCAGCTCCGGGAGTACCGGGCCATCGCCGCCCAGTCCCAGGCCTATGCCCGGGCCCACGGCCGGCGGGAGCTGCGGGGCCCCGGCACCGCAGCCCTGGCCATGTCCGCCGCCATGCTGCGGGCCCAGTCCATGCTGGACCCGTCCACATCCAGGCTGGCGGAGCGGATGATCCAGGGCAGCACCATGGGCGCCGTCCAGATGACCCGCCGCCTTCACCGGCTCACCGGCCGGGCCGACCCGGCCCTGGTGGAACTGGGTCAGCGGCTGCTGCGCACCGAGGAACAGAACATCCAGGAGATGAAGCGCTTCCTCTGAACCGTACGAAGAGGAAAGATGGCCGGAGGCGATACGCCTCCGGCCCGCAGCCGCTCATTTGTCCACGGAGAAGCAGAACCGGGTCTCCTGCCGGTACTCCGCCCCGGCCCGCAGCACCGGGCTGGGGAACTCCGGATGGTGGACGGCGTCCGGGAAGAACTGGGTCTCCAGGCAGAAGCCCCACCGCTTGCCGTAGGGGGCGTTCCCCTTCCCCGCGGGACAGCCGTCCAGATAGTTGCCTGTGTAGAATTGTACGCCGGGCATGGTGGTGCTCACCGCCAGAACGATCCCCGTCTCCTCCGACCAGGCCCGGGCCGCCGGGCGCAGCGTCCCCGCCGGGCCGTCCACCACCCAGTTGTGGTCATAGCCCCCCGCCATGGTCAGCTGGGGGAAGTCCTCGTCGATCCGCGCGCCGATCCGCACCCCCGCCCGCAGGTCCATGGGGGTGCCCTCCACCGGGGCCAGCTCCCCCGTGGGGATGGAGCCCCCGTCCGCGGGGGTATAGCGCCCGGCGTTGATCTGGATATACTGGCCGGCCACCGGACCGCTGGCGTGTCCGTTCAGATTGAAATAGCTGTGGTTGGTGAGATTGCACAGGGTGTCCCGGCTGCTCCGCGCCCAGTAGGCGATGGACAGCCCCTCCGGGGAGAGGGTATAGGCCACCCGGACCGACAGGTCGCCGGGGTAGCCCTCCTGGCCGTCCGGGCTGAACAGGGAGAGGACCAGCCGGTCCGCCCCCGCCTCCTCCACCTGCCACACCTGCCGGTAAAAGCCTGCCAGGCCGCCGTGGATGTGGTTTTCCCCGTTGTTGGCCGCCAGGGGATACTCCCGCCCGCCCAGGGAGAAGCGGGCCCCGCCGATGCGGTTGGCCACCCGGCCCACCAGGGCCCCCAGATACTTATCCTGCCGCCGGTAGTCCTCCAGACTGTCAAAGCCCAGCGCCACATCCACGGCCGCTCCGCTCCGGCCGGGCACTGTGAGGGTGCGCACCGCCCCCCCATAGGTCAGGATCCCGGCGGTGAGCCCGCCGCTGCGCAGCGTGATCTCCTCCACCTGTGTCCCGTCCGGCATCGTGCCGAAGGGGCGTCTGCTCCGTTCTTCCATACTGGCCTCCTTTCGACCCGCCTCCGCGCGGCTCCGGCCGCGGTCCGGCGCCGGGTCTTTGCTCCATTGTACCGTGTTTTTCCCCCGGAGGCAAGACGCCTTGCGCCTCTTCTCCCGGGCAGGGCGGTCTCTTCTCGCTTTTTTCTCCGTTTTTCTCCATAGTTTGCCCTTGCAACGGGAGGAAAAAGGCAGTATAATGTTGTCGTTGCGTTGTGAATCGGATAAGGCAAATCCGCTCCGCGGTTGCGAATCCCGGTTCCTGGAGGTAACAATTATGGTAAAAGCGATCGTAGGCGCCAACTGGGGCGACGAGGGCAAGGGCAAGATCACCGATATGCTGGCTGAGAGCTCTGACGTCGTCATCCGCTTCCAGGGCGGCGCCAATGCCGGCCACACCATCATCAATGACCGCGGCCGCTTCGCCCTGCACACCCTGCCGTCCGGCGCGTTCTATCCCCACGTCACCAACATCATCGGCAACGGCGTGGCGCTGGACATCCGCAAGCTGGTGGACGAGCTGCGCTCCATCACCGACCAGGGCGTTCCCGCCCCCAACCTCATCATCTCTGAGCGGGCCCAGCTGCTCATGCCCTACCATACGCTCCAGGATGCCTATGAGGAGGAGCGGCTGGGAGGCAAGGCCTTCGGCTCTACCAAGAGCGGCATTGCGCCCTTCTACTCCGACAAGTATGCTAAGATCGGCATTCAGGTCTGCGACCTGTTCCACGAGGACCGCCTGATGGAGCGGCTCACCGCCGCGCTGACCATCAAGAACGTCCTGTTCCAGCACCTGTACCACAAGCCCGCCCTGGACGCCCAGGAGCTGTTCCAGCAGCTGCTGTCCCTGCGGGAGGAAATCCGCCCCTATGTGGGCGATGCGGTGGGCTTTGTCCACCAGGCCCTGAAGGAGGGCAAGACCATCCTTCTGGAGGGCCAGCTGGGCTCCATGAAGGACCCGGACCTGGGCATCTTCCCCATGACCACCTCCTCCCACACCCTGGCCGGGTTCGGCTGCGTGGGCGCCGCCATCCCCCCCACCGCAGTGGAGGACGTGATCTGCGTCACCAAGGCCTACTCCTCCAACGTGGGCTCCCAGACCGAGCCCTTCGTCAGCGAGCTCACCGGCGAGGCCGGCGATGAGCTGCGCCGCCGGGGCGGCGATCAGGGTGAGTTCGGCGCGACCACCGGACGTCCCCGCCGCGTGGGCTGGTTCGACGCGGTGGCCACCAAGTACGGCTGCATGATCCAGGGCGCCACCCAGGTGGCTCTCACCTGTCTGGATGTGCTGGGCTATCTGGATGAGATCCAGGTCTGCACCGGCTATGAGATCGACGGCCAGGTCACCGACCGCTTCCCCGTCACCCCCCTGCTGAAGAAGGCCAAGCCCGTGTTCACCACCCTCCCCGGCTGGAAGTGCGACATCCGCAGCTGCAAGGACTACAACGCCCTACCCCAGCAGGCCAAGGACTATGTGGACTTCCTGGAGGCCCACATCGGTGCGCCCATCACCATGGTCTCCTCCGGCCCCAAGCGCGAGGAGATGACCTACCGCACCCCGAAGCTGTGACCCACTGTGGGGCCGGACGCCGCCTCGGCGGCATCCGGTCCCTTCCGTTTTTTAGAAGGAGAACTGTCATGCGGCACCGTATTTTTCCCTCCCTTCTCTCCCTCAGCCTGGCCCTGGGCCTGTGCGTGCTGCCCGCCGCCGCCCTGGAGACGGACGACCTGAAGACGCTGCTCCAGACCTATTATGTGGACCAGGTCCCGGAAAATGTCCTGGACCAGGACACGGTTCAGGCCGTTCTGGACGCCCTGAACGACCCCTATACCACCTACATGACCGCCGAGGAGTACCAGTCCTTCCTGAACCAGGTGGACGGCGAGACGGTGGTGGGCATCGGGGTCTCCATCCAGACCACTGTAAACGACGGAGTGCAGATCCTCTCCGTGCTGGAGGGCTCCCCCGCCCAGGAGGCCGGTCTGTCCGCCGGCGACCGCATCCTGTCGGTGGACGGCGTCACCCTGGAGCCGGGCATGGACCCCTCCTCCCTCATCCGGGGCGAGGCCGGCAGCCGGACCACCCTCACTGTCCGGCTCCACAGCACCGGCAAGACCCGGGACTTCACCCTGGAGCGCCGGGCCGTGGTCATCCCCATCGTCACCTACGAGCTGAAGGACGGGGATGTGGGCTATATCAAGTGCGACAGCTTCGGCGCCTCCACCGCCGCCACGGTGCAGGAGGCCCTGGAGGAGCTGGAGGGCCAGGCGGACATCTGGATCATGGACCTGCGCTCTAACCCCGGCGGCACCGACGCGGCCGTCAACCTCACCGCCGGGAAGTTTACCAACGGCATCATGGTCTATATGCTCAGCGCCGACGGCCTGGCCTACTACCGGGGCATCCGCCCGGACGCCCCCGACTACACCGACGTCCCGGTGGTGGTCCTCACCAGCCCCTGGAGCGCCAGCGGCGCGGAGATGTTCGCCGCCGCCGCCCGGGACCACAGCTTCGGCATCTCCGTGGGCCAGCGGACCTACGGCAAGGGGGTGGCCCAGCTGGTCCTGGACGAAAAAAACGCCCCGGCCCTGTTTGACGGCGACTGCCTGAAGGTCACAGCCTACCGCTTCTACTCCCCCAACGGCGTCACCAACGACACCATGGGGGTCCTCCCCACCCTGCTGATCTCCCAGGAGAACACCGAGGCCGCCGCCCGCCTCCTGCGGGCCGACGTCCCCGGCATCGCGGACGGCTCCCTGAAGCTGGAGCTGGCCGGGCACACCTTCTACCTGGACGACCGGAAGGCCCGGCACGTGGACAACCGCGCCGCCTTCACTGAGCTGCTGGAGGCCCTGCCCCCCTCCGCCCACCTGTCCGTGGGGTACAGCGGCAGCACCTGGACTGAGGTGGCCCCGAAGGAGCTGGCCCAGCAGTGGGGCCTGGAGTTCCACAGCCGGACCTTCTCCGACACCGCCTCCTCCCCCTTCTCCCAGGCCATCGACACCCTGGCGGTGTACGGCCTGCTCTCCGGCTATGAGGACGGGACCTTCCACCCCGGGGAGACCATCACCCGGGCGGAGTTCAGCGCCATGGTGGCCTCCGCCCTGAACCTGCGCCGGAGCGACAGCGCTCCCTTCTCGGACGTGGACCCCTCCGCCTGGTACGCCGGCGCAGTCAACGCCATGGCCGCCAAGGGCTTCCTGTCCGGCGACGGGGACGGGCGCTTCCGCCCGGAGGACACCATCTCCTATGAGGAGATGGTCACCGTCCTCTCCTCCGTGGCCGCCTGGGCCACCATGGAGGGCCGGGAGCTGGCGGAGGAGAGCCTGTCCGCCGGGGACTGGGGCGTCTACCACGACTTCTCCGAGTGGGCGCAGATCCCCGCCCGGAACCTGGACCGCCTGGGGGCCCTGGCCGGCAGCCAGCAGCCCCGGGAGCCCGGCACCCGGGAGACCGCCGCCGGCCTGCTCCACGCCCTGCTGGAGTCCGCCGGCCTGCTCTGGGACTGACCCTGTATGAACTGCCCTCTCCCAGAGGGAGGGCGTTTTTCCTTGATTACTCTTGATTTATCAGAAAGGATATGGCAATACTATGACACAGATCGACATTATCTCCGGCTTTTTAGGGGCCGGCAAGACCACTCTCATCAAAAAGCTGCTGGACGAGGCCTTCCACGGTCAGAAGATCGTCCTCATTGAAAATGAGTTCGGCGAGATCGGCATCGACGGCGGCTTTCTCAAGGACGCCGGCGTGGAGATCACCGAGATGAACTCCGGCTGCATCTGCTGCTCCCTGGTGGGCGACTTCGGCGCCGCCCTGAAGCAGGTACTGGCCGACTACGCCCCCGACCGCATCGTCATCGAGCCCTCCGGCGTGGGCAAGCTGTCCGACGTCATCGCCGCCGTGGAGCGGGTGCGGGACGGCGGTGCCCCCCTGGAACTGCACAGCTTTGTCACCGTGGTGGACGCGGTGAAGTGCAAGATCTATATGAAGAACTTTGGCGAGTTCTTCAACAACCAGGTGGAGCACGCCTCCGCTATCCTCCTCAGCCGGACCCAGAACATGGACCAGGCCAAGCTGGCCGCCGACGTAGCCATGCTGCGTCCCCACAACGCCAAGGCGGCTATCCTCACCACCCCCTGGGACCAGCTCACCGGCGCCCAGATCGTCTCTGCCATGGAGGGGGGCCACGACTTGGCCCGCGAGCTGATGGAGGAGATCGGACACCACCACGACCACGGGGAGGACGAGCCCTGCTCCTGCGGCCATGACCACCACCATGACCACGAGCATGAGCATGA
>OGKW01002001.1_pt1 | contig 10627 bp, 6 predicted proteins | sample 1572601 | NCBI WGS metagenome assembly OGKW01 (sample SAMEA2581875, study PRJEB24529) | metagenome | biome: Human gut stool | place: China | collected 2011
GCACACCTCCCGTCAGACCGTTACCCTGTGTAGTCCCTTGTAAACTGTACTTTATTACCTTTAAAACCACAGATATAAACGATATTATTACAAATACGGTTGGGACTATAATCAGATATTTTATTGTACGCTGGATAACAGGTAGTTAAAAAAAAGAGTATTGCTAAATTCAAAAATGAGTGACTTTTATGTAATATGCAGTTCTGTCGTAGTTATTATGTTCTTGTTTCAACATTTTGTTTCATCATTATTATGGGAAATGGCAGTGTAACTTCAAGTTTGGTTAAATATAGAGAGAAATGTTATACCTCGGCTAAAAAGATACAATATTAGATGTTTCATGAGCAGTATTTGAGTTTATTTTAAATTCAGGTATTGCTTTTTTATTTATGCAAAGTTTCACGGGGCCGCTGGTATTTTTTCTCATGTTCATTTATAATTGCTGATAGAGAAAACTGGAAAGAACACCCAATGAATCAGAAAGTAGAGAGTATAAACACATGAAAAAAAGAATTTACAGCATGATATTAATATTAATGACCGGACTTTGTGCCGGATGTGGCAAAGAAGGAGTAAAAAATAATAATACAGGAATAGAAAGCGAATCTTCCCAGGTGGAAGATTCGGTCAGTTTTGAAAACACAGAAGACACAGAAAGCACAGAAAGCACAGAAGACACAGAAAGCACAGAAAATACAGAAAATACAGAAAGTACAGAATACAATGACGTCGTATTAAATGAAGAAACGGATTTTACTTATGACTATTCGGAGGACATCAAAGCGGATGTTGACAATGTGGTATCAGGTTCCGCATCACTGCAGGACGAATTGAAGAATATTGAGAACATCGTAAAGAAATATACGCCGCTGGCGCAGGCAGCCCAGACACAGACAGAAATGAATCTGTCATCCAGATGGTTTTTCGACATATGGGATACGGAATTAAATAACCTTTGGAGCAGATTCAGTGATCTGGCAGATCCGCAGACAAAGGAGAAGATCCTTGCAGAACAGAGAAACTGGATCGCTATGAAGGAAGAAGTGACCTTGCTTCACATTGGATCTTACGAAGAAAACGGCAGTATGTATCCGCTTCTTCAGAATTCTTATCTGGAGGAGATCACGAAGAACAGGGCTTATGTTATTGCAAATGAGCTGGCAAAGATAAAGGGGGAATCCTTTGTTATGCCGGAAAAATCAGCAAAGTACGGTCTGTTTGTGGACAATCAGGGGACTGGCAGCGTATACAGTTCCCTGATCACCAGACAGGGGCTGGAAGGAGAGGATGAAGCGCTTATCTCCATTTACAGAGAGGGAGAAACAAAAGGAACATTTGTTGACAATGGAAACGGGGAGCTGGCTTTCACATCAGATGACGGAAGTGTAAAAGGAACCATCAAAATCAACGGATGGGATGGCGCAAGTTTCAAGGTTACAGAGACATCAGGAGAGGCTGTTTTTTCTGCAGGAGAGGAGGTCAATTTTCCGTTAGCATTTTGACAGCATTGTTTGATATGTTGTTTGTAATGATTCAGCGATATAACAGACAAAGAATCATGAAACTCGTAAATCGGCAGTTGCGGAGGTGAATAAAATATATGCTGAATGTGAAAAATGCTGATATGGCAGATTTTGAACAGATTATGAAAATTTATAAATATGCACAGGATAATATGATAAAGTCCGGAAATCCTGCACAATGGGGGCATTTTTATCCGGATGCAGAGCTAATAAAATCTGATATTTGTCAGAATGTATGCAGGGTAATATATGACAAAGATGGGATACATGGGGTATTTGCATTGTTTAAAGGTGCAGAACCTGCTTATAAGCATATTGAGAATGGGAATTGGCTGAATGAAGAGCCTTATCTTACTATTCACAGACTTGCTGGGGATGGTCAGGTGCATGGTTTGTTTCAGTGTGTTTTAAATTATTGTAAAAATATTTCTCAAAATATCAGGGCAGATACCCATGCGGATAATCAAATCATGCAAAAGCTGATGGAAAAGAATGGTTTTATGAAATGCGGTATTATATATGTTAAAAATGGAACACCAAGAATTGCATATCATTGGACTGCTTCATAACTTTCAGTTGTGCGTCCGGCAAAGGGCAATTAACCTGGCAGGTGCAAATTCTCTCTGATACATGATATGACAGTGGAAATTTCCTGAATTGACAAAAAAGTTAGAATAGACTAACATGCAAAATAGAATGACAGAGCAGAAAGGGGCAGGAAATGGAAAGAGAGAAGAAAAAGAGGGCAATGATTGCGGGAATGGTCTCAATGACATACTGGTGCCGTTTATGGTATATTATCTGGTCGCAGATATCGGAATGCCTGTGGTAATTGCTGATGTTTTTGACGGCATTTCTTTTATTACAGGATTCGGGTGTGAAAAATTTGTCAATCAAGAAGTTTAAATGCACTATTTGACTCCAACCCGCAGGATAACATTTTTCAAAAGAAATAATGTGTGATACAATATTTTAAGATTGAATTTTCAGGAGAAAACAGATGTCCCTACAATTTATATTTGGCAATTCGGGCAGCGGAAAATCGGATTTTCTGTATGATTCCGTGCTGAAACAGGCGAAAGAAAATAAAGAGCAGCAGTTTTTAATCATTGTGCCGGAGCAGTTTACCATGCAGACACAGCGGGAACTGGTCGAGAGGCAAAAACAGCATGCAATCATGAACGTGGATGTGCTCAGTTTTGCAAGACTCGCATACCGCGTCTTTGATGATCTTGGAAAACGAAATGTGGTTGTGCTGGAAGAGACCGGAAAAAATCTTGTACTGCGCAAGGTGGCAGAACAGAAAAAAGCAGAACTGAAAGTGCTTGGTGCGAATATGAATAAGATGGGATATGTCGGCGAGGTAAAATCCCTGATCTCAGAGCTGATGCAGTATAATGTCAGTCCGGATGCGCTGGCAGAGTTTTTGGAGAAAGAACCGCTTGGGGAGGGACTGCGCTTAAAAATGAAGGATGTCCTCACGATGTATCAGGGATTTACGGAGTATTTAAAGGGCAGATATATCACGGCAGAGGAAGTGTTAGAGCTTCTTTATGATGTGGCAGAAGAGTCCGAACTGCTTCGTAATAGTGTGATCGTGTTGGACGAGTTTACCGGATTTACACCGATCCAGAACCGTCTGATGGAAAAACTGCTCGTGCTGGCAAAGAAGGTCAGCGTGTCCGTCACGATGGATGTCAGGGAAGATTTTTACCAGTGCAGGGGTGTACATGAACTTTTTGCCATGAGTAAAAAAACGGTGGCGTCGCTACTGAAAGTGGCAGAACTGTGCAAAGTTCCGGTGGAGGAGCCGTTGGTACTGCCGACCGGAAAACAGAGGCGCTATGCCAATGCTGCCGACCTTTATTTTATGGAGCAGAATCTCTTTCGTCCGGGAGCGGGAAGCTACAGATACAAAGCATCGGAACAATCTATGCAGCATATCCGCATCACGTCCCTGAAAAATCCGAGGGAAGAATTAAAATTTGCTGCCCGCGAGATCGTGCGCCTGACGAGGGAGAATGGTTACCGTTACCGGGATATCGCAGTCGTGACAGGGGATGTGCAGCAGTATGGCAATTATGTGCCGGAGATCTTTGAGCAGTACCATATCCCGTATTTTATTGATCAGACGAAAAATATTTTGTTCCACCCGTTTATCGAGTGTATCCGGGCGATCTTAGAGATGATCGAATATGATTTTTCTTATGAAAGTGTGTTCCGGTTTTTGCGGTGCGGGCTTGCAGCGAAAGTCGTGACCGAGGCAAAAAATTCCGACAAGGAGCCAGATCCGGCTGCAACGGAAGATTTGACGCAGCAGCCGGAAACAGGATCCCATGGACTTACAGAACAGGAGATCGACCGCCTGGAAAATTATGTCCTCGCACGGGGCATCCGCGGTGCATCCCGCTGGAGCAGACCGTGGACGTTTGTAATGCCGGATGGGACATTGGAGGATATGGCACGGTTAAATGAGATCCGTGAGGCGGTTTATGAGAATTTTAAGCCGCTGCTTGAGGCATTCCGTGGAAAAGACAATACGGTCAGCACACAGACCTATGAGTTATACAGTCTGATCAGACGGCTTAACATGGAGCAGTTATTAAAGGAGCGTGGAAACTTTTTCGAGGCGCATGGCAATCAGGCGCGGGCAAAGGAATATGACCAGATCTATAAAATCGTGATGGATCTGCTCGACAAAGTGACGTCTCTGCTTGGCGATGAGACGATGACGATCCGGGAATACAGTGATATCTTAGATGCCGGATTTGAGGCGGCAAAAGTCGGTATTATCCCGCCGGGCAACGACACGGTGACAGTCGGGGATATCGAGAGAACCCGTCTGAACCATGTAAAAATCTTATTTTTTGTCGGTGTCAACGACGGAGTTGTGCCGAAAGCAGGAAATCAGGGTGGCATTATTTCCCAGTTTGAGCGTGAAAAGATGGCAGAATATCACCTGGAACTGGCGCCGGGCGCAAGGGAAAAAGTATTTATCCAGAAGTTTTACCTGTATTTAAATATGACAAAACCGTCCGAGCGGCTGTATGTGACATTCTGCCGCGTCAACTCCGATGGAAAAGCACTGCGGCGTTCGTATCTGATCGGGACACTCTTAAAACTGTTCCCACAGCTTGCGGTGGAAGAACCGTCCGAGGAGGAGACATTAGAAGGTGCACTGACTGCGGAAAGTGCCCTGCCGTTTCTGATGGAAGGGCTGACAAAACCGGTGGAGGATGAAGAGGCATGGACTGCACTTTTGGCATGGTACCTGTCGGATGAGGGTGAACGGGAAAAAGTAATGCAGCTTTTTGATGCGGCGTTTGGCGCCCATAAAGATGATGCGATCAGCAAGGCAGTCACGAAAGCTTTATATGGGAATACCTTAGAAAACAGCGTGACAAGGCTCGAACAGTTTGCTGCCTGTGCGTTTGCTCATTATTTAAGTTATGGACTGCGGCTTAAAGAACGGGAACTGCAGCAGTTTGCGAGTGTGGATATGGGAAATATTTATCATGATGTGTTAGAGCGTTTTGCAAAGGGCATAGAGCTGTCGGATTATACCTGGTTTGATATCCCGGAGAAAGCGCAGGAAGCCCTGCTTTCCCAGAGCATGGAAGATGCGATCGCAGGCAGCGGGATCGGGGACGTATTCGAGGACGCAAGAAACAGTTACCTGTTAAAGCGGATGGAGGCAACGGCAAAACGGACGATCTGGGCACTGATGTTACAGGTGCGGAAAGGAAAGTTTGTGCCGAGCGGTTTTGAGGTGTCATTTTCGCGCGCCGAGCGGCTGGATGCGGTGCAGTTTCAACTGGGTGAAGATGAAAAAATGCGTCTGCGCGGCAGGATCGACCGCGTTGATACTTACGAGACAGACGATAAGGTCTATGTAAAAATCATTGATTATAAATCGGGCAACACCACTTTTTCACTTTTAAATTTTTATTATGGACTGCAGCTCCAGCTTGTCGTCTACATGAATGCGGCACTGGAACTCACAAAGAAAAAATATAAGGGAAAAGATACGGAACCTGCAGGTATTTTTTATTATCACATCACAGATCCGATGGTGGATGCGGATGGTCAGGAGTCCGAGGAGGAGATCAGACGGAGTATTCTAGAACAGCTTAAAGTGGGAGGTCTGGTCAATGAAGATCCGGAAATCTATGGTGCGATGGATACTGATTTTTCAGGCACATCGACAGTGATCCCGGTAGCATTAAAAGCGGACGGCTCCTTAAAGGCGACATCTAAGACGGCGAGCACCTATGAGTTTGGACTGATGTCCCATTATGTGCGAAAGAAGATTGAGCATGTGGGAAAAGAGATCTTTGCCGGAAATGTGGCGGTAAAACCTTACCTGTTAGGAGACAGGAGCGGCTGCGATTACTGTCCATATCACACGATCTGCGGATTTGATGTACGCATGCCGGGATTTTCCTATCAGCAGTTTGAAAAATTTGACAGCAGTGAGGAGATCCTTGCACATATCCGGGAAGAGATTGGAGAGCCGGGAAAAAATCCGGACGGTGAATAAATGTGATGTGACAGGTGCAAAAATAAAAAGTCAGAAACGGAGCAAAACATGGGAATGACATGGACAGATGACCAGCGAAAGGTCATCGAACTCAGAGACAGAAATATATTAGTTTCCGCGGCAGCAGGTTCCGGTAAGACTGCGGTGCTCGTGGAACGTATCATAAAGATCATTACGGACAAAGAGCACCCGGTGGACATTGACCGTCTTTTGATCGTGACATTTACCAATGCGGCTGCGGCAGAGATGCGTGAACGAATCGGAAATGCACTGGAGAATGCCTTAAAAGAACAGCCGGACGACGAACATTTACAGCGTCAGCTTTCTCTTTTACACAATGCCCAGATCACGACGATCGACAGTTTTTGTCTGTATGTGATCCGTAATCATTTTCATGAGATCGATCTCGAACCGAATTTCAGAATCGGGGATGAGGGCGAGTTGAAACTGTTAAAAGAGGACGTGCTCGCAAAGGTGCTGTTGAAAAATTATGAGGAGAGTGCGCCGGAATTTTTAGCATTTGTGGACGGATATGCATCCGGCAGAAATGATGCGGCGCTCTCCGGCATGATCTTACAGCTCTATGAGTTTTCAAGGAGTTATCCATGGCCAAAGAAATGGCTGCTTGCGGCGGCAGAAAGCTATGGCATAGAGGATGAGGCATCTTTGGAAAGCGCAGCTTTCATGCAGTCGCTTCTTCAGAACTTAAAACGGGTGTCAGAGGATCTTGTGGCACTTTCCGGGCGGGCATACAAACTGACGCAGGACGATGACGGGCCGGATATGTATGCGAAAGCATTAGAGGGCGACCTGGAAAAATATAAGGAGATCGCTGCGAGTGAAAGTTTTGCGGATTTTTATCAGAATTACCGCAATTTATCCTATGACAGGCTTGCTTCCTCCCGTGGATTTGACGGAAACGAAGAAAAATTAGAGCTGGTCAAAAAACTGCGAGAGATGGGAAAGGATGCGGTCAAAAAAATAAACCGCCAGTATTTTTTCACATCACCGGAGATCATGGCAGAGCAGATGAAAAAGACGGCGCCGATGGCGGCAGAGTTAGTGCGTCTGACATTGGAATTTGACGAGGCGTTTACGGCGGAAAAACGGCGGAAAAATCTGGTGGATTTCCATGACCTTGAGCACTTTGCGTTAAATATCTTTGTCGATGAGGAGACCGGCAAAGTCAAAAAGACCGCCGAGGAGTTCCGGGATAATTTCAAAGAGATCATGATCGACGAGTACCAGGACAGCAATGAGGTGCAGGAGACAATCTTACGTGCAATTTCACGGGAGGAGCGCGGTGAATACAACCTTTTTATGGTCGGGGATGTCAAACAGAGTATCTACCGTTTCCGTCTGGCAAGACCGGAACTTTTCATGGAAAAATACGATACTTACAGCCTGACGGATGCAAAAATGCAGCGCATTGACCTGCATAAAAATTTCCGAAGCAGAAATGAAGTACTCGATTTTTCCAACGATATTTTTTACCGCATCATGAAGCGCAATCTTGGAAATGTGGAATATGATGCGGATGCAGCACTTTATCCGGGAGCTTCTTATCAGGAAGAAACGGACATGTTCACACCGGAAATTTTACTGGTGGACGGGGATGATGAACTGTTGGATGATGCTGCAGCGGATGATAAGAAACTGTTAGAAGCACGGATGATTGCAAAAAGGATCAAAGAGCTTATGGGAACGCAGAAGGTGACCGACAAGGCAACCGGGGAACTGCGTCCGGTGCAGTATTCGGATATGGTCATTCTGCTGCGAAGCCTGAGCGGATATGCAGACCGTTTTGCTGCTGTGTTAAATGATGCAGGAATTCCGGCACATACTGTTTCGGCGACAGGATATTTCAGTACGGTGGAGGTGCAGACCGTGCTCTCCATGCTTCGTATTTTGGATAATCCGAGACAGGATATCCCGCTGACAGCGGTGCTTCGTTCACCAATCGCAGGACTTTCGGATGAGGAACTTGCAAAATTGCGTTTAAAAGACAAGGATGTCAGATTTTACGAGTGTGTTTTGGAGGAATGTGAGCGTCTGAAACAGGAAACGGAGGAAAATCCGGGACAGGGCAGGGATGATTCCGAAGAAAAGTTATACCGGTTTTATGTTACCTACGAAAAACTGCGGCAGCTTGTGCCGGATACACCGATCCATGAGCTGATCGAACTGCTGTTAAAGGAGACCGGTTACGGCGATTATGCCGCAGCAATGCCAGCCGGAGACAGGCGTCATGCAAACCTTTTAATGCTGGTGGAGAAGGCGATCGCCTATGAAAATACCAGTTACAAGGGACTGTTTCATTTTGTGCGCTATATTGATGAACTGCAGAAATACGATGTGGATTTCGGCGAGGCAGATCTGATCGGGGAAAACGAAAATGTCGTGCGCATTATGAGTATCCATAAGAGTAAAGGACTGGAATTTCCGGTCGTATTTGCCGCCGGGATGGGAAAAAACTTTAACCGCCAGGATACAAGAAGCCGTCTGGTATTGCACCCGGAACTTGGCATCGGTCTTGACTATATGGACGGAAAACAGCGTGTAAAATCCGTGACGATCGCAAAACGTGCTATCGCAAAGCAGATCGATATGGAAAATCTTGGCGAGGAACTGCGTGTCCTTTATGTGGCATTAACGAGAGCGAAAGAAAAGCTGATCTTAACCGGAAGTCTGAAAAAGGCAGAGGAGACACTTTCCTATATAAAAGCATTTCCAGAGGAACTGTTATCTTATCTGGGACGCGAGAGTGCAGCCGGTTATTTGGACTGGATTCTGCCTGCGGCTGCATCCTGTCAGGATAAATATCAGATACGTCTGATGCGGGCGGCAGAACTGGTGCAGGAAGAACTGGAAACACAGATCAAAGATGACTGGAACCGTTCAGCCTGCATGGAAAAAGCTGCGCAGGCAGATGAAAAAAAAGTGCAGCAGTTCTCGGAGCGTTTTCACAGACGGTATGCATATGAAAATGATGTGCAGAGAAAAAATAAGTATTCCGTGTCGGAGTTAAAACATCGTGCCATGCGGGAGGCGTTTGAAAAAGAGGAGGAGGCAGTTCCTGTTTTTCAATCCGAGGAGGTTGTGCCGTATGTGCCTGCATTTGCAAGAGAAATAGAGCAGCAAAGTGAGGATGTCAGCCCTGGAGCACTTCGCGGAACGGCAATGCACCGCATCATGGAGTGCTACCAGTTTTCTTCCGGTGTGTCCGCAAAAGAGCAGGTCGCCGGGATGCTGGAGAAAGAACAGATCACACCGGAGATGCATGGACTGATTCGCATACCGCAGGTTGAATATTTTGTAAATGCAGATATTGGAAAACGGATGGGAGCAGCTGAAAAAGACGGAAAATTGTACCGTGAGAAACCATTTGTCATGGGATTTACGGATGAACAGTTAGACGAGTTTGGTTTTGCTGAAAACACGGAACAGGCGGAAAAGGTAATAAGCATGGGGCGTGTAGGAAATATAGGAGAAACGGAATATACAGGGAAAGAGCTGACCCTGATCCAGGGAATCATCGATGTATTCTGGATTGAAAAGGACGGTATTGTCCTTCTTGATTATAAAACAGACCGTGTGGATACGGAAAAGGAATTGTCCGAGCGTTATGCGGCACAGTTAAAACTTTACGAGGAAGCGCTAAACCGAGCCTATGAAAATGAGAAAGATGCAGCCGGAAATCCGCTGAAAGTAAAGGAAAAACTGTTGTATTCCTTCCGGCTTGGGAAAGTGATCCCGGTATAGAAAATTTAAAAACATTGTACAAAAGCCAGTCTGATTGGAGTTTTGTGCAAAGTTAAGAAGCAGATAAGCATGCAGCAGAAAGGAAATTTGACCATGTCACAGATTATTTTAGCATCCGCGTCCCCAAGACGCCGTGAACTTTTAGAGCAGATCGGTCTTAACTTTGAGGTCTGTCCGGCAAAGGGGGAGGAGATCATCATAAAAAAAGAGCCAAAAGAGGTTGTCATGGAACTTGCAGCACAGAAGGCGAGAGAAGTCGCATCCATGTTAAAAACATATGGAGATGAGCATCGGACGCTGATGACACCGCAGGATACTTTAGTCATCGGTGCAGACACCATTGTTGCCGCGGGCAGCGAAATCTTAGGAAAACCAAAAGATGAGGAAGATGCCTTCCGCATGATCTCTTTATTGTCAGGGAAAAGCCATTCGGTGTACACGGGGGTTGCTTTTGTGTTTATCGACCGGACCGGCAGGGCAGGGGAACATATCTTTTATGAAAAGACTGACGTTTTTGTCAGACAGTTAAAGAAAAGTGAAATTTTGCGTTATATTGCGACAGGAGAACCGTCGGACAAAGCCGGTGCATACGGAATCCAGGGAAAATTTGCAATTTATATTGACAAAATCGACGGTGACTATAATAATGTGGTAGGACTTCCGGTTGCAGCGATTTACAGAGAGCTTGACCGGCTTGGAATTGACCCATATACATGGTAGATAAGCGGGAAAATACAGTGTGAAAAATGAGATTTTTACACTGCACAGAATGGAGGATTATTATGTACGATGAAGCGGTAGT
>OGKW01002012.1_pt1 | contig 10595 bp, 3 predicted proteins | sample 1572601 | NCBI WGS metagenome assembly OGKW01 (sample SAMEA2581875, study PRJEB24529) | metagenome | biome: Human gut stool | place: China | collected 2011
AATACTGGGATGAAGTTGCTACTATCAGAGAAAACTACAGAGAAAGCGTTAAGTTATACTTAAGCGGTGAAGAAACAGAAGTTTCAAAAGACTATATCAATGAAGTATTCAGCGCTTTTGCAGCTAAGATTGATAAGGGTATCGAAAAGGCTGTTGAAATGGGAAATGGTCTTGTTCCAACATACTTTACACATGAAGCAGTTGATTTCGAACCTGTAGTTGACGAAAATGGAAATCCTGTAATGAGCCATTATGGATTACAGAAAGCAGTTGTAAAAGAATTTAAGACAGTTGCTCTTCCATATTTCCTTGAAGGACCTGCAAGAATGATGGGAAATGTAAATGAAGAAACAGCTAGAGAAATGTACAATAATGTTAAGAAGACAGGTCTTTATGATGAAAAATTAGCAATGTACAAAACATCAGCATCTATTGAAGGATGTTCAATGGAAGCAGGACGTTGTAGAGCATTTACACCTGGATGGCAGGAAAGAGAAAACGTATTCCTTCATATGGAATATAAGTACATTCTCTCAATGATTAGAGCAGGAATTTGCCCTGAATTCTATGATACAATTACAAGAGCACTTATTCCATTCCTTGATCCAAATATGTATGGAAGAAGTACACTTGAAAATTCGTCATTTATAGCTTCAAGCGTAAATCCAAATCCAGACATTCATGGTAGAGGATTTGTTGCAAGACTTTCAGGTTCAACAACAGAAATGCTTTCAATCTGGATTGAAATGTTTATGGGGGGAAAAGTATTTACATATGAAGATGGCAAGCTTGTTCTTAACTTTACACCAAAGCTTTCAAACTGGTTATTTGATGAAGGAAAGGTAACATTCAGATTACTTTCATCTTGTGACATTACTTATGTAAATGAAACAGGCAAGAATACATTTGGCGACGATGCAGCAGTTGTAGACAGAGTTGAAATTAATGGAGAAACAGTTTCAACAGAAAACAAGATTGTTGGAGAAATGGCTGAAGCAGTTAGAGATGGTAAAATAAATAATATTACAGTTTATTTTAAATAAAAATTGCAACTTTAAAGGAAACTTTTAAAAACAGTTTCAAGAAAAGCCCCGGCTACTATGTAGTCAGGGCTTTTCTTCTGGAAATAAAAGAACTGAAACGTTTCAATTTATTGTTGTAACTGAATTTATTATCTGCTATTATTGTAAATAAAGTAATGATTTAACTTAAATTTACTAAATGGAAAGTTAGGAGAATTAAATGAGCGAATTAAAGTACTTAGATAAGAAGGGAACATTTACATTGGACAATCCGGATCTTACAAGTTATATGTATTTTCCGTTGGCTAATGAAGCAGGAATGATGAGTGCTATTACACCGGATTTAGGTGGAGATATTAAATTGGACCAGAATACATTTTTATTGGAACCGGTTAGCAGTGAAAACTTACATAATAACAAGTCAACAAGAAATTTTTGGGTTTATGTTGATGGAAAAGGTGCCTGGTCAGCAACCGGACGTTCTGCAAAGCAGCAGGCTAAACTTTTTGATGATGACAAGGAGCAGGTAAAGCTTACAGCAGGTATTATGTGGCATAAGGTTGAAAGACAGACCGATGAAATGGGATTAAAAGCAGAATTAACTACTTTTGTACCATATACACAGGACAAGGTTGAGCTAACAAAAGTAACAATAACAAATACTGCTGATACAACACAGAAGATTACATCAACAGTTGCAATTCCAATGTATGCCCGCTCTGCATCAAATATTAGAGATCACAGACATGTAACATCTTTACTTCACAGAACATTTACTATTAAAGATGGTATTATGATTTATCCAACATTAACATTTGATGAAAGAGGTCATAATAAGAACACTGTTTTTTATGGCGCACTTGCAAAGGAAATGGTTAATGGAAAAATGGAATCACCGGTTAGCTTTTGTCCTGTAACAGAGGAGTTTATTGGCGAGGGTGGAAATTTTGAAAATCCTTATTATGTTGCAAAGAATAAGCCACTTCCATATACAGAGGGACAGGAAGTAGACGGTTACGAAACAGTTGCAGCTATCCGTTTTAATGATTGTGAATTAAAGCCGGGAGAATCAAGAAGTTATGTTATAGCTTTAGAATATGGTACTTCTAAGGAAGAGCTTGAAAGTATTGGAAATAAATATATTGACGTAGATGTTTTTGATAAATATTTAGAAGAAACAAAGAATTACTGGCAGGATAAGATTAACGTAAGTTATAATTCGGCAGACAAGAATTTTGATAACTGGATGCATTGGGTTAACTTCCAGCCAATGCTTAGAAGAATTTATGGTTGTTCATTCCTTCCACATCATGATTACGGAAAAGGCGGTCGTGGATGGAGAGACCTTTGGCAGGATTGTCTTGCACTTCTTATTATGGAACCAAAGCAGGTTAGACAGATGCTTATTGATAACTTTGGCGGAGTAAGATTTGATGGAACAAATGCCACAATTATCGGTTCTAAGCAGGGAGAATTTATTGCGGACAGAAACAATATTACAAGAGTTTGGATGGACCACGGTGCTTGGCCATATCTTACAACAGAATTGTATATGCAGCAGACAGGTGATGTTGAATTTTTAGTTGAAGAAAACTCGTATTTTAAAGATCCGCAGGTTTGCCGTGGCGAAGAAAAAGATATGATTTGGAACGACGAACAAGGCAACAAACAGCTTGCAGAAAATAATGAAGTATATGCAGGAACAGTTCTTGAACATATGTTAATTCAGCATTTGACAGCATTCTATGATGTTGGTGAACATAATCATATAAGACTTCGTGGTGCTGACTGGAATGACGGACTTGACATGGCAGCTAAGCGTGGCGAAAGTGTTGCATTTACAGCTTTGTATGGCGGAAACCTTAAGAATCTTGCAAAAGACATTAAGGCTTATGCAGAAAAGACAGGCAATGAAACAGTACTTCTTGCAAAAGAATTACTTATATTGTTAAATGTAGACAAAACAGTATTTGACAGAATAGATGAAAAGAAACAGGTACTTGATGCATATTGCGAAACAGTAAAACATACAATCAGTGGTGAAAAAGTTAACGTAAGATGTGATGAACTTTGCAGTATTCTTGACAGTATGGGTGACTGGATTGGAGAACATATCAGAACTACTGAATGGACAACTGACAAAGATGGAGATGGTTGGTTTAACGGTTACTATGATAATAGTGGGAATGCTGTTGAGGGAGATTTCCCTACAGGTATCAGAATGATGTTGACAGGTCAGGTATTTACAGTAATGGCTGACGTGGCAACAGACGAACAGATTGTAGCAATTGCAAAATCAGCGGATAAGTATCTTTATGATGAAGCCATTGGCGGATACAGATTAAATACAGATTTTAAGGAAGTAAAAACAGACCTTGGAAGATTATTTGGTTTTGCTTTTGGCCACAAGGAGAACGGAGCAGTGTTCTCACATATGGCAACTATGTATGCTAACTCACTTTATCATAGAGGTTATGCAAAAGAAGGATATAAGGTTATAAACAGCTTATTTAAACATTGCGATAACTATTCAAAGAGTGGTATTTATCCGGGAATCCCTGAATATGTAAGTCAGAGAGGCCGTGGAATGTACCATTACCTTACAGGTGCGGCAAGCTGGATGCTTCTTACAGTTCTTAATGAAATGTACGGTGTAAAAGGTGAATATGGTGCCCTTAAATTAAAACCACAGCTTTTAAAAGAACAGTTTGAAAATGGTAAAGCTTCAGCAACATGTATGTTTAACGGTAAAAACATTACAGTTACATACAAAAATGACAAGGCGCTTGATGCAGGACAGTATAGCGTTAAGGAAATCTATATTGACGGTAATAAATATGGCGATTGTGATACTGTATTAAAAGAGGATGTAATGAAGTTAAACGATACTGTAAATATAGTAGCTATACTTGATTAACAAATGTCTGAGGGAGGTTTTCTCCCTTAGATTATAAAATAAAGTTTTGCAAACAAAAGAAAGAGGTAAAATATGTTTGAATGGGGAAGGGCAACATGTTACTCAGGATATAGGCAGGGACAAAGTCCAAAAAATGCTACATATCCAACTTATGAACAGATTAAAGAAGATTTGACATTGTTAAATGAATTAGGTTTCAAATATTTAAGAATGTATGATCCTATAAGTTATGCAGAGGAAACATGTAAAGTTATAAGAGACTGTGGATTTAACATGCAATTAATGTTAGGACCTGGATTAATATCAGAAGTTAACAATCCGGGATGTCCATGGAACAAGACTAATTATTCAGAAGAAGAATTGAAGCAGCGTGCAGAACGTAATGACAGAAATATTGATGAATTAATCAGAATAGCAAATGAGAACAGCGATGTAATTAATGCAGTTTCAGTTGGAAATGAAAACACACCTGATTGGGGTGAAAATAATGTACCTGTTGAAAGACTTATAAGTTTTGCAAAAAAACTCAGAAAAGAAACAGGTAAACAGGTAACCTTCAATGAAGGGGTTTATGAATGGGAACATCTAAAAGAGCTTGCAGATGAACTGGACATTATTAGCATTCATTCATATCCATTGTGGAATGGAAATACAGTGGAAGAAGCTTTGGAAGTAAATAAGACATGGTACAAAAAAGTTAAGGAATGGTATCCTGGCAAGCCTATAGTATTCTCAGAAGTAGGTTGGGCTACTGATTGTGCTGATTTTAAGCAGATGAAAGAGGGGCAGGCTAATGAGGAAAATCAGAAGAAGTATTACGAAGAATTTTGGAAATGGAGTGACAGGGAACAGATTATTTCTTATATGTTTGAAGCTTTTGACGAGCCTTGGAAAGGTGGAAACAGACCTAATGAAGCAGAAAAACATTGGGGAATATTCAACGAAGACAGAACTCCTAAACTGGTAATTAAAAAGTAAAATAAGTAATAAAAATATTTTTATGAAGAAAGAGCTTTAAATAGGCTCTTTTTTCTTTTATATATAGAAAAATAATAAAAACGGTTTTTAAAATAAACAATGGTTAAATAGTGTCAAAAATGGTAAATAAGTAAAAAAAAATAAAGAAAATTGTGGAAAATATATATATTTTGAGATTGAAAATGTAGCATATATAAAAGGAATGTTATAAAAAAGGAACAAGTCACATATATAGCTTGTCAAAAATGCACAAATAAAAACACTTTTAAACGTTTCAGATTATTGAATCGCATAAGAGATTGTGATAAAATGCAATTATTCTTTTAAAGAAGAGAAATCTTTAAACAAAAGTAAGAAACTAAAAGGGGAAAGGAGACTTTAATATGAGTAAAAGTTTCAAGAAACTAGTGGCTATTGTAAGTGCTATTGCAATGGTTATCGCAGGTATTACAGTTCAGCCACAGACAGCAAATGCAGCAGAAGCCTTAGAGTGGTCAGAATTAACTGACGGATTAAAAAAAGCGACAATTAAAAATACTTCCACAGAAGAAGTACGCGGAGTAGAATACAAAGGCTTCGAGACAGACCGTTCATGGGGCGGAGATAGCAAATGGCAAGGACAAGCCATAGTTAATGATGTAACAGTTGAAGCAGGACAGGCATATAAGGTATCATTAGATGTAAGTTCTACACCAGCTAAAAAAATTTTAGTCCAGACACTTTCAGGTGGAGAATATGTTGAAAAGGAATACGATACAACAGTAGGACATATTGAGCAGACATTTGCAGCAAATAATGATAAGGTAAATATTGTTGTTGCTTTTGGTTCATTTAGTGATGATGAAGTTGGAACATATGATGTTTCAATTTCAAACCTTAAATTAGAGAAAACAGAAAAGTCAGAAGAACAGATTGAAAAGGAAAGAGTTGAAGCTTTATTAACTGGTGATGAAAACATTGCCAAAGGAAAGACAGCATTTTCAAATTCTGTGAAGGAAACAGGCTACCAGCCAGAAGAAGCTTTTGACGGAAATTTAGGTTCAAGATATGCAGCAGAATCATATGAGAGTGGCGTGACACTTGGAGTAGATTTGGGTAAGACATATAAAGTTTCAAGTGTTGCTTTCAAGTGGGAAGGTGCATATGCAACAGAATATAACATTCAGGTTTCAAAAGATGGTAAAGCATATGACACAGTAAAAACTATGACAGCAGATAAAGCAGAAACAATAGAAGTGCCATTAGATGAAGCAGTTGAAGCAAGATATGTAAGAATTGAATGCGTTAAGAATGCTATTAATTATGGATATTCTCTTTGGGAAATGGGTGTATATGGAACAGAAGTAGCTGAAGTTGAAACAACTACACCAGTTGTAGAACCTGGAACAGTTGAAACAACAACACCAGCTAAGCAGGACGAAACAACAACACCAGCTAAGCAGGACGAAACAACAACACCAGCTCCTGTAGTACCAACAGTACCTGTAGCAGCAGAAAAAGATTGGTCAGCAGAAGACTTTATTGGCTCAACAGATGCTACATACAATGATACATATAAGGCAATCAAAGATGGAGCAATTAATGAAATCGTTAATATTCAGAAAGCTGATGATACATTAGGATTATATGTATCATTCGCAGATGCTGATTTTGGAACAATAACAGTAAATGGAAAAGCAGCAGATATTAAGGTTGCTGGAGCCGGAATTTGGTTCAAGTTATCAAACTTTACAGATATGTACAGTGATGTTGTAATTACAAATGGAGCTGGAACAGTTAAGGCTACATTATATGTATACAACAAGAACGGTGTTGATAATTCTAAGAAAGATGATGAAACAACAACACCAGCTAAGCCTACAGTAGCACCTACAACAGTAGCACCTACAACAGTAGCACCAACAGCTAAGCCTACAGAGACACCAACAGCTAAGCCTACAGAGACACCAACAGCTAAGCCTACAGTAGCACCAACAGCTAAGCCTACAGTAGCACCAACAACTAAGGCTATTAGTACAACAGCAGTTCCAGCAACAGTTAAGAAGACAACAGTTAAGAAAACAACAGTTAAGGCAACAGCTAAGAAGTTATCTTCTAACAAGGTTAAACTTTCAGTTAAGAAAGTAGCAGGAGCAAGCAAATACTCTGTACAGATTTCAACAACAAAGAACTTCAAGAAAGTTGTTGCTAAGAAGACATCTAAGAAGGCAGTATTTACAGTTAAATCTAAGAAACTTAAAGGTAAGAAGAAACTCTATGTAAGAGTTAAAGTTTACAAGAAAGTTAACGGAAAGACAGTTGCAAGCCAGTGGTCAAAGGCAACTAAGATTAGAGTTAAAAAATAAGATTACAGTAGGTAATCGTAATTAAGTAAAAAGAGGCTATGGAGTAGTACTAGTAAGAGGTACTATTCCGTAGCTTCTTTTTTTGTTAATAAAAATTCTATATATTAAAAATCACAAAAAGACAAAACAATACAGAAAAATCGAATTTGTTACAATAGTGATTTTTTGTATAAACAACAATAAAAATGAATATTTATATTAACTAATAAAAACAATTTTACTAATTTTATCTTATTAGGGCAAAGTTAACAAAACAACAGTACAAATATAACATTAAAATCGGATTTTAATGTTATATTTGTATAATGAATTAGGCATTTTGCTGAAAAGAAACTAAAACTTTTTTTAACATTGAGATAAAAAAAAGGCAATTTATAATATTAAGTATAATATTAGGGAATGGAGGAATATTATGCTAAAAAATATGAAAAAAGCATTGTCTTTAACTTTGGTTACGGCTATGGTAGTCACCATATGTCCTCAAGGACAACTTGTAAACATATCAGCGGCTGATAATACACCATATTGCATATCAGAAGGTAGACCTGTATATGTAAGTTCAGGTAAGAATGAAGACTATGCAGTAGATGGTGACACATCTACAAGATGGGAAAGTGATTACAAGAACAAAATAGAATGGATGTATGTGGACTTGGGAGCAAAAGCAGACCTTGACCATGTTTATCTGAAATGGGAAGCAGCTTATGCTAAGTCATATCAGATTCAGTTTTCTAACGATGAAGAGAATTGGACAACAGTTTACACAAAGGGTAACGGTTCAGGTTCAGAAGAAACTCCTGAAGAAACAGTTAAGCCGGGAGCTATGGCAATCAGTGTTGGAAGCAAGAAAAAAAATGACAATGGTACAGTAAGTTCCGGCTTTTCATGGAATGCGGTATCAGGAGCAGTTACTTACAAGATTTTCGTTGAAAACAACGGTCAGGAAGAAGTAGCAACAGCACCTGATGGATTTACTTTTGATAAGGATTCAAGACTTGATCTTAATAATGAAGTTAAATTATTAGAGGGTACTCACAAGTATATTGTAAGAGCATACAACTCAAAGGGTGAAGTTATTACAAGTGGTGAGGTTACAGTTTCAGGAGATTATACAGTTCAGGAAACGACAAAAGCCCCAACAGGAGAAACAACACCTGTAGTAGATGAAAAGGAACAGACAATAGATTTAACAAAAGTTATTACAAATAAAGAAGACAGACAGGCAAGATATGTAAGAATCCTTATGACAGAAAAAGCATTGCCTGCATATGGATATTCATTGTTTGAATTCCAGGTTTATGGTACAAACGGAGTGATTGAAAGACCTGTGGATTATGGAGTAAACCTTGCACTTAACAAGCCGGTTAAGTCAAGAAGCAACACTGTTAAGTCAGGAGATACAACTAAGGAAGTAAAAACCCGTGATGAATGGTGGATGTATGATAAAGACGGTAATTTAAGACCGGATGCATACAACAATGTAAAACCTGAAAACGCAGTAGATGGAAATACAAAATCATCATTTACATCATATCAGGGTGATGACCAGTGGATTTATGTAGACCTTCAGAAGGAATACACAATCGGCAGGGTTGTTGTTAACTTTAACAGCGATGCAGCAAAGATGTATGACATTCAGGTTTCAAATGATGCAAAGACATGGAAAACCGTTCACAGAAATCTTAGAGGATACGCTAATATGATTGATGATGTTACCATGTATCAAAAGAATGTCAGATATGTAAGAATCTTAGGCTATACTAAGGTTGAAAGCGGTAGTGGTGTAGGAATTAACGAATTAAGTGTTTATGAATACAGAGAAGGCGATAGTAAGGAAAACGAAACAATCGCTCCACTTCCAACAAGACAGGTTATTAACAATAAGAATGGTAAAGGTTCATATGTTTCAGGTGAAATGTATAAGGAAAAGAACAAGTTACCAACATTTGTTAATGAAGAAACTATAAAGACACCAATCGATTCTAACAGCTGGTGGTCATCAGCAATGGTTCAGACATTTAGTAACTTACTTTGTTCAACACCATTAAAGGCTAAGTTCTCAACTAAGGGACTTGGAGTTTTGCTTGCAACAGCAGGATGGGTTGGAACAAGAAAGGAAACTGACCTTGGAACAGACCAGTCTACTGAAACAGGAATTGACTTCTATGTATTACCTGAAAAATACAACTCTAAAAAGGGTTATGACAGAGTAGAAAGCTATGGTGATTACTCAGTACAGTTAGGTTTAATGGACAACAGTGGAATGCAGATGAAGTCAACTGTAGTTAAGGGTTCACCTTACATTTTCAGTGAGTTCTGTGATAACACAACATTTTTCATTAACTCATCATCAATTACAGAATTTTTTGATGGCAATGGAAATAGTATTTTAGCTAAAGAAGGGGACACAATTACAACAGACCACATTGGTTTTAAGTCAATGGATGATGAAAATACTAAGGCTAAAAACGATGGTTCTTATTATTGTATGAACGTACCTGAAGGAACAACATTTAAGGTAATGGTTGCAGGTTCAAGATATAACGTTAAGGTGACATTCCCTTCAAAGAATGAAAATTATATGTCACTTGCAGCTATGACAAAGAAAGGTGACATTGACCGGTATTATAAACATGGTTACGCATTTGTAACAAACACACACGTTGGCTACACATTTGATCAGGCTAACAATAAGGTTGTAACAACATATACAGCTACAACTAAGACTATGAGAAAGGGATTCTCAAATGAAACAATGCATTGTTTATTCCCACATCAGTGGAAATATTCATCAGATGCAGATAACCCGGATGCAACATATTACTCAATTCGTGGTGACATGAAATCTATCTGGGCTAATGAATACAAGACAACACAGCAGTTCTCAGGTTTACTTCCAACATTTACAAAGCCTGACAGCAGCATGTTTAATACAACTGAAATGGTTGAATATCTTAACCAGGTAGTAGCATCTAAGATTAACACAGCACCTGTTGCTGATGCTTACTGGGAAGGTAAGAATGTTCACCCACTTGCAATCAGCGCTCTTATGGCTGACCAGTTAGGTGAAACAGAAATTAGAGAAAAATTATTAAAGAAATTAAAGAGCATTATGGTTGACTGGTTCACATATGACGGTGAAGATGATGACTGTTACTTAATCTACAATAAGGATTGGGGAACACTTTATTATCCTGAAAGTTCATTTGGTGCCAACGCAGCAATCTGCGACCACCACTTTACATATGGATACTTTATGTTTGGTGCAGCGGTACTTGCTACATACGACAAGCAGTTCTACAACGATTACAAAGATATGATTGAACTTCTTGT
>OGKW01002026.1_pt1 | contig 10548 bp, 8 predicted proteins | sample 1572601 | NCBI WGS metagenome assembly OGKW01 (sample SAMEA2581875, study PRJEB24529) | metagenome | biome: Human gut stool | place: China | collected 2011
ATACTTGTAATTCTCCATATTGCCCTTTTCGTCGCGGATGGCGCTGTCGGACAACGCCCCCATGATCGGGTTGCCCTCCGGATCGCCGACGATGCCGGCGAACAGTTCGCCGACACGCTCCCCGGCGATGGTCTGCTTCATCGAGCAGTTGATCAGGATGCGCAGGCGGTAAAGATTGATCAGCTGACGCCACTTGCGAATGTCGCCGCCGAAGATCACATCGCCGTCGATTTTGGTATTGTCGTAGTCCCCCAGGGCCTCGTTGGCCGCTGCAAGCTCCCGCAGCAGCCCGGCCACGATCTCCTCCTGGGGATCGTATTTGGGCGAAAAGTTCGGGTCGTCGAAGCGTCCCTGCGCAGCCTCGGTGTAAGGCACGTCGCCGAACAGTCGGGTGGTGTCGAAAATCCAGCTGGCACGGAAGTATGCCGCAAGGTGGATATAACGGGGATCGTTGAGGCGTTCGGCTTCGCGGATCATGTCGTAGCACCAGGTCACACGGCGGTATTCGCTGATGAAATTGCGGCGCTGGAAGTTGAAATGGCCGCCGCCACCGCGCTGATCCCACTGCCAGGCCAGCCGGTAGGGCTGCACACCGTAGTATTCGATGCCGAAAGTCGTGATGCAGAGCTGTGTGAGGATGGTTTTCGGATGCACCTGCGTCGGCTTGTTCACGTCCTGGCTCACCTCGTCCATGGTCAGGTCGCAGGAAACGAACACCAACGGCAGGACGAAAAATATCGAGAGAAAGCGTTTCATATTCATATCCGTATTAGAGTTTGAGGGTAAGATTGAAGCCGATCATGCGTTCGGTCGGATAGGAGAAATTCTTGTAAGCCGCATCGGGGTCTTCGTTGTCGAGCTTCTTCCAGATGAGCAGGTTGGTGCCGATAACGGAGAGTTCGAGTCCCTTGAAAATCCGGCTGCCGGAGAGCAAATCCGAAAAATCGTAGCCGACGGACATCGTGCGGAGTTTGATGAAATCACCCTTGAAAAGGTTGTAACCCATCGTGTAGGGACCGTTGAGCTTACCCATGTAGCCGATCCAGCTTTTGAAATAGACGGGCGTAGTCGAAGGGGCGTAGCCGCGCGTATCGTAGAGCACATTGCCGTGATCGTCATACTCGATGTCGCCGTCGACCACCACCACGGCGTTCGAAGGGATGTACGACGGAGTTTTCGTCCAGTCCAGCTCCCGCTCGGGAGCGGCCGTGAGCTTGTGGGTTCCGGCTTCGATCATACGGGCGTTGAGGTCTGAACGGATGACACCGCCGACACGGCCCGCGATGTCGAACGACAGGCTCCAGTTGCGGTAACGCAGCGTCGACGAGATGCCGAACTCCCAATCGGCGCCGGCATAGCCGATCACACGCTTGAAGGGGTCTTCGATGGGACGCCCGTTGTTCTCGAAAACGATGAAATTGCCCTGCGGATCACGCTGCCAGACACTCTCGTAGAGCGCATCGGCACGGTCGCCCACCTTGAGGTTGTTGTAGTTATAGGCCCCGTTGTAAATCTTGTCGAGGTACTTACGGGTCTGGAACCAGTTGAAGCTGATGTCCCATTTCCAATCCTTGGTTTTGATCGGCGTGGCCCCGACCATCAGTTCGTATCCTTCGCGGCGGTAGTCGTTGCCGTTGGTGAGCATCTCCTCGTAGCCGCTCGACTGGTTGATGTCGACCTTCTGGATCTGGCCCTCGTCGTAGGTGCGGTAATAGCTGAAGTCGAAACGCAGGCGGCTGCCGAAAAAGCGCAGGTCCGTGCCGACCTCGAACGAACTCGTGAAATAGGGTTTGATATTGGGATCGATGATCGTGGTCGGAGGAGTGAACGCGGCATTGCCGTCCCAGTAGGTATTGAACGAATAGGTGTCCTGCAACATGTAGACGGTCGACTGGTCGAACCCGACCTTGGCCCACGAGGCGCGGACTTTCCAGAAGGAAACAGCCTTCGGAAGCTTGACCGCCTCGGTGATCAGTGCGCTGAACGCCACCGACGGATAGAAAAAGGAGCGGTTGTTCTTGTTGAGCGTCGACGACCAGTCGTTGCGGCCGGTGAACGAAAGGTAGAATGCATCGCGGTAACCCAGCGTGACGGACCCGTAAGCGCCGGCCATGCGGCGGCGTTCGATCTTCGAAGTGGTCGACGGGGTGTTCTGCGAGTTGGAAAGGTTGTAGAGATCGGGCTGCTGGAGTCCGCCCTCGGTCGTCGAAAAGAGGTAATTGCGCTGGTAGTTGAAGAGCGAAACACCCAGCATGGCGTCGAGGTCGAACTCCCCGAACCGTTTCTTGTACGAGAGCATGGCGTCGAGGTTGACGTCGACGCGGCGGTCGCTGCCGACCGAATAGAGACCGCGATCGTTGCCCACCCAGGCGTAAGGTTTGCACTCCTCCTGGTTCTGGTGTTTGGAGTCGGTGGCGGCCTTGACCATGAAATTGAGGTCGTCGGTGATGTCGTAGTCCAGCGACGCCGAAGCGATCAGCTCGGGTTCGCTGTAAGGACGCGTGTACTCCTCGGCCACAAACCAGGGATTGTTGAACCACACGTGGTTCCAGTTACGCTGGGCGTAGCCTTCCTGCCCCTCCTCCCAGTAATTGCGCAGATCGCGGATGTCGTTGTTGGCGCCCATATACACCAGAATGTTGTAATACGGATGCGAATTGCCGTAACCGGACCAGGGACGGTTTTTGGAATAGGTATAGTTGTAGATCATGCTGGCATTGATATGCAGCTTCCTGGTGATGTTGTAGTTGGCCGCCATATTGACGCCGAAGCGCTTGAGATCGGTGTTGGGAGTCTGCCCCCGGCGGTAGAGCTGGTTGAGACTGATGCGGAACGACCCCTCCTTGAATTTATGGGAGATGCTGACGTTGTTGCTCGTGGTGAGGCCCTGTTGCAGAAAATTGCGGAAATTGTCCTTGTGGGAGACGAAAGGCGTCGGAATCCGCTTCCCCGTCTTGGGGTCGATCGGGCTGTTGTACTGTACGGTCTCGAAATAACCGCTCGGCGTGGTGGGGTCCTTCTGGTCGAGTTTCGGGCCCCAGGTCCACAGACCGTCGTATACGCCGCCGCCCTTGCCGTCGAGGTAGGAATACTGGCCGAAATCGCCCGTACCGTAGATGCTCTGCTGCTCGGGCAGGGTGAGGTACCCGGCGGTGAACATCGTCGAAGAGTTGAGCGTGATCTCGGTCTTCTCGCCGATGTCGTCGCCCGTCTTGGTAGTAATCAGGATCGCACCGTTGGCGCCGCGCGAACCGTAAAGCACGGCCGCCTGCGGACCTTTCAGGACCGTGATTGATTCGATGTCGTCCGACGACACGCCGCGGTAATAGGTCACGGGCGTTCCGTTGATGACGTAGATCGGGGTCTCGCCGCGCAGCTTGATCGGAGGATCTTCCAGAATGCCGGCGCGGGTGTTGACCGTAAGTCCGGCAACCTTGCCGTTCAGGGCGTTGATCGGATTATCGGTCTTCACCTTGTCGAAAGCGTCGGAGTTGACCTGCTGGAGCGAATATCCCAGGCTCTTCTCGGCTTTCTTGATGCCGAGGGCCGTGACCACGACCGTTTCCAGCGAGATGTCCGACGGTTCGAGACGGATGTCCACACGGGTCTGCACGCCGACATGCGTCCGCTGGGTCTTGTAGCCGATATAACTGAACGAGACGGACGCCCCGGCCGGGACGCTGATGCGGTAGTTGCCGTCGGCATCGGTGACGCATCCGTTGGTGGTTCCCTCCTGGATGACCGTGACGCCGACGAACGGCATGCCCTTTTCATCGGTAACACGCCCCGTCAGGGCCACCGGCCGGGAATCGGTGCGGGGGGGGGTTCCGGCAGACCGCGCTGCGGACTGTCCGATGATGACATGGCGGCCCTTGACGGTATAGGTCAGCGAAGTGCGCGCCAATGCCAGATCCATCACCTCCTGGATCGAGGCGTCGGCGACCTTCACCGAAACACGGATGTCCGCCACATCCTGGTCCTTGTAATTGAACAGATAGTCGCTGGAGGCTTCTACCTGACGGAAAAACTGCACGAGCGTCACCTCCTGTCGGGTATCCACGGTGATTTTCCGTTCCTGGGCGTGAACGACCGTCGTGCCCAGCAACAGCATGCACACGACCGCACGGCGCAGGACGGTGCGCAAGCAGCGTGTCTTCTGAAAAAATGCGTTGGTAAAGTTTGGTTTCATTGTTTCCGGGTTGGAAGTTTAAAGGTATTGGTACGTTGCCGCGATCGGGGCATCGGACCGAAGCAGAACGGCATCCGTTCGGGCGGAAGCCGCAAAAATCGGAAAGGCGAAGACAGGGATCTTGTCAGTTCATAGGCATCGGAAAATTTAGGAGTTCGGTATTATCGGGTTGGATTTTCAGCGTTTGGTAACGAAATAGACATTGTCGAGTTTGCTCCACTCCATGCCGGTCTGGCGGCTCACGATGTCGAGCGCCTGCTCGACGGACAGCCGTGTTTCGAGCGCACCTGAAAAGCGGGTCCGGCCGACGTCTCCCGCATCGGTGATGATACGGACGTCGTAACGCGCGGAGAGTTGTTCGAGGAGCTCCTCCAGAGTGAGCGATTTGTAGCGGAACAGATTGTCCTTCCAGGCGGTCGTGATCTCGGGATCGAATTCGCTGACGGTGATTTCGCCGCTCCCGACATGATAAACGGCCCGGCGCGAAGGCGTCAACCGCAGATTCTGATTTCCGGCGCGGAACGCGACCGACCCTTCGACCAGCGAAGCGCTGACAATGCCCTCTTCAGTCCGGTTGCTGGCATCGAAAGTCGTGCCCAGCACGGAGACCTGCACATCGCCCATCTCGACAACGAATCGTTTGTCCGGCATCTTCTCGACTTCGAAAAAGCCCTTGCCGACAAGCCGCACGTTCCGCTCGTCCCTGCCGAAATCACCGTCGTACTCCAGACGGCTCTCCTTATCGAGGGTAATGCGGCTGCCATCGGGCAGCTCGAACGACGAAATGCTGCTGCCCGTGATGAAGGCGAACCTTTCGGCAGCACGGGGACCGGACAGCGCCCATCCGCAGAACAGTCCCACGGCCAGCATGGCGGCCATCGACGCATAACGCCCCATACGAGTGGCGAGCAGGCGCAGCATGCCGCTCCTGCGCGATTCGGAGCCGGCAGCGATCCGCCGCTGCAATTTCCGGAACTCCCGCTCCGGGTCAATGCTGCGGGTCGTCGTCACGCGGGCGTTCCAATAGCTCCTGATCCGAGCGTATTCCTCTTCATGCGCGGGATCGGCGGCCCGCCAGGCGGCGAGGGCTTCGCGTTCACCGGCCGGGCAAACCTCCGTGAGATCACGGACAAGCCGGGCGTTGAGTTCTTTTTCCGAAAGGGTGCGTATGTCTGTTTTTGATTTCATGTCTTATGGATTAAGTACCGGAAACGGCGGAATGTTCTTAACGGATCAGCAAATATTTTTCTTGCGCAGAGCCTCGCGGATCTTCTGCACGGCATGGCCCAGGTGCACTTCAAGGGTTTTGACGGAGATATAGAGCGTCTCGGCCGCTTCGCGGTGCGACATCCGGTCCTCGCGCACCAGTTTGAAGGCCAGCTTGCATTTGGGCGGCAGCGACTCTATGGCACGGTTTATCTCGCGGACGGTCTCGGCGGAAATGCAGTCGTCCTCGGGAGTCGTGCTGGTGCGGGCGAAAAGGTCCAGCGGCATTTCGTCCAGATTGACGGTGGGCAGGTTGCGTTTCCGGAGATAATTCAATGCCTTGAATTTGGCGATCCGGTAGATATAAGCATTGAAATTCCGGATTTCGGGAAGTTCAAGACGGTTCTCCCAGACCGCGAAGAACACATCGGAAGTCAGTTCCATAACAGCCCCGTCATAGCGGACATACAATCCGATATAACGGGCTATACGCTTGTAATAAAGCATATAAAGTTCCTGCAAAGCCTCCTGGGAAGCATTGCAGGCCAGGTCGTCGAGGATGTAACGGATGTCGGTCGGGTCCATGCTTTCTATTGATTAAGTACCCTAAAATCGCAAAAGTTCTTAATCGGAGAGGTGTTTTTTATGCGAATAACGGGAAACAATCCGGAAAAAACGCCCTGCTGACAGGGTTTCGGGAGAAGAATGCGAACGCAGTCCGGCCCGGAGGAGCATATGTTCCATCCGGGCCGGACAAACGAAAGAGGCAAGCCCCTGAAATCAATAACGGTAGTGCTCGGCCTTGTAGGGACCGTCCTCCGGAACGCCGATGTAGTCGGCCTGACGCCGGGTCAGGCGGGTCAGTTCGACGCCGAGGTTGTCCAGGTGCAGGCGCGCCACCTCCTCGTCGAGGTGCTTCGGCAGGCGGTAGACGCCGACCGCGTGCTCCTTCTGCCACAGCTCCATCTGCGCGAGGCACTGATTGGTGAAGGAGTTCGACATCACGAACGAAGGATGCCCCGTGGCGCAGCCGAGGTTCACCAGACGGCCTTCGGCCAGAATGAAGATCGAATGGCCGTCGGGGAAAGTGAACTTGTCGACCTGCGGCTTGATGTTCAACTTCACGGCCCCGGACGTTTCGAGGCGCGCCATCTGGATTTCGTTGTCGAAATGGCCGATGTTGCAGACGATGGCCTGGTCGCGCATCCGCTCCATGTGCTCCAGCGTGATGATGTCGCAGTTGCCCGTGCAGGTGACATAGATGTTGCCCTCGGCGAGCGCACTCTCGACGGTCTTCACCTCGAAGCCCTCCATGGCGGCCTGCAAGGCGCAGATGGGGTCGATTTCCGTGACGATCACCCGGGCGCCGTAGGAGCGCATCGAGCGGGCGCAGCCCTTGCCCACGTCGCCGTAGCCGCACACGACGACCACCTTGCCGGCGATCATCACGTCCGTGGCGCGCTTGATCCCGTCGGCCAGCGACTCGCGGCAGCCGTAGAGGTTGTCGAACTTCGACTTGGTGCACGAATCGTTGACGTTGATGGCCGGAACCAGGAGTTCGCCGGCCTCCTGCATCTGGTAGAGGCGGTGTACGCCCGTGGTGGTCTCCTCGCTCACGCCCTTCCATTCGGCGACCGTGCGGTGCCATTTTTCGGGGTCCTCGGCCAAAATGCTTTTCAGCGTGCCGAGGATCACCTCCTCTTCGTAGGACGAAGGTTCGTAATCGAGCGTCGAGGCGTCGTTCTCGGCCTTGTAACCCTTGTGGATCAGCAGCGTGGCGTCGCCGCCGTCGTCGACGATCAGCTGCGGGCCTTTGCCGCCGGGAAACGAAAGGGCCATGGCGGTGCACCACCAGTATTCGGGCAGCGTCTCGCCCTTCCACGCGAAGACCGGGACGCCTGCGGCGGCAATCGCGGCGGCCGCATGGTCCTGCGTCGAGAAGATGTTGCACGAGCCCCAGCGCACGTCGGCGCCCAGCTCCACGAGAGTCTCGATCAGAACGGCCGTCTGGATGGTCATGTGCAGCGAACCCATCACGCGTACGCCTTTCAGCGGCTTTTCGGGTCCGTATTTGCGGCGCACGGCCATCAGGCCGGGCATTTCATGCTCGGAAATCTCGATCTCCTTGCGGCCCCATTCGGCCAGCGACATGTCGGCAACCTTATAGGGAAGAGTGTTGTCAATATACATAGCAGTATGTTTTTAAGTTATCGCATCGTTCGTCCGTATCTGCCTGGTTGAGACCCGCGGCGTACCGCCGCGTTTACAAGTCTGACCCCACCCCAAACCCCTCCCTCGGGAGGGGCTTGTCGCAACGCAACCGGGTTTTTGACCAAAATACGGACACATTATTTCAATCCTAAAATATATTCCTTGTCCCTGGCAATCTGCCCGCGCAGTTCCTCCACCGAAGCGAACCGGCGTTCGTCGCGGATCTTTTCGAGCAGTTCGACCCGCAGCCGACGGCCGTAAAGTTCGCCGCGGAAGTCGAAAATATGCGTCTCCAAACGCCGCTCGACACCCCCGACCGAAGGGTTGCGGCCCAGGTTCGACATGGCGTCATAGACTTTCCCGCCGACCTCCGCACGCGAACGGTAGACCCCGTCGGCAGCGGCGACGTCCTCCGGAACGGCCAGATTGGCCGTCGGAAAACCCAACTCACGTCCGAGTCGGCGTCCGTGCTCCACAACGCCTTCGATCAGAACCCGTTCCATCAGATTTTTTCGGTCAGTTTACGCACCAGCCGGAACTGCGAGAAGAACTCCTTGGCAAAGACACGCAGTACCGTATAGGAAGGTATCGCCAGCAGCATGCCCAGAATTCCGGCCAGCGACCCGGCAATGAGAATCACCAGGAAGATTTCGAGCGGATGCGCCTTCACTCGTTCGGAATAGAGCGTCGGCTGGAGGATGAAATCGTCCATACCCTTGAGGATCAGCAGCGACCCGGCGATCACGAAAGCCGTATGCCCCACGCTCATGCCCTCGATCGGCGAGACGATGCCCACGAAGACCGAGACCACGCCGCCGATCAGCGGCCCGGCGTAAGGCACGACGTTCATCACACCCATGATAAGGCCGATGAACCCCGCGTCGGCGGCCTTCATCCCGAAGGCCATCATCACCAGCGTCACGGCGATCGTGAGCAGCAGGCTTTCCGAAAGGATACCCGTAAAGTAGCGCGCCAGCAGGACCGTCACCGAATCCAGCGCACGGGTGATGTTGCCGTGATAATGTTCCGGGAAAACGGAGGTGACCATCGCGTAGAACAGGCCCTCCTCCTTGAAGAAGAAGAAGGTGATGAACGAAACGGAGAAAATGGCGATCACCGACGAAAGCACGAGGTTGATGACCGACGAGAAAATCGTGTTGAGCGAATTGATGTCGATGATCTGCCGGAGGGCGGCCGTCAGTTCGTCGGAGAGCGAGAAAGTGCTCTCGGGCAGGGAGAAAAGCGCCTGCAAATTGTGCTCTCGGGCAGGGAGAAAAGCGCCTGCAAATCGTGCTGCATCCGGGCGATCGGCTCGCCGATGCTCCCCACGACCGCCGCGAAGTCGACGTGCGCGAACTGGTTTATCTTGTTGAAGACCAGCGGCACGAACAACGAACACAGCGTAGCCAGGACGACCCAGATCACCACGAGGGTCGCCAGCGCGGCCAGCCAGCGGGGAACCTGCCAGCCCTTGAAGTGAAGCCCCGAAAGAAACTTCACGAGCGGATTGCCCATGACGGCCAGCACGGCCGAAACGAGGATGTAGACGACGATCGAGGAGAAATACCAGACCAAAAAGAGCACGGCCGCGGCAACCGCCGCGCCCGCGATGAACCGCAGGAAGGTCTGGGGCGTCGCCTTCATGGCGTTATTCGTTTTCGAGGTTCTTGCGCAGCCGGGCGATCGGAGTCTGCGAACCCACCGTGGGATCGCCGATCTCCACCAGCAGTTCGCTGTCCTTGGGAACGAGCACGTCGACGCGCGAGCCGAACTTGATGAATCCGCAGACGCTGTTCTGCTCGACCTGATGACCGACGGTCATATACGAGATGATGCGCCGGGCGATCAGTCCCGCGATCTGGCGGAAGAGCACCTTTTGGCCCGAGGGCATCCGCACCACGGTCGTCGTGCGTTCGTTCTCGGTCGAGGATTTGGGGTGCCAGGCCACCAGGAAACGCCCCGGATGGTATTTGAAATACTCCACCTCGCCGCCCACGGGGACCCAGTTCATGTGGACGTTCGTAATGGACATGAAGATCGAAATCTGCAACATCTCCTCCTTGAGGTACTCGTCCTCGGAGACGACCTCCGTCACGACCACGCGGCCGTCGCAGGGAGCGAAGACCAGATCGGCATCGTGGATGCGCACCCGGCGGGGTTCGCGGAAGAAGGCTACGATGAAGAACCAGAACAGCAGCAGCACGAGGGTGCTGAACCACAGCAGCGAGACGTTCGCATCGTGGACCAGCAAATGGTAAAACAGCCACCACAGAAGCAGGCAGACAGCGCCCGAGATGCCGATGATTTTGTATCCTTCCTTATTGATTCTCATAACACGGTTAAGTTTGCAGTTACATCACAAAAAGCATATAGACGAAGACGAACGGCGCCGAGAGCAGCATGGCGTCGAAGCGGTCCAGCACTCCGCCGTGACCGGGAATCAGCGTTCCCGAATCCTTGACCCCGGCGGCGCGCTTGAACATCGACTCCACCAGGTCGCCCAGAACCCCCGTAGCGGCCGCGACGAGCGCCAGCCCGGCCCACACCCAACAGCTGCCGTCCATCACGCGGGCGGCGACGAGTCCCAGGACAACGGCCCCGGCGATGCCGCCGAAGAACCCTTCCCACGACTTCTTGGGCGAAAGGCGTTCGCACAGGCGGTGCCGCCCGAAGGTCATCCCCACCAGATAGGCGAAGACGTCGTTGGCCCAGATGATGAAGATATAGCACAGCACCGTTTCGGGACGCCACACGCCGTCGCCGGCGAGCACCGGAACGTAGAGCAGCAGCGACAGCGGCACGGCGACGTACAGCACGCCCAGCAGCGTCGCCCCCAGATTGGCCAGCGGCGTGGCGCTGCGACGGAACAGTTCGCAGACGAAGAGCGTCGGCAGCAACAGCCCGATGTAGAGCAACAGGTACAGCACGGCTCCGCCGGCCTC
>OGKW01002036.1_pt1 | contig 10505 bp, 10 predicted proteins | sample 1572601 | NCBI WGS metagenome assembly OGKW01 (sample SAMEA2581875, study PRJEB24529) | metagenome | biome: Human gut stool | place: China | collected 2011
AGATAAAGAGAAAATAAAGCAGCCTGGATGTGGCAGTGAGGGAAAAGAAAAATCGTATATGCAGCAAAATTGTGACAGCAGGGAAAATCAGAAAAAAATGTTAGTACAGGGCAGGTTACTGCTCAAAAAGAAGGCAAAAGACGGAATGACGCTTGCGATAGCTGAGCGGGAATGGAGTGTAAGATTTGATGAAACATAAAATATATATTGTGGGAATGGGACCGGGAGAAGAAGCAATGATGACGATGCAGGCGTATGATACACTGCTGGCATGCGATACGATCATCGGCTATCAGGTTTATTTAAAACTGTTAGGCGAAGCATTTGCGGAAAAAGAGCAGCTTTCTACACCGATGAAGCAGGAGCGGGAGCGCTGCATCCTCTGTTTTGAGAAGGCGAGGGAAGGGAAAAAAGTTTCCCTGATCTGCAGTGGGGATGCGGGGGTCTATGGAATGGCATCTTTGATGTATGAGATCGGGGAAAGTTACCCGGACTGTGAACTTAGTGTCGTGCCGGGCGTCACCGCTGCACTTAGTGGAGCAGCGTGCCTTGGAGCACCATTAAACCATGATTTCTGCGTAATCAGCTTAAGTGACTTACTGACGCCGTGGGAAAAAATAGAAAAACGTTTAAGAGCGGCGGCGGATGGGGATTTTGCGATTGCGATCTACAACCCGTCCAGCAGAAAACGTGCGGACTATCTGATGCGTGCCTGTGATATTCTGTTAGAGACAGTTGAGGAGACACGCCCGTGCGGATATGTGGAAAATATCGGAAGAGATGAGTCAAAAATGGAACTTTGCACGTTAAAAGAATTGCGGGATCGTCAGGTCAACATGTTTACGACCGTGTTTATCGGTAATTCAGAGACAAAGATCATAGACGGACATCTCGTCACCAAAAGAGGATATCATATATGAAACGGATATTGATTTTTTCCGGCACCACAGAGGGCAGACAGTTAGCGGATATCTTAGATGCATCCGGGATCTGCGCGGATGTCTGTGTCGCCACGGGATATGGGCATGAGGTCATGACCGAGGGGCAGTACCGGAATATTTACACCGGAAGACTTACGGAAGAAGAAATGAAAGAATTCATGCAAAAGGGAGACTATGCTGCAATCGTTGATGCAACGCATCCCTATGCGGTCGTGGTTTCTTCTAATATCAGGCAGGCGTCCGCACAGGCAGGACTTCCGTATTATCGTCTGCGGCGGACACTGCAGTCGGCCGGAGATGACAGCGATGTAATTTATGTAAAGTCACAGCAGGAATGTGTCCGCGCGTTAGAGCAGACCAGTGGCAATATTTTTCTTACAACGGGAAGTAAGGAACTGCACTGTTACTGCGAAAATGAGGCATTGAGGGAGCGGCTGTTTGTCCGTGTCCTGCCAGGGACAGAGAGCATAGAGATCTGTCATAAAAACGGCATTTTAGGGAGACAGATCATTGCCATGCAGGGCCCGTTTTCCGAGGAAATGAACCTTGCACTTCTCCATCAGTATCAGATCCGTTATATGGTCACAAAAGAGAGCGGTGCGTCCGGTGGATTTTCAGAGAAGATCAGTGCCGCGAAAAAGGCAGGGGTATCGGTATTTGTGATTGAAAACCCGGAGGCGGAGAACGGGGAGCAAAAGGAAAACTTAGAGGAAATTCTTCAGAAAATAGAACGTTTGACCGGTAAACACATCCGAAGAAAACAGATGCAGGTATCTCTTGTCGGGATCGGCATGGGGAATACAAAACTGATCACAGAGGAAGTGGCGGAGCGTATAAAAGGCGCAGATCTGTTATTCGGGGCAAAAAGACTGCTGGATGCGGTGCCGGCGCAATGGAATGTAGCTGCGGAACGACTGCCGTATTATCTGGCAAAAGACATTCTTCCATGCCTTGATGATGCAGGTGAAAAAAGTGGGAAAGCCATTTTCCATGCAGTCATTTTATTTTCCGGCGATACCGGATTCTACAGCGGTGCAGAAAAAATGTTGCAGGCATTGCAGGGCAGGGAGAACACGGAGGTGTCCGTCTGTCCTGGGATTTCCTCGGTTTCTTATCTGGCTGCGCGCAGTGGTAACAGCTGGCAGGATGCTAAAATCGTCAGCCTGCATGGGACAGACCAGATGGAGCGTTTGATAAAAACGGCAGGGATGAGAGAAAAAGTGTTTGTTATTACATCCGGTGTTTCGGACGTCCGCGAAATCGGGAAGCGGCTGATCGAATGTGGATTAAAAGAGACGACTGTGACGGTCGGATATGCGCTGTCCTATCCGGTGGAACAGATAAAAACATTGTCCCCGGAAGAATGTATGCAGCTTACCGACGAGGGACTTTATACCTGTCTGATCCAGAATCAGGGGATTTCGGGAGAAAAAAAGAATTCTGATCCAAAATTCCTGACGCATGGTCTGCCGGATGACGCATTTTGCCGGGATAAGGTGCCGATGACAAAGGAGGAAGTCCGGGAGGCGGCAATCTGTAAAATGCACCTGACACCCGACGCGGTGGTTTATGATATCGGAAGCGGGACAGGCTCAATCGCGGTCGAGATGGCAAGGCTGTCAGACAATCTTACCGTCTATGCCATTGAGCGAAAACAGGAGGCTGTCGCACTGATCGAAAAGAACTGCACAAAGTATGGACTTGCCAATGTAAAAGTGATCTGTGGGGAGGCACCCGGGGCACTTACAGGGCTTCCGGTTCCAACTCATGCATTTATCGGTGGAAGCAATGGCAGTTTAAAGGAGATATTAACGGATTTATACCGGAAAAATCCGCGTATGCGTGTGGTAGTGACGGCAATTACGTTAGAGACGGTTGGGGCTGTTTCTTCTATATTAAATGAGTTTCCGGTGGAACAGGAAGAAATCATCCAGATGTCAGTCAGCCGTGCGAAAAAGGCGGGACGTTACCATCTGATGCAGGCGGAAAATCCGGTGTTTATCCTGTCGTTTTATTTTGCAGGAGGGACGGAGTCATGAGGACACCAAGAATACTGATTGGTGCGACAGGAAGTGGAAGCGGAAAGACTACGATCACCTGTGCACTGCTTGAAATATTAAAAAGACAGAGGAAAAAAGTACAGGCATTTAAGTGTGGACCGGATTATATCGATCCGATGTTTCACCGCACGGTACTTGGAATACCATCGAAAAATCTGGATACGTTTTTTACCGGGGAGAAAATGACGGCAGAACTGTTTATGGAGTCTGCAGTAAATGCAGATATCTCTGTGATGGAAGGCGTAATGGGACTGTATGACGGGTTAGGCGGGATCCGGAAAGAAGGATCTGCCTATGACCTTGCGACGGTGACAGACACGCCGGTCATTTTAGTCATCGATGCGCACGGAATGGGGAGGAGCATTCTTCCGCTGATCGCCGGTTTTCTTTCCTATGATACGATTCATCTGATCCGTGGAATTATTTTAAACCGCACCTCCGGCGCATTTTTTGAGACGATACGGCCGGAGATCGAGAAGAGTTTTCCGGTAGAAGTTCTTGGATATTTTCCAAACCAGAAGGAGATTCTTTTAGAGAGCAGACATTTGGGACTTAAACGCCCGGAAGAAGTAGAAAAGATGGCAGAACTGCTGGATAAAACGGCGGATATGTTAGAAAAGAGCGTTGATATAGACAGGCTTTTCGCAATCGCGGAGGGGGCATCAGAACTGCCGGAAGGCAGCACATTAGAAAAAGACAGTTACGGTAAGCAGAAAGTACATTTGCAAAAAAGCGGAAAAAGACCCGTGATTGCCGTGGCACGCGATGAAGCGTTCTGTTTTTATTATGAGGACAACTTAAAGGCACTTGAAAAAGCCGGCGCAGAGATTGTATTTTTTTCACCGCTTCATGATGGAAGTGTGCCAAAAGAAGCGGACGGTCTATTGCTTCCGGGAGGGTACCCTGAACTCTATGCGAAAGAATTATCTGAAAATAAGACGATGCTTGCGGATATCAGGGAAAAGGCGGAACTCGCGATGCCGATCGTTGCTGAGTGTGGCGGATTTATGTATCTGCATCAGACGATGGAAGATACAGAGCATCATGTTTATGAGATGGCAGGCGTTGTGCCGGGAGACTGCTTTTACACAGGGAAACTGGTTCGTTTCGGGTACATCGAACTTACGGAAAAAGAATCAAACTTTCTGCCGGAAAATGGCAGCATAAAAGGGCATGAATTTCATTATTTCGACAGTACCGCAAACGGTGATGACTGTGTGGCATTAAAACCGGTAAGTGGGAAAAAATATGACTGTGTTTTTGATAAAAATTCATGCTTTGTGGGATTTCCGCATCTTTATTATCCATCTGCGCCGCAATTTGCGGAAAATTTTGTAAAAAAAGCAAAAAATTATGCGGACAGGTCAGAAGTAAATAGCTAAGGAAGCATTTTAATGCAGCAGGATAAATAAATTGTTGTGAAATACAAAAAATATGAAGTGAAAACACAGGAACAGAATTTAAGTAAAAACAGGGGAATACAACCGTGAAAAATACAGAAAAAACAGGGATACTCTACGGAATCGGCGTCGGACCTGGTGACCCGGAGCTGGTCACATTAAAAGCGGTACGGATCGTTGGAGAGTGCGATACCGTGATACTCCCGGCAAAAAGCAAAGAGGACTGCATCGCCTACGGAATCATGAAAGAGGCATGTGGGAAAATTGCAGAAAAAGAATTGATATGTATGCCCTTTCCGATGACAAAGGATGAGAGCAGACTTACCGCGGCGCATGAGCAGATCTGTCTTGAGATAAAAAAATTATTAGATAACGGCAGACAGGTGGCTTTTTTGACGATCGGAGATCCGACGGTTTACTCCACTTACCAGTATATCCATAAACGTGTGGTAAAAGGCGGCTATGAGGCACATATCGTAAACGGAGTCCCGTCTTTTTGTGCGGCGGCGGGGGCACTTGGAATATCGTTAGCGGACAATAAAGAAGAGATCCATGTGATACCGGCATCCTATGAGATCGGAAAAACAGCAGAATTTTCCGGAACCAGAATTTATATGAAGTCCGGGAAGAAATTAGGAGAATTAAAGCAGATGCTGCAAAAACAGCAAAAAGATAGCAGACTGGAAGTGTATTCGGTAGAAAACTGTGGTATGATGAATGAAAAAATAACCACAGAGGTGGAAAAGTTAGATGATACCTCCGGTTATCTTACCATTGTGATCGTAAAGGAGCATTGACCTTGGAAAATTCCTATCGTTATTTTGAAAACAGGGCATGTAAATATTATCCGTGTCATGAGGTGGAAAATGATGAGATGAACTGCCTGTTCTGTTTTTGTCCGCTGTATGAGAGAGAACACTGTCCGGGCAATCCGGAATATATTAACAGTAAGGGCAGAGTCATCAAATCCTGCATGCACTGCACATTTCCCCACGAAGCGGAAAATTATGATATTATCATGCAGTTTTTAAAAAAGAAAGCAGAGACGGAAAAATAAGTGACAGAAGAGAAATTTATTCATACTAATTTAAAAAACGAACTGACACACGATTTCCTTGTGGAAATTTTAAAGCATTACCATTATGAGCAAAAAGATATGGAAATGCTAAAGGAAGTTGCAGGGGAACTGCGCGAATGCCTTGCCGGGGAGGAAGGATTTTACTGCATGACGAGGCGTCAGTGTGAACAGATCCTGAATCTGTGCAGAGAAGAAAATTATGCAATCGGGATATTTACGCTGGGGAGCAGGGTAGATGAGCTCGAGAACCGTTATAGCAGCACAGAGCGTTTAAGAGAAGCATATGCAGTTGAGACGATCTGCTGGGAGCTTTTGCGGAAAGGATATGACATGTTTCAGAGGTGGGCAGAGGCACATTTGAAACAGCGCCTTGAATCTTATCATTTTTTTGGCTCGGAGGAGGGGCTTCCTTTTGAAAAAATGGCACAGCTTTTAGCAGAGATGGGACAGAATCGGATTACCTGTAATCAGGCATACTGCATGGAACCCAAAAAAAGCGTGATGTTTTTAGCGGAACTTTCCGGTGGAAGTCTGAAAGTGGAATCTAAGCGGAATTTCCGGGAAAAATCCGGGGAAAGTTCCGGTGCAGGAGTAAAATGGAATGCTGCTGAAACAGAAAAATGTGGTGACAAAAGTACCGGAATCTGTGCATCCTGCAGCAATAAAGAATGTGCTTATCGAAGATAAAAAGATTGTTTTTTATAAAAAACATCCGAAAAACGTAGTAATAAATTTGGCAATTATTTCAAAAAAAATCCGAAAAAACGGGTGTTTTTTTGTTTACCTGGTCAGTTCTACCTTATTCGAACATAATTTCGGATGGATGAATGGCTGATAAAAAACAGGACACATATCAAAAAATTGAGTAAAAATAAGCAAATTTTTTTTCGGGAAAACATGTATAAAAAATTTGACTTTTGGATATAACCTAAGTATGATATGTGCCTGTATCAAATGACGGCATTCGTCATGTTGACATATATGTATCATTCTTGAGGAAAGGAGCAAAATGAGAAAGAGAATATTGGGCGCGGCAGTGCTGTTTAGTTTTATCGTCAGTCTGACTGCAGCATCCAACATGAAAGAAGACGTAAAGATCAAAGAAGTTCCGGCAATGGAGGGACTTGCAGCAGGATCAATACGTTTTGCACATTCATTTACGCCAGAATCAGATGAAAAAACAGGAATCGAAAAAAAAGAAAGTATGATAGTAACATCTGCATATGATGATGATCTGATGCAGGAAAAAATAAGAACCACAAAAGAAACACAGATGGAGGAAACTGCACAGGCGGTGCAGGAAACTCCGGCAGAGCAGAATGCACAAACAGTGCAGGAAGCTCCGGCAGAGCAGGATGCACAAATCGTGCAGGAGACTCAGGCGGCACCGGCCACACCGGAAAACCGCTGGCATATCACTTTATCGCCGGATGAAACAGAGCTGCTTGCCAGGATCGTCTGGTTAGAATCACAGGGAGAACCGGTGAAAGGACAGCAGGCGGTTGTGGAGGTTGTGTTTAACCGTATGAGAAGTGATGTGTATCCGGATACACTTTATGAGGTTTTAAGCCAGAAAAATCCGGTACAGTTCTGTTCTTTTAAAAACAGGGACAGGGCAAAACCGACACAGAAGGAATATGACTCCATCCAGCAGGTGCTGGACGGAAAAACCAGAATATTAAGAGATGATACAATGTATTTTTCCACATTTCCGCTGACGGAACATGTGGAGGTCAAAATTGGTGGGCATTATTTTTGCTATTAGCACAACGGAAAAAGAACGGAACGGTCATGAAAATTTTTCAGACCGGGAAGTTCTTTTTTTGATATTAGAAATTGACTTCCCTCTGCGGAGAAATTATACTGATTCTTGACACCGGAATGTCTGGGGGAACGCGCATTCGATTGTTTATTGTTCCTGATGACAGTGTGTTTAGAACGTGTACAATTTATTATAGAGTGAATTTTCAGCAAAAAAACAAGAATGGAGTTTCCATGGGAGATACAAGAAAAGAAGAAGCGGAGCTTAGTCTTCGCAAAAAATATCATAAGACAATATTTTCACGTTTTGCAAGAGCAATCAACACCTACCGGTTAGTGGAAGACGGCGATCATGTTGCAGTCTGTATTGCACAGGGCGGGAATGGACTGATCCTTGCAAAATGTTTTCAGGAGATAAAACGCCACAGAAAGATTGATTTCGAGGTGGATTTTTTTTCATTCGAAGAGGAGAATAACGGGAAATTTATCCGGATTGCAGAAGAGACTGGTATTCCGGTGCAAAAACTCCACTCTGTGGATGACGTAAAAAACTCTGGCTGTAATAAGTTAGCGGTGGCAGACTGCTATGAGGATGTGATAGAAATGATACTTACAGGTGTACTGTATAGGGGAGAAATCAGTACTCTGATGCCAAAAGAAAAGGAGCGTGACTTTGGCGGCATAGAGGTTATCCGCCCGTTTTATCTGGTGCATAAGCAGGATCTGAAAGAATGGAATATGGAGTTTGGGATGGTAACAGGAACGAAAGAGGACTTTTCAGACCAGCAGGAAGAAGTAAAACGTCTGCTGGAGGAATTTGAAAACATAAATCCCGGAATTGCGGCAAATATCTTTAAAAGTGTGGAAAATGTAAATTTAAATACTGTGATTGCATATCATACAGGTATGGGACTTCACAGTTTTCTGGAAGATTACGAATAGTAACAAAAATAGGACTTTAGATACAGTTTATTTTGGTTTTCTATTTAAAACAGGAAATAAAACTGTTATAATAAAAAACAGGTTTCATAAAATCAGAGTAGCACAGAATGGGGATTACTATGGAAAAACAGCGGGCAATTTTGGAGAGCGTTATAAAAGAAGAAATTGATTTTATTTCATATGTAGATCTGGAAGATGGGATGGTACATACCATTGTTACCAATGAGGATGCGGATGTTATGCCGCCGATTGATGGGGATTACCAGAAGGTCAATGATGTGACAATTCCAAAGTATGTACATCCGGAAGACAGAGAAATGTGCGAGAGGGAGTTTAGGCTGGAACGTCTGCAGGAAAATTTACAGAAAAAAGAACGTTTCGTCATTAATTACCGTTTGTTGTGCGGCGGGGAATACCGTCGGAAATCAATGAATATCCACTATTATGACAAGACAAAAATGACCCTTGTTTTTGTGCGCAGAGATGTTACGGATAATTATGAAGAAGAACAGAATCGCCAGAGAGAGATTTATGATGCAATGCTGGCGGCAAAGCGTGCGGATCGTTCCAAGAGTGAATTTTTAGAGCGCATGAGCCATGAAATCCGTACGCCCCTTAATTCAATTATCGGACTTTCCTATCTGAGCAGGGCAAATCTTGGCGATGAAAAAAAGGTTCTGGAAAATTTTGACAAGATTGAGATGTCGGCACAGTTTCTGCGTTCCTGTATGGATGATATTTTAAACCTTTCGCTCTTAGAGAGCGGCCGTGTTGCATTCCATGAGGAAAGTACGGATTTTGAAGCATTCCTCACACATATCGAGAAAGAGTTTTCAGATAAGGCGCAGGAGAAGAAGATTTCTTTTTCTGTACAGAGACGTGGTTCATTTGCGGATCAATATCTGTTTGACCGTGAAAAATTAAATGAGGCGCTGTCAGCGATTTTAGAAAACGCTGTAAAATATACACAGCCGGAGGGAAGCGTATTTTTTATTATAGAGCTTTTTACCAGAGGAGAACAGGAAACGATCTTCCGTTTCGAGATCCGGGATAATGGAATCGGTATGGAACAGAATTTTCTGCCGCACATTTTTGATGCATTTGCACAGGAAGATGACAGAAATACGACGTTAAGCGGTGGAACCGGATTAGGACTTACCATTTCCAAAAATATTATTGATTTTATGGGCGGTAAGATTGATGTGTACAGTGAGAAAGGAAAAGGCTCCGCGTTTGTCGTGACGGTTCCATTAAAGAGGACAGACGGAGGACAGAGCGGACGACTTATCAGGAATATGATTTTTCCGGGAAAAGGGCATTGCTTGTCGAAGATAATGAAATCAATATTGAAATTACAAGAAACATTCTGATACATAAGAATTTTATGGTGGATATCGCTGAGAACGGAAAAGCGGGCGTGGAACAGTTTTTGAAGCATGAACCGGGATATTATGATGTGATCCTGATGGATATCCGGATGCCGGTCATGGATGGACTGGAAGCAACAAAAGCAATCCGTGAGTTGGAACGTGAAGATGCCAAAAAGATCCCGATCATTGCCATGACGGCAAATGCTTTTGAGGAAGACCGAAAAGCTTGTCTGGATGCTGGGATGGATGAACATATCGGAAAGCCGATTGATATTCCGTTATCTCCGGGATCAATTGAATGAAGAAGAAAGCCGGGAGCTTGAGCGATGGCGTGCTGCATCTGAAGCACATGAACTTCTTTTTCGGCGTTTGTTATCCTCTGCCCATTGGCAACGGAGTATAGGTCGTTTTGTGAAAAATGAATCCGATACCCAATCCGAATGGGAGATCATCCGGCAAAGAACGGTCGGTCGGGACAGGGGCAAGAGAACGATCCGCTGGTATCGTTATGCCGCAGCCATCTTTCTCCCTTTATTGATTGCCAGTGGTTATTTTATAAAATTGAGTCATACTCCTCAAGAAAAAACGCTTGTTTCAGTACCTTTTATTCCTGGGAAATCCCATGCCGTGCTCGAGTTGGCCGACGGAACGAGTATCGATTTGGGGGAAACAGCTGTCCGGGGACAAATGCAGGGGGGACATTGGGAGGTGAGGTCCGATTCTTTGAAGTATTGCGAAGAGGGAGTAAAGGGAGGGGAAGAATATCATACTTTAAAAGTGCCCCGGGGAGGAGAGTATACCTTGGTTTTAGCCGATGGCTCGAAGGTGTTTTTGAATGCCGAATCCAGCTTGAAATATCCCGTACTGTTTTCGGGCGATCTGCGCAAAGTGAAATTGGAAGGAGAAGCTTATTTCGAGGTAAAACGAAATCCGGAGAAACCGTTTGTCGTCGA
>OGKW01002043.1_pt1 | contig 10461 bp, 8 predicted proteins | sample 1572601 | NCBI WGS metagenome assembly OGKW01 (sample SAMEA2581875, study PRJEB24529) | metagenome | biome: Human gut stool | place: China | collected 2011
TATAGGTGTTACTCCCGACTTGGTCGGTGGTGTTTGGGTTGGAGCAGAGGATCGTTCCATCCATTTCCAGAATTTGGCTAATGGACAGGGAGCTAATATGGCCTTGCCTATTTGGGCTAAATTTTTGCAGAAAGCTTACGCCGATTCCGGGCTGAAGATGTCCGGCCGTCCTTTCGACCGTCCCGCCGGAATCAGCAAGCGCCTGGATTGCGATGAGACGATTTCCGAGGCAGAGGCGAAAGAGATGAATAAAAGCCTCCGGGAAGATGAGGAGGAATTTTATTAACCGGATTGTAAGTTGATATGGTAAAGTCGAAAACAGTATATGTGTGCCAGAATTGCGGGGCGAAAGAGGCTAAGTGGACCGGGCGTTGTAATGTTTGCGGCGAATGGAATAGTTTTGTGGAAGAAGTCGAGGTAACTTCGAAAAGCCGGGGGAATGCAATAATAGGCAATCCTTCCTCCAAAGCGTTGCGTTTGTCCGAGATCAAAGTGAATGCAGATGTCCGGATGGATACCGGAGATAACGAGCTGAACCGGGTATTGGGAGGTGGTTTAGTACCGGGCTCACTCGTTTTACTGGGTGGTGAACCGGGGATAGGCAAATCTACCTTGGTGTTGCAAACCGTACTTCATCTGCCTGACAGAAAAGTATTGTATATTTCGGGAGAAGAAAGTGCACGACAATTAAAACTACGTGCAGACCGTATCCCGCATAATTCTTCCGACTGCCTGATCGTCTGTGAAACTTCGTTGGAGCAGATTTATATACATATAAAGAATACACAACCCGATCTCGTCATCATCGACTCTATTCAAACCATCTCCACTGAAACAATAGACTCTTCTCCCGGCAGTTTAGTACAGGTGCGTGAATGTTCCGCCTCTATTTTGAAATTTGCCAAAGAAACAAATACGCCGGTCATCTTAATCGGCCATATCAATAAAGAAGGAAGCATTGCCGGACCGAAAGTACTGGAACATATTGTAGACACCGTATTGCAATTTGAAGGTGACCAACATTATATGTACCGCATTCTCCGCAGCATCAAGAACCGTTTCGGAAGCACCGCCGAACTGGGCATTTATGAAATGCGCCAAAACGGTTTGCGCCAAGTGAGCAACCCGTCCGAACTGTTGCTTAGCCAAGACCATGACGGAATGAGTGGAGTCGCTATCGCCTCTGCCATAGAAGGTGTCCGTCCTTTCTTAATTGAAACACAAGCCTTAGTCAGTTCGGCTGTATATGGAAATCCGCAACGTTCTGCCACCGGATTTGATTTACGACGTATGAATATGCTTCTGGCAGTACTCGAAAAACGGGTAGGATTCAAACTGGCACAAAAAGATGTCTTTTTAAACATTGCGGGTGGATTGAAAGTGAATGATCCGGCCATCGACTTGTCTGTCATCAGTGCCATTCTATCCAGCAATATGGATACAGAGGTAGAACGCGATACCTGCATGGCCGGAGAAGTGGGACTAAGTGGTGAAATCCGACCTGTAAACCGTATTGAACAGCGAATCGGAGAAGCGGAAAAGTTAGGCTTTAAACGAATCCTTATACCAAAACATAATTTACAAGGAATGGATACATCAAAATTGAAAATAGAAATTATTCCGGTCAGAAAAGTGGAAGAAGCATTCCGGGCCTTGTTTGGATAAAAATCTATTTTCTCCTTTAAGACTTAATTTGAAGAATGATATAAAATGACAAAAGATAAATCTCACACCCCTACCTGCGTAGATTGCGGCACACAGAACTGCAAGTTCAAAGAGCGCACCTACCCCGAATTTTGCCTGACAACCCATTTGGAACAAGAAGACTTGGAATGGGCACTGAAACGATATAACGAAAACCACAACGTAATGGTGGCCAGTGCCGAAGTGGAATATGAAGGTTATTGCCGGTTAACCCGTGTGGAAGAAATCATGACTTTTGCACGAAAGATGGGATATCAAAAAATAGGAATTGCTTATTGTATCGGGTTGGTAAATGAAGCCCGTATTTTTGCCCGTATCCTCCGTGCTAACGGCTTTGAGGTTTACTCAGTAATCTGCAAAGTAGCCGGAGCAGCCAAATCCTCTATTGGAATCCCCAAAGAATGTGAGAATATCGGTGCTGCTATGTGTAACCCTATCCTGCAGGCACGTCTTCTCAACCAAGCACATACAGAGTTAAATGTGGTGATCGGACTGTGCGTAGGACATGACAGCCTGTTCTACAAATACTCTAATGCCTATACTACAACTTTGGTGACCAAAGACCGTGTGACAGGACACAATCCTGCCGCCGCATTATATACCGCCAATTCCTATTATCGCAAAAAATTAATGCCGGAAGGCGAATAACCTAAACAAGAACCATGATACAAGAATTTCAAATAAGAGTCTTGCCTGAACAGGCAGCTAATGAACAGTCACTGAAACAATTCATCGGACGTGACAAGGGATTGGATATACGTACCATCCATGCCCTTCGTATCCTGAAAAGAAGCATAGACGCACGTCAGCGTACTATCTATGTAAACCTGAAAGTGCGTCTGTACATCAATGAAGTTCCGCAGGACGAGGAATTTATCCGCACTATATACAATAAGGTAGAAGGAAAGCCACAAGTCATAGTTGTAGGAGCAGGTCCGGGCGGACTGTTTGCAGCTTTACGATTAATAGAGTTAGGACTTCGGCCTGTCGTAGTGGAACGAGGAAAAAATGTACGCAATAGAAAAATAGATATCGCCCGTATCAGCCGTGAGCACAAAGTTGACTCCGAAAGTAATTATAGTTTCGGAGAAGGAGGAGCAGGAGCCTATTCAGATGGTAAGCTCTATACCCGAAGCAAAAAGCGGGGTAATGTAGACAAAATTCTGAATGTATTCTGTCAACATGGTGCCAGTACCTCCATTTTGGTAGATGCCCATCCGCACATCGGTACGGACAAGCTGCCGCGCGTGATTGAAAACATGCGGAATACCATCATAGAATGTGGAGGTGAAGTGCATTTCGAAACACGAATGGATTCCCTTATCATAGAAAAAAACAAAATCACAGGTATAGAGACAAATACCGGAAAGACTTTCAAAGGACCTGTTATTCTGGCTACCGGACACTCCGCACGGGATGTATATCAGTGGTTGTATGATAATGGTGTAGAAATGGAAGCCAAAGGTATTGCGGTAGGAGTACGTCTGGAACACCCGTCCATGCTGATTGACCAGATACAATATCATAATAAAAACGGACGTGGAAAGTATCTGCCTGCCGCCGAATATAGCTTTGTGACACAAGCAGAAGGACGTGGAGTCTATAGTTTTTGTATGTGTCCGGGAGGATTCGTAGTTCCCGCCGCAAGCGGTCCGCATCAAATTGTAGTAAACGGCATGAGTCCCAGCAACCGTGGCTCCAAATGGAGCAATTCCGGAATGGTAGTAGAAATCAGACCGGAAGACCTGTCGGACAATAGTCTTTTTACAGAAGAATTAAAAACGAAAAGTGAAGAATTAAAAGCCACGAATAAAAATAATGGTCAATGGACTACCGGCCATTGTCCATTAACCATGATGTATTTTCAAGAAGCATTAGAAGCCACCTGCTGGCAACAAGGCAATATGCGCCAAACCGCACCCTCACAACGAATGATGGACTTCACCCGCAAAAAACTAAGCTATGATTTACCTGACAGTTCGTATAGTCCGGGATTAGTTTCCTCTCCTCTGCATTTTTGGATGCCCACATTCATCACCAGCCGTTTGATCAAAGGCTTCCAACAATTTGGGAAAAGCAGTCATGGCTTTCTGACCAATGAAGCAGTGATGATTGGTGTCGAAACACGCACATCGGCTCCGGTACGGATTCTGCGAGATAACGAGACACTGCAACACGTCACTATCAACGGGTTATTTCCTTGTGGAGAAGGGGCAGGTTATGCCGGCGGAATTGTTTCAGCAGGTATTGATGGAGAAAGATGTGCGGAAGCCGTTGCCACTTATTTAGGTATAGAGGAGGATTGAATCTGTCCGAAAATGATTTACTGTATACATTTGGGCGCATTAAATGCGCCCCTACAGTAAATAAATGATTTGCGATATTATTTTATTATTCTTTCTTATTGGAAGTAAAGTCTTCTTTTATCAGCTTGCACCAATCAGCAATACGTTTACTGGTCAATTGAGCCTGATTTTCTTGGTCAATTACCAAACCGCAGAATTTTTCACCACGTACTGCCCTCGATTGGTTGAAGGTATATCCGTCTGTCGAAGTAAAACCGACCAACTCAGCCCCCGCCTTTTGAAAAGCATCTGCTAAAATCCCCATTCCATCCACAAAATTATCAGGATAGTTCTTCTGATCCCCCAAACCGAATATTGCTACTTTCTTTCCCTTTAAATCCAACGACTCCAATTCGGGAACCAGTTCGTCCCAATAAGTAGGAAGTTCACCATCAAACCAAGTTGACGCTCCCACTATCATATTGTCATACGCTTGAAAATCATTCTGCCAAGCCTTTTCTATCAAAACGACTTCTATTACTTTCACTCCTCCCAAATCTTCCCGAATCTTTTCAGCTATATGGGAAGTCTTGGCTGCATTCATTGCATAAAATAATCCTATTGTTTTCATAATTCTTTTTTATTCACCACAGATTAACACGGACAACATATAAAACGGTCCATGTAACCTGTGGACATTTGATTAATATTCCAGCAGTGTCCTGGCTGCATCATAAATTTTATCCTCAGTAGGTAAAATAGCCTTTTCCAATATAGGATGGAAACCTACAGGAGTGAAAACAGAACCTACACGCTGTACAGGAGCATCCAGATAACGGAACAGCTCCGTACCAATTCCGGCAGCAATTTCAGCTCCGAAACCAGAGAAAACTTTATCCTCATGAACCACCAAAGCCTTACTTGTTTTCTTCACTGACGCATAAATAGTTTCTTTATCCAGTGGAATAAGCGAGCGAAGATCAATCACTTCCACACTCCACCCCTCTTGAGCCAAGCGTTCAGCCACATTCAAACAGAAATGAGTTGTATTTCCATACGTTATCATACTTAAATCTGTACCTTCACGGCGGATACGCGCCTTCCCAAACGGAACCTCAAATTCTTCGGGTACTACGGAAGAAGCCTCTACTGAATTATACAAGGCCTTCGGTTCAAGATATAAAGTAAACCCACGAGAGCGCATCGCAGTACGAAGCAACCCGGCCGCATCATCGGCAAAAGAAGGGCAAACAATCCGGGCCCCCGGCAAAGTAGCTAATGCACCCTCTATATTTTGAGAATGATAAAGTCCACCACCAATATATCCACCCGAGGCCAGACGTAATACAATATTGGGAACAAACTTCCCATTGCTACGCCAGTATTCATGAGTACACTCTACATATTGCTCCACAGCAGGCCAGAAATAATCGGCAAATTCAGCTCCTTCAATAACGACATGTATCTTAGGATCGAAACGGCACATGCCATTTGCCGTACCCACAATATAGTCCTCTGCTATAGGAGCATTAAACACGCGGGCATCCCCAAACTCCTGCTGCATTCCTTTAGTAATATTGAATACTCCACCTTTCTCTTTATTCGCTACATCCTGCCCATAAATGAAAGTATCCGGATTATGGCGGAATTCCTCTTTCAACGTTTCGTTGATAGCAGTTACCATAAAGGCCTTCTCACCATTTTCTTCTTGATGAAGTCCCTCTTTATACTTTTCCGGTATATAAGGATCGGGCAAAACATAATCAAAGATACTTTTCGGATCAGGATCAGGCGCTGCAAGTGCTTTCCGGTTAGCAACCGACAGTTCTTTCTTTGCCGCTGCTTCTATCTGTTGCAACTCTTCTTCCGTAAGACGTTTGTAACGCAACAGCATCCGGCGGAATTTCATCAAAGGATCAGCCTCTTTTACATAAGCCAATTCGTTTTCATCCCGATACAACGTCTGTTTATCTGAATTAGAATGGGAACCAATACGGACACAATTGGCATGTACAATAACAGGAGTACGATGGGCTATGGCAAATTCACGGGCTTCACTCATGGCATTCATCGAGTCGAACACATCTTTGCCATTACAATGAATAATCTTCAGATTCTTAAAACCGGAAAAATTATCAGCATACTTCCGGGCAACTGTCTGATCCTTTTTGGGAACAGAGATACCGTACCCATTATCCTGCCATACAAATATCACAGGAAGACCTTCCCTACTGGCCCCGTTAATCGCCTCGTAAACATATCCTTCCGAAGAAGCAGACTCTCCATGCGAAGTGATCGCCACCCCCTTATGTCCATAATACACCATGGCACGCGCCACTCCGGCAGCATGAAGGTCATGCGTTCCGGTAGCGGACGACACATTTTCTATATGCCATTCGGGTTTAGCAAAGTGGTTGGACATATGACGTCCTCCACTGCCGGGATCAGTTGCTTTCGAAATGCCATTCAATATCAATTCCTCCACACTCATGCCTGCCGAAAGCACGGTCAGCATATCGCGATAGTATGGAAAAAGAAAGTCCTCTCCTTTGGTAAAGACTTGACCTACGGCCAATTGGATTCCGTCATGCCCCGCATAAGGCGCATGATAGGACCAACCCAATGATTGCAACAGATAAGACGGAGCTTTTTCATCAAGCGCACGTCCCAATACCATCAAATGATACCACTTTTTCAACGTTTCGGTATCAGTGGTCTTTATATCATATTTTTTCATTATATTATTTTTTTACTGTGATGAATGGTTATTCTTTCCAATTTTCCAGATAATCTTTTATCGCATAGAGAAATTGCCCCCCTAACATACCATCCACCACCCGATGATCGTATGACAAAGAAAGATACATTTTATGACGGACAGCAATCACATCGCCTTCAGAAGTTTCAATAACTGCCGGCTTCTTTTCGATATATCCCACACCGAGAATGGCAACCTGCGGCTGATTAATTATAGGAGTACCAAACAAAGACTTGAAAGTTCCAAAATTGGTAATCGTAAACGTACCACCCGAAATGTCATCCGGCATCAGTTTATTATCACGCGCTTTCACCGCCAGAGTATCAATGGTCACAGCCAAACCATTCAAATTCAACCTGTCGGCATCATGTATCACCGGAACTATCAGATTTCCATCATTCAGTGAAACAGCAATACCGACATTGATATGCTTTTTAAACAGGACATTATAACCGTCTACAGATACATTTACCTGCGGATAGGCAACCAATGCCTTCGTTACGGCTTCGGTTATGGCAGGCATATAAGTCAATTTGACTCCTTCACGACGGAAGAAAGCCTCTTTATTCTTATCACGCCATTTCACGAGTTTGGTCACATCCACTTCTACCACATTCGTAACATGAGGAGAGGTATGTTTAGACATAACCATGTGATCGGCAATCATTTTCCGGACACGATCCATTTCTTTCACTTCCACGCCTTCTTGCGAACCGGAAACTGGGAGTGTTAAAGAGGAAGCCGATGATGGCGCAGTTGGAGAAGTCCGGACAGAAACAGCCTCAACAGATTGGGCGGATGCAGATACAGGTTCAGTTACGGTTATGTTACCTTGTTCCTTTCTAGTAATATAAGCTTTTATATCTTTTTTACTCAGACGTCCTTCATATCCTGTTCCTTGAATACGATCCAATTCCTCTTTCGAAATATGTGCAGCCTGAGCCAGCTGAAGTACAATGGGGGAATACCAACGCTCTTCTTCTGTTTTAGCCGCTATTGCCTTAGGAACTTCCTTTACTTCCTGAACAGATGTTACAGATGGTACATGGGAGGACGTTTCTTCTGCTTGCGGTACATTTTGCTCTTCTACAAGAGCCTCTCCTATTCCTTCATCACTATCTATATCTACAATTGCTACTACTGTACCTACAGGTACGGTATCTCCTTCTTTAAATAATATCCCGATCACCTTGCCTTCTACGGGAGATGGAATTTCAGCACTGACCTTTGCTGTATTCACTTCGAACAAGACATCGTCCTCTTGGACAGTATCACCCACTTTTACCGACCAGGATATAATGGTTCCTTCAGTAATACTTTCGCCTAGCTTAGGCATTTTTATTTCAAATCTTGACATATTGATAATTTTATTTTTTTAATCCTTTTATATGAACAACAAGCCACTGAAAAAGAAAGTTTTAACTTAAATCTTTTTTAAGATGCCCCGGTGATGTATCCAATCCTCATTAGCATATTTTTCTACTTTCAGCAACTCGATTGCCGCCAAATCCTTTCGGGAAAAATGATAAATGCTATTCTGTTCATCTTCTATCAAGAAGTAATGAAACAAAAGATGAATAAACCGTTTGATATTCACCGAAACATCCAAAAAACAGTTGAGATTGACCACTTCACTAGGTACAGACGGTACGGCACGGATATTCTTTAATCCGGGAATCGGCTCCAATTCATCAGACTTCCCCTTCAACACTGTATGAAGTACATCCAAGTTTGCAGAAAATAACAAAGTACAATGATACATCACACGGTTTTTATAAATACATTGCGCACTACCCGATATTTTCTTTCCATCCAGATAAATTCCCAAACGCTCATCCATATAGGCCGTGACTCCCATCGTTTCCAGAAAACCAACAATACGCTGCAAATAGTCTTCAAACAGGGGTTGCGATGTCGTTTCTATAAAAGTAAGATTAATATTTCCCTTATCATGGTAAACTGCACCACCTCCCGAAAACCTACGAGCCAAACGAATGCCCTTCTCTATCCTGTAATCCTCATTCACCTCGGCACGAACAGACTGATTCTTGCCCATGACCACGGAAGGTTCCGACTGCCAAATTACAAAATAATCCCCCTGTGTCTGCTTCAAAAGATACTCCTCCACTGCCAAATTGAAATAAACATCTGTACAGCGGTTATCTATGCAAAACATTATGCAAAAAGTGTTTCGTGATAAATCTCGCCTACCGTAGGATGTGGAAATACCGTTTTTTGAAATTCTTCTACAGTATATCCATATTGAACGGCAATCCCCGCTACAACGATTATTTCCGAAGCAGGATTTCCCAACAAATGGCACCCTATAATGCGGTCTTCCTCATCCAGAATCAATTTGCAAAGCCCGTTCCCTGTTTCATTTTCTGCCACGAAACGCCCCGAATAAGCCATCGGTAATTTCTGTACATGATAGCTAGTTCCTGATGCTTTCAACTCCTCTTCCGTTTTTCCCACTCCGGCCAGTTCAGGATTCGTATATACCACCCCCGGTACACAATGATAATTCATCCGGTCCTCCACTCCCAGAATATGATTAATGGCAACTTCACTTTCACGAATAGCCGTATGAGCCAACATGGAGTATCCGGTTATATCTCCACAAGCATAGACTTTAGGATGGGAAGTAAGCATGTGTTCATCCACTTTTACACCGTTACGCACCATTTCCACTTTTAGTTTATCCAGTCCCACTTGGTTTAGATTCGCTTTTCTGCCTACACTTACCAGAACCTTATCCGCTTCAATCAGTGACAATTTACCGGCTTTTTCTATGGTAACTCCTGCCGGACTGACTTCAATCACTTTAGAATTCAATTGGAAGTTAATCCCTCGCTTCTGATACTCTGTACGTAACATCGCACTGGTTTCCTTGTCCATAGCCCCTAATATTTCAGGCATCATCTCAATGACACTCACCTTTACCCCCATACTATTAAAGAAAGAAGCAAATTCCATTCCAATTACTCCGCCACCAATAATAGCCAGCGATTTAGGTAATGCAACCATTTCCAAAGCCTCTTTGGAAGTCCAGTAGTCTATTTCCGACAAGCCTTTAATGGGTGGAATCACGGTATCCGAACCTGTACAAACCAACAGATAAATCACTTCATATTTTTCTCCTCCGGCTAAAATTTGAATCAGTCCATTATCTTCTCCGGTTATAACCGCTTCTTTTTCTATCAATTCGACTCCATAAGATTTCACAGTCTGTTTTACACCTCCGGTCAGTTTCTTGACCACTTTATCTTTACGGTCTATTATTTTCTCCAAATTGAAGCTGATTCCATCCGGTACAGCAATTCCATATTTTGCCGCACCTTTTGCATTATCCAATAATTTTGCTGAATACAAAAGAGTTTTCGTAGGGATACATCCTTCATTCAAACAAACACCTCCCATGGCTTTCTTTTCAAAAATCACAGTTTTCAATCCTCCGGCAGCAGCTCTTTCCGCAGCCGTATATCCGGCAGGTCCCCCACCGATTATCGCTATATCATATTTCATATTGTTAAGGTTTTAAGCTTTATATACTCTAACAACAAATAAGTGAGGGACTTAGTTGTCCAAAAGAAGATTTCTTCATCTTTATGAACCTATTTTTTCTAAAAGATATGTATCTTTGCACCAAAGAAAGCATTATGCATCATCCCGAAATAGCCATAGTAGACCCAAATACCCTCACTTGCCTGGGGT
>OGKW01002044.1_pt1 | contig 10460 bp, 6 predicted proteins | sample 1572601 | NCBI WGS metagenome assembly OGKW01 (sample SAMEA2581875, study PRJEB24529) | metagenome | biome: Human gut stool | place: China | collected 2011
TTTTCACTACCTTACAACTCTCAAGAAGATAATGTTATGGGGGATAATCATTTTTCGACCCTCCATTTGAATGCACTTTTTGATGTTTGTAGTAAAAGCTTTTTGGATGTCATTGTTCAAAAGGGATTGCACGAAAACGAAACAGGTGCAGCATGTGAACTTGTGGATCGAATCAGTGAAAAACATCCTGTTATAATCATGGCAGACCGTGGTTATGAGAACTATAATCTTTTCGCTCATATTGAAGAGAGACTTTTTGATTATGTTGTAAGAGTCAGAGATTCTGATAATTCCTGTATGGTTTCTGGGTTAAATCTTCCTAAAACAGAGGAATATGATATTACAAAACGGGTGGTATTAACCAGACATTTCTCTGGTCCAGCTGCGATTAACACAGAAAAATATAAGTATCTTTCAAAGAAGTCCCGGTTTGATTATATTGAAAATAGCAAAAGTCCTGATTATGAGATAACAATACGGTTTGTCAGGTTCCTTTTAGATGACAATACATATGAAGTTATTGCAACGAGCCTTCCAGAAGAAATATTTTCAATGGAAGATTTGAAAGAAATCTATCATCAAAGATGGGGAATAGAAACTGGCTTCAGAGAATTGAAATATATTCTTGGATTGTCAGCATTTCATTCTAAACAGGAGAATTCTATTTTACAGGAAATATACGCAAGATTAGTTATGTACAACTTTAGCATGTTGATTGCTCAACATGTAAAACCAAAAGAAAAAGGGGCTGTCGGTTAATGCCAATTTTTAGGCTCTAAATCTTAAAATACGAATCTCCTGTAGTAATCAGTGTTTTTGATACCTGCTCTTCTACAGGAGATTTGTATTTTTTCTTTTCGGTATGTATTTTAGGGCGCAAAAACTCCTCAACTGCATTTTCAAAAACACTCTTTTTCTAAGCAGTCTTTTCCTTCGTTTTTTCTTCAAATTTTTTGATCTCTTCATGAAGAAAACGATGATATTTATTGATATTTCTTCCAATCGCATACAGCATGAATTCTTTATAAACCTTCTCTGCTGTTCGGCAGTTGAATCTTCGAAAGTTATCGTTTTCTTTGATATCTCCGAAATGTCCTTCTGTCTGGATGGAACGAATCTGACGGTTTAATATCCCCTTCTCACTCTGGATGTTCCCATGGGATTCTTCTTTTAAAGCTTCCCATTGTTCATTGATTTTCATGACCTTATTTTTCTCTGCATCTTTTTCAGCATCATATTTATAGAGACATTTTTCTTTATGTCTGCAGCCACTGCAATCGGAACATCCATACACCTCAAAGGTTTGTGTATAACCAGCCTGTTCTTTTTTCTCTGTCCTGATATGATGAAGTTCTCTTCCATCATGGCAGATATAATAAAGTTCATCCTCAAATATCTGCGTTTTCATGTTGTAATACTTTCCAATCTCTTCCGTGTATGCACGTGTTTTCCGTTTTTCATGATCCTGCAGCTTAATATAACTGGAGATTTTATGTTTCTTTAAGTACAGAAGATTCTTTTCACTACAATAACCGCTGTCGGCAGTTACTTCCCCCAAAATTTCTCCAAACGCATTTTTGTGCTTTTCTAACACAGGAATCAATGTATTATAATCTGTCCGGTCATTGCTTACATAAGCCTGGACAATGAAATAATTCTCTACTGCAATCTGGACATTATATGCGGCCTTTAACTGTCCGTTCTTCATATGGTCCTCTTTCATCCGCATAAAGGTGGCCTCTAAATCTGTTTTGGAATAACTGTTCCGATCCTTTCCCATGATTTCAAAACACTCTTTATATCCCATGAGACGTTCACCGCAGCTTTCCAGTTCCTCATATAGCTGCTGGATTTCCGATTTTCTCTTTCCTTTTCCATAAACAAACGTAATGTGTTCCTGCTCAGCGATCTGTATTAGATTTTTCTGGAGTTTCAGAATCTCCAGCGGAGAACAGTTGTCAATTTCGATGATTGTATTATTTGATAATTTTTTATGTTTTGTCAGTTTCCTTGTCCGGTTCTTTTCAATGACATCTCTTACTTTTTCCATTCCTTCTATCACAAACATATGAGCATGGGGAATGTCATATTTGATACCATATTCATTTTCGTCAATCAGAGCATTATACTTCTGATACACCGAATCAACGGTATCTAATAATCCTGCAAGATGGTAGTTCAGTGTTCCTCTCCATACAAACGTATAGCGGTTTGCATTGGCTTCAATTTTTGTTCCATCAATAAATAGAGATTTTAATGTGATGAATCCTTCTTTTTGCAGACGACGAAGAAACTGATAGTTCAGTTCATCCAATACATCAGCAGTTAGTTTTTTGTTTTTAAATTCATAAAAAGCATCCCTTTTCGGTTTTTGGCCTTTGGTAAGCCAGATAAAAGCAAGGTCTCTTTCACATAATTCTACGATACGGTCAACAGCTCTTACCCCACGCATATTTGCGTAAGTAACTACAGCATACATCATAATTGGATTGTACCCGATTCTTCCCTTATCTGAACAATTGGCTAACAAGCCAGAAAAATCTAACTCCTCCATCACTTTTTTCAGGGTATAGACTGGATCGTCATCAGGTAAACTCAATTCAAAGAAACTAAAGTTAATTTTCTGTTGCCCTAATTCAAAAAATTCGTTATAATAATCTTGTTTTTGCATAGTTACATTATAACATGTAACGGAGAAGAGATGGTTGTCGTTAGCCATCTTTTTCTCTTTTTACGGAAAAATTTCAGGGGCAGATTTGACTCATGCGAGTCAAATCTGCCCCTGTTTGGAACTATCTATTTCCCGACAGCCCCAATTTCACGCAGGCTACCAAAATCTGTTTGAACTTTTTCAGGTACAAAGGAAAGGAGCCTCCTTATGATATTGAAGCCACAATTCAACGATTCTTACTCCCAATAAGACCCAACCGAAAACGACAGCGAGTTTCTGTCAGTACATGTGTGGTTTCATTCAATTATAGATTAGCATAAATCAGAAATAATTCAATCTTTTTTACTCCTCCGATTCCGAAGGAGTTATTGTGCTATCAAAAAACCAAACGAAATTTTTCTTGTAATACAAAATCAGAGCATATCCGAATTAGATATACTCTGATTTGTATATTTTTGTTTTGGATTGCCATTTACATCATTTTAACTTAATGACATTGGGCTTTTGCTGCCCCATCTTTTAGAAAGGACGGACAACATGAAGAAAATACGAAGCTATACCAGTATCTGGTCGGTGGAAAAGGTACTCTATTCCATCAATGATTTTAAGCTGCCATTCCCCATCACGTTCACACAGATGGCGTGGTTCGTGGTGTCGGTGTTTGCGGTTATGCTCTTGGGGAACCTCCCTCCTCTTTCGTTCATTGACGGGGCATTTTTAAAATATTTCGGCGTACCCTTTGCCCTCACTTGGTTCATGTGCCAGAAGACTTTTGACGGAAAGAAGCCTTACGGCTTCCTGAAATCCGTACTGGCATATCTGGTACGCCCGAAACTGACCTATGCAGGAAAGCCCGTGAAGCTGGAAAAGGAATATCCGGCACAGCCCATCACGGCAGTAAGGAGTGATATTTATGGCATATCCGATTAAGTATATCGAAAATAACCTTGTATTCAACCATGACGGGGAGTGCTTCGCTTACTATGAGCTGCTTCCCTACAACTATTCCTTTTTAAGCCCTGAACAGAAATATCAGGTACACGATTCATTCCGTCAGCTTATCGCCCAGAACAGGGACGGGAAGATTCACGCCCTGCAAATCAGCACTGAATCCAGCATACGGGCGGCACAGGAACGCTCCAAACAGGAAGTGACGGGCAAGTTAAAGGACGTTGCCTGTGCAAAGATTGACGCACAGACCGAAGCCCTGATTTCCATGATAGGGGAAAATCAGGTGGACTACCGCTTTTTTATCGGCTTTAAGCTGCTTGTCAATGAGCAGGAAGTCACCATGAAACAGTTCCGCAGGGAAGCAAAGACCGCCGTTTCCGATTTCCTCCATGAAGTCAACCACAAACTCATGGGGGATTTTGTTTCCATGAGCAATGAGGAAATCTGGCGGTTTCAGAAGATGGAAAAACTGCTGGAAAATAAAATCTCACGCCGTTTCAAAGTACGGCGGCTTGATAAGGACGATTTCGGCTATCTGATTGAACATTTATACGGGCAGACCGGAACCGCCTACGAAGATTATGAGTATTATCTTCCGAAGAAACGGTTTCAGGAGGAAACGCTGGTGAAATACTATGACCTCATCAAACCCACCCGTTGTCTGATAGAGGAAAACCAGCGGTATCTGAAAATCGAACAGGAAGACGGGACAGTCTATGCTGCCTACTTTACCATCAACAGCATTGTTGGGGAACTGGACTTCCCATCCTCGGAAATCTTTTACTATCAGCAGCAGCAATTCACCTTTCCCATTGATACCTCTATGAATGTGGAGATTGTGACAAACCGGAAAGCCCTCTCCACGGTGCGGAACAAGAAAAAAGAGCTGAAAGATTTGGACAACCACGCATGGCAGAATGACAGCGAAACCAGTACAAACGTGGTGGACGCTTTAGACAGCGTGAATGAGCTGGAATCCACCTTAGACCAGAGCAAGGAATCCATGTATAAGCTGTCCTATGTGGTTCGTGTGACGGCTCCCGACTTGGAAGAACTGAAACGCCGCTGCAATGAGGTGAAAGATTTTTATGACGATTTGAACGTGAAGCTGGTTCGCCCCTTTGGGGATATGCTGGGGCTGCATGGGGAATTTCTCCCTGCCAGCAAACGGTATCTGAACGATTACATCCAGTATGTCACCAGCGACTTCCTCGCTGGTCTTGGCTTCGGGGCAACCCAGATGTTAGGAGAAACGGAGGGTATTTATATCGGGTACAGTCTTGATACAGGAAGAAACGTGTACTTAAAGCCTGCCCTTGCCAGTCAGGGGGTAAAAGGCTCCGTCACCAACGCCCTTGCTGCCGCTTTTGTCGGCTCCCTCGGCGGTGGAAAATCATTCAGTAACAACATGATTGTCTATTATTCCGTATTGTTTGGGGCACAGGCTCTCATTGTTGACCCGAAAGCAGAACGGGGACGCTGGAAAGAAACCCTGCCGGAAATCGCCCATGAAATCAATATCGTAAACCTGACCTCGGAGGAACAGAACAGGGGCTTACTCGACCCATATGTGATTATGGAGAACCCAAAGGATTCCGAATCACTGGCAATCGACATCCTGACTTTTTTAACGGGCATTTCCAGCCGTGACGGGGAAAAGTTCCCTGTTCTTCGAAAAGCCATCCGTGCGGTGACAAACAGTGAAGAACGGGGGCTTTTCAAAGTGATTGAGGAACTACGGGCGGAGGGAACCACCATCAGCACCAGCATAGCCGACCATATCGAATCCTTTACGGACTATGACTTTGCACACCTGCTCTTTTCGGATGGGGATGTCACACAGTCCATCAGCCTTGAAAAGCAGCTCAATATCATTCAGGTGGCGGATTTGGTACTGCCGGATAAGGAAACCTCGTTTGAAGAATACACCACAATGGAGCTGCTTTCCGTGGCAATGCTCATTGTAATCAGCACCTTTGCCCTCGACTTCATCCACACCGACCGCAGCGTGTTTAAGATTGTGGATTTGGATGAAGCATGGAGCTTCTTACAGGTGGCACAGGGCAAGACCCTCTCTATGAAGCTGGTTCGTGCCGGACGTGCTATGAACGCAGGCGTTTATTTTGTCACTCAGAACACGGACGATTTGCTGGATGAAAAACTGAAAAACAATCTGGGCTTGAAGTTTGCGTTCCGTTCCACGGACATCAACGAAATCAAAAAGACCCTCGCCTTTTTCGGAGTGGATTCCGAAGATGAAAACAACCAGAAGCGGCTCCGTGACTTGGAAAACGGACAGTGCCTCATCAGTGATTTGTACGGGCGTGTGGGCGTGATACAGTTCCATCCTATCTTTGAAGACCTGTTCCATGCCTTTGATACCAGACCGCCCGTAAGAAAAGAGGTGGAGGAATGAAGATAAGAAAGCCCATCCAGCAGGGGACAGCTCTTGTCCCTTGCCGGACAAAGGGAGAAAACTCTTTTAAAAAAATCGGGAGTATAGCAGGAAAAGTGATTCTGGCACTCCTGCTCATTCTCCTGCTGCTAACAGTCTTCGGCACAGCCGCCCACGCTGCCGGACTGGTGGATGATACGGTGGATGCTGCCAACGAATACAGCAAATATCCGCTGGACAACTACCAGCTTGATTTTTATGTAGACAGCGGATGGGACTGGCTCCCGTGGAACTGGCTGGACGGTATCGGAAAACAGGTGATGTACGGGCTGTATGCCATCACAAATTTTATCTGGACAATCAGCCTGTACCTTTCCAACGCCACGGGGTATCTGATTCAGGAAGCCTACTCGCTGGACTTCATTTCCTCTACGGCGGATTCCATTGGGAAAAATATGCAGACCCTTGCAGGCGTTACCACAGGCGGCTTATCCTCGGAGGGATTTTATATCGGGTTCCTGTTGATTCTCATTCTGGTGGTGGGGATTTACGTTGCCTACACAGGGCTTATCAAACGGGAAACCACAAAAGCCATCCATGCCGTTGTGAATTTCGTGGTGGTGTTCGTGCTGTCCGCTGCCTTTATCGCCTATGCTCCTGATTATATCGGGAAAATCAATGAATTTTCCGCAGACATCAGCAATGCCAGCCTGACCCTTGGCACAAAGATTGTGCTGCCAAACTCGGAAAGCCAGGGAAAAGACAGCGTGAATTTGATACGGGACAGCCTGTTTTCCATTCAGGTCAAACAGCCGTGGCTCCTGCTGCAATACGGCAACTCGGATGTGGAAAGTATTGGGGCTGACCGTGTGGAACACCTGCTCTCAACCAGTCCAGACGAAAACAACGGGCAGGACAGGGAAGAAATCGTGGTGGAGGAAATCGAAGACAGGGAAAATACCAACCTTACCATCACAAAGACCATCAACCGCTTGGGAACCGTCTTCTTCCTGTTCATGTTCAATATCGGTATCTCCGTTTTTGTATTCCTGCTCACGGGGATAATGATTTTTTCACAGGTGCTTTTTATCATCTACGCCATGTTCCTGCCTGTGAGCTTCCTCCTTAGCATGGTTCCCTCTTTTGAGGGGATGTCAAAACGTGCCATTACAAAGCTGTTCAATACCATCCTTACCAGAGCCGGAATCACCCTGATTATCACGGTAGCGTTCAGTATTTCCACCATGCTCTACAACCTGTCTGGGGAATACCCGTTCTTCCTGACGGCGTTCTTGCAGATAGTGACCTTTGCCGGAATTTATTTCAAGCTGGGGGATTTGATGGGGATGTTCTCCTTACAGAGTGGGGATTCCCAAAGCATGGGGAGCCGTATCATGCGAAGACCCCGTATGCTCATGCACGCCCATATGCACCGTTTACAGCATAAGTTAGGACGTTCTGTGGCAGCTCTTGGGGCTGGAACGGCTGCCTACCATGCAGGAAAACAGGCTGGCTCAGACCAGAGAACTGCTTCCCACTCCGGCTCTTCCAAACGGACACAGGCAGACCACAGCAGACCAGACGGACAGGCAGCACCGGAAAAGGAATCCGTATGGAAACGGGCTGGCTCTGCGGTAGGTACGGTGGCAGATACCAAAGATAAGATAAGTGATACTGCCGGACAGCTTCGGGAGCAGGCAAAGGATTTGCCCGTCAATGCAAAGTACGCCCTTTATCACGGGAAAACACAGGTATCAGAGGGAGTACGGGATTTTACTTCCAGCGTGACCCAGACCCGAACTGCCAGAGCGGAACAACGAAATGCACAGGCAGAAAGCCGCAGACAGACGATTGCAGAACGCAGGGCAGAACTGGAACAGGCAAAACAACCGCAACAGAGAGCTTCCGAAACATCCAAAGGGGCGGCTCCTGTCCATGAACGCCCTGTTACTGCAAAGCAGCCAGAAGATTTCCGACATCATGCAGGAAAACCAGCCATGCAGCCTGTTTCCCCATCCATCAGGGAATGGGGACAGGTTTCTTATGAGGGGGCTGTGGCAGAACGGGCTTCGGTTCCGGTGGTAAAATCAGCTTCCATCCACCGTGAACAGACACCGCCTGTAAGGACAGAACGACAGATAGTCCCTCCGGCTTTCCCAGACAAACCAGAGGAAAGACAAAAGACGGCTCCAACTGTCACACCGACTGCTCCCCGTCCGGCAAGACCTGTCCAGAACGACACGGCTCCTGTGATACTGGAAAGAAAACGGATTACCCCTGCGGTAAAAGAATCAAACTTTACCATCCGGCGTACCACCGCCAGAAAGGAGTGGACAAAAACGGTAACAGCGGCTGCCAAACAGAAGAAAGGGGAGAAACCATGAAGTTAAGACACCTTTTCTTTGCCTGTTCCGGCGTGTTCGTGATGATGTTCTCCCTGCTCCTTTTGGTGGTGATTGTCTTCTCGGATGAGGAAGACGGAGGAAGCGGCGGAAACCTTATCTATGGGGGCGTGAGCGTATCACAGGAAGTCCTCGCCCATAAGCCTATGCTGGAAAAGTATGCAAGGGAATATGGCATAGAGGAATACTTAAATGTGCTGCTCGCCATCATTCAGGTGGAATCCGGCGGCACACTGGAAGACGTTATGCAGTCCTCGGAATCTCTGGGGCTTCCCCCAAACTCCCTTAGTACAGAGGAATCCATCAAACAGGGCTGCAAATATTTCTCGGAACTGCTCGCAGCGGCGGAAACAAAGAGCTGTGACTTAAACAGTGTGATTCAATCCTACAACTACGGCGGCGGCTTCCTAGACTATGTGGCAGGACGTGGGAAAAAGTACACTTTTGAACTGGCAGAGAGCTTCGCAAGGGACAAATCCGGCGGAAAGAAAGTCACCTACACCAACCCTGTTGCCGTAGAGAAAAACGGGGGCTGGCGGTATTCCTATGGAAATATGTTCTATGTCCTCTTGGTATCGCAATACCTGACCGTGGCACATTTTGACGATGAAACGGTGCAGGCTATCATGGAGGAAGCCTTAAAGTATGAGGGATGGACGTATGTGTACGGGGGCGATTCCCCCTCCACTTCCTTTGACTGTTCGGGACTGGTGCAGTGGTGCTATGGCAAGGCAGGAATCGCCCTGCCACGGACAGCACAGGAACAGTATAATGTGACGCAGCACATCCCCCTGTCCGAAGCAAAAGCAGGGGATTTGGTCTTTTTCCACTCCACCTACAATGCCGGAACCTACATTACCCATGTGGGGCTGTATGTGGGAAATAACCGGATGTACCATGCCGGAAATCCCATTGGTTACGCAGACCTGACAGGCTCCTACTGGCAACAGCACCTTGCCGGAGCCGGACGAATCAAACAATAAGAAAGGATGAACCGATATGATTCAGATTAGAAAAGAGGAAAACCAGAAAAAGCAGAAAGAAAAGAAACTGAAAGTTTACAAAGTCAATACTCATAAAATAACCGTGATTGCCCTGTGGGTGCTGCTGGCGGTGAGCTTCCTGTTTGCCGTCTATAAGAATTTCACGGCGATAGACATTCATACTGTCCATGAAACCAAAGTAATTGAGGAACAAATCCTCGACACTCACAAGATAGAGAATTTTGTGGAGAATTTCGCAGAAGTCTACTATTCATGGGAACAGTCCGCCGCTTCCATTGACAACCGGACAAACGCTTTAAAAGGGTATCTCACCGGAGAGCTGCAAGCCCTGAATGTAGATACTGTCCGAAAGGACATCCCCGTATCGTCTGCCCTGACCGATTTTCAGATATGGGAAATCACAGAAGAAAAGGAACAGCATTATCAAGTGACCTATACAGTGGAACAGCGTATCACAGAGGGAGAATCCAGTAAAACTGTCCGTTCCGCCTATCAGGTGACGGTCTATGTGGACAGCTCTGGAAACCTGACAATTATCCAGAACCCAACCATTACCAGCGTTCCCGTAAAATCCGGCTATACGCCGAAAGCGGTACAAAGTGACGGTACAGTGGATTCCATCACTACGGAAGAAATCAACGAATTTCTCACTACCTTTTTCAAGCTGTACCCTACGGCAACCGCAAAGGAGCTGACCTATTATGTGAATGAGGGCGTACTGAAACCTGTGGGGAAAGAATACATTTTCTCGGAACTGGTGAATCCAGTTTACAATCGAAACGGAAATCAGGTGACAGCTTCCCTTGCAGTGAAATATCTGGATAACCAGACCATGACAACACAGGTATCGCAGTTTGACCTTGTGCTGGAAAAGAACAGGGAAAACTGGAAGATTGTGAAATAGTTATAGAAAAACGTGCATTTCTCATTTGAGATTTGCACGTTTCTCTTATAAAGTATCTCTTTTTAAAATTTATCATTAAATTTTATATCTAATTTTGGATTATTCGCATAACCACTATACTTTCAAGCATTTT
>OGKW01002047.1_pt1 | contig 10454 bp, 10 predicted proteins | sample 1572601 | NCBI WGS metagenome assembly OGKW01 (sample SAMEA2581875, study PRJEB24529) | metagenome | biome: Human gut stool | place: China | collected 2011
CCTTCCTTGTAGGTATGCTTGCACTTTTCAACAAGCATCCAGTTTTTCAGTTTTACATCTCCAAGGTCAAGATTGATGACAACCATTGACCCTGCCCTCACTCTGTTGTCACCTATCGCATTTGTAACTTTCAAATTGCGGGTCTTTTTATTGTAAAGTTTCAAAAGTGCGTCAGCCTTTGCCTGACCGTTTTCACCCTTTTGCAAGGTGTCAAAATACTGCAAGATACCCCACTTGTTAATATTGGAAGAATCTTGTGCAATGTAAACTTCTCTGTAACCTGTATCCTCATTGTCATAGGTCAGCTTGATTTTATTGTATGTGTTATCATCAATTGATGAAGTGTAATCAAAGTTCTGACCTGTTTCTTCATCAATCATCAGGTATGCCCCCGGCACACCAACATACATTGAATACAGACTTTTCAAGGTAAGTTTTCCAAAGTCATCATACAGGACATACATTTCACCCGTATTGGTAAGCGTTAAATCAAGGGCATTGGAAATCATTTCAAAAAGTGAAGTATTTTCTTCAACGCGTGATTCGATGATATACCCTGTATCATCCAGTGCGCCAAGATTCAACTGGTAATCGTCACCAACCATTTTGATAAACTGTGAAGCGGTCTTGTTTTCATAGACCTTAGTATCTTTGTTTTTCAGGTACCTCAATTGATCGTAGGCTGTAACAGTAATTATTTTATCTTTAGTTCTCTGTTGCTTGAACACAAAACCAAAGAACACATTGTCACCGTCTACTTTCATCCTGACCGGACTACCTTCTGAAAAATTAAGAATATCATCATACAGAACTTTGAAAACCAGTTTTCCGGGGGTGTTTTTTCTTTCTGTTGACCATTCAATACCTTCCTGAACAACAGGTTGATATACTTTTGTTCCTGATTCATTTCCAACCAGTAGTTCAATGTACATTGAACAACACTCCTTTCCTATACTGCCGGAATAGTCAAAACCTGTCCCGGATAAATCAGATTTGGATTGCCACCGATTACATCCCTGTTCGCATCGTAAATTGTGCTGTACTCTGCACCATTACCATAAAAACGTTTTGCAATGTTCCATAAACAATCACCCTTTACTACTGTATAAGTCTGCTCTGCCGCCGGCGCAGGTGAATTGTTGGTTTCCCGTTGCGGTTCTGCGCTTGCTTTGGGCTTAGATTCTACAATCGTAATATTTACCGTTTTTGCTCCATAATCTTTATATTGTTTAAGATTAAACTTGACTTTGAAGTCAAACCCGTTTTTAGCATCTTCTGAAATTTTATAATCTTCCAAAGATACTTTCATATTCGTATTCAGCAATTTCTTCCCCACTGGGGTCTTCCTGCATACAATAAATTGGAATGTCTTTTTTTCCGTTTTCAGCCCTTCAAAAATATCAAAGAAATACCCTGCTTCTTTGAATCCATCCTTATATACCGCATAAGGCTGTTTTACCTGCGGGATTTCTGCTTCAAACTCAATGTCGGTCAATCCGGCTTTTTTCAGGATGTTGATTTCACCCTCATTTATCAAATTAACCGTTTTGTTATTACCATTGATTTTGATACTTATTTTTTCAGGGGTGACAGGTAAAAGACATCTGTCAAAGTACACATCATATCCGCTTCTTGCCATTTACTCATGCACCCCTTCCGTCATATTGTCTACTGCTTCATTGACTGAATCTGTCAGTTTGGTCATAAAACCATCAATGTCATCACCACTGTTCACAGTGTTCTGCATGCCTGACATATCAACATTGATTTCAGCAGTTGTGAATCTGTTAATTGCTTCTTGCTCTGCAATGTCACGCAAATACTTCAAATCTTCTTCTGATACTTCCAAAGAATCCTTAATCTTGCCTGTGTTATCGTCAATACTTCCAACGCTGTCACCCACACCTGAATTTGCTATTGCATCATTAAACCCTGATGTGTAATCACTCACATTAGGAATATCTGTCTGACCGAATACATCCGACAGACTAAAGTTTGAAACCTTATCAGCAATACCGTCACCCCATGCTGCACCCGCATTGAACGCATTTGATGCCCAACCGTCCTGAAATGCATCAAAGGTTGTAAAACCTTCATTGAACGCATCACTGATTGACTGGTAATCTTCTTTGTTTCCGCCTGCTTCACTTGCTTTGGCTGCATAGTCATCTGCTGCTGAACTGATACCTGAATAATCAAAACTTACAAACGGCAACTTGTTCAAGGCTGCTGCTATACTTTCAATTACTGAACAGGCAGTTGATAACAGATTGTAAAACCATGACTGTACGTTGCAGATAGCATTGTGAAATGCCGTCATCATGTTGGATGCAAGTGCTGCAACGGCGTTACCAATACCCAAGGCAATATTTGCCACGGTAAGACCCAAATTCTTGAAGAACTGAATCACCACGTTCACACCACCAGTAATCACACCGAACCCTGAATTTGCAATACCTGTCATTTTTGCAATCGCATTACATACGGCAAAAATTATTGCAATAAGTGCGATCAGCAACATAATAATCCAAACAACAGGACACGCATATAAAGCACCGTTGTAACCCATCTGTGCAGCGGTTGCTGCCATTGTCTGCCCGGTAACTGCTGCCATAACAGCAATCTTTGCCGACATTGCCAATGAATGAATCATACTTGCAGCAGCGGATGCAATCTCTATTGCCTTTACAATACCAAGATACGCTGCATATACTGCCAACGCACCAATGACACCGTAAATGATTGGACTAATCACTGACCAATTATCAGCAATGAAACCGCCTACTGTTCCAATCAGGTCAAAGATATTTAATACAATACTTGCAAGGGTTGCCATTGCTTCAATAGCACCCTGAATGAAAGTCTGAAATGCTTCACTATTGGCTAAATCGTTCAGTCTTTGAAGAACAGGCTGAAATGCAATCAGTGCGGTGTTCTGCATTGACTGCCATATCTGCCCCCAAGTCATAGGCATTTCATTGAATTTGCTGTTAATGTCATCAGCAGCAGAAAAGATTGCCGCCTTGACCACATCAGTGGAAAGTTCCCCATCCGCTGCCATTTCTCTAATCTTACCGATTGGAACATCAAGATAGTCCGCAATGTTCTGAATCAGGTTAGGTGCTTGTTCAAAGATACTGTTCAATTCATCACCACGAAGGACACCTGAACCAAGTGCCTGTGATAACTGCAATTCTGCATTTGCTGCTTCTTGGGTGCTTGCCCCGGCAATCGTCATCTGTTTTTGAATCAGATCAGCAAAAGCAACAACTTCTTCTGAACTGCTGAACGCATCCTTTGCATTGTTACCAAAACGGGCAACAACATCAGCCATCTGACTGAATGAACCCCTTGCATCTTGTGCTGCTGCATATACCATGTTGACAAGTTCAGCAGTTGTCTGAACCCCGTCATTCATCATGTTCAAACGGGATGTTGTCTGAACAAGTTCGTCTGAAATATTCAGTGCTTTCCCAACTGACTGAATACTGACATAGGCTGCAACTGCCCTTTTGATTGTGTTGGTCAGTTCATTTGCCTGTTGTGTACCGCTTGCAATTTCCTGATTGAAACGCCCCTGTTCATCCACATTGTCACGGATGTACCTTTCTGTATTGCCAACAGTCTGTGATAAACGCAAATAGGCATCATTGGCAGCAGAAACATCCATGTTCTGCATTGCCTGATTCAGTGAATTTTGTTCCTGAATCGCCTGATTCAACTGCATACGCAACTGTTCCAGTTCTGCATTTGCCTGATCCGTTCCAATGTTTACCTTATTGTTTTCAATCTGCTGAATACGTTCACGAATTGAATCAATCCGAACTGCTAAACTATTCAAGTCCTGAAATGCTTTAGGTGGAAATATCATTGTATTATATGCTTGCTTTGCAATCGCATCCTGTGTGTCGCTTAATTGTTCCAGCATATTGTTTGCACTCTGAACTTCTTGCTGAAATCGTTCAACACCTGTTCCTGTGAACACATCCACCCCGTCAGTATCCCATGTAACGGGAATTTCTATGGGGTCAGGCGGTGCATTCGGCTGAATTTCAGGTCTGATTGGTTCAGGATTTTCAACCAAAGGGTCAGGAAGTACTGGGTCAACAGGTACAGAAATCGGTTCTTGATTTCCACCATCCACAACAGGCGGTGCAATATCAGGTGCAGTTTGTCGGCTTGCTGCCTGATTCATCGCTTCAATGGCAGCGGTTGCCTGATTGATTTCATCCCTTGCCCCTTCAATGTTGCTTGTATCAATATCAGCGTTCATTGACTGCTGCATATCATACATTGCAGACACGGCAAGGTTCACTGAACTGATGATGTTGTTCAACACTCCGCTAAACTGGTCATTAAGTTCAATACCTGTCTGAATAGATGACACCTGTTTTCACCATCCTTTCTTAGTGTTTTTTCTTTGCCCTTGCTTCTGCCTTTTTCTTTTCCTTCTTGTCATGCTCTGCTTTCAGTTTGATTGAAGCAATTACAAAGGCTTTTTCCTGTTCGTCCATTTCCAAGAATACAGAAGGAAGAATGTGCAATTTAAGAAGGGCATAGTAAGCATAATTTGCTTCACCATCCCCTTCTTCAATTAGTTTTTTGCTTCATCAACCTTTTCATCAAGTGACTTGGTAAATCCCTGAAACTTCTGCATCCATAACTGGAAGTCCTGCATTTCCCCGGCATCATCAACCATTGCATAAACCAAATCTTCCGGGGTCATTACACCGTAACTGTCCTGTAACTCTTTATCGTAAAGGTCAGGAAATACCGTTGACTTCACGATCATTGCCATAAGGTACTTTGAAGTAATCAGTTTCGGTCTGAATAAGTTTGGCTTGCCAGTCACCTGAACTTCAATGGTATTTGCATCACGAAGTTCTTCATTTTCCTTGGAACTGATATGTCTGAACTCCCATCTGACAGGTGTTCCGTCCGAACCAAGCAGTGAAGCAGTAGGCGCAAATTTTTCATTTTCCTTTACCTTTTTATTCGCTTTCATAAATGCACTAAATTTTGACATTTTGTTGTTCTCCCTTCTGTTTATCAATAAATCTAAAAAGTCCCCTTATATGACCCTATATAAAAGCCACATAAAGGGTTCTGTTACTTAGTTTGTAAGAAAACCTGTAAGATTGTTAAATGATTCCGGCATTGAGAAGTCCTCAAATGTTCCTTCTACTTCTTCATCAAGATATTCACCGTCAGCATCAAACTTTGCTAAAATACCACCATCTGTATTGCAATCATAAAAAATAATAGTCTGTCTACCCGCCTCACTGGTTGGATCATCATTTGTGATCTGCATTTCAAAATACACATCCTCACCAGTGTTCTTATAGTCAAGTAATGCCTGACGAAGAACTGACTGGTTGTAATGTGCAGTACCGGAAAAAGTACCTTCCATACCACATGACTTATGACCCGCCATGATTGCACCAAGACGGGGAACAGTAGTCTTGGTTTTCTCAACTTTTGCTTCCATATCAATCATCTGCATGAAGTTGTATCTTCTACTTCCGATTGTGATAAAACATTCAGCAAGTTTTGCTGCAATAGTGTCCCTTGCTTTCATTGTTACATTTGACATTGTATTTCACCCCTTCCTTACGCAACTGTAACCGTTTCATAGAGTTTACCCATAGCGTTCACAACGGTGATTGCTGATGTAATCACAACCGCCTTTTTGGAATCTCCCTGTGCAACCGTAACATCAGAATCAGTAAATCCCTCAATAGCGCCCATGTCCTGTAAGTTCTGACGAATCTTAACAAGGTCAGACCACAGCGCAGTCCGTCCGGATGCATTGTTTGGAATCACACCCAGATACTTGGTATTAAAAAGAATGGCATCATCATTTCCCAACTGGTCAATGACCCTGATTGTCTGATTGTCCTTGAATATATCGCCGCAAGTATCCGAAGTTGTCACCATTGAATTAATATCTTCAAGTACACGGACTATACCGTTGACCTTATGGAAAATAAATTCACCGACTTTGATTGCAGTTTTCAACTCATTCTGTGTGTAATTAGCATCAACAGTAAAACCACCGTCATACTGCTTGTTCTGACAAGACTTATTGACTGCACAACCGCTTTCTGCACCAGTTACCCAATAGACAAGGGATGCTTCATTTGCACCTTCATCAAGGACTTTGTTTTTTATATTGATAACGCCCATGTAATCAGCAGACAGGTTATAAATAACCAACTGGAACTTGATACCAAGTTCATCACGCAAACGCTTGTTGAAAGCCACATATAACTTCTTGGTTATGTCATCAGTAACCACAACACCCATAGTGTTGTAGGTGTATGATTCAATTTTATCCAAGTACGCCTGATGTGCAGTGCCGTCAACCGTGCCGTTTGTACCACCAATCAAAGGTGTTCCGGCAGTAACAGCAAGTTCAGTTTCCTTGAATATAACATAATCGTTTGGCACAAGGTCAGCAGCCTTTGCAACTGTCTGTGTGTCAACCTTAACCGTACCAAAGTAGGTTGTAACATCATAGTTTTCTGCATTGTCAGCATTTTTCTGAATCACAATTTTCAAATCATTACCACGAACACCACAATACTTCGCAGTTGCGTATGTGTTCGCTGCCTTTTCACCACCACCGTTCAGACGGTATGCATATAAGGTCTTTGCACCCATGAACAGATCACTAAGACCAAGCATCTTAGGACTGTCAAAAGCATAACCAAAAAGTTTCAGGCTGTTTTTCTGAAAATCTTCATTGGTTACTTCAAAAATTTCTGCTTCAACACCCCAGTCAAGTTCAAGGGGCATTGTTGCGATACCTCTATCAGACAGTGTAGCGGATGCGGATGCAGCCGATACAAAGTTGACATAAGCACCGGGCAGTTCTTTGTTCTGTGAGGTAAATGTACCACCACCTAAAGCCATACTATTTCACCTGTCCTTTCATGTATTTTTCAACTAAATTGTCAACAGTTTTTATGGTGTAACTTTTATCTTCATCAAGAAGGGCATCCACCAAGTCCCTTCTGTTTGCAAAACGGGCAGATGCAAGAATCTGTTCCTTGCTGAACATTGGTTCAGTCTGTTCAGACCTTGCAGCAGTTCCCGTTGTTGCTGTCTTTCTTGCAGCCATCTTCAACCACCTTCCTTTACGCCTGTGCTTGCCGTCATGGTTTCCATAGGGGTGTTGTCCTCTGTCTTGACCGTAAAGAAGTCATAATTGACAAAAAAATTCAGAACACCGTCAACCACCTGATGATTCATTCCTGAACCCCGGATTGGTTTTATATCACCGTCTGTTGTGATGTACTCCAAACAGTCATACATTCTTTCAGCCACATCCGCACATTCCCGCTGCTTCTTTGCAGATTGTGGGAAATACTGGATGCAGAACTGATTGGTACGTTCATACCGTTTGCCAAGGAAAAGGTTGTTGTTTGGGTTCAAGCAAGCAATAAAAAAACAAGGCTCTTTCAAACCTTGCTTAATTTCTTCATTGTGGATTTCATAATCATCCCCAAATTCTTTGTTCAGGGAACAACTGATTGTTTCAACTATTGAATTTATCATTTACCAAGTCCCCCTAAATATTTCTTAATTTTGTTTTCAAGCACCTTTGGGGCAATTTTCTGTAATTCCTGTTCAGATATGGTCATCATAAACTGACCCTTGACCCATCCTGAATGATTAGCTGTCCTGTGTCCGTACTCAACATAGGATGCGTATTCAACCGGGTTCACAATTTCAATGACATAGGTGTCACCAAAATGGTTCACCGTCAGGCTGTCTGCATACCCTTGTGCTGATGCACGTTTTTCACCAGTCCAACCACGCATTAATGTACCGCCCTTTTTTCCTGAACTTGCCGGGTACTGTCCGACAGGTGTTCTTTTTACCACCATGCGAAGCAACCGGGCAGCAAGTTCCTTTGCGCACGATTCCACAAAGTCATCAGGATTTTGCAACTTTCCCAACTGCTGCTGAAAGTCTTTCAGACCTTTGCAGTCAAATCTTCCCATTCTACCCATTTATGCATATTCCTTGAACAGTTCAAGTGTAATTTCCTGATGCGTTGGATATGTGGAAGGGACACCGCTGCGGGTGTAGTCCGTAGTCACATTGTCTTGTGTTACTGTCAGTTTTGACCCCGCTTTGATAGTTACATCCGGGGAAACAAACAACTTTGTGCTTTGCGTGATTGTTGCTGCTGATTCTGACTGAATTGCTGTTTGCAGTTTTTCAAAAGATAATCTGCACGGTTGGTCTTGTAAGACCACAACCTCTGATTCTTCCATAAGTTTTGACTTCTCATTTTTTACCCTTTGCAGTTCTGTCACTGTCAAAGTACCAAAATAGGTTGCTTCAATGGCTTTCCTTGCAGCCTTTTGTGCTGCCTGAATCTGCTTTACCATCTGATACGCCTGAATGAATTAAATTCAGCCTTTCCATAGGATAAAAGGTAATTGATGAAAGAAGTCAGTCTTTGTTCAGGGGTCATTGAACCTTCACCAGTTGCAAAAACCGTGTTGGTGTCCCCTGTCTGAATCTGCTTGACAGCATATTCTAAATCAAACCCGGTAAGATCATCAGGTGCAAAGGTTTTCTTGGAAAGAAGAAATTCACCCACCGCCATATCAACGGCAATGTGTTCCAGTCCTTCCGGCACATCATTCCAGTTGATTTCATTCTTGATTGTGCTGCGTACTTTTTCAACGCAAAAGGTCAAGGCAAATTCATCATCTGCCTTGACCTCATAACCGAATGATTTCAACCGTTCTTTTACTGTATCAGTATCAAACATTGCAACCACCCTTTCAGATCAGAAATTATCCACGGGAAATGATACGGGCAATAGGTACTGCCTTATGCTCAATAGCCTTGGTATCAGATGCAACCAGTGACCAGTTCTTACCAGTCTTTAATTCCGCATTGGTAGGGGAATTTGTTGCCTGTGATGCCTTGGTATAAGAAACACCCGCAACAGAAACAGCGTGACGTTTACGGGAAATCAGTGTATCTTCACCGCCCCTTGTCTTAGCATCACGAACCATTTCATAAGGCACTTTTGCACCTACATCCTCAAAACCAATAGCACCTTCACCAAGGATATAGGTTGTGTAAAGGGAAATATCCCCGCCGGTGTCCCCAACGTGTTTCACCTCAACAGGTAAAGAATCATCAACAACAACCAGTCTACCGTTCCATGTACCCATTTCAAGGTCACGTTCCATACCGTCAGCATCCGTGTACTTTAAGTATGCAAGGAGTTTCAGATTTTCAAGGTTGGTGGCAACTGCACTATGGCAGTAAACCAGCTTGAACTTCTGCTTGTTATCACCGCAAGCTTTCTGAATTGCAGTATTCAAGGTTGTTGCATCCATGCACATTGTTTCATCAGTCTTTGCATCTGTAGTGCCTGCGCCGATATCCAGAGTGTGCGCATCAACAAATGCCGCATTAGCGGTCTTAATTGCGCCTGTCCCAGTCGCAGACATTTCAAAAATACCCTTTAAGATTGCAAGGATAACATCCTGGTCCACACTATTCCAGTAGTCATTAATCTGATTTCTTACATTTGCCATGAAGTCAGTACCACCAGTTACATCATAACTGAAATCTGCTTCTGTCCAACCATTCATTCTGCCATAGGTAAAAACACCCTGTTCGTAGGTGTCAGTCTTACCCGGTGTAACATTGTCAACACCGTCATAGTTCTGCGGTGTACCGGAAAGCAGACCAAAGTACGGTAACACTGCGTAAACAGTGCCAGTCTGTGAGTTATTCACAAACGTGTCACGTAATCTTGCATCACCAACGATTGCACGGGATTCACGCAACTTGTTCAGTTTCACATTCGGAATAGCACTCATATACTTACCGAACGCCTTTTCATTAAAACTTTTAGCATCAAATTTTGGCATATTTCAATTACCTTCCTTTCATCAAATTAAATCTGTGCATCCGGGGTTGCTTCCATATAAGCGGTAAGTTCATCGTAACTCATTTTTGAGAAATCAACCTTTTCACCCTCACCCGGTTTGTTTTCCCCTGACACTCCCGGCTGAAACCCTTTGAAATTATACTGTTGCTTCTGTGCTTCAAACAGGAACTTGGTATCATCACCTGTGGTCAGCTTTTCAATCTGTTCAGCCAATCCCTTGACATTTCCGTCCTTGTCAAGTTTGGCATCTTCAAGTTCAAGCAAAGCTTTAACCGCCTTGATGTTTTTTGCCTTTGCTCCCGTCAGTGCCTTTTCAACCGCAAAATTAATTTTCAACTGGTTCAGTTCGGATTCATGGTTTGCTTTAGCAGTTGCATTTTCAGTCTGCAAATCCTCAATCTGCTTTTTCAGTTCAGCATTATCCCCGGCAGATGTTTTCAAAGTTTCTAACTGCTTGTCACGGTCACTGACCTGTGTTTTCAGTCCTTCAACCTCTGTCTGCAAGTTCTTGATCTCTGTTGCA
>OGKW01002048.1_pt1 | contig 10450 bp, 10 predicted proteins | sample 1572601 | NCBI WGS metagenome assembly OGKW01 (sample SAMEA2581875, study PRJEB24529) | metagenome | biome: Human gut stool | place: China | collected 2011
AAACAGGAAGTCCGTGTGCCGAGGGGACATGGAAAGATAGAGATTACCTGCCCGAAATGCAGGGAAAAATTTATTCGCAGAACCTAAATCGGAGGCAGTATGTTCGGATATATCAATGTAAACGGCGCACAGCTGTCGGAAGAAAATAAAAAAATATATCAGTCGTATTATTGTGGGCTTTGTCGGAAATTAAAAGAGTTCTGTGGAAAAAAAGGACAGGCACTTTTGAATTATGATATGACATTTCTGGTCGTTCTGCTGACCGGTCTGTATGAGCCGGACACGCAGACTGGTGAATTTACCTGTATGATGCATCCGATGAAAAAACGGCAGCTGCGGGAAAACGATATTCAGAGTTATGCGGCACAAGGATTTATCGATGCGGTGAAGCAGCGGCAGAATACATTGATGACTACCATGCAGGCGATTATCGACTTGCAGCGTCCTTTCTTCCTCGAAGGCGACGAGTCATTGCTGAAACCGATGATTCTCAAAGATGTGGCAGAACGTACCGGACTGGATATCTCTACGATTTCCCGTGTCAGCAACAGCAAATACGTACAGACCAACTTCGGCATCTATCCGCTTAAATTCTTCTTCAGCGATGGCTATACGACGGAAGACGGAGAGGAAATGTCCGTACGCGAGATACGTAAGATTCTGAAAGAATGCATTGACGGAGAAGACAAAAAGAAACCGCTGACAGATGACGAACTGGCGGATATCCTGAAGGAAAAAGGCTATCCTATCGCCCGCCGTACGGTGGCGAAATACCGTCAGCAGTTGAATATACCGGTGGCAAGACTGAGAAAGTGAGTTTAAAGTATTAACTATAAAGTATTAAGTATTAGTGCTGATGGATAAAGAAAAAGAGCATATCATAGCGGATAAAACAATGTTGCGGGTGGCACGGATCACCTCCATCGTGTTTACTCCATTTTCTATACCGTTTCTGGCGTTTCTGGTGTTATTCCTGTTTTCTTATCTCCGTATCATGCCGATACTTTATAAGGGAATTGTGTTGGGAATCGTTTACTGCTTCACCATACTGACGCCCACTATCACCATTTTCCTGTTCCGGAAGATCAACGGGTTTGCCCGTCAGGAACTGAGTGAGCGTAAGAAACGTTATGTACCTATCCTGCTGACTATTATCTCGTATGCCGTCTGCCTGCTGATGATGCGGAAACTGAATATTCCCTGGTATATGACCGGAATCATTTTTGTTTCCCTGGTGATATCGATCATCTGCATTCTGGTCAATCTGAAATGGAAACTGAGCGAACACATGGCGGGGATGGGCGGTATTATCGGCGGACTGGTTTCGTTCAGTGCGCTGTTCAGCTATAATCCGGTAGTGTGGTTGTGCCTGTTTATTCTGATTGCAGGCATATTGGGCTCGGCGCGGATTGTGCTGGGGCATCACACCTTGGGCGAGGTCCTTTCCGGTTTTGTAGTCGGGCTGGTCTGCTCTTTTTTGATACTCCATCCGGCGTACAACCTTATATTCAGAGTATTTTTATTTTAAAAACAATATAAATCCTAAAAACTAATTATTATGAACTTTCCACAGAACTTGAAGTACACGAATGAACACGAGTGGATTCGCGTAGAAGGAGACATCGCTTACGTAGGTATCACAGATTACGCACAGGAACAATTGGGCGATATTGTATTCGTTGATATTCCTACCGTAGGAGAAACGTTGGAAGCCGGAGAAACTTTCGGAACGATTGAAGTGGTAAAGACCATTTCCGATCTTTTCTTACCGTTGGCAGGCGAGATACTCGAACAGAACGAAGCTTTGGAAGAAAATCCGGAGCTGGTAAACAAAGACCCTTACGGCGAAGGCTGGCTGATCAAGATGAAGCCTGCTGATGCCAGTGCTGCGGAAGACCTGCTCGATGCCGAAGCATACAAGGCGGTAGTCAACGGCTGAATTTGAATAAACAGCACTTCTGCCTCAATGGAAGCTGACTAAATAGTCGTTAGTAACTCCAACTCTCCTCCTGCTGGAAGGAGGAGTCCCCGTAGGGGGAGGTGGTAGGTGAACACATAACTCTGTTGTTTACAATAGAATAGGAATAAACCTTATTTTACCTACCACCCCGGCTTTCAGCCACCTCTCCTTTCCGAAAGGAGGGGAATTGGAGATACTATTGACTTTTTAGTCAGTCCCTATAAACATCAGGATTCGCTGTTGGCTTCCTCGTCCTCTTTGGGCTTTTCGGAGATGAGCAGCAATTTATCGTTCACATGCAGTTTCAGCGTTCCGTTCGGTATCAGGAACTCATCCCCACGTTTCACAATCATTACTAGCGTGCCTTTGGGGAGATTCATATCTTTCAGCGTATCTGCCTCTTCCAGCATTTCCTGTGTGATAGTCATATCTTTGAGGTCTGTATCAATCTCTTCCGGAAGTTCCACTCCGAAATCATTCCCCGTCTTTTCCAGCGGTTTGGACAGATGTAACAGGCGGGCAACGAAAGAAACCGTTGTTCCCTGCACTACCAGTGAAACGATTGTGATGAAGAATACGACATTAAAGATAATATTCGATCCTTCGACTCCTGCAACCACCGGATAAGTGGCGAAGATAATGGGAACTGCTCCACGCAATCCTACCCAGGAGACGAACAGCCGCGATTTCATTGTAATCTTCCGGAACGGAAGCAAACAGAGGAACACACTTAACGGGCGACCGATCACAATCATGAAGACACCGATCAATAGTGCTACTGCTGCAACTTCCAGCATTTCATGAGGATTAACGAGAAGTCCGAGGCAGAGGAACATGATGATCTGGAACAACCAGGTAAGTCCGTCCATGAACGTATAAATGTCTTTGCGGTGCATGATCTTGTTGTTTCCTACCATAATACCTGCGATATATACGGCAAGGTAACCATTTCCTTTCAGTAAATCAGTGATAGAGAAGGTGAAGAAAACAAACGCCAGCAACAAGATAGGATACAACGCCTGATTGTCGATGTTGAGCTTGTTCAGCATACGGATAGCCAGTTTTCCGAGCACGTATCCGGCAGCTGCGCCGACTATAAACTGAATAATGAAAGAAGCGGCGATAGCCCCGACTCCCATACCTGCCGATTGGATAAACTGTATCAGGACAATGGTGAGCATGTATGCCATCGGGTCGTTACTTCCACTTTCTAGCTCCAGCATGGGGCGGAGGTTGTGTTTCAGATTCATCTTCTGCGAACGCAGGATGGCGAACACCGAAGCCGAGTCCGTAGAGGACATGGTAGATGCCAGTAGCAATGACGTGGTGATAGGCAGATAGATATTCGTCCAGCTCATTCCGGACAGCCACCAGATAAATAATCCGGTGAAAAGAGCGGTTAGTAGAACTCCGACGGTAGAAAGCACGATACCTGGACCTAAAATGGGTTTGATTTCTCTGAATTTCGTATCCATACCTCCCGAAAACAGGATGATGCTTAATGCAACCATACCGATGAATTGCGCATCTTTTGCGTCATGAAACTGGAGTCCGAGTCCGTCACTTCCGAACAACATTCCTACTACGAGGAACAGTAATAAGGTGGGCACTCCGAAGCGATATCCTGTTTTTCCGACAACGATGCTTACGAAAAGTAAGATAGAACCAATTAGTAGGGTGTTTTCTGCTGTAAATATCATATGCTATATATTATTAAGTTATTAAATGTGTCGTAATAGGTCTCACCGTGCGAAGTTACACATTATTTAAAACAAATAAAGAGTCTTTTTGGATGTATTTTTGTGAAAAAAGGTAGTTAAATTGTCTAAAAAGATTAATTTTGCACTCAATTAATCTACATCATACTTATGGATTCAAACAATCTTACTCCTTTACGGAAAGGAGTGGTAGGAGTACAATTCTTGTTTGTAGCTTTCGGAGCTACGGTGCTCGTGCCGCTTTTAGTGGGGCTTGACCCTTCCACCGCCTTGTTCACAGCCGGCATTGGTACACTCATTTTTCATGCGGTTACCCGGGGGAAAGTGCCTATCTTTTTAGGAAGTAGTTTTGCGTTTATTGCCCCGATAATAAAAGCGACAGAACTTTACGGATTGCCGGGTACTTTATCCGGAATGGTGGGTGTCGCATTGGTTTATTTTGTAATGAGCGCGTTGGTCAAATGGCAAGGGGTGAGGGTGATTGAACGTCTGTTTCCTCCGGTGGTTATTGGGCCGGTTATTATTCTGATCGGTTTGTCACTCGCGGGGACAGGAGTAAATATGGCGAAGGAGAACTGGGTGCTGGCCTTGTTGTCGCTGGTTACGGCAGTCGTTGTCTCAATGAAAGCGAAAGGACTTTTGAAGTTGATTCCTATCTTTTGCGGTATCATTGTCGGTTATCTGGCGGCATGGCTTTTCTATGATCTGGATTTGTCCGGTGTTAGGGATGCGGCATGGATCGGGCTGCCGCAGTTCGTGTTTCCCAAGTTCTCATGGGAGCCGATACTGTTTATGATTCCGGTAGCTATTGCTCCGGTGATAGAGCATATTGGTGATGTCTATGTGGTGAATACGGTTACGGGAAAAGATTTCGTGAAAGACCCGGGATTGCACCGCACCTTATTGGGGGATGGTCTGGCTTGTTTCTGTGCCGGATTGCTGGGTGGTCCTCCTGTGACTACCTATTCGGAAGTGACAGGAGCCATGTCACTGACAAAGATTACTAATCCGCAAGTGATCCGAATAGCTGCCATTTCCGCTATCTTATTCTCCGTTATCGGTAAAATCAGTGCATTATTAAGATCCATTCCAAGTGCGGTACTGGGCGGCATCATGTTATTGCTTTTCGGAACGATTGCTTGTGCGGGTATTGGTAATCTTGTGAATAATTGCATTGATTTGAGCCGTACCAGAAATATAATCATTGTATCTTTGACACTGACTGTCGGCATTGGTGGCGCTGCTTTTAATTGGGGCGATTTTTCATTGTCCGGCATTGGACTGGCAGCTTTGGTGGGAGTAGTTCTCAATTTAATATTACCCAGAGAGGATTGAAATTCTATTCAAAAAAACATCCACTATGCGGGAGTAAATGCAGGACTCCTGATTAAGCAGGAGTCCTCCTAATATAGAAAAAAAGATAGTGACGGTATATGATGGAAATAGTGACGGTATGGTTGTTGTATACCGTCACTATCCTTATCAAATACCGTCACTATTTTGTAGAAGAGAATCTGCTTGTAAAATACCCTTCTGTTTCCTTATCATTTATGATAGAAACTTCACAATATCTTCATCCACTGTACTGATACCTCCGATCCCGAATTGTTCGATCAATACGTTCCTGACATTCGGTGAAAGGAAAGCGGGAAGTGTAGGACCCAAATGAATGTGTTTCACTCCCAAAGCCAGTAATGCCAATAAAACAATGACCGCCTTTTGTTCGTACCAAGCGATGTTGTATACGATAGGCAACTGATTCACATCATCCAATCCGAAGATTTCTTTCAGTTTTAAAGCGATGACGGCCAATGAGTAACTGTCGTTACATTGTCCTGCATCCAACACTCTCGGAATGCCGTTGATATCACCTAAAGCCAGTTTATTATATCTGTACTTGGCACAACCGGCAGTAAGAATCACGGTGTCACCAGGTAATTTTTGAGCAAATTCCGTATAGTATTCACGGCTCTTCATACGTCCGTCGCATCCTGCCATTACAAAGAATTTACGGATAGCTCCGCTTTTCACGGCGTCCACCACTTTATCTGCCAGGGCTGTCACCTGTGCATGAGCGAATCCTCCGATAATCGTTCCGTTTTCAATGGCTACCGGTGGCTGACATTGTTTAGCATGAGCAATCAGTGCAGAAAAATCTTTCGGTTTTCCGTCTTTACGTTCGGGGATGTAATGTGCCCCGTCCAAGCCGCAGGCTCCTGTGATGTAAATACGATCCTTGTAGCTGGCATTTGCACGTGGCGGAACGATACAGTTACTTGTGAACAAGATAGGACCGTTGAAACTTTCAAATTCCTCTTTCTGCTTCCACCAGGCGTTTCCGTAGTTTCCTGCCAGATGCTTGTACTTCTTTAGTTGAGGATAATAATGTGCAGGCAACATTTCGCTGTGAGTATATACATCTACTCCTGTACCCTCTGTTTGTTCCAATAACTCTTCCAGGTCTTTCAAGTCATGTCCGCTGATTAATATACCCGGATTATTGCGTACACCGAGACTCACTTGTGAGATTTCCGGATTTCCGTAGCTGCTGGTATTCGCTTTATCCAGCTGTGCCATTGCCGATACTCCATACTTTCCTATTTCCAAAGTCAGCTGAACCAGTTCTTCCACTGTAATATCATTGCGGGTCAGTTCAGACAAGGCATGTTGCATGAAAGCAAATATTTCCGGTGACTCGTAGCCCAGGTTATGCGCATGCTCTACGTAGGCAGCCATTCCTTTCAGGCCATAGTGTACAAGTTCTTTCAGTGAGCGGATATCCTCGTTGGGAGTGCGAAGCACACCGACCGTTTTTGATTTCTCTTCAAACTCATCTTCGTTTCCATCCCAAAGACATTCGTCAGGAGCATTTTCGATCTTTATCTTGTTGCCAAGTTCTTTTTTCAGTTTCAGTCCTTCTTTGATTTTTTCAGTGATAGCCACTTTATCAAAATTGGCGTTGGTGATGGTAATGAACAAAGCATCATAGATAAATTTGTCTGCTTGTTCGGAAGGATGTCCATCTTTACGCAGATGTTCGTTGTAGACAGCAATTCCACGTACTACGAAGAGTAGTAAGTCTTGCAGGTTAGCCACTTCAGACGTTTTACCGCACACACCTTTCAAGGTACAACCGGTACCCATTGCGGTTTCTTGACATTGATAACAGAACATACTCATAACTTTTACGTTTTTAATTAGTCCAATATTTTATTTATTGAACGCAAAAGTAGAGGAAAAGTTTCAGGTGATTCTGTAACCAATGTTACAACAATGAATATTTTTTATCTAAAACACTCATTATTCGATTCATAAATCTTTAAACTGCTCCTATTATTGAATAAGCCGTACCAGTTGTTCTTTCTGTAAAATAGTGATATGCTTGCGATCGGCTATCAATAATCCATCTTCCTGCATGTGCGCCAGTTCACGGGCGAGGGAAGGACGGGATACTCCGAAATAATCACTCAATTCCTGTTGTGAACGGTCGAGGGTGATATGCGTCTGTTGTTGCTGTTTGTATAATCGGAGCAAGTACGAAGCAAGTTTCTGACGAATCGTTTTAAACGACATAAAGAAAAGCTTATCCGATAAAGTCCGTGCATAATTGGCAGAAAGATTCATATAGTTTTCCAAAAACTGCTCGTTCTTACGGAATAAACTCAATACACTTGATTTAGGAAGTTCGATAACCTCTGTCGGTTCGTTGGCAGTCACTTCCACCGGATAGCGGTTCTCCTCACCGAACAGAAACAGAGGGGCAATCGCTCTTGGAGCAGCGATGTCTTCCACTTTGATAAGACGTCCCGAATAATCAATCATCTCTCCACGCACGCTTCCTTTGGTCAGGATGACGAGGCGATTGCACACAGCTCCTTGTTGAGCCAGGATTTCTCCTTTCTTATAAGAACGTGTATGGAAACTGATCTCTTCCAGATCGGCAAAAAGTCTTTCCGGAGTGATCCCCCGGAATAAGGGATTGTTGACGAGTGCAGGTATCATATATCAATAGTTATTTGAATTTTAAAATAAACGTTGTTTCTTTCTCCCGCAGCAAAGTGAGACTCCCGCCCGAAAGACGCATGATCTGTCGTGAAATACTAAGTCCGATTCCGCTACCATTTTCTTTGGTGGTGAAGAAAGGAATAAAGATATGTTCTGCTATTTCCGACGGGATTTCAGGACCGTTGTTTTTGATCTCGATCCATATTTCTTCCATATCATTGCAATAAGCCCGAAGCTCGATTCTACCATCCGGCTGGCTGCCGATTGCCTGGATGGCATTCTTCAGAAGATTGATAACTACCTGGGCGATGAGGTTTTCATCCGCATACAGAATTAAGTCCGCAGGAGAAATCTCCGTGTGGAAACAAATGGTGTCACACGGATTCTGATGGCGGGCAAGTTCAATCATCCTTTCTATGAACGCTTTCACATAGAACAATGACGGTTCCGGTGCAGGTATGCGTGTAAACTGCCGGTAAGATTCTACAAAAGAGAGCAACCCTTTTCCTGTGGTGCTGATGGTCTGCAACCCGTGACTGATCTCTTCATCTTTACCCTCGGACATGGAAAGAAGAGTGTCACAAAGAGAAGTGATAGGCGTGACCGAATTCATGATTTCATGCGTCAGAACCCGTGTCAGGCGAATCCATGAATCTATTTCCTTTTCATCAAGTTCGGTATTGATATCATTCAGAGCCAGAATACGCAGATGCTCTTTGCGCACATTGATTTCCGATACACGTATGGATAGATTAACGGTTCCCCGTTCGTTGTGAAATATCACTTGCAGTTTGTCTCCGGGACGGCAGTTCTCTATTTTCTCCATGAGCGTAGTGTCTACTTTACTCAACTGATGGATATGCGTGAATATATTCAGCCCCAAAAGACGGAGTGCCTCCTTGTTCTTCTGATAAACAGCCCCATTGTCATTGAGTACCAGCAATCCTGTACTGACAAAATCCAGAATCAGCTCGTAATATTTCTCTTGTTGTGCGGTTTCCGCTTTTACATTATATAAGATATGTCCCACCCGGTTGAGTGCCCGGTTGATCTTTTGGCTTTCGGGAGTACCGTTTTCTTCGGGAAAATGAAAAGTGTTATCATTATTTTCAAGCGCGTTAATCATGAAAAGCACCTGCTTGGTGTGAAGCTGGTACAGGCGGATTTGCCAGATGATACTAAGTACCAGCAGACAAAGACTGATGCCCAACCAACCGTATGATTGATGAATACCGAACCAGACAGTCGATATACAGAAAAGTACAGTCAGCAAAACTCTGAACCAGTACCGAATCCCCAGTTGTTGGATCTGTGAGCTCATAATCCGAATTTTTTCATCTTGTTATAGAGCGTCTGCCGGGTTATTCCCAGTTGAGCGGCCACTGCCGATAGATTTCCCGCACAGGCATCGAGCGCTTTCCGTATCATCTGCACTTCCATTTCTTCCAGGGTGGAGATACTCTGTTCCTGAATGGCTATCCGTGGTACGGATAATTGGAATAATTCAGCAGGAATCAGCGGACTGTCATTGATGATAACCGCCTTTTCGATGACGTGCTCCAATTCGCGGATATTACCATACCAGGGATGCGCAGTCAATTTATCCTTTGCTTCGGGAGTGAACTTCATCAACGACTTGTCATATTGCTTGCAGAAGTGAACCATAAATCGCTCGGCCAATGGGATAATATCCTCTTTCCGTTCGCGCAGGGGAGGAATTTCCACATGAATGGTATTGATGCGGTAGAGCAAGTCTTCCCGGAATTCGCCTTTCGCTACCATCTCCTGCAGGTTCCGGTTCGTGGCACATATCAGTCGGATATCAATAGGAATTGGCGTGTTACTTCCCACTTTCACAATGCTTCGCCGTTGGATGGCGGTTAGTAGCTTTGCTTGCAGATGGTAGGGCAAATTTCCTATTTCGTCGAGAAACAGCGTACTCTTTTCGGCAGCCTCGAACTTACCTGTCCGGTCGGTGTGTGCATCAGTGAACGACCCTTTTACATGTCCGAAAAGCTCACTCTCGAATAAAGATTCGGTGATGGTTCCCATATCCACAGCAATCATTTCTTTATATTTGCGGTTGGAAAGCACATGGATTTCCCGTGCCAGCATCTCTTTTCCCGTTCCGTTTTCACCCGTTATCAAGAGGTTGGCATCGGTGACGGCAACCTTTTCAATCAAAGCCCGTAGTTGTTGCATAACCTTGCTTTCTCCCCAGTACATAGGCGAGTGAACAGGCTTTTCTTTACTTGCCGTTTTCCTGTCGTTGTGCGTAGAGGTTGCTGCGGTTTGCAGTGTTTCCACCAGTTTCTGGTTGTCCCAGGGTTTGACGATAAAGTCCGTTGCTCCCTCTTTAATACCCCGGATAGCCAGTTCAATATCGGCATAAGCCGTAAAAAGTACGACCGGAAGATCCGGACGTACTTTTTTTATTTCATGTAACCAGAATAATCCCTCATTGCCGGTATTGATGCCCGATGTGAAATTCATGTCCAGCAATACCACTTCCGGTATTTCCTCCCGTAGGACGCTCGTCAGGGTGACAGGCGAGGAGAGTGCAACGACCTTTGAGAAATAACTTTTTAAAAGGATTTGTATGGCAGTCAGCACCCCTTTATTGTCGTCTACAATGATGATTGTTCCAGATTTACTCATTTTCGTTCAAGTTTGTAAAGCGCAAACTTACGAAAAAAGGATGTGATAATTCAAGAATCGTAATTCAAAATTGATTTTATCCCCCTTGTATCTCCAATCATAACCACTG
>OGKW01002051.1_pt1 | contig 10437 bp, 9 predicted proteins | sample 1572601 | NCBI WGS metagenome assembly OGKW01 (sample SAMEA2581875, study PRJEB24529) | metagenome | biome: Human gut stool | place: China | collected 2011
TGAGAATGGTAAGAGAGGCAAGGCAACATGGCTCTATATTGATGAGTTCCATGTCTTACTTAATTCAGAACATTGGGCTGATCAATAAAGCGGTTGATGCGGGGTATAGAATTGTAGTAGTGTTGACTGGCATTCATAATAGCCTACGCAGCCAGACGCAATCACGTATTGATGAAGAAGTTTTGGGCTATGAGACAAGCTTGGAAAACTTGGCCGATATGATTAGGGAACCGAATGTTATTGGTGTTGGGATAGGTGCGCACAACCGCGTGAAAACGATAGTGCAGTCCATTACAACCCGTGATGAAAAAGGCGATGTAAATAAAACTACAGAAGGCGTCTCCATGGTTCCGCCGTTTATTATTGTTACAAAGAAAAATGCAACGGTTTTGCGTCGTATCCTGCGCTTTTTCCGAAAAAACCAATGTGCCGAAGTAATTGACGGCAAAAAAATTATAACAGCTAAATATCCGGCGCTCATAATTGATGATGAAGCAGACCAGGCCTCCATTAATACAAACGATAGTTATGATGAGAAGGGTAATCTTCTTGATGATTATAATCCTACAACAATAAATGGACTGATTCGAGAAATTCTTAAAACATTTGAGTGCAGATCTTATGTTGGATATACAGCTACTCCGTTCGCCAACATTTTTATACCACCGCATATTAACTCTGAGCGATATGGAACAGATCTCTTCCCTCGCAACTTTGTTTTCAGAACACCGCGGGCGGATCAGTATATCGGTGCCCGAGAGTTTTTTGGATTAAGCGGCGATGAAAATACGCCGGTAATGCCTTTGTGCAGAGATATTATCGCGGGAGCTTCTTACCTTGGTAAGGGTACTAAAGCAGGAGATCCTGTTGGCAACATACCAGAAGAGCTAAAAAAAGCAGTGAAATGTTTCTTGATATCCACCGCGCTTCGTAATTGCAGAGGACAAATTAATAAACCCAATACGATGTTGATTCACATTGTGCGTTTCGTTTCTCAGCAAAATGCAGTAAAAAAGAAAGTTGCTGCATACTACCAAGATGAACTTGCCAACTTCATCCGATATGGCGACTCAGGTATCTATGATGAACTGAAGACGATTTGGGAAAATGATTACCTTGAGACAACAGCTGCATTACGTTCTCAATTCAGTAAATATATGTCTGATTGTGCAGATATTGAATGGGATGATATTTGGGATGAAATTAGGAGAATCGTAGCAAAGAAAGAAATTAAAATATACAGTGTCAACGGAAAAAGCGAGGATGCTCTGCTATACAAAAACAACGAAGGAAAGCCATTTAATGTTATTGTCATTGGCGGGGACAAACTGTCCCGAGGCCTGACGCTTGAGGGATTAACTATCAGTTACTTCACGAGAAGCTCTAATACTTATGATACTCTTATGCAAATGGGGCGCTGGTTTGGCTTCCGTCCTGGCTATTTGGATGCGTGTCGCCTATATACAACGCCAGGGCTAAGAGGACTTTTTTCTCACATTTCTATGGCAACCGAGGACTTGGCTGGACAGTTTGATTTTATGAATGATGTAGATCAGACTCCAGCAGATTTTGGCCTGCGTGTCGCAAGTCATCCCTCTTTAGAGATTACAAGTAAAAACAAACTAAAGACGGGTCTTGAGGTAAAAAGAGACTTCAGCTGCAAGCTTAGCCAGACACGCGTTTTCGATATTGACGGTTCCCAATATGACCGCAATTTTGCAACAGTTGAGAATCTGCTGTATTCCATAGCGGGATGCAGAGTTTCAAGTGAACAGTATGAAGCTCGTCTTAAGAGAACGCACCCAGGTGATCATTATTTTTGGATGGATGTATCGGCTTATGATGTTGCTAATTTCTTCGAAGGCTATGAAACATCGAAAACGGCTACTCGCGCCAATAGTAAGTATATGGCAGACTATGTGCGTGCGATGAATGTAGATGGTCTTGGCGGAGTAAAAAATTGGACCGTCTGCCTTATAAATGTCAGCGGAAACGGAGAGCCATTTTCTATTGCGGGACTTGATGTTGGTGCGGGTATTCTCAGAAAAGAAGGTGCTGGTGTATCTTCTTTTGAGACAACCTGTTCAATACACACCATGACATCCGCTGGGCACGAGTATTTTGATTACAGTCAGGCACAGCTCGACAAGGAACATGAGCTCCGAGAAATGTACTCGGCTGATCCATCCATTAATCGGGTCAACGAAAAAATTCGAAAGGAAACGCGGTCTTTTGATCAAGGATTGTTAATCCTCTATCCAATTGCAGATGCAGGAAAACTAACTGCTCAGAAATAAGATCACAATTTCACAAGTAGCTTGCGAACCTTGTTTACCTATAGAAAAGGAAAAGGTAATCTAAAGTCTTATCGGATGAACGATATAGCACTGGAGAAAGATAACGATGAGTTTTACGGCTGACATCTATAAAGAAATATGTACGGATATTGCAAAAAACTCTCGGCCTAATTCTGTTTACGCCATGAGAATGTTGAAACTCTCCAACGGAATTAATATTGCATTCTCTATTAATACACTTACATACATGCGGGGAGCGTTTTTCTCAGTTGACGCTAAAGCAACGGCAAATCAATTCCCTCGCTGGAAAGGCGTTGACATCGTCATCGCTAAACTTCCTGCCTATGGTACTGATCAGGAGTATGTAAATGTAATGCAGTTACCAGGAAGTGCAACTGATATTTTCGAAATTGTCATTGAGAACTTGCGAAGCGAACTGGAGAAATGCTCCGTTGCAGAAGACTCCTTTGCAGTTATTGCTGCGGTTTTGACCAAATGGAGAGAATTCTTCAAGACAGATAAAGATCTTATTATGTCTGAAGAACGCCAGCAAGGGCTGTATGGAGAACTGCTGTTTTTAGAAGAATGCCTTGAAGTATTTGGACCAATGGCTGTTTCTCAATGGGCTGGCAGTAATGACGAGACTCATGATTTCTACTTCTCGTCTAATGCGGTTGAGGTGAAAACAACTTCTTCTCAGGCTCCGTACTATGCACATATCAGCAGTGAATATCAACTTGACAACAATGATATTCCCGGAAAGTTATTCCTGCGTTTTTATGCGTTTCGAAAAAGTCAAAGTGCAGGGGATAAGCTGCCAGACATTATAGAGCGGATCCGTCGGGCAATTTCACATATTCCACAGACAGCACAGACCTTCACAGAAAAAATTCAAAAGTATGGGTACTATGATGCGGCTGCGGATTATTATGGTGCCGGTTATTTTGTCCGTGATCAATACTATTTTACTGTTAAAGATGGATTTGCACGAATCACAAAAGCTGCGGTGCCCACAGGTGTAACAGATCTAACTTATACGATTAGTGTTGCTCAGTGCATGCCATTTGCGGTCAACAAAAATAGCGTGTTTGCAAAGTTGAAGGGAGGGGTTAACAATGTTGAATGATAAAATATTGGAGTTTTACAGCGAACTGCGCGAGGAAGTGCAAGATTATGTGAAAACCAACGGCCCCGTCTCTGTTAACACAGCGTTTAAGACACTTTTCTTGTCATATCTGACTGAAACCGGAGAAACACTTGTTTCGGACTGCACTCTCGTTGATTTCAAAAAAGATTCTGAGAATATGCGTTTGGACGGTTATGCCTTCAGTGAGTATTTTCGTTCATTGACGCTACTCGTCAGCAAGTATCAGGCTAAAGCCATACCAGATAAAATCAAAAAAACAGAGCTTGATAAACTGATGCGAAAAGCAGTAAAATTCTATAAGACCTGCCAAACGAATTATTTCGAGGAGTTAGAAGAGTCCAGTGATGGGTATCAAGCCTATGAGTTTATTAAGGCACATAGAGCGGATATTGAGACAGTGAATATTATTTTTCTGACGAATGACGAAGTGGTACAATTCGTTCCAGAGGATATTTCTTACGGAAAGATTTCCATTAAGTTTGATGTCTGGGATATTGAACGCCTTTATCAGAGTATATTCAGCGGAACAGCAGTAGAACGTCAGCTTGTTATAAAGCTAAAGAAGAAGTATGCTGCTCCGTTGCATCTAATTAAAGTAAATGGGAGCAATGATATCTATGACTGCTATATTGGTGTCATTTCCGGGGAACTACTGGCTCGCATTTACAAGGATGAAGGGCAAGAACTAATTCAAAAGAATGTTCGTTCGTTTCTGCAAGCAACTGGCAAGGTCAATAAGGGTATTAAAATGTCCTTGGCAAGTAGTCCCGAAATGTTTATGGCATATAACAACGGTATTTCTACAGTTGCAGATAGTATTGTTATTGACGAAGCAAGCAGCCATGACGATTTAGTGACCATCACCGAAATTACTGGGTGGCAGATAGTAAACGGCGGACAAACAACGGCGTCTATTTATAATGCATTTCAAGCAAAACTGCCTCTGGAAAAAGTGCATGTTCAAATAAAGCTATCTGTCATTAAACAGAAAGAGCAAGCGGATGGTATTATTCAGAATATATCTAAATATGCCAATAGTCAGAATAAAATCAATATGTCTGACTTTAATGCAAATGATGTCTATCATGTGAAAATGGAACGGCTGTCCAGAAGTACCTATATTCCAGTAGCAAAAGGTAAGCCTACCGATCAGTGGTTTTATGAGCGTGCCCGAGGTCAGTACCTTGTTGAACTGAGCAGACAGCCAACCAAAGCGGCAAAAGATCAATTCAAAAGTCGATGCCCCAAGAATCGCTGTATTTCAAAAACTGTTGCCGCAAAGTGCGTCATGGCGTGGTCTGGATATCCATATATCGTAAGCAAAGGGCTGGAAACAAACTTTGTGTTTTTCTCAGATATGGTTTCCAAAGGCGAATTTCCAGAACCGTCTGAACAGAGTTACATCGAAATGATTTCAAGAGTGATTTTATTTAATCGATGTGATGATATTATAAAAAGCTTGAAATTCGGTGGTTTCAAGGCTCAGCAAGATTACTATACTGTTGCGCTTATCGGGAAATACTATTCGGATCTTATAAATCCTCAGGAAATTTGGAACAATCAAGATATTAATGCAGAAACAGCGAAGATAATCGAAACCTTGGCTTATTTTGTATGGGAGCATTTCCAAAATCCCAGTGTACCCGGTGTGAATATCGGTCAATGGTGTAAAAAAGAGGATTGTTGGGAACTGCTGCAAAAGCGCTTTGAAGCACAAAAAGATAAAGCAGGAGCAAGATAAGATATGTACACAGCGGTAGATCTGTTTGCCGGAGCGGGGGGACTCAGTCTTGGGTTCATGCAAACAGGAAAATATGATATTAAAGTGGCTTTTGAGAATAGTCCCTATATGCAAGATACATATCGCTTGAATCATCCAGGCGTAGAAGTTTTAGGTGATGTATGCTCGGCCAACTATAGTGACATTATGCGCAAATATGGCGCTATTGATGTTGTAATTGGTGGCCCTCCATGTCAGGGATTTTCCAATGCTAATCGCCAGAAAAACCATGCGATTAGCCAAAATAATATGCTTGTGAAGCAATATTTACGTGCAATTTTGGAACTGCAACCAAAGGCTTTTGTTATGGAAAATGTAAGCATGTTGAGTTCCGAAGTACATCGATTTTATATGGAAAAGCGCGATGAAGAGACCATTGAGCGCTGCAACATCCCAGTAAAGGATACTCTTCTGCATTTGCTGGATGCGAAGTTTATGTTCGAAAAAGCACTGACTATTGTGCAGTCGGAAAAAGAAATTTCGAAGTATCTTTGGGCAGAAGAAGATTATTACCTGTTGAATGTTATTTACAAGGCATCAAGAAGCGCCGCTAAAATGCAAAAAGCATTGGATAAACATAAGAAAAAATTACTTAAAAGAGCAGAGCGGTATTTAACGATTGCAGAGAATGATCATGTTTTTGCAGAAGCAAAAACAGCATTTCAGGCGGTAGTGGACTTCTATGAGGGAAGACTGGCTATTGATAGAATAAAAGATAAGATTGAACCGTCCATAATGATCCAGCGAATGCTGAGCAAGGCTCAAGAAATATTTGAGAATAACATTGTTGTAGACAAATATGTTCAAGATAATGGCTTAGCCGCCCAAATACGTTCATTCGCAGTTTATGATTACCTGAAAAAAATCCTCGAAGCTCCAGAAAATGATTACGTGATTTATAGCGATGTTCTTTGCGCTGCTGATTATGGTGCACCTCAAAAAAGAATGCGTTTTGTTGTTATAGGAATAAAACGTAGTATTTCTGCAAAAATTGCTTTGCCCAAGGGGCATTTTGACGCAGATGAATATCGTACAGTAAGGGATGCAATTAGCGACCTGGAAGATGTCAAGCCGGTTATTGATCTTGCTGATGACCAAAATGGCATTGTACTACAGCCCAAGGAAAACCTTAGTGAACTTGCTTCATCTTTGCGTAACTCCTTAATCCTAAGAAATCACATGGTCACGAAAACAACTGATACTGCGATGGAGCGCTTTCGTGCTCTTAAACAAGGGCAGAATTTTCATTCACTTAAAGACTCTATGAAAACGAATACCTATACAGATGCTGCACGGACTCAGAATACAATCTACCTTAGACTAAATTATGATGAACCAAGCGGGACAGTGGTCAACGTTAGAAAGTCAATGTGGATTCATCCAACGCAGGATCGGGCGATAAGTGTTAGAGAAGCCGCGCGATTGCAGACATTCCCAGATAGTTTTGTGTTCTGTGGGTCAAAGGATAAGCAGTATCAACAAGTTGGCAACGCTGTTCCTCCAATTATGGCTAAGTCGATAGCAGAAAAACTCGCTCAGATTTTGGAAAAGAATTTAGCTGGTCGTGAAAGAAATGGCTGATAATCACTCTAAAGAAGTCCGGAGCATGAATATGTCCCATATTCGCAGCACAAATTCAAAACCGGAAGAAATTGTGAGGAAATATCTTTTTTCACAAGGGCTCAGATATCGAAAAAATGTGAAGAAGCTCCCAGGGTGTCCGGATATAGTGCTGCCTAAATATCATACTGTCATTTTTGTTAACGGGTGCTTTTGGCATAGACATGATTGCTCCAGATTTGTGTGGCCGAGTTCAAATCAAGACTACTGGAGACCTAAAATCCTGCGGAATGTTGAGCGCGATAAAAAGAATACCGAAGAATTGAAGGCCTTAGGGTGGAATGTCATTACAGTTTGGGAATGTGAACTGAAAAGAGCTGTGCGAGAAGAAAACTTAAATCTGCTTATAACAAAAATCCAACAGAGTAAAAGCTAACAAACAGAGAAATGTTTTGATTCTGAAATCTTGCTTCTTGAAGGGGCATAGTTAACCTGCGAGCCCGGTTGAAGCGGTAAACAACCCCCGCACTTAAAACTCAATATTTACATTCTCTTCCATATGGGGGTATAGCTCAGATGGGAGCCCGCATCATGAGTACCCCACATCCCAAATAGCGACTGAAATGCAATGCTTCAGTCGCTATTTTTCTTAAAAATTTCAGTAGCTATTCCTGCTGACCTGTGGTATATGTTTGTGCTGCAAGGAGGCGAGCACATGAACAAACTGCTGAAGGATCTGTACGACTGCTTCTACACCCCGCCGGAGCGACGAAGCGGGAAATCGAGGAATGCCACCGCGCGCTCATTGAGGCGCTGGGCAAGCCGGAGCGCCGATTGGTGCTGAAGATCATCGATGCCAAGGATCATATTTCGGAGGACACTTCGCTCGACAGCTTCATCTCCGGATTTCGGCTGGCGTGGCGGCTGTCCGCAGAATTGAATCACTATGACGATGAGCGTCCGGCGCGCTGCCAAGCGGCAGAGAAACCGGGCGCTCGTTTTACGTTCAAAAAGGAGGATGATGAACAATGAAGAAGCGCATCGTGACAGCTGTGATTACCGCTTGCTTGGCCCTGTGTGCCGCTGTGTGGCCGCAGCCAGACACACGGGAGGAACGACCCGCCCCAATACCAACGCACGCCGCAGCTGCTCCGAAAACGGATGCTGTGACAACGGCAGAAAGGAAAAATACGGAAACGCCGCGGGCAGAGCCGGACGAGGAGCTTGGCGCCGTTCCTGTCCCCACACCGGCAGAGCCGACACCTGCGGTCGAAACGCCGCAGCCGGAGCCTGCGCCTCCCGCACCGCAGCCGACCATAGAGCTGCAGCCCGGCGACGAGGTCTATATTCCGGGCTTTGGTTGGGTACCATACGAGGGGCCGAATCACCGCGAGTATGCCGCGGATATGTACGAAAATGGCAATAAAATCGGGAGCATGGGCTGAAACAGGAGCTGCTGGGAGCGGTTAAGCTGCTTGATTACGAAAGTTGCTGCACCGAAAAGTGGTTGGTATCAAAATGTGATACCAACCACTTTTTTTGTCGGTGTGGAATTGAAAAGCGCCATCCGGCGCACGATGAAAGAACTCATGTGCGCACCTGCTTGCGGGGCGATAGTGTGGGGATTTGTAATAGAAACCGCGGAAATCGGCAGTATCGTTTCTCAATTTGCAGTTGCCTATTGCATTTGATTTCGATTTATGTTACCATGTTAATGCTGAATTGTTGGACTATCCTAAGCTTCAACCATTCGTATCATGAGAGTACGAATCATATTGAACCTATGTAGTGATATAGACAATTTAGCGGACAAATGAGTAAATCCTCGAAACTATTGATTCCAATCAAATTCTCATTATGGAATTGAGAAAGCAGTTTGCTGGTTGACTGTCGTTGTCCCCCTGTTGTTTCGATGCTTTGCACCACAAAATCGAACCGGAGAAAGTGTTCTTTCGTCGGGTTTGTTTTGTTGCGTGCAAAGCGGTCTTCCGGATGATCGCAGTCCACGCACGAAGCAAAGTGCGTGGGCTTTTTTCGGTTCAGAAAGGAGGCTGATTATGGGAAAGGTATCAGGAAAAACACATACCAAAGCACAACTGGATCACTGGGCAAATCTGCATAATCCCAATAACAAGGCATATCAAGCTGACGCTGACAATCGGGCCAATCAGATGAATCCGAACCACAGATCGTACCAGAGAACTCACAATGCAAACCGCAGAAACAAAGCGCATTGGATGCCCGAGTGGGCGCCTGACTATCCGGAATACGATGATTAAAATTGGAGGTGCACGGTATGTCAAAGTACATTTTCGACTACGATGACGGCGACTTCGCCATGAGCATTTCTGACAGCATGGCGATGGACTCCGATGGGAATCTCATGATGCGCATGGGAGATCACATGGCGATGGACATGGACACCGGGGATATTCACATGATTTCCTCGTGGTCTGATGATGACGAGGAGTAGAGCATAGGCGGCGGCTCAACGGATGCACCGCCATAGACAAGGAAAACACTCTCAATCCGGGCAGAGAAAGCAGCGGGACAGGCCGTAAAGGCTTGTCCCGCTGTCTGTGTCTTATGGCAGATATTCTTCCGTGACCCGATACCGGCTGATGCCGAAAGCATTGCCTCGCTCCATGATTTCCGGCGGGATCTTGGGCAGATACTTCTTGCTGAAGCTGGTATCTCCGAAGTAGGCGTCAAAGCTTGCCACCGGCAGGACCACCCACTCGCAATCATCTTGCCTGTTGGCGAGATAATAGCGGATCAGCGTACAGACGACCTCGGCTGGAATTTCCTTCGGAAGCGCCGCTTTCACTTTCTCTGTCAGTTCAGGCGGCAGCTCCGGCTCCTCTCTGCGCAGCGGTCCCAGCTCCAACGCATCGGCAAGGACATCATCAAAGCGCAGTGTCCAGGCGCCCTTGGTTTGGGACGCAAAAATCGGGATCTGATATTGCATCACCTTGCTTCGCCATGCGGCGGCAAACTTTGAGCGAATGACCTCCACATACTTGAGCGAGGTGCTGCGCACCTTTTCCGGGTGCGTCAGCATGAAGTCCGCCGCACGGAGAACATGACGGAGGAACCAGCCGACCCCATCCGCATCCACCAGCTCCGGGAACTCTGTATGCAGCTCCGAAAAGTCCGTCTGGAACTGCCACTCCTTGTCCTGCACACGCTTTCCGTCCTCTGGCACACTGCACCAGGCGCAGAGCGCACGGCGGGCGTGGTCGATCCGATTATGCGAATCACCCGAAAGGATTGCTCCATCCTCCCCGTGGAACAGGTATCCGCGGGCCAGGATGGTCAGAATCCGAGCCATTCCCTCAAACTCCAGGATCGTGGCAAAGGTGAAACGGCCCAGCCATGTCGTATCGCTCTTCCTGCTGGCGGTATAGGAAACCGTTCCGGTATATGCGCAGAATTCCTCCCGTTCGTTAATCATCCCGCACCTCCAGAACATTTTTCTCGATATACTCCGGCAGTAGATCCCACAGCAGGTCACGTCTGCCGAGAGCGACCACATAGCGCACGGCCAGAGCCGGTCTTACAATCGCGGTCAATAACTCCCGGCACTTAGCCGTCACCGCATCACGGTAGCTCTGGGAGGCGGATTTGTCCGCGAAGGCGCTCATCATGGCGGT
>OGKW01002053.1_pt1 | contig 10432 bp, 7 predicted proteins | sample 1572601 | NCBI WGS metagenome assembly OGKW01 (sample SAMEA2581875, study PRJEB24529) | metagenome | biome: Human gut stool | place: China | collected 2011
GAGCCGTGCCGCAAGCAAAACTGCTTTGTTGTAAAAACACGGGAACATTATCGTTGGCTAAGTCCATGTCCACTGCTCATCGGTAGCCTTGATCGGCTTCTGCCGCTATGATTCTGAGAGCATGGTGAGCACGCATGTTCCGTCTGAACCCGAAGCTCCGATGTGAGAAGTCCCTGTCGTAGGCCCAGTCGAGTACTTGGGCTGTTGCTTGTTGCACAAGACGGTCTATGACTGTCGGAATTCCCAGATCCCGGAACTTGCCGGGTTCGTCTTTCGGAATGCTTACTCTTTTCACAGGGGAGGGCCTGTAAGTTCCCTCCTTAATCGCCTTTGTAAGCTGGCCGGGATGGTTACGTATCCAGTCGAGCAGTTGCCCAACTTCCATTCCGTCAATCCCGGGAGCCCCTCTGTTGGCTACTACTCTTTTGAGTGCTTCCTTCAGATTAGAAGGCTCCAGTATCGCCTCTAAGGTAATGCCTGCGTATAAATTGAGGTTATGTGTGTCTTCTTCTGTTTCTATGGACGCGGGCGGACCCTTTTGTGCAGGTTTAGCCGCATTCCGTGCGCGTTGCTCGCATGAAGGTTTTTCATTGTTTCTATCCATGGATTCCCTTTGTCGTAGTTGCAGCAACACACTCCGTTAAGATTCGGGCCTTTCTCGGCTACTGCTACCGAGTACTATGCCGTCTGCTGACCACTCACGGCAAGTTTTACTCCGCCAAGCCGACTGGCTTGCGTCCGTGAGTTCTCCTCGGGTAAGAACGAACTCTTTCCCATCACGTACCTTCGGTCTTTACATTGCCATCTCCGTGTGGCCTTAGGGCTTCAACTTGTTATGCAGTCTTACCCGACAGCTTGTGCCTGAGACCGTTCCTGTTCGTAAGGTCAATGGTTTGCCTCGGGCTTCCTTCAGTCGGAACCTCGCGATTCAGACCTTCCCTTTGGCTATGTGCTTGGCGCCACCGCCCGCACTTCGGGACTTTCACCCTGTAGAGTTCGCTCATGCCGAGCGCACATAAAAATGGCGGGACACAATCCCGCCTGTGAAGGACCAGGGTCTTTCGACCAGCCCTAGTTGCCTTTCAGCAACCTTTTCACGGTCAATGTTAAAAAAAATTAAACTATCTTGTCAATCAAAAGTTGACAAAAATTGTCGAATGTTCTGTCTAGTTATCAAACTGGCGGTAAAAATAGTTGAATACCGACTAATAGGCATTGTAGCAAATAGATCACCTCTCAGAAATAAATTACCCACCATAAAGAATTTCAACATGTATCAATCTGCGAATTGAGAAAATCTGGATGCTATCTCGATCAATTGAATATGTATTGTTAGCCTATTAACCTCAAAGTTCTTTTAGGGAAATAAGAAGATTGAAGCATTTGCTTTCACTAAAATCTAAGGTTAACGTCAATTCCTATGCGAAATAATTAAGAGGAGAAAATTAAAGTTCCTCTAAAACACTCTGGTCTTCATAATTACTGGTTGAGTCGCGAAAGGATTTCTTTCAACTGAGTTTGTTCAGTCGTCTTCGATTTAAGGCCAAGTTTCCCATAGGCATGAAAGCGGTGACTCTCGACGGTACGCTCACTTAATCCAAGCCGTTCAGCAATTTCAAAATTCGTCAGTCCTTCTTTTACAAGTGCCAGCACTTGCTTCTCTCTCATCGATAAAGCTTGATAACGCTTATTCAACTCTTCTATATTTCCCTGACTTTGGTCCGTTGAATCTTTCCCTATGGCTTCAGAAATGGCATCGATCAGCTCTTGCGGATCAACCGGTTTTTTCAAAAGGTTGTCCGCTCCTTTTCTAAACACGGATATCGCCATATCAAGATCCGCGTGAGCAGTTAGGAAGAGAATCGGATGAGAGAAGCCTTTTTCTTTCAAACGATTTTGAAGTTCAACGCCGTTCATTTTCGGCATTAGATAGTCCAAGACAAGACAACCCGGTCTCGAAGAATCATCCAAAACAAGAAAAGATTCTGCCGTCGGATATGTTTTAACTTCCCAGCCTTCTCCTTCCAGCATATAGGCTAAGCCTTCCAACAAGTCCATATCGTCGTCGACAATACGGATTAAAGGGACGATTTTGTCATTGTCACTTTTCATTTAAGTCCTCAGGTATTGGAAGAGTCAAACAAGCCGTTGCCCTTTTATCATCGACATCTAATCTAAAGTTTCCTCCATGGCGAGCAGCAATGGCCTTAACAATTAACAAGCCTAAGCCAAGGCCCTCCGGTTTGCTGGAGGAAAGAACATTAGACGGAGACTTCGTTAAGCTTCCTCCATTGTCGGAAACGATAAGTACAGCCTTATCGTCTTCCTTTGACAGAGCAATAGAAATTAAAGGATGGCGACGTTGATGCTGGCTAATTGATTCAGCTGCATTTTTTAAGAGGTTGTGTACTACCAACTCAATCTCAAGTCTGCTCCCTCGCATGGTGATGTTTTCATTGACAGCCACCTGTAGAGCTCCGAAATAAGAGCCGGAGTCTTTGAAGTCCTTTAGTGCGGAATCCACAGCGGCCGAAAGCGAGAACTTTTCATACTTCCCTGCCTTCTGCTTTGCGTACTTACGTACATCGTCCACGATCCTTTGAGCGCGATTGGATTGAGCTTCGATTTTTTCAAAAACAGTTAGAGCTTCTTCAGAGGTTAGAACGCCCTTCTCTGCCTTCTTCTTAGCTCCAAATAGAAAAGCTCGGATTGTCGTCAGTGGCTGACGCAATTCATGTACGACGATTGAACTGAGCTGATCAACCACGCCTAAACGTTCAAGCGCACTGAGTTTTTCAGATGCCGCCTTTTCCTTTCGTCTCAGCTCGTTCTGTTTTTTAAGAGACTCTGTTAATGATCTCGTTCTTTTACGAACAATTTGTCCGAGAATGAAACTTAAGAGGAGTGAAGAGGCAAAAAGTCCAATGCCTAATAGGAGCCAGCCCGCATATCTCGTTCTGAATTCTTTCGAGAACCAATCTTTCAAAAACCCGAACGGGCCTATCTGCAGATCTTTGAATAACTCATCAGTTCTTGTCGAATTGGTAGCAATACTCCAGCCCATGCCACCTTCTGCCTTCGGCATTGCAAGAAGAGCTTCAGCGGCTTTCCTTGCAACCGCAGGTTCAGCGGTAGGCATCGTAGAAACAGACCAATTAGGATAAAGATCCGTGGAAGCAAGGCAGCCTGTCGCATTTGGTTTAAGTCCAATACCTTTGAGGTTCTTCCATACCTCACCATCCTTTGGATACGTATCTTCTAAAAAACAGCTCGACACTGAGCCGACGTCGGCTTTTCCGCTTATGACGGCATTTACCACTTTTTTGAGGTCCCTGCCTACGTAATGGACGGAGCTGAAGAAGGTATAAGGGTCGTAGCCTTGTTTAACGAGTTCTCCAAGTCCGATTTGATGGCCATAGAAACCGCCTTTCAGATTTGCGACTAAAGAATGTCCCTGCATGTCCTCAAGACTATTAATCGGGCTGTCTTTTCTTGTAATAAACAAAGTTCCATAGGCCTCATTAGGGTTTGGCAAACGATCCGAGACCATAGTTGCCAATTCTTTAGCTCCTTTCTGTGCCATTCTCCTGGACAAACCAGAGGTTGACAGAAAAATGTCGATTCTTCCGGCTTCTAAGTTTTTCTCCAATTCCGGCAGCGGTAGGCGAACAATTTTAAGATTGTGCGGACCAAAGGTGTTTTTCAGAACGTTAAGTGTCGGTTCAACGATCTTCTGATTGTTATCCTGAGGAGGATCAAGGCTTACGCCCACGACAACAGGTTCAGCGGCATGAACTGAAAAGAACATTAGCTGGGATAGCAGGATTGTTGAGATTCGAGCGAACATTTTTTAGTTGAACAGTCCCCTTGTACTGAATTTTAAAGAGATGAGTACTTAAGTATTGAACTCGATATCGTTGTTGATGCGGCTCGATAGAAACACTCACTCAAGGAGACATTCAATGTTCAAAATTACAAAACTAGCGCTGCTTCTTTCCGCAGGCCTCTTAGGAGCAAACTTATGTGCAGCCTCAACGGTTGAATTTGTTCCAGGAAAATATATCGGTGAAGCAAACGGGCGAAACGGCCCGATGAAAGTGGAAGTCACCGTCGATAAAAACAAGATCACCAATATTCAAGTTCTTTCTCACCGTGAATCCGCTGGTCTATCCGACGCTCCGCTTACTCAACTTCCTAAGGAAATTATTGATCGCCAGACGCTCAAAGTAGACAACATTGCCGGTGCCACTTTCAGCAGTCAAGGTTTAATTAAAGCGACTCAAAACGCTTTGAGCAAAGCCACTAAAGATCTTTCACCGCTGCTTCTTACCACGCTACCAGTTAAGGCCAAGAAAGCAATGAAAGATGAGAAAGCCGATATTGTCGTCATCGGATCGGGCATTGCAGGCCTGACGGCAGCTATTGCCGCTAAAGAAAAAGACAAAAACGTTCTTGTCATTGAAAAACAAGGAATGTTAGGCGCCGGAGACTCCATGAACATCTCTACGGGCATTACTGCCGGCGGCAGCAAGTTCATTCAAGAACATGGCATTAAGGGCAAATCCACTCAGGATTATGTCGACCACCTGATGAAACAGGCCAAAGACAAAGGCATTCCTATTAACAAAGCCAATGTTGAGACTTATGCACGCAGGGGCGGTGAAATCATCGACTGGTTAGAACAACTTGGCGTTCCCTTCGGCCGTTTCCAGGAAGACAAGTACTTCCACATCACTAAAGATGGAAGCGCTCCCGGACCTCACATCATGAAGGCCCTGAAAGCCGAAGTCGAAAAACAAGGCATTCCGTATCGCCTCAACAGCAAAGTTACCGAAATCCTATCTGATCACGGAAAAGCCATCGGTGTTGAAGTGTCCACTCCCGAAGGAAAATACAAAGTTCTGAGTAAAGCCGTGATTGTTGCAACAGGCGGTTTCTCCGCCAGCCCGGAACTTCTCAAACGCTATGCACCTGATTGGATCGGTCGTCCAACTACCGGCGCATCTTCTCTGACCGGCGACGGCATTCGGATGGCACAAGCGATCGGAGCAGACACCGCTTCCATGGAGCAGATCAAAGTTAACTACCTCTGTCACCCACTTACCAAGAAAGACGGTGTTTCTCTTACAGCCATCACACCATATACAGTCCTTGTCAATCATGACGGTAAGCGTTTCGTGGATGAAAACCATCCTTCGATTAACTTCAAGAGCAAAGCCATGATGAAGCAGCCGAAGCACGAAGCTTATGCTGTTGTTGATCAGAAGGCGATGGACAATCTTAAGCTCATGCGCAATTACGCGGATGCCGGCTATTTTGTCAAAGCGGATACGATTCCGGAACTTGCCAAGAAACTTGATGTCAATCAAAAAGCCTTCATCGAAACGATGGATGCTTACATCAAAGACTGCAAAGAAGGCTTAAAGAATGACAAAGCTTTCGGAAGAAAGATTCAGTACCCGATGCTTAATCCGCCCTACTATGCCGCTCTTGTGACGCCGTCCATGCAATCTACTTACGGCGGCATCAAGACCAATACAAAAGCTGAAGCTCTTGATACTAAGGGCCATGTTATTCCGGGACTTTACGCAGCCGGTGCAGCATCCGGACATGAAGCTTATGCCAATGAGGTTGGTTTTGCGGCCATTATCGGTCTGACCTACGGACGTATTGCAGGGGAAAAGGCCGCTGCTTACGTTAAATAATTTGAAACTCTGAAATTGAAAAAGGCCTCGAAGACCAGATAGGTTTTCGGGGCCCTATTTAAAAATCTTCGAAAATTCTAGCAATGGAAAATAAATAAAATTTCAGGAAGCTCTCATACTTGAGGCTGTTAAGTTTCGATCCACTTTAAAATTTTTCCTTTGCCTTTCCAATCCATTCCTGTAAAGAAATTCAGAGGGGGCTGAAGATATAGATAGACCGTTTCTTGTTCTTTGCGTACTAGATAACAACGCACAAAATTTCCTAGCTCTAGTGATCCCAACATAGTGAAGATTTAAATCCTGTTCCTTATTGATATACCCTGTTGGTTTCTTTGCTGGAAGAACCCAATCATCTAAATTAAGATGAAAAACAACATCAAATTCTAAGCCCTTTGATTTATGGAGAGTCATCAATTGAATCTCATTATTTGCTATAGGCCGGTACGAAGAGAGCTCATCAGGATTACTTAAGGTTTTAAGAAGTATCTTTTTAGAGTTACCTTCGGGGAGATTTGAAAATAAGATTTCAGAGATTTTTTGGAAAGAAACCACAAGAAGTGATGGATCAGTATTAGGAATTCTTACTATCGTCCTTTTAACTTCATTTAATTCCGTCCTCTTCAAAATCGAAAGTAGTTCATATTCTACAAATTCTTCTATTATGCTTTGAAAATTCAGGGAGTTATTATAAAAATATCTCAAAAGCAAAGCATAAAGTTGAGACCTTGGGTTAATATCTTTTTCTAATTCTGTTGTAACGATCTTCCTATGACTAGTTTTTAGTGCAGAATCAATTAACTTTAGGGTCTGATCATTTTTTACTAAAATTGCTACATCATTTAAATTCTTAACCTCAAATTTTTTGCACAGTGCATTAACGTATCTATCGATGAACGCGGCAATTGTCCTTTCGTCACCCTCAACTCTAAAAAAACAAACTCTTTTTTCCTTATTATTAATCTTAAAGCTTTCTCGAAGCAACTTATTTGCATACTCAACAATTGAAGGATGCGATCTAAAATTAGTTGTTAATCTAAAGGTATTAAATTGATCTAAGCTAATTAATTCGAGTAAATATTTACTACTTTTATTTGCAAATCCGTAAATAGACTGATCAATATCACCAACCACCATGCCACGTAAACCGAGATTCAACATCTCTAGAAAAATATTATGAAAAATCTCATCTACATCTTGATATTCATCTACAAAAATATATTTAAATCTTGCTTTCAGAAATCTTCTACAAGCCTTACTGTGAAAAATTATTCTTAAAGCTAAATACTCAATTGAATTAATAGCAATATAACCTTCTTGGAATAACTTACGAAATATTGTTAGATCGGCATTTAATATTTTACTTAATGATGTTTGAGATTTTATATAAGAGTTAATTTCCTCTTTTTGTACGCTATCAAGGTCTCCTAAATTTAAAATTTCTAATTCTTTTGAAGGGTATCCTAGTAATGAATATCCAAAAGGGAAAATGATTTGAGTTAAGCAAAAGGAATCAATCGTCCCAAAAAATGAATTCTTTTTAGGAAGCCCATAGGCTAACGATCTTTTTTTAAGATTACTAGAAGCTTTTCGAGTGAAACTGAGAGCCACTACACCGTTATAATCAAGAAGCTCTTCTTTTTTTAGTGTTTTCTTTATTTTTTCCGATAGAACAAAAGTCTTTCCACTTCCAGGCGCGGCAAGGACGACGATATTACCATCGCAATTAATAATTTTTTCTTGTTCTTCAGTAGGTTCCATAATTTGTTTCAATATAGTTTTTTGCTTTTAACAATGGAAGAGCCAAATCATCACATGCTAGCTTTACAAGACAGGATTTATTTTCTTTTAAAAATTCATACATTCGGCTTGCTTTGCGTTTCTTCATATCCTTAACTATTTCCTCGTCTTCTTGACAAGGAAAATAAAAACCTTTCAAATCACTGTTGATACTACTTTTATATAAATCTTCCTCAAGATCTATTTTTGCCAAAAAAATGCCATAATTTTCTAGGATCTTTTTTATCCTTACAAAATTTTCATAAGTCCCGGTAATGCTTCTTCTATCATTACTTACAGGAAAAGTATTTTTCAGTCTTTCTACTTCTTTCTTATCTTCTTCTTTCAAATTCTTTTTGTGATATAAGAAATTAACAGCTCTATTGACACCAGAAAATTGGTAGTTACCATCTGAGTTAGGAACTTTAGTTATGTCATTATCAGTTCTAACAATCCAGTGGATTGATAAAGCATTCAAAATGTCGATATACGGTATAAACCCAACCCCTCCGACATTCAATATTGAAATATTTAGTCTGTCTAGATCAACACCAATCTGTTTAGCAAGAGTGTTATAAAAAATTAACTCAGAAGGACCTTCGACTAGAATCACACAATCCGAAAAGAAGGCTTCCGCAGGAATAACACTCATGCGGTAACCAAAATCAGAAAAACTTCTACCAATTATTTCGGAACAACCATTAGATGCAGCAACGGTAGAGTTATCAGAGCACCTGTAGAGTCTTATTATTTCATTTGGGCTAAATTCGCCTACAATGAACGGAGAATGAGTTGTCAGTATTACCTGGCCGCTTAACTTTTTGGCCAAATAACTTGCCAATTCTCGTTGTTGATGTGGATGTAAATAAGCTTCTGGCTCCTCAATACAAATTATTGAAACTTCAGTAGAGATATCAGTTGGTTGATTTTGCGAGGCCCACAAGGATAAATAAATTTGATTAATACGCCCCTCACCTCCGATCAACAGTTTCTTACCCTTATATTCAGAAGAAATTATTAGTTTAGAAATTAATCCTTCTGCTTCCGTTGCAGAGCTATTAAATACAATTTTTTGAGATGAGTTATGAATTGAAAGCTTATTCAGTTCATCGTTTATATTATTCGTTGCATTTTTTATGTAGGAAAGCTCTGGAATTGTTTTGTCTACTTCATTCAACTTATTTTCAATGTCTTGGTATAGTATTTCATCATTTTCAATTAAATCTTCTGTCCTTGTTTCTTTTGCCTTTAGTAAAAGATCTTTCTTCGCTTTATTTATGTAATCCCAAAACTCTCTTCGACTTCCAATATATTTAAGATTAAGAAATCTCTTGTAACTTGGTCCGTCAATTTCATTGAGGTCTTCGGGCTTATCCGAAGGACCGAGTAGAAACTTATATGTTGTTTTCCGAGGCTGTCGTTCTGCTTGAAACTCCAGAACCAGATCCCCTTCATCAGAGATTCCAGTAATCCTCGAGGTGATACATTCTTCAGTTATGTCAGCGAAATAAGCACGAATTACTATTTGTCTGCAGTCAGAATAAGCAAAAAAATCAGATTCTTTCAACTCGTAATCGTATATTGAAAATCCTTTGTCAAGCAAAATCCTCAAGGCTTGTAAAAGGTTAGTTTTCCCGACATCATTTGAACCAATAATTAAACAATGACGGTCAAAATTCACTGTTATTTCTTTGAAGTTTCTGAACCCTTTGATAAATAATTGTCGTAAATACATACAAGTCCAATTAAAAGGCGAAATAAAATTCTGACCTTGAGAAGGACACAGATAGTCTTTCGTCAAAATTCAGTCCATTATTATTTTATAGCCAGTGACAACTTTCCAATATTCTTCTTTATAACCCTAATGTATTCCCCTCCTCTGTTTGCCAACCAAAATGACAAAAAATATTAGTGAACTCCTCTAAGCAAGGTTTCACCTGCTTCCTTGTCAGAAAGGAGTTATCCTATTAGGGGTGACTAACTTTTAGTCAGACCTTAATAAGTTTCATAAACTCTAGACATCTAAGCTTCAAAAATAATCGTAACCCTTCCAAGGGGAAGACAATAACTTTTCCAATTAATTAAGCGAATAAAACTGCGATGACCGAACAGTTAACGAAATGCATTCTTTGCAAGAAAATCTCTCCGCTTACTATGGAGCATATAATCCCGGATGCCCTAGAAGGCAAACTCATTTTTAATTGCTTGTGTAAAGACTGTAACTCTAAATTAGGAGAAAAAGTCGACAGTCAACTGACTAACTACGGTCCCATCAAAGTAATTAGGGCAACGCACGGCATAACCGGTAAAACAGGAAAAATTCCGCAACTTCTTCCTACCATTATGTATGACAAGACAGGTAGAAAGTTCAGACTGTTTCAGGATGAAGGTAAGTTAGTTGCTCGAAGTCTCCCTTCTCCTATAGTTCAAAGTGAAGAGGAAGGAAAAATCACTCTGCAATGGAGTTGCGATTCATCGGATAAAGAAACTATTAAAAAAAGGTTAGATAAGGCAGAAAAAAAATATGGGGCCAAAATTATCAATACCGATTTTGTCGAAAGGACATTCGATAATCTGTTATTGGAGGGGAGTATTACTCTCGATAGGAAATTTCCAGTTCTACCATTCTTAAAAATTGCCTATGAATTCCTCTTTTTATCCTTTCCTGATTGTGAAAACTGGCTGAATACCCAAGAAATGCGCCAAGCCTTACTTACCAATGATGAATCTCTTGCAAGAAAATTTGTGTTGCTTTATGGGTTCGGAAAGGCACCCTACTTTTGTCATTTCTTAAGCTTTTCTCAAGGTATTCCGCCCAAGTTGTCTGAAAAACGATCCTCTACTAGTATAAATTTCTAAAATTACGTTATCTAATTAGAATAAGAAGTATAATACAGCCATGAATGGAGGAATTTCATGGCCGGTCGTACCCGCAAATTTAATCCCGTCTT
>OGKW01002056.1_pt1 | contig 10426 bp, 10 predicted proteins | sample 1572601 | NCBI WGS metagenome assembly OGKW01 (sample SAMEA2581875, study PRJEB24529) | metagenome | biome: Human gut stool | place: China | collected 2011
TAATGATAAAACGCCAGTCCTCGTGTTTTGAGAACTGGCGTTCTTTGACAAGCTGAGGTAGAGTTGGCAGCCCTCTGGGGGCTGCCCACTCTACCTTTTTACAGACCTATTTTGCAACAGGCCCTTTGCATTTTGAGGAGGGAACGATCAGTTCACCTTGTCCCCCTTGGCCTTCAGGAAGGTCAGGAAGACCAGCATCATCACGATGCCAATGGGGAGCGCCAGGATGCCGGGGGCGCCGAAGTGGACCAGCAGGCCGGCCGCCACATAGGACAGGAAGGAGATGACGGCGCAGGAGATGGCGTAGGGCAGCTGGGTGGCAACATGGTTCACATGGTCGCACTGAGCACCGGCAGAGGCCATGATGGTGGTATCGGAGATGGGGGAGCAGTGGTCACCGCACACCGCGCCGGCCATGCAGGCGGAGATACAGATGATGCCCAGAGGGTCCTCCAGGGGGAAGATGGCCATGGTGATGGGGATCAGGATGCCGAAGGTGCCCCAGGAGGTGCCGGTGGCGAAGGCCAGGAAGCAGCCGATCAAAAAGACGATGGCGGGCAGGAAGAAGGCAAAGTTCTCAGCATAGGTCTTGACAAAGGCCTCTACAAACTCGGTGGATCCCAGAGAGTCGGTCATGGCCTTCAGGGACCAGGCAAAGGTGAGGATCATGATGGCGGGGACCATGGCCTTGAAGCCCTCGGGGATGCACTCCATCATCTGCTTGAAGCTCATGGCCCGGCGCAGCCCATAGAACACCAGGGTGAACAGCAGGCCGAAGGAGGAGCCCAGCATCAGGCCGACGGAGGCGTCGGAGCTGGAGAAGGCGGAGGCGATGTTCATGTGGCTGGCGCTGGCGGGGTCGAAGAAGGAGCCGGAGTACAGCATCCCGATGACGCAGGCGCCCACCAGGACGAGGATGGGAAGCACCAGATCAATCACTGTGCCACGGCTGTCCTCGGAGTCCTCCTCGATCAGACCGGCATAGGGGTTGGAGCCGGAGAACAGGTCCCCCGTCTGGACGGCGTTGCGCTCGTACCTGAGCATGGGGCCGAACTCCACCTTCATCACCACCATAGAGATCATCATCACAATGGTGAACAGGGCGTAGAAGTTAAAGGGGATCGCCTTGATAAAGATGGACAGGCCCTGGCCGTCAGGCACATAGCTGGACACCGCGGCGGCCCAGGAACTGATGGGGGCGATGATGCACACTGGGGCGGCGGTGGCGTCAATGAGGTAGGCCAGCTTCACACGGGAGACATTGTGCTTATCGGTGATGGGGCGCATCACAGAGCCCACAGTGAGACAGTTGAAGTAGTCGTCGATGAAGATCAGCACGCCCAGCACGATGGAGGCCAGCTGTGCCCCCACCCGGCTTTTGATGTTCTGGGCGGCCCAGCGGCCGAAGGCGGCAGAACCGCCGGCCTTGTTCATCAGGCAGACCATAGCGCCCAGGATGACCAGGAAAATCAGGATGCCCACATTGTAGCTGTCAGACAGCACAGAGACGACCCCGTCCTGGAACACATGGAGCACGGTTCCCTCGAACTGGAAGCCGGAATAGAGCAGGCCGCCGGTCAGGATACCGATGAACAGGGAGGAGTAGACCTCCTTGGTGATCAGGGCCAGGCCGATGGCGATCACCGGGGGCAGCAGGGACCAGGCGGTGGCGTGGAACGGGCTGACATACTCCGCAGCCTCCTCCCCCGCCGCGAAAGCGCCCGTGGTCATGGCCAGAACGGCCATGACCAGTACTGCCAGCAGGGGCAGCCAGTTTCTTCTCTTTCTCATTTTGTTTCCCTCCATTTTACAGCTTGGGCCCGCACAGCCCAATTTCGCGCAAACAAAAAACCATGAGCGCAGACGCGCCCATGGCAAAGCCGGATGCCTTCTCCGCACGGAAGTCCGCAGGGAGAAGACCTCTGGATAGCGCTCCACAATTTGTGACAGTCCGAGAGATATTCTCCCACGGCCCAGGAGCTCCGCCCAGGCAGGCGGAGGTACCTTCGGCGGTGTTCCCTCTCCTGCGGAGCGGCTGCCTGGCCTTGCTCCGCGGTACGCATGAACACCGCGCCTCTATCCTGTATTCTGTTGAATTGTTTATTATCCTATCACGGAACAGATCGTCTGTCAAGGCCTTCCGGCAATCTGAACGGCGCAGTTTTTTGGAATGGTCAAGGGTGTGCAGCAGCCCTGGATGCTTTCTTTTGGTATGTTTTTTTGCCGGATGGGGCAGAATACCTCTGAAACACAATCGGGAGGAGGTAAGAAGCTGTGGTGATGGATAAGATCGCTCTGGCGCTGCTGATCGTCGGCGGGCTGAACTGGGGCTGTATCGGGCTGTTTCAGTTCGATTTGGTGGCCTTTGCCTGTGGCGGTTCGGCCAGCCTGATCAGCCGGATCATTTATACAGTCGTAGGCCTGTCAGCGGTATGGTGTATCTCTCTGCTCTTCCGGGACACGACGGACCGGCGCACCTGACGCGGCGGGGGCGAGACGATTGAACAATTGGCTTTGCCACTTGTTTCGGCCTGTCGGAACAGGTCTGACGACCTGTTCCGACAGCAAGCTGCTAGACAGTAGGGTCTCAATTTTTCTAAAGTGGACGTCCCTTCTGCCCTGAGAAGTGTTATTTCTGAGGTGTACAGCCCTGGAAAGGTGTATTTTGATTTGGTTTCGCCGCTTGCCAGCAGCGAAATTCTGTGAGTATTCCTGCGATGGAAAATTTTTGATCAGCTGGAGCGCCTGGGATCCTGGATCCTGGGCGCTTTTTACATCGTGGTCCGGTTAACGGGAGATTTTGGGGAGAAAAATGCGGGAAACGCTGAAAAAACTGCGATTTTACACAGATTTAACAGAACGTCGGTTGCCCATTTTACATTTGTTTTTTATACTGCGCTTGTACGTCAAACAGACAAACAAATTACTGTTCACAAAAAGGAGAATGATGAACATGAAAAAGTTTACCTGCCTTGGGCTGTCCATGGTCCTTGCCTTCGGCCTGCTGGCCGGCTGCGGCTCTTCCAACAGCGGGAGCAGCGACTCCGGTACTCAAAGCAATGCCCCTGCTCAGCAGGAGACGACCGAGCTGAGCGGCACCATCACGGCCAACGGCTCCACCTCTATGGAGAAGGTGATCCAGATCCTGGAGGAGCAGTTTATGATCGACAACCCGGGCGTGAAGGCGTCCTATGACCCCACTGGCTCCGGAACTGGTATTGAGGCCGCCAAAAACGGTACCGCCGATATCGGCCTGGCCTCCCGGGCTCTGAAGGATGAGGAGACCGCCGCCGGCCTGAAGGGCACCAACGTGGCGCTGGACGGCATCGCGGTCATCGTCAACGCCGACTCCAAGGTGGAGGACCTGACTGTGGAGCAGATCGCCCAGGTGTTCACCGGCGAGATCGCCGACTGGTCTGAGCTGGGCGGAGACGCCGGCGCCATTGCCTGCATCGGCCGCGAGGGGGGCTCTGGAACCCGGGACGGCTTTGAGTCCATCACCGGCACCGAGGGCGCCTGTGTCCTCTCCCAGGAGCTGACCTCCACCGGCGCGGTCATCGAGGCGGTGAAGAACAACCCCCAGGCCATCGGCTATGCCTCTCTGTCCGCCGTGGAGGGCAAGGAGGGCATCAAGGCCATCACTGTGGGCGGCGTGCCCTGCACGGAGGAGACCGTTCTGGACGGCTCCTACCAGATCCAGCGCCCCTTTGTGATGGTGACCCGCGAGAGCGAGGCCCTCAACCCCGCCGCCCAGGCCTTCTTTGACTGGGCTGTCTCCGCGGACGCCGCCGACCTGATCCGTCAGGCGGGCGCGGTGCCCCTGGCCTGAGACCGGAGAACAGTGAAAACGCCTCCGCCCGTTCCGGGCGGGGGCTGTCTCCACGATGAGAGAGAGGAACTTTTATGAAACGTGACATCTTGGCGGCTGTGGCCGACAGCGCAATGACCACCTACCCCAGCCGGCCGGCAGGGCGGGGCTCCAAACGGAGGCGGGACACCCTGGAGTTTGGAGTGAAGCTGCTTTTCCTGCTGTGCGGCTGTGTAGCGGTGGGCTGTGTGCTGTTTATCTGCATCTACCTGATCGTTGCAGGGCTGCCCGCCGTGCTGGAAATTGGGATCACCGACTTTTTGTTTGGCACGGAGTGGGCGGGGAAGCAGGGTCAGTTCGGGATCCTGCCATTCATCCTCACCTCAGTGGCGGGCACTGCCGGGGCTGTCCTGGTGGGTGTGCCTGTGGGCATCCTGACGGCCATGTTCCTGGCGAAGGTGGCCCCTCCCAAGGCGGCCCGGGTGATCCGCACCGCCGTGGAGCTGCTGGCGGGGATCCCCTCTATCGTCTATGGCCTGGTGGGCATGATCGTGCTGGTCCCCGCCATCCAAAGGACCTTCCAGCTGGCCTCCGGGGCCACCCTGCTGGCCGCTATCGTGGTCCTGGCGGTGATGATCCTGCCCTCCATCATCAACGTGGCGGAGACCGCCCTGCAGGCGGTCCCCCGGGAGTATGAGGAGGCCAGCCTGGCCCTGGGCGCCACCCACATCGAGACCATTTTCCGCATCTCTCTCCCTGCGGCCCGCTCCGGCGTGGCCACGGCGGTGGTGCTGGGAGTGGGACGGGCCATCGGCGAGGCCATGGCCATTATTATGGTGTCCGGCAACGTACCCAATATGCCCGAGAGCCTGTTCGCCCCGGTGCGTTTCCTAACCACCGCCATTGCCTCCGAGATGTCTTATGCCGCGGTGGGCTCCCTCTGGCAGCAGGCCCTGTACTCCGTGGGCCTGGTGCTGTTCCTGTTCATCATGATCATCAACGTGATCCTCAACGTGTGCATTAAAAACCGGAAGGAGGGGTGAGAAATGGAAAAGAAGCTGCCTGCCCGCCGCTGGATCTATGACCGGGGGCTCCGGGCTTTGCTGTGGCTGTGCGGCGGCCTGGTGTGCGCCCTGCTGGTGTTTATCATCGGCTACATCTTTGCCCGGGGCCTGCCCCGGATCACCTGGGAGCTGCTGTCCACCCAGAGCAGTGTGCTCAGGGGCACCATGGGAATCCTGCCCCACATTGCCAGCACCGTGTACATCATCCTGGTCTCTATGGTCATCGTCCTGCCCCTGGGGGTGGGGGCGGCCATCTATCTGACAGAGTATGCCACCAACCGCCGGCTGGCCGGCCTCATCGAGTTTGCCGCCGAGACTCTCACCGGCATCCCCTCCATCATCTACGGCCTGGTGGGCATGATGGTATTCCTCCAGCTTATGGGACTGAAGGCGGGCATCCTGGCCGGCGGCCTGACCCTGGTGGTGATGATCCTGCCCACTATCATCCGCACCACCCAGGAGTCCCTGAAAACCGTCCCCCAGAGCTACCGGGAGGGTGCGCTGGGCCTGGGTGCCGGGAAGTGGCACATGATCCGCACCGTGGTGCTTCCCAACGCAGTGGACGGTATTGTCACCGGCTGCATCCTGGCCGTGGGCCGGATCGTGGGGGAGTCCGCCGCCCTGCTGTTCACCGCGGGCTTCGGCACCGTGCTGTACAGCTTTGCCCAGTCGCTGAACAACTCCTCCGCCACCCTCACGGTGGCCCTCTATCTGTATGCCAACGAGCGGGGCGAGACGGAGATCGCCTTTGCCATCGCCGCCATCCTGATGATCCTGACCCTGATCATCAACCTGGCCGCCGGTCTTGTGGGACGGCGGCTGAAGAAGTAAGAGGCGCCGGGCTCATCCGGCCGACCCTGATCCGACAAAGGAGCAATTTGAATGGAAAATACCATCCTGTCTGCCCGACAGCTGAATTTATATTATGGTGAGAACCACGCCCTCAAGGACATCTGCATCCAGATCCCGGAGCACCAGATCACCGCCCTTATCGGGCCCTCCGGCTGCGGCAAGTCCACCTTCCTGCGGACCATCAACCGGATGAACGACCTGATCCCCGGGGTGAAGATCGACGGCTCCCTGTTCTACCGGGGAGAGGACATCTATGCCCCCGGCCAGGACGTCACCGACCTGCGCCGCCGCATCGGCATGGTGTTCCAGAAGCCCAATCCCTTTCCCATGTCCATCTATGACAATGTGGCCTACGGTCCCCGGACCCACGGGATCCGCAGCAAGGTGAAGCTGGACGAACTGGTGGAGGAGTCCCTCCGTGGGGCGGCCATCTGGGACGAGGTGAAGGACCGGCTGAAGAAGTCGGCGATGGGACTGTCCGGCGGCCAGCAGCAGCGGCTGTGCATCGCCCGGGCCCTGGCGGTGAAGCCCGATGTGCTGCTGATGGACGAGTCCACCTCCGCTCTGGACCCCATCTCCACCTCCAAGATCGAGGACCTTGCCGCCGATCTAAAAAAGGATTATACTATTATCATGGTGACTCACAATATGCAGCAGGCCGCCCGCATCTCCGATAAGACTGCCTTTTTCCTCCTGGGCGAGCTGATCGAGTACGGAGACACTGAGCAGATGTTCTCCATGCCCCAGAACAAAAAGACAGAAGATTACATCACCGGGAGGTTTGGATAATGCGGGACAGATTCAATGAGCAGCTGGAGCAGCTGAATGTGGAACTGATCAAAATGGGGGCCCTGTGTGAGGAGGCCATCTCCGCCGCCACCAAGGCCCTGCTGGACGGAGATGACGCCCTGCGGGAGAGCGCGGCCGCCGCCGAGCGGGAGATCGATCAAAAAGAGCGGGACATCGAGAACCTGTGCATGAAGCTGCTGCTCCAGCAGCAGCCGGTGGCCCGGGATCTGCGCACCATCTCCTCCGCCCTGAAGATGATCTCTGACATGGAGCGCATCGGCGACCGAGACGCAGACATCGCTGAGATCACCCGGGATATCGCCGACAACCCCATGATCAGCCGGGTGCCCATCGCTGAGATGGCCCGGAACGCCATCGTCATGGTCACCGACAGCATAGACTCCTTTGTACGGAAAAACTTGAGCTTGGCCCAGGCCGTGGTCCGCAGGGATGACGAGGTGGACCAGCTCTTTCTGGATGTGAAGCAGGAACTGGTCCGCTTGCTGGGACAGGGGGATAGCGGTGAGGTGTGTATCGACCTGCTGATGATTGCAAAATATCTGGAGCGCATCGGGGACCACGCAGTGAACATCGCCGAGTGGGTGGAGTACTCTCTCACCGGACAACACAGCGCGCTGAACTGAAAAATCCTGCGGAGGGCGGGCGAAGACCGCCTCCGCCGCAAGAGGTGGAAGCAACGTGATCTATATTTTAGAGGATGACGCCAGCATCCGAAAGCTGGTGGTCTATACCATCCAAAGCCAGGGGATGGAGGCGGAGGGCTTTGAGCGTCCCTCCCAGTTCTGGGAGGCGCTGGAGCGGCGGATGCCGGACCTGCTTCTGCTGGACATTATGCTGCCGGAGGAGGACGGGCTCCAGGTGCTCAAGCGCCTGCGCTCCCTGCCGGCCTCCCGGTCCCTGCCGGTCATCCTGCTCACCGCCAAGAGCACGGAGTACGACAAGGTGCTGGGCCTGGACGAGGGGGCGGATGACTACGTGGCAAAGCCCTTTGGAATGATGGAGCTGATGGCCCGGATCCGTGCCGCCCTGCGCCACGGCGGGCAGCGGGAGCCACAGAGCCGCACCTACTCCCTGGGCACTTTGTTTGTGGACCCCGCCCGGCACATCGTTCGGGACGGGGAGCGGGAGGTTACCCTGACGCTGAAGGAGTTTCAGGTCCTGTGTCTGCTGATGGAGCGGGCCGGGACCGTGTTTACCCGGGATCAGCTGCTCAACACCATCTGGGGTTATGAGTTTGACGGGGCCAGCCGCACGGTGGACGGCCACATCCGAACGCTGCGCCAGAAGCTGGGGCGCTCCGGCGACTGCATTGAGACCGTGCGCGGCGTCGGCTATAAAGTCAGCACGGACACCCGGACAGAGAGTGTCCGCGGAGAATGAGGGAAGGGAATATGACCGCAAAGCTGTTTCGCAACTCCATGGCGGTGGCTGTTTCAGTGATGGCCCTGTCCATCATCCTGTTCATGGGGGTGCTCTATCAATATTTCAGCGACCAGATGATGGAGGCGCTGGGGACGGAGACCTGGCTGGTGGCCCGGGGCGTGGAGCTGGAGGGGCTGAACTATCTGGATGGCCTGGACTCAGAGAACCGGGTGACCTGGGTGGCTGCTGACGGCACAGTGCTGTTTGACAGTTCCACAGACTCCGCCGCCATGGAGAACCACGGCAACCGGGAGGAAATCAGGGAGGCCCAGGAAAACCGTCTGGGTGCCGCCACCCGCTACTCCTCCACCCTGGCGGAGCAGACCCTGTACAGCGCCCGCCGCCTGTCGGACGGCACGGTGATCCGCCTGGCCAGCAGTCAGCGGACGGTATGGCTGCTGCTGCTGTCCATGGTGCAGCCCATTCTGGTGATTCTGGTCCTGGCCCTGCTGCTGTCGGTCGTGCTGGCCTCAAGGTTGTCCCGGAGCATCATCCGGCCTATTGCCGAGCTGGATCTGGAACATCCAGAGGACTGTGATGCCTATGACGAGCTGGCGCCTCTCCTCACCCGGATCAAGCGGCAGAATGACACCATCAAGCAGCAGATGGGGCAGCTCCAGCAGAAGCAGACGGAGTTTTCCGCTCTGACAGAGAACATGGCGGAGGGCTTCCTGCTTCTGGACCGGCAGGGCCGTGTCCTGTCCCACAACCCGGGTGCGCTGCGCCTGCTGGGGGCGGAGGAGCCAGTGGGAGAGGTCAACGCACTCTTCCTTAACCGGGAGGAGCACTTCCGTCAGGCGGTGGACGAGGTACTGGAGGGGCACCGGAGCCGACAGGTGCTCCAGATGAATGGGCGGTGCTGCCAGCTGCTGGCCGACCCGGTATGGAAGGACGGGGAGCCGGCGGGAGCGGTCCTGGTGCTGATGGACGTCACCGAGCAGGAGAAGCGGGAGGAACTGCGGCGGGAGTTCACCGCCAATGTTTCCCATGAACTGAAAACGCCCCTCACCGCCATCTCCGGGATCGCGGAGATCATGCAGGGGGGGATGGTGAAGCCGGAGGATATCCGGGACTTTGCCGGGGACATCTATCAGGAGGCCCGGCGGCTGATCGCCCTGGTGGAGGACATCCTCCGTCTGTCCCAGCTGGACGAGGGGGCGGAGAGCCTGGAGCGGGAGCCGGTGGAGCTGCTGGCCCTGTCTCAGGAGGTGGCCCGCCGGCTGGAACCGGCGGCCCGGAGCGCAGGGGTCTCAGTAGAAGTCTGTGGCGCGCCGGTCCAGGTGCAGGGCGTCCGCCGGGTGCTGGACGAAATGATCTATAACCTGTGCGAAAACGCCATCAAGTATAACCGGACCGGCGGCCGTGTGACTCTCACAGTGGGACAGGGCGCGGAAGGCCCGGAGGTAACTGTGGCGGACACGGGCATCGGGATTCCTCCGGAGGACCAGAGCCGGGTGTTTGAGCGCTTTTACCGGGTGGACAAGAGCCACTCCAAGGAGATTGGCGGCACGGGGCTGGGGCTGTCCATCGTCAAGCATGGCGCACTGCTCCACAACGCACAGATCTACCTGAATAGTCAGGTGGACCGGGGGACCTCGATCCGCATCAGCTTTCCCAAGTGAAAACCGGCCCACAGGGCATGAAAAAAGACCGCGTGAGCGGTCTTTTTTTTGTTTGGTTTTTTGTTGCAGTTACTCCACAGAGCCTTCGTCCCACAAGACGGGAGCGCCCTGGGCCAGGGAGGGACCCACGGCCAGGATGCGCTGGTTGCAGGACCCCCGGAACCGCAGCCCAAGGTTTTTCAGCCCAACCACAAAAGGACCGTCTACCAGAACATCCAGCTGCTCCAGCAGTTCCCGGCTGTGCTCCCCCACGCGGCCGGCGGCCAGGTCCTCAAACAGATAGCCGGAGTAGCACCAGACGTCCTTTTCCGGGAATCTGGCCCGCACCTGACGCACAAGATCCAGCACGGCGGTCTGGTTGGCGGGGTGGAAGGGCTCGCCCCCCAGGAGGGAGAGACCTTTGATATAGGGCTTTTCCAGCGCCTGGAGGATCTGACCGGCCTCGGCCTGGGTGAAGGGCTGGCCGTAGGAGAAGTCCCAGGCCTCCGGGTTGAAGCACTCCGGGCAGGCGTGGGTGCAGCCGGAGACAAACAGGGAAACCCGGATGCCCGGCCCGTTGGCCACATCGATGGGACGGATGTCAGCGTAGTTCATGGAAAAACCCCCGGTTTTTTAAATTAGGAATTAGGAGTTAGGAATTAGGAGTTAGGAATTAGGAGTACAGGCCCGTGGGCTGGAGCGTCGAAAAAGCAAGCACGCAAGATGACCTTGTATCCTTACGAAAAAGTCGGCCCATCTTGCGCGAAAAGTGTTATATATCCCACAGAGGTCCCTCTCTTGCCCCTTCGGGGCGATTCACCCTGCGCCCACAAAAATGATGGGATCTGATTCTGTTCCGTCGCTATCCC
>OGKW01002061.1_pt1 | contig 10420 bp, 7 predicted proteins | sample 1572601 | NCBI WGS metagenome assembly OGKW01 (sample SAMEA2581875, study PRJEB24529) | metagenome | biome: Human gut stool | place: China | collected 2011
ACCGCAACCCGACATTATCGAGCATTTTGGCAACGCAGATGCCGTGCCGCAGCCGTCGGAGCGGTGTTTAAGCCGTAAGGCGGGAATTGTGCGGTGTTGCCTTATAAAAATGGAAAGCTACTGCACTATAAAGTGGGGAACAGCAGCTGCGCGCTGAACCGTCCGCCGGGACCAAACATTTCAAAGTGGCAGTGGCAGCCGAAAGAATACCCGGTATCCCCCACATAGCCAATTATTTGGCCCTGCTGCACCACATCGCCCTGCTTGACGGCAAAAGCGCTCATGTGGGCATACAAGGTTCGGTAGCCATCCCCGTGGTCCAGAATGACATAGTTGCCATAGCTGAAAACGCTGTTGTGGTAGGTGGCCGTTACCACCGTGCCGCTTGCTGAGGCAATGATGGGGGTGCCGCGCGGCGCGGCAATATCCGCGCCCTTGTGGTTGTCGCTGCCGCCCATCCAGCGGCTTACATGCTTGTACTGCGGCACCGGCCAGATGAAGGTGTACCCATCCAGCTCCGCCGTCATGCCCGGCGCAAGATGGGTGCCGCGGGCAGTGATCTCCGGCACTGCAGGGGTCAATATATCAATATGTACCACCTCGGCGGCAGTTTGCACGCCGTTCACATAGGTGATCTCCTCGGTCAGCTGCTGGGTGCCGTCAACACCCTGCTGGATGGTTTCCACCACGCCAAAGCCAAGGTCGCTGCGTTCCACCGTCTGCTGGTCATAGGGGATCGGCTCCTGATACACGCGGGTGTACACAGTTTTGACCTGCAGCAGATCGCGGCTTTGCAGCTGCTGAACGATCTCGCCATAAGGCTGCACCGAACCCGCCAGATAGATGCCATCCACCAGGCGGATCTCGTGCAGAAATGCGGTGCGCACATTGCTTTGCCTAGGGGCGCGCCAGGGGCGCTGCAGCTGGTTAAAAAAGTTGCGCAGGTGGTCGCCCTCTACCGTAACAAAAGCAAGGCTGCCATCCAGATACACTGCGGTGCCTTCCACAATGGAGCTGCCGCTGGCGCGCAGAATAGCATCCGTCAGCTGCAATTCCGTCATGGGGGTACCGCCGATGTGCAGGGTATAGGTTGGCTCCAGCACCGGCAGGGCGGCGGTATCGGAATCCGCCAGCTGCCGTGCGGCGGCAAGGCGGGCCTGGAGGTCTGCGCGGGCGGTATCAAAGTTCTGCTCGGTGGCAACGCTGCCAACCACGGTGCCGTTTACTTCCACCTGCAGGGTAAAGTGCAGGTTCAGCCCATGGGCAACCACAGCCCAAAGTATCACCCCGGCGGCACAGGGGGCAAGCCATGGCACCAGCTGCCGCAGCGGGTGCGGCCCGGCCAGCGCGGTGCAGAATGCCTGCCCCAGCTCCAACACCGGGGCAAGCAGCAGCCAGATAAGATAAAGCGCAGCATCTCGCGCAGCGTGCGCCGCGGCGGCAGCCTTGCGGCCCAGGCAGATGAGCCAATATTCTGTTAAAAAGCCGACGGCATAAAAAATCTCGCCAGTTCTGTGCCAGCCGGGCAGCCGGCGCAGGTTGGTGCGGCGGGGTTTGCGCGGTGTTTTGTGTTGCAGTTCAGCCATAGTGTGTTTGTTTTGTACGTTAGCCGGTCAATCGACATTCACCGTTCAGTGCGGGATGTATTGCAGCGGGTCGGTGCGGGTGCCGTTGATGCGCAGCTCCAAATGCAGGTGGTAGCCGCCGTTGGCACCGCGCACATCCCCGGTGTTGCCCACATAGCCGATCACATCGCCCTTATGCACCGTCTGCCCCGCGCTGACGCAAAAGCTGGACATGTGCGCATACAGGGTGGCATAGCTGCTGCCGTCATCCGCGGTGCCGTGGTCGATCTGCACACAGTTGCCATAACTGGGCCGGGCGGATGCCGCGCTGACCACGCCATCCGCCACGGCGTAAATGGGGGTGCCGCTGGCGGCGGGCATGTCGGCCCCTGTGTGCGGCTTGTTGTATACAGCATCCGGCTCCCCAAAGTAGGTGCTGATGCGCCCCACGCTGGGCAGGGGACAGGTGAAATCCAAACTGCAATGGCGGGCGGGATCCTGGTATTTCTGGCTCTGCGCTTTTAAGTAGGCATCCAGCGCGGCGGTGGCCTGTTCATAGGCCTTGCGTTTTTCTTCGGTCACGGCGGCCTGGGCTTCGGCGGCGGCCTGCTGGCTGTCCAGTTCCGTGCTGGCCTGCTGCAAGGCCTGTTCCAGCTGGGTCTGCGTCTGGGTCAGTTCATCCTGGCGCGCCTGCAGGGCTTGGGCGGCCTGTTCGGCCTGCGTTGCAGCGGCTTCGGCCTGCTGGCGTTGGGTGTCCAGAGCCTGAGCTTCCGCATCCAACTCGTCCAGCAGCTGTTTATTGTGCTCGGTCAAATCGTTCAGCACCTGCCAAAAGGTCAGCAGTTCGTACAAATCATCCGCCTGCATCAACAGGCTGATTTCCCCGCCTTCGTTCAGTAGCTGCATGGCGGTCAGCTGCTGCTTGCAACTGTCATATCGGGCGCTGAACGCAGCCTGCTTTTCTTCCAGCGCCTTGGCCGCAGCAGTTGCCTGGTTCTGGGCTTCGGCCAGCTCGGTGCGGCTTTGCTCCAGCTGGGCCACAATGCTGCCCAGTTGGCCGCGCAGTGCATCGGTTTGGCTTTGCAAGTCGTTGACCTGCTGGCGGGTGTCGTTGGCTTGCTGCTGCATGCTGTCCAGTGTGCTGGCAGCGCTTTCATATTCGCGTTGCGCCGCGCTCACCTGGCCCTGCAAGGCAGCGGAATCCGCTGCATGGGCGGGGAATGGGTACAAAAAAAGCAGGGCTGCCGCCGCAGCTGCAGCAGCCCGTACATAGAATGTTTTCAGTTTCATTTGGATTCTCTTATTGCGGCAGCATGGCCAGCGGGTCAACGGGGGTGCCGTTTACCAGTAGCTGGAAGTGCAGGTGGTTGCCGGTGGAACTGCCTGTGCTGCCCACATAGCCGATCACATCCCCCTGCGCGACCCGCTGCCCAACCTGCACGGCGGGCTTGCTTTGCAGGTGCGCATAGCTGGTGGCATAGTTGGCAGGGTAAGTGCCGTCATCGTTGGCAGCGGCGTTTGCACCGTGGTAGATGGTTACAAAGTAACCGTGGTCATCATCCCAGCATGCCTGGGTCACAACGCCGCTCTGCGCAGCCTGGACCGGTGTGCCGCCCGCAACGGCAAAATCCACGCCAAGGTGGGGCGGTGTGTCGGAATCATCGGTGCGGAAGGGGGCAGAAATTGTCGTGTAGCTTTCCAACGGGCAGATAAAATCCAGCGTGGTGGTCAAATGCAGGTCCGGGGAGGTGGTGTTATCGTAAGGAATCATCGTGCGGGTATCGGTCAAGGTTCCATCCACAAACAGCTCCAGGTGCAGGTGGTTGCCGGTTGATGCGCCGGTGGAACCCACCGTGCCAAGCTGCTGGCCCTGGGTTACAGTGTCGCCAGCTGCCACGCTCAGGGTATCCAGGTGGGCATACAGCGTGCGGTAACTGTGGCCGTCCGGCAGGGTGCCGTGGTCGATGACCACATGATTGCCGTAACTGGGGTGGTTGTAGTTGGCAACCGCCACTGTGCCGCCGTACACCGCCAACACCGGCGTGCCCTTGGTGGCGCTATAATCCGCCCCGCGGTGATAGTCTGATACAAAGCGGGCAATGTAATGGAAATCCGCCACCGGCCAGCCGAAAACCAGCGGCTCTGCCGTGGCCTGGGGCTGCTCCGGCTGTGCGGTGGGTTCCGCGGCGCTGTTGGTCAGCGTATCATCAGCAGGAGTGGCAGGTTCCGGCGTGGGTTCTGCCGCAGCGGAAACGGGTTCGGCCTGCGGTGTTATGGTTTCCGCCTGGGGCCGCAGGGCGCAGGCACCGCAGCCCAGCGCAACCAGCACACAGCCAAGGGCTAACAACAGCGGGGCGGGCTTGCGGTATTTCAGCAAGTGGGCCACCCGCTTGGCCACCTGGCCCTGCCCAAAAGCGAGGGCACCGGGCATCTGGCGCACCGTGGCAAAGCGCAGAATGCTTTCGCAGTAATCAGCGCGTTCGGCAGCGGGAGCGGTGCCGATGGCGGCTTCGTCACAGGCAAGTTCCATGTATTCCTCAAATTGGCGGAACGCCAGCCACGCCAGCGGGTTCCACCAGTGCAGGCAGGCGGCCAGATAGTACAGCGGCTTGGTAATGGGGTCACCCCGGCGGATGTGGGTGCGTTCATGCAGCAGTACCGCACGGCGTGGGGGACCCTGCAGGCTTTGCGGCATATAAATGCGGGAGTGCAGCACGCCAAGTGTGAACGGCGTGGCAACCGCGGCGCAGGTGTAGCAGCCATCCGGTGTTTTGCAGGCAAGGGCCACCATGCGGCGCAGGCGGCAATAGCCAGCTGCCGCGCGCACCAGTAAAACCACAACCCCGGCGGCCCAGACTGCTGCCAGCAGTACCCAAATGTTAAAGGTGCTGCCGGGCAGGGTGGCACTGCCTGCCGCACCCGGCAAAGCCTGCGCCGGGAGTTCCGCGGGCACCGTGAGCGCCTGCACCGCGGCGGTTGCCTGGCGGATGGGAGCCGCATGACCCGGCTGCCGGATGGATACCGGGATGCCGCCCGGCAGCAGAAACCGCAGCCCGACCGCCAGCCAAAGCAGGCACAGCAGTTTGCTGGGTGCCCGCAGCCTGCGCAGCAGCGCGCACAACGGTAGGCAGAGCAGTACCAGCAGGCCGCCGCACATACTGGTGCCAACGGCATACAGCACAAAAGAACGGATGCTGAACATCATGGCGTTTTTCCTTTCCGTTAAGCAGTAAGCAAGCAGCATTCAGGTATCGCTGTCCTGGCGGCGGGCGTCATCCAGCATGGCACGGATGGCGGCGGCTTCTTCCTCGCTGATGGAGCTGGTGTTCAAAAAAGCGGCCACAAAGCGGGGCAGGCTGCCACCAAAGCTTTTCTGCACGACGGCGGCGCTTTCTTCCTGTTGAACCTGGGCCTGTTTGACCAGTGCCGTTACGGTGCCGTTTGCATTGTGTAATATACCGCGCTCACACAGCTTTTTCAGCACGGTATAGGTGGTGCTTTTCTTCCAGCCAAGGGCTTCATTTGCCAGCACTACCAGTTGGCCGCTGCACAGCGGCTCGTTGGCCCACACCAGGCAGGCAAAGCGGTATTCGCCTTCCGCAAGGCGGTAATCCTGTTCCATTTCGGGGTGCTCCTTCTCTCATTTGGTCTATTGCTATAAACCCAGTCTATAACAATAGACCAAACTTGTCAACCCCTGTAAAAAATGTTTGCCTTGCGCGCACACAGATGGTATAATAAGCGCACTTATGAATATTATGCACAAGGGTGCCTCGCCCCTGCGCCAAGGCACCGTGCAGTGAAAAATAAAAGGAGAACTCTAATTTATGAGAACGATCCTGCTGATTGCAACCGGCGGCACCATTGCTTCGCGCCCAACGGCGGCGGGCGGGCTTGCCCCGGCTATCACCTCGCAAGAGCTGCTTTCCTGCGTGCCGGAACTGGCGGAATTCTGCCGCATTGATACCATCCAGCTGTATAACCTGGATTCCACCAACATGGGCCCCGAACAGTGGCAGGGCATTGCCGCTGCTGTGCAGGAAAACTATGACCGCTATGACGGTTTTGTCATCACCCATGGCACGGACACGATGGGCTATACCGCCGCGGCACTCAGCTACATGATCCAGAAAAGCCCCAAGCCGGTGGTGCTGACCGGCAGCCAGAAATCGATTTATAACCGCGATACCGATGCACGCAATAATCTGTGGCGCGCCGTGGCCTATGCCTGCCATCCGGATGCCTGGGGTGTGCAGATCGTGTTTGACAATCAGGTGATTTTGGGCACCCGCGCCCGCAAAACCCGAACCAAGAGTTTTAACGCGTTTTCCAGCATTGATTATCCCGAAACTGCCATGTTCCGGGACCGCCGCCTGATCCAGTTCCTGCAGCGCCCGGCGGAGTATACCCATGCGGTGTTCAGTACCGCGCTGGACCCCAATGTGTTTGTGCTGCGGCTGGTGCCGGGCATGCGGGCGGATATCATCCCCATGTTGGAGGGCCGTTACCGCGCTCTGGTGCTGGAAAGCTTTGGCGTGGGCGGCCTGCCCGGCGGGGATGATGGTGCCATGTTTGCCGCCGTGCGGGACTGGTGCGGCGCGGGGCACCTGGCTGTGTTCACCACCCAGGTACCGCATGAGGGCAGCGACCTTGCCGTGTACGAAGTTGGCCGCGCGGCCAAAGCCCTGCCCGGTGTGCTGGAAGCGCACGATATGACCCCCGAAGCCACCGCAGTCAAACTGATGTGGGTGCTGGGCCAGACCACCGACCGTGCCGAGGCGGAAAAGCTGTTCCTGACCACCGTGCAGTGGGATATCCTGTAAATCATTCATTATCACATAAAAATAAAAAAACGGCGCAGAATCGGAGAAGATAACGCCCGGCTCTGCGCCGCTTTTTGATGTTATTTAGAATGTCAGCTAAGGAAACTTAAAGCAAAAATAGTATCAGATTACGTTGTGGTCCATCCACTTGTTGCTGACAAAGCGGATCATGAAGAACACGCTGCGGCAGATCCAGTCAATGAACATACCGAACCACACGCCGGTCAGCCCCATGTTGAGCTTGAGCACAAAGATGTAGCTCAAAATTACGCGGAACAGCCACATGCTGAAAATGCTCACCGTCATGGTGTAGCGGGCATCGCCGCCGCTGCGCAGGGCGTTGGGCAGCGTAAAACTGGTAGCCCAGCAGACAACGCTGAACAAAGAGAACCAGTGCATAACGGTAACGCACATGTTGAGCGCAGTATCCGAAAGGCTGAACAGCCGTGCAATGTAAGGAATCGTAAAAAACAGGCAGGCGTTGGTGCAGAACAAACCGAGCATTGCCATCAGGATAAACATCTTGGCGTAATGCTTGGCCTGTTTTTTGTCTCCTGCGCCAAGGCAGCGGCTGACGACAGGGATCATGGCAAGGCCCATGGTGCTGCCGGGAATGTTGGCAATGCCGCTGATGGTGTTGGCCACCGCGTTGGCCGCAATGGCGGAGGTGCCCAGGGTGGAAGTCAAGCTGCTGACGCACAGCTTGCCAATCTGGAACATGCCGTTCTCCAAACCGGAGGGAATGCCAATGCCAAGGATGCGGCGGATCAGGTCGCCGTCCGGCTTCATATCCGCAATATGGCGGATGCAGAGCGGGTTTTCAATTTGCTGCTGCTGCCAGAACACCCACGCCGCGGCAAACACGCGCCCCAGCAGGGTGGCCAGCGCAGCGCCCAGTACCCCCATGCCCAGCCCATAAATGAACAGGGCGTTGAAGCAGATATTGATGATGTTCATGACCAGGCTGGCCAGCATGGAAATGCGGCTGTTGCCCTGCGCACGGAACAAAGCGGCCCCGGCGTTGTAAAACCCGATAAAGGGGTAGGAGATGGCGCTGATCAAAAAGTAGGTCTGCGAAAAGCTCATCACATCGTCATCAATGCGGCCGAAAACAATGCGCAGGATGGGGCGGCTGAGCACCAGAATGACCAGCATGACAGTGATGGTACTGACCGCAAGAACGGTGTACAGCTGTGCGGCGCTTTTGGCGGCTTTTTCACCATCGCGCCGGCCAAGGTACTGGCTGCTGATGACCGCGCCGCCAGTTGCCAGGGCGGACAGGATCTGGATGATCAAAATATTCAGGCTGTCCACCAGGCTCACGCTGGACACAGCGGCTTCGCCAACGCCGGATACCATAAGGGTATCCGCCATGCCCATGGCTACCGACAAAAACTGCTCCGCCAGCAGCGGCAAAATCAGCCGAACCAATGCCTGGCGGTTAAAAATCGACTCCGACAGGGTGGATTCAGCGCTTTTTGTGTTGCTCATTCGTTCCCTATACTCCTTATTCGCTTTACGAAAAATTTACATGCTTATCATTATAAGACGAGAAAAGCAGAAAAGCAATATCTGTGCGAATTGAAACGATATTGTCCTTGCAAATGAGCAATTTCGCTTTCAAAAAGCAAAAAAAGAATGGATTTTGCACGGGTATCTGAAACGAAAAGCAACGATGAAAACAGCGCTTGAGCGAAATTTGCTCTGAAGGAAAAGGGAAAAGATAAAAACAAATATCGACTAATGGCAAAATCCAGCGTTAAACACCGGGCAATTTCAGTGCGGCAAGGAAACAATCTTGCAATACTGGCGCACAAAACCGGGATAAACCGCCCCGCCAGCACATACGCTTGTGTGTGGAAGAAAATACAGGGGGAGGCAGACCGCCATGAAACAGACCCACCGCCCGCCGCGCAGCATTTACCCTGCGCAGAACCGCCACATGCGGCGGCGCACCCGTGTGCTGGCCGGGTTGGTGGCGGTTTTGTGCTTTGGCGGGCTGCTGGCCCGGCTGTTTACGCTGCAAATGCTGGACCCCAGCGGTTATGCCAACCGTGCCGCGGCCCAGCAGCTGCGGGATACCACGCTGCCCGCCGCCCGCGGCGAAATTTATTCCGCCGATGGCGTTACCCTGGCCGCCAGCAAAACCTGCTGGACCATCCGGGCCTCCCCGCGGGAACTGGCGGATGAGCTGGTGCAGCCCGCCGCCAAAGCGCTGAGCGAAATTTTGGATATTGATTATGACGCTACCCTGCAAAAGCTGAGCAAGCGCACCAGCAACGACTGCCTGCTCAGCCGCCGGGTGGATGCCGATCTGGCGGACGCCGTGCGGGCCTGGTGCGCGCAGAACAACGCCCAGGGCATCCAGATTTTGCAGGATACCAAGCGCGTTTACCCGCAGGGCAACTTTATGGGCTGTCTGCTGGGCTTTACCGATGTGGATAATCAGGGCCTTTGGGGGCTGGAACTGCAATATGACGCCCAGTTGACCGGCCGGAACGGAACCATCCTGACTGCAAAAAATGCCTGGGGGTACGATATGCCCACCCATTACAGTACCCTGCAGGATGCCGTGCCGGGAAATGATATCACTCTGACCATCCGGGCGGACATCCAGCACTATCTGGAAAGTGCGCTCAGTGCCGCCGTGGCGGAGCATCATGTGGCGGCCCGTGCGGTGGGCATTGTGATGGAGGTCGATACCGGCGCGATCCTTGCCATGTCCACCAAGCCGGATTACGACCCCAACGATCCGCGCACCATTGTGGATGAAACCATCCGCCAGCAGGTGAACGCCCTGAGCGGGGAAGAACGCAGCAAAGCCTTGCAGACCGCCCAGCAGGCCCAGTGGCGCAACAAGGCAATTTCCGATTTGTACGAACCCGGCAGTGTGTTCAAGCTCATCACCTGCGCTGCGGCACTGGATACCGGTGCAGTCACGCGGAACAGCCGCTTTGTCTGCGCGGGCAAGATCAATGTGGCGGGCACAAATTTCCGCTGCGCAAACGGGCATATCCATGGCAGTGAAACCTTGGCCCAGGGGCTGGCGGTATCCTGCAACCCCTGCTTTATCCAGGTGGGGGCGCGGCTGGGCAAACAGAACTTTTGCGATTACTTTGCCGCCTTTGGTCTGCGCGCCGCAACCGGTATTGACCTGCCCGGCGAGATCAAGCGCAGCGAATACTATACCGCCGACCGCATGGGCCCGGTGGAGCTGGCTTCCTGCTCCTTCGGGCAAAGCAGCAAGGTGAGCTACCTGCAAATGATCACAGCCGTCTGCGCGGTGGTCAACGGCGGCAAGCTGATGCAGCCCCATGTGGTGCAGTCCATCCACTATGCCGAGCGCAATACCGTGCAGCAGGTGGAGCCCACCGTAAAAGCGCAGGTCATCCGGCCCGAAACCAGCGCCGTCATGCGCGAATTGATGGAGGGTGTTGTGACCACCGGCACCGGTAAAAACGGTGCCGTGGCGGGCTACCGTGTGGGCGGCAAAACCGGCACCAGCCAAAAGCTGGACAGCGAGAATGAGCGCGCCCGCATTGCCAGCTTTGTGGCAGTGGCACCGATCGAAAACCCAAAAATCGCAGTCCTCATCTGCCTGGATGAACCCCACAGCTGGACCACCAGCGGCGGCGCGCTTTCCGGCCCCGTGGCGGCGGAAGTGCTGCAAAAAAGCCTGCCGCGGCTGGGCATCGAGCCCAGCTATACGGAAGCAGAGCAGGCTAAATATTTTACCACCGTGCCTGATGTGACCGGCTGGAAAGCCCCCGCCGCGGCCCAAAAGCTGGGCGAGTATACCCTGACTGCGGATGTGCTGGGGCAGGGGGAGCGGGTCGTCAGCCAGTACCCGCGGGCAGGCACCACCGTGCGGCGCGGCTCCGCCATCCAGCTGGACACCACCGGCCAGCTGGACCCCGCAGCGGACGAAGGATAACGCCGAGTGGTTGCACCCCCGCCCCATTTGCGATACAATAATATAAGGCAACACCGCACAATTCCCGCCTGACGGCTTAAGCACCGCTCCGGCGGCTG
>OGKW01002065.1_pt1 | contig 10385 bp, 9 predicted proteins | sample 1572601 | NCBI WGS metagenome assembly OGKW01 (sample SAMEA2581875, study PRJEB24529) | metagenome | biome: Human gut stool | place: China | collected 2011
ACGCCCGTTGTCTGCGCAATAATATGGACTTAACCGCTCATATAGCCAGTCATAATCCATGACTCTTTCTACTTTTCGGAGCAGATGGTCTGGGGGGACTAATGCATCCACATCCACCATCACTATATCTTTTCGAGAATTCTTTTATAGCAGAAGAACCCCGCCGCTGGCGAGGTTCTTTGACAGACTGCCAAAACAGATAGACTGTGCCGCACCAGGGGCGGCACAGTCTATCTGTTTTGAAAGCCGGTTTGCGGCATCCGTTTCTATGATTCTGCCCAAAGATCGTCCACCTGGGCGCCGGTGTAGTACCAGGTGAGGATGTCCCGGAAGGAGCTGCCCTCCTTGGCCATGGCGTTGGCCCCGTACTGGCTCATGCCTACCCCATGGCCATAGCCGGTGACGGAAAAGATGAAGCTGGTCCCGTCCCAGGCCACGGTGAAGGCGGCGGAGCGCAGGGAGAACAGGGTGCGCACCTGGCTGCCCGTGAGGGTGACGCCCCCCACCGGGATGCTGGTCACCGCTCCCCCGCTGGAGGCGGGGGTCCCGAACCAGCCCGAGGGGTCGCCGGACAGGTCGGCCCCGGGATAGGCGGCGAGCACCCGGCTGCGGACCTCCTCCGCCGTGAGGACCACCTGGCTGCGGTAGTTGGGGACCTCGTCCCCCTCCGGGCTGGAGACACTTTTCAGATAGTCCACCTGGCTGCCCCACACTGCCACCGCGTCCGCCGTCTGTCCGGGGGCAGAGGAGAAGAACACCGCCTGGATGGGCGCGCCCTGGTAGAGGATGCCCAGCCCGTCGGTGTCCGCCACCGCCTGACTGATCTTGGCGGAGTAGGTCCCGGCGCTGATCCCCCACCGGGTCTCCGCCGCCTGCCGCTCCACATAGGCCTGACAGCAGCCGCTGTCGGTGCACACGTCGGCCTGTGGGTGGGCAGCGTGGGCAGAGGCCTGCCGGACCACGGTATAGGTGCGGGCGGCGCAGGCCTGGGCCTTCAGGGCCTCCTCCTCGAAGGCGGCAGGCATCTCCGCCGCCACCACGCCGAAGAGGTAGTCCACCATGGTCAGCTCCTCCACCGTGCCGTCCGGCTGGAGCAGCTTGACGATGTGGCCCCGGTCCCGGGCGGCCCGGGTGGTCTGCCCCTCCGGAGCTGTGGCCGTCAGGGGGGCGTTTTCCGTCTCTCCAGCGGCTCCGCCCCCCTCCCCCCGGACTGTGAGCAGAGGGAGGAGAAACAGTACTGCGGTGAGCGCCAGCCCAGCCCCCGCGGTGAGCCGCCAGGGGCTGCCCGCTACCGGCGGCATCCGTCCCCTTCTGCGTACCGCTCCCCTCATTCCGGTCCCTCCTCTCCCATGCAGCTGTGGTGACATGGTATGCGCCCGAAGGGCGGGATATGCCGGCGGCAAAAAGCCTTTGCGATTTTGACCGGCAGGCGGTATAATAGGGTCTGCTGAACGGTCCGGACCAGGACCGGATCCCAGGGGAGTCTGCGCCCCATCCGATCCAAGGAGGAATATGCTATGCTGCTGAATGTGCTCGCGGTAGGCGACGTGGTGGGCGAGGGGGGCCAGGATATTCTGGCCCGCCGCCTGCGGGAGGTCAAGCGGGAGGAGGACATCCACTTCACCGTGGTCAATGGGGAGAACGCCTCCGGCGTGGGTCTCACCCCCCGTCAGGCCCGAGGGATGTATGACGCCGGGGCCGACGTCATCACCCTGGGCAACCACACCTGGAACCGCATCCAGATCGCCGACTTTTTGGATAAGGACCCCCATATCCTCCGTCCGGCCAACTACGCCGGTCGGGTGCCGGGCCGGGGCTTCGGCATGTTCGACGGACCCCGGGGGCTGCGGATCGGAGTGATGAACCTGATGGGGCGTCTGGAGCTGAACTCCAACCTGGACAGCCCCTTCAAGGCGGCCAACCAGCTGCTGCGGGGGACGGAGGCCCAGCGCTGTGACCTGGTGCTGGTGGACTTCCACGCCGAGGCCACCAGTGAGAAGGGGGCGCTGGCCTGGTATCTGGACGGGCGGGTCCAGGCTCTGTGGGGGACCCACACCCATGTGCCCACGGCGGACGGGCAGATCCTGCCCAAGGGGACGGGCTTTCTCACCGACTTGGGCATGACGGGGCCGCGGCGCTCCGTACTGGGCATCAAGCCGGAGCTGTCCATGAACCTCTTCCTGGGGGGGCTGCCCCGGCGGTATGAGGAGGCGGAGGGCCCCTGCAAGCTCAACGCCTGCCGCTTTACCATCGATACAGAGTCCGGACGGTGCGTCCAGGTCCGGCGGGTGGACCTGGAGGAGTAAGTCCGGCGGGAAAGGAGCCTTTTTTCCATGATCAAACTGATCCACGGGGCGGACCTGCATCTGGACAGCCCCTTTTCCGGCCTGACGCCGGAGCAGGCGGCCGCCCGGCGGCAGGAGCAGCGGGAACTGCTGGACCGTCTGGCCAGGCTGGCCCGGGAGCGGGAGGCCGACCTGCTGCTGCTGTCTGGCGACCTGCTGGACAGCCGGCGGACCTATCGGGAGACCGCCCAGGCCCTGGCCCGGTCCCTGGGGAGCCTCCCATGCCCGGTGTTCCTGGCCCCGGGGAACCATGACTTCTACGGGCCGCAGTCCCTGTATGCCGCCCTGGACTGGCCGGAGAACGTGCATATTTTCACCTCTGGATCGGTCCGGCGGGCGGAGCTCCCCGGGCTGGACTGCGTGGTCTATGGCCGGGCCTTTCTGGGCCCCCGGGAGGACCGCTCCCCCCTGGAGGGCTTCCGGGCGGAGCGGGACGGCCGGGTCCAGCTCATGGCGGTCCACGGGGAGGTGGACGGCCGGGGGGAGTACGGCCCCATCTCCCGGGAGGACATCGCCCGCAGCGGCCTGGACTATCTGGCGCTGGGGCACATCCACCAGACCAGCGGCCTTCAGCGGGAGGGGGACACCTTCTGGGCCTATCCCGGCTGCCCGGAGGGCCGGGGCTTTGACGAGCTGGGAGACAAGGGCGTCCTCTATGTGGAGGCGGAGCCCGGGAGCTGCCGGGCGGAGTTCGTCCCCCTGTGCCGCCGGAGGTATCAGATCCTGTCCGTGGATGTGACCGGCGCGGAGGACCTGGCGGCGGCGGTGCGGGCCGCCCTGCCGCCGGACACGGCGGGGGATATATACCGCATCCTGCTCACCGGCGAGCGGGGGGCGGAGGCCCTGGACCTGGAGGGGCTGACCCGGGCGCTGGCCCCCCGGTTTTACGGCCTGACCCTCCGGGACCGCACCCGGGTGCAGCGGGCGGTGTGGGACCGGATGGAGGAGGACACCCTCACCGGGCTGTTCCTGCGCCTGATGGCCGCCCGGTGCCGGGCAGAGCCGGAGAATGAGATCCTCCAGCAGGCGGTGCGCTTCGGTCTGGCCGCCCTGGAGAACGGAGAGGATGTGGCGCCATGAGGATCAAACGGATGACAGCCACCTTCGGCGGGCTGACGGAGCAGCGGCTGGAGCTCGCCCCTGGCCTCAATCTGATCCAGGCTCCCAATGAGAGCGGGAAATCCACCTGGGCGGGCTTTTTGAAGGCTATGCTCTATGGGATCGACACCCGGGACCGGGACAAGAAGGGACATCTGGCGGACAAAAACCGCTATCAGCCCTGGTCCGGGGCCCCTATGGAGGGGGAACTGCTGCTGGAGTGGCAGGGCCGGGACATCACCATCCGCCGGGGCCCCCGGGGGAGCGTCCCCTTCGGGACCTTTTCCGCCGTCTATACCGGCACAGAGGAGCCCGTCCCCGGCCTGACGGCGGATACCTGCGGCGAGCTGCTGCTGGGGGTGGGCCGGGAGGTCTTTGAGCGCTCCGCGTTTGTGGGACAGGGCGGCTCCCTGACCGTCACCGCCGCCCCGGAGCTGGAGCGGCGCATCGCCGCCCTGGTGTCCTCCGGACAGGAGGACGTATCCTTCTCCCAGGCGGAGGGGCGGCTGAAGGAGTGGCTCAACCGCCGGCGGGTGAACCGGAGCGTGGGCCGTATCCCCCAGCTGGAGGAGGCGCTGGCACAGGCCTCCGCCGTCCGCGGAGAAGCGGAGCAGGCCAACGATGAGGTGAACCTCCTGTCGGCGGAGCGGGCTGGTCTGGCCCGCCGGAAGGAACAGCTGGAGGCGGAGCTGGAGACCCATAAGGCGCTGGCCCGCCGGGAGCTGAACCGGAAGCTCCGTCAGGTCCAGGCCGAGCTGGCCCAGGCGGAGGTGGAGCAGGAGGGGCTGCGTCAGGAGCAGGCCCGGTTTCTTTCACTGCCGGACCGTGAGGAGCTGAAGAGGGCCCAGGGGGACCTGGCCTTACTCAAGGCCCTGGAGCCGGAGATCAAGCTGGGGGAGGAGTCCCTCGCCCAGGCGGAGGCGGAACTGGAACAGGCCCGGGCCCAAGCGGTAGACCCACAGTTCCCCGGGATGACCGGCGACGAGGCGGTGCAGAAGGCGGAGCGGGACGCGGCGGAGCATCAGCGGTGGACTGAGAAGGGCCGGCGGTGCAGAAAGCGGGTCCCCATGCTCCAGCTGGCAGGCGCGGCGGCAGCCGTCCTGATCGCGGCGGGCGGCATGATAGCCGGCGGCGGGCCGTTCCCCTGGATCTGGCTGGCCCTGGCGGCCTATGGCGCACTGGCGGCAGCCTCCCTCATTTCCCTGTCCGCGGGGAAGAAGGCGGACGCCGCCGGACGCCGGGTGCTGGAGCGCTATGGCGTCCAGGGGACGGATGAGGTCATTGCCCTGGCCCGGGCCTATCGGGAGCGGACAGCGGCCGCCGACCGGGCGGCCCAGCAGGTGCGGCTGGTCCGTTCCGGCCTGTCTGAGCGGCAGGCCCGGCGGGAGAACACCCGGACCGACCTTTTTCAGTTCGTCCACTCCTTCGCCCCGGAGGTGAAGGATCTGTTCGGCTGCTCCGCCGCCCTGTCCCTTGCCCTGAATCTGGAGGAGCGGGAGGCGGTGGCCGCAGCCCGTCTGGATGGCGCACGGCGGCTGTATGAGGCTCTGAAGGCCCAGGGGGGCCGGGAAGAGGCGGAGGACCCAGCTCTGGAGCGACCCGCCCGCACCCTGGAGGAGACAGCCGCCCAGCTGGGGACCGCTCAGGCGGAGCTGGAGCGGGCGGAGCGCCAGCTGAACATGGCGCTGGGCCGACAGAAGGCGGTGGGGGACCCCGCCGCCCTGGCCGCGGAGGAGGAGAGCCTGTCCCGGGAGCTGGAGCGGCGCGAGGGGGAGTATCAGGCCATCTCCGCCGCCCTGGAGGGGCTGAAGGCGGCCAACGCCCAGCTTCAGGAGCGCTTCTCCCCGGAGCTGAACCGGTGGGCGGCGGACTATCTGAGCCGCCTCACCGGCGGGCGGTACCGGGAGCTGTCCCTGGACCGGGAGCTGGACGCCTCTGCCACGGAAGGAAGCGGGGTGCTGCCCCGGCGCGCCCTGTTCCTGTCCAAGGGGACGGTGGATCAGATCTATCTGGCGGTGCGCCTGGCGGTGTACGACCTGTGCCTGAAGGAGCGGCGGGCCCCGCTGGTGCTGGATGACGCCCTGGCCGCCTTTGATGATGGGCGGATGGCCCTGGCCCTGGACCTGCTGGCCCAGCTGGCGGAGGACCGGCAGATCCTGCTGTTCACCTGCCAAAGCCGGGAGGCCGCCTGCCTGTCCGGCCGCCCTGAGGTCACGATCCAGAGCCTGCCAGCCCGGGCATGAGTGTATCTACCTGAATCAACTGTCATTTGAAAGACAGAGGTGTCATTCCCGAGGTACACGCCCCCGGAAATGACGGGATCCAATTTTATTCCGTCGCCTTCAGGCGACGGAACTCCTTGCAGGAGGGCTTTTTTGACAAGCTGAAGGCCCCGGAACATTTTCATGTTCCGGGGCCTGGATTTTTATAGGGGACCGATGGTATCAAAGGGCAGGAGGGAGAACACCGCCTTGCCCAGAATATAGTCCTCGTCGATGGAGCCGATACGGATGTCCCGGCTGTCATCGGAGTTGTTGCGGTTGTCGCCCATGACAAAGATCTCCCCCTCCGGGACCTCAAAGTGGGTCTGGGCCCGGTTTGGATCGGCGGTGATGTCATCCATGGGTTCCCGGATATAGGGCTCATCCAGCAGAACGCCGTCCACATAGACGCTGTTGCTCTCATAGTCGATGTCCACCGTCTGGCCGCCGGTGGCGATGACGCGCTTGACGATGGCCACGCCGCCCAGGTGCTCTACCGTGGTCTTGTTGAGCACCACGATGTCTCCCTGCTTCGGCTCATAACCCAGAGACCAGACCAGCAGGAGCTGCTGATCCTGGAGGGTGTTGGTCATGGACTCCCCCTGTACCCGGGTCAGACGCCCGATAAAGGTGAATACCAGTACCAGGCTCACCAGGGCGGTGGTCAGGGCGTTGAGCCAGTAAAACAGATCCTCCGAGGGCTTCTTTTCCTTCTTCTCCGGCTCGGCGCCGTCCGCCGGGGCAGCCCCCTCTTCCGGGAGTTCGGTCCGGGGCTCCTGGGGCTGGGGTTCATGTTCCAATTCTTCGGCCATAGGGCAACCTCCTCTGGGGCGTTTGTCAGCATTATACCCGCTCCGGAGGAAAAATGCAACCATTGGGCGTTATCCCGGCTCCGGGCAGGCCCGGGCATATCCGCCGCCGGACAGCTGGAGGTACAGGTCCCCGCCGGGGGCGGCCCACAGAATACACCCTGCGTGTTCCCGGCGGGCGGCGTACAGACCGGTCCGGCTGTCAGCCCCCTCCTGGAAGAGGACGCCCAGCTGGACACTGTCCGGGGGCAGCTGGTCCAGCACCTCGCCGGTGAGGGCATAGGAGCCGTCCGGCGTTCGAATATCCGCACTTCCGGGCGCGTCCTCCTCCGCCCCGCTGCCGGAGCCTCCGCTTTCGGAGAGCCCGCTGCTCCCGCTGGCCGACAGAACGGGCAGGCGGAGCAGAAACACAGCGGCCAGACAGGCGGCCAGCAGCCCGGCAGACCGCCAAACAGTCGGACCGGCCAGCTTACAATGTCCCACAGCACTCCCTCCTTGAATCGGTACGGCTCCGGCGGTCCGCGCCGGAGGCTCTCTTTTTTATCAGACGCATCAGAGGGAGAAAAGGTTCCGCTGTGGTGAGAAAATTTTCCCTTTGAAAACAGCGCGCGGAGGCACGGCGGTCAGCCGCGCCTCCGCTTGGAGCATTTTATGTCATTTATCGGCGCGCTGGGTGTCCCGGACAAAGTATTCCGAGTTGTCTGCCCCCTCGGTCTTCCAGTCAAAGCGGCCCATAGACTTGATGAGCTTGGACAGCTTGGAGAAGCCGTAGTTCCGGGGGTCGAAGTCGGGCTGCTTCTTCATCAGCAGGTTGCTCAGCTTGCCCATGTGGGCAAAGCCGTCCTCGCCGCATACGTCCTCCACCGACTCGGCGATGAGCTCCGCCACATCGTCCGGGATCCCGGCGTTCTTCCGGCTCTCCTTTTTGGAGGGCTTCTGAGGCTGGGCTGCGGGGCGGGGCGCGTCGTCCTCCGCCTGCTGGGCGGCCGCCTTTCGGGCGGCGGCCCGGATGACCTCGATATAGACGAACTTGTCGCAGGCCACGATAAAGGGTTTGGGGGTCTTGCGCTCCCCCATGCCGTAGACCTTCATCCCGGCCTCCCGCAGGCGAATGGCCAGGCGGGTGAAGTCGCTGTCGCTGGACACCAGGACAAAGCCGTCGCAGTTGCCGGAGTACAGGATGTCCATGGCGTCGATGATCATGGCGGAGTCGGTGGAGTTTTTCCCGGTGGTATAGCCGTACTGCTGGATGGGGGTGAGGGCGCACTCCAGCAGAATGGACTTCCAGGTGGACATATTGGGGCTGGTCCAGTCGCCGTAAATGCGCTTGATGGTGGGGGTGCCGTACACCGCCACCTCAGCCATCACATCCTTCATGGCGGTTCGGGAGGCGTTGTCCGCGTCGATGAGGACGGCCAGGCGCAGGTCCAGTTCGTTCTCAGCCACGGGGCCCCCCCCTGCCCCGGAGAAGGGCCTCCACCTGGGCCAGCTGCTCCAGGGTGTTCACCCCCAGCATCTCGTCCGGGGAGCAGGTGTCGCACAGGCCCACCCGGCCGCCGTCGGCCTTGATGAAGGCGGGCACGTCAGTGAGGTAGAGCTCCCCCTGGGCGTTGTCATCCCGCAGCCGGCCCAGGGCAGCCAGCAGCGCGGGGGCGTGGAACAGGTAGGTGCCGGTGTTGACCTCCCGGACAGCCTTCTGCTCCGGGGTGCAGTCCTTGTCCTCTACAATGGCTTGGAAGGTGCCGTCCGCCTCCCGGAGGATGCGGCCGTAGTTGCCCCCGTCCTCCAGCACAGAGGAGAGGAGGGTGCAGGCGTTGCCGTCCCGGAGGTGGGTCTCCGTCAGGGCACGGAAGGTTTCCCCCTTCATCAGGGGAGCGTCGCCGCAGCAGACCAGCACATGGCCGTCAAAGCCCTCCAGTAGATGGGCGGCACACTGCACCGCGTGGCCGGTTCCGTGCTGCTCAGCCTGGACGGCGTGGGGGTATTGGGGATAGGCGGCCAGGACGGCTTCCTTCTTCCAGCCCACCACCAGGATCACGTCCTCCGGAGACAGAAAATCCAGCCCGGACAGGACGTAGTGGAGCAGGGGCTTCCCGTCGGCCAGCCGCATCACCTTGGGCAGATCCACGCCCTCTGTCTGGAGCCGGGTGCCCTTTCCGGCAGCCAGCACCAGCGCCTTTACCTTGTGATCCATGTTCATTCTCCTTCGTGTTGGATTTCAGTCCGGTCCCACAGCTGGGGCAGCAGGCGGTAGAAGTCCCCCTGCTCCCGCCACATGGCCAGAAGGGTCCCCCGGGCCACGGACACCTCAGCGGCCTCCCCGGTGAACTCGTTGCTCACTCCCAGGGGGAAGTCGGCGCTGAGGGTGTGGCCGGTCAGCTCAAACTTCAGGTTCCGCAGGGTGACCCCCTCCGCCTGCCCGCTGAGACAGAAGGCGGACCAGAAGCCGGTCAGCCCGGCGGGAAAGGTCATGGTCTCGTTCCGGAGGGCGGTGGCTACGGTGCCCTCCCCCGCCAGAACGCCCCGGGCCCCTTGCCTGAAGGTTGGCCAGGGTATGCTCCAGCCGGCCGCCCACGCCGCCCAGCAGGACGAACCGGCGGTATCCCCGGTCCAGACCCTCCCGCAGGGCGTAGACCATATCGGTGTCATCCTTGGCAACCGGGAGCTGCACCACGTTGGGGTGGTTGGGCCGACGACCCAGAGAGTCAAAGTCGCCCACCACCAGATTGGGCGGCACGCCATAGGCCTCCAGCGCCTCATAGCCCTTGTCGGCGGCGATGAGAAAATCCTGCGCCCCCGGGTGAGGGCACAGAGACCAGGACAGGGGCATAGCCCCTACAACATAACAGATGGATGGATTCAAGCTGGGTTCCCCCTTTGTTTCGACCCCGGCCTGTTCGGATGGCCGGACCAGTTGCGGAGATGCCGATTGACAGTTCGATATATTTGTTTCTATTATAACGCCGGAAGCGGATTTGGGCAACGGAATTTTGCTCCCAGGGCCGGATTTTTGCTGCTGTCCGGCCGGAGCCGGCCCCCGCAGCACGAAACTTTCTGTCCACTGCACGAACCAAAAGCGGAGAATGCTGGATCCGGTGAATTAATTTAGGCGCGTGGTACGCTACCACACGCCTAAATTGCACCGAAGGAACGGAAGTAATTCTCTGATATTCTCTGACAAGCATGCTCTCTCAAACATAGGAAGATGCTGTAGACCAGCAGACAGCGGCATCAGTTCCTGCGGCACTGTGCATTTGTATAACTTGGATTTTCTGTATGCTGTATGTCAAAGGCCCAATTTCTGCACCATGCTTTATCAGGCCTTTGGCCTTCCGCTTGGTAGTGGCTCCCGCTCCTCTTCGAGTCTGTTGCCGCTCCTGCCGCCGGAATTGGTTTCCGAGCCGTCGTTGGTGGTCACCGATCCGCCGTTGTTGGTATAGCTGCCGCTGCAGTCCAGGGCCGTATTCCCGTTTCCGTTGCAGGTAAGGTCCAGCGTTCCGCCGTTGACTGTGAGGTCCCCGTTGGAGTCCAGACAGTCTCCATCCGACACCACGGTGATGGTCCCTCCGTTCACAGTGATGAAGCTGTCCTCACTGGCGGCGAACGGCTCGTCCCTGCCGCCGAAGCCGGAGCTGTCCGCGCCGCCAGCGGCATTGAAACCGTCGTCATGGGCGGTGACATCAAAGGCCCCGCCCTCCACCGTGACGGACAGGCCCTCGACGCCCTCATAGCAGTAGGGGATGGAAAATTCTCCAGCCCGGATGGTCACCGCATCATCGGAGTGGATGGCGTCATCCCCGCTTGAGAGGGTGAATGTCCCGCCGGTGACGGCCAGCGCGCCCCCGCTGTGGAGACAGTCGTCGGCACTGTCC
>OGKW01002075.1_pt1 | contig 10345 bp, 9 predicted proteins | sample 1572601 | NCBI WGS metagenome assembly OGKW01 (sample SAMEA2581875, study PRJEB24529) | metagenome | biome: Human gut stool | place: China | collected 2011
GTAAAAATCGGAGTCGTGGCCCACGTAGACGATCACCACCTCGAAATCGGGGTAGTTCTGGGCCAGGATCAGCGGCAGGCGCTCCTCGACGAACGAATAGTCCTCCGAAAAGAGGGGTACCACCACCGACACGGGCGGCTCGCGGTCCATCGTCTGCGGACGGCGGTTGTTCTTGTAGCCGGGAATGCGGCCGTAGACGAAAATATAGTAGTACAACTGCACGCCGAGCATCAGGAGCGTCGCCCCCGCGAGGGCCGCACCCTCCCAGCCGTAGCATGACAGAATTTGTTCGAAGAGTTGCATATTGACGAAATATGCGCAAAGATAGAAATATTTTGTGTATTTTTGCCGAATATATGAGTATGAAATTCATCCTGCAACATAAAGACCCTTCGTCGCACGCCCGCGCGGGCGAACTGCATACGGATCACGGCGTCATCCGCACCCCGATCTTCATGCCCGTGGGCACGGCCGCGACGGTGAAGGGCATTTTCCACCGCGACGTGCGCGACGAAGCCCGCGCGCAGATCATCCTGGCAAACACCTATCACCTCTACCTGCGTCCCGGCACGGAGATCCTCGAACGCGCCGGCGGCGTGCACCGCTTCTCGACCTGGGAAGGCCCGATGCTCACCGACAGCGGCGGCTTTCAGGTCTTTTCGCTGGCCGCGTGCCGCAAGCTGAAAGAGGAGGGATGCCATTTCCGGTCGCACATCGACGGCTCGAAGCACCTCTTCACGCCCGAAAGCGTCATCGACACCGAGCGCACGATCGGAGCCGACATTATGATGGCCTTCGACGAATGCCCCCCGGGCGACGCCCCGCGCGAATATGCCGCCAAGTCGCTCGGCCTCACGGAGCGGTGGCTCGACCGGTGTTTCAACCAGTATCACCGGACCAGTCCCAAATACGGCCATTACCAGGCGCTGTTCCCCATCGTGCAGGGATGCACCTACCCGGACCTGCGCGCCCGGGCCGCGGAGAACGTGAAGCAGTACGACGCCGACGGTTACGCCATCGGCGGACTGGCCGTGGGCGAACCGACGGAGGTCATGTACGAGATGATCGAAGTGGTCAACGCCATACTGCCGGAGGACCGTCCGCGTTATCTGATGGGCGTAGGCACGCCGGTGAACATCCTCGAAGGCATCGAGCGCGGGGTGGACATGTTCGACTGCGTGATGCCGACGCGCAACGGCCGCAACGGGCAGCTCTTCACGGCCGAGGGCGTCATCAACATCCGCAACAAGAAGTGGGAGGACGACTTCTCGCCCGTCGACCCCGCGGGCACGGCCTTCGTCGACCGGCTCTACTCGAAGGCCTACCTGCACCACCTCTGCGTCTGCGGCGAGATGCTCGCTGCCGAGATCGCCTCGCTGCACAACATCGCCTTCTACCTGCGGCTCGTGGGAGCGGCGCGCGAGCACATCCTCGCCGGGGACTTCAGGGCGTGGAAGGAGGGAATGGTCGAAAAACTGACACGAAGACTCTAAACAATGAAAATGCGTTTTCCGGGGTTCAAGATTCTGGACCGTTACATACTGGGCAAGTTCCTGTCGACCTATTTCTTCGCCATCGCCATGATCATCGTGATCGTGGTGGTCTTCGACTACGTGGAGAAGATCGACGACTTCACGGAGCTGCACGCACCCCTGAAATCGGTCATCCTCGACTACTACCTCAACTTCATCCCCTACTTCATCAACCAGTTCAGCGGCCTGTTCACCTTCATCGCCTGCATCTTCTTCACCTCGAAGATGGCCTACCAGACCGAGATCGTGGCCATGCTCTCGGGCGGCATGTCGTTCCGCCGGCTGATGTGGCCCTACTTCCTCGGGGCGCTGATCATCGCCTCGCTGTCGCTGACGCTCAACCTCTGGCTGATCCCCATTTCGCAGCGGCACATCGTCGCCTTCGAGCAGCAATACATCAAACGCAAGCAGAACACCAAATACGACCGACACATCTACCGCCAGATCGAGCCGGGCATCTTCGCCTACATCCGCGGCTACAACGACGGCGCCCGCCAGGCCTCGTTCTTCGTGCTGGAACGCTACGAAAGCGGCACGATGACCCACTCGCTCGAAGCCTCGGACGCCAAGTTCAACCCCGAGACCAAACGCTGGACCGCCCCGCGCTACACCAAACGGGAGTTCGACTCCGCGGGCACGGAGACCTTCGAGCAGTTCCGCAACCTCGACACGCTGATCAACCTCGAAGCCACCGAGCTGGGCGAGATCAACGACCTGATCCAGACCATGAACATCTCGGAGCTGAACGCCTTCCTGGACCAGCAGCGGGCCAAAGGCTCCGACTCGATCAACCTCATCGAGGTCGAGAAGCACGCGCGCTACGCCTATCCGCTTTCGACGTTCATCCTGACGCTGATCGGCGTGTCGTTGTCCTCGCGCAAGGTCCGCGGCGGCACCGGCCTGCACATCGGCATCGGCACGGGACTCTGCTTCTCATACATCCTTTTCAACCGCTTCTTCGAGGAGTTCGCCAAAAGCGGAACCCTCCCGCCCGGGCTGGCCGTGTGGCTGCCCAATATCATTTACCTCGGCATCGCCGTCTACCTTTACCGGAAGGCCCCGAAATAACCTGCGATCTATGGAGAAACCCCAGAATTACCTGTCCCGGCTCCGGCGGCATCCGCTGCTGTGGAACCTCGCGCTGATCGCGGCGATCATCCTCGCGATGGCCGTCGCCGCGCACATCCTCATGCAACTGGGCACACGCCACGGCGCGCGGCGCACCGTGCCCGACCTCTCGGGCGTTCAGCTCGACCAAGCTCAACGCATCGCCCGCAAGCACGACCTGCAACTGCACATCAACGACTCGCTGTTCGTCCCCGCCTACGAAGGGGGCATCGTCCTCGACCAGCTGCCCGAAGGGGGCGTCGAGGTGAAACCCGGACGCACGGTCTACATCACGATCAACTCCTTCCGTCAGAAGATGGTCCCCGTGCCCTACGTGGCCGGGCGTTCGCTGCGGCAGGCCAAGAACATGCTCGAAATCGCCGGACTGGAGATCGCCGAGCTGGTCTACCGCGCCGACATGGCCACGAACTACGTGCTGGAGGAGTACTGCGAAGGCAAACCCGTGACCCCCACGACCCGCATGGAGGCCGAAATGGGTTCCGGCGTGACGCTCTACGTGGGCGTCGAAGAGGGCTACGGCACGACGATCGTGCCGCGGCTGGTGGGGCTGCCGCTGGCGCAGGCCAAGGGCCGCCTCTGGGAACTGGGCCTCAACGTCGGGCGCGTGGACTTCGACGAAGGGGTCAACCTGCTCAACCAGAAGGACACGCGCGTCTACATCCAGACGCCGGGCGCCGAGCGCAACGCAGCGCTGGGGTCGAAGGTCGACCTGCGGCTGACGCTCGACGAGAAGAAACTCGCCCGCTACCGGGCCGAGGCCAAGAAGCAGGCGGCCGTCGCCGCCGAGGAACGCCGGGCCGAGGAGCAGCAGCGGGCCGACTCGCTCGCCCGGACGATCCTGGAGGAGGCTTCGGCGGAACCCGCCGAGGAGCGGCCCGCAAACAATAACGAGGGATTTTTCGACTGATGACCGACAGACACCCCATCGACGACCCGGAGCTGGACGCCGTTCCGGCGGATGCGGAGGACGAAGAAGAAGCGGGCCTCTACGAACACTTTGCGGTGACGGCCGACAAGGGCCAGACCCCCATGCGGCTGGACAAGTTCCTGACCGTGAGGATGGAGCACTGCTCACGCAACCGCATTCAGGCGGCAGCCGATAGCGGAAACATCCTCGTCAACGGCAAGGCGGCCAAGTCGAGCTACAAGGTCAAGCCGCTCGACCGCATCCAGATCGTGATGCCCTACCCGCGGCGCGAGGTGGAACTCGTCGCCGAGGACATTCCGCTCGACATCCCCTACGAAGACCAATGGCTGCTGCTCGTGGACAAACCGGCCGGACTGGTCGTGCACCCGGGGGTGGGCAATTACAGCGGCACGCTGGTCAATGCGCTGATGCACCACCTCAACAAGCAGGGAATCCCGGCCGAAGAACAGAACCGCGCGGGACTGGTGCACCGTATCGACAAGAACACTTCGGGACTGCTGGTGATCGCCAAGGACGAGCAGACCCACGCGCGGCTGGCCAAACAGTTCTTCGACCACACGATCCAGCGCCGCTACGTGGCTCTGGTGTGGGGCAATTTCGACGAGGACGAGGGGACCATCACGGGCAACATCGGCCGCAGTCCCAAGGATCGGCAGAAGATGTTCGTCTTCGCCGACGGGTCCGACGGCAAGCACGCCGTGACGCACTGGAAGGTGCTGAAACGCTATGGTTACGTAACCCTCGTGGAGTGCCGTCTCGAAACGGGGCGCACCCACCAGATCCGCGTCCACATGGCGTGGATCGGGCACCCGCTGTTCAACGACGAACGCTACGGCGGCGACCGCATCCTCAAGGGCACGACCTTCGCCAAATACCGGCAGTTCATCGAAAACTGCTTCGCGGTGATGCCGCGCCACGCGCTGCACGCCCGCCTGCTGGGCTTCGAACACCCCGCAACGCACGAAAACGTGCTGTTCGAAAGCCCGCTTCCGGCCGATTTCCAGTCCCTGCTGACAAAATGGAATATTTACACTTCAGCGGCAAAAGAAACCAAAGAAAATTAATCGCCGCATTCCGGTCGCGATGCGACAAGCCCCTCCCGAGGGAGGGGTTTGGGGTGGGGTCAGACTTGCAAACGCGGCAGAGCCGCGAACAACACCGGTTGCAAGAAATGCAACCGAAACAAAACAAATAACGCACGATCTTGTTTTTACCTACGACCATCAAGGAGGTCCGCGAACGCGGATGGGATCAATTGGACGTGATCCTCTTCTCGGGCGACGCCTACATCGACCACCCGGCTTTCGGGGCGGCCGTCGTGGGACGCCTGCTCGAAGCCGAGGGCTACCGCGTGGCGATCGTTCCCCAGCCCAACTGGCGCGACGACCTGCGCGACTTCCGCAAACTGGGCGCTCCGCGCCTGTTTTTCGGCATTTCGGGCGGCTCGATGGACTCGATGGTCAACCATTACACCGCCAACCTCCGCCTGCGCCACGACGACGCCTACACGCCCGGCGGCAAGGCGGGATTCCGCCCCGATCGTGCCGTGACGGTCTATTCGCAGATCCTCAAGCGCCTCTACCCCCACGTTCCGGTGGTCATCGGGGGCATCGAAGCCTCGCTGCGCCGCCTGACCCACTACGACTACTGGAGCGACGCGCTGAAACCCTCCATCCTGGCCGAATCGGGCGCCGACCTGCTGATCTACGGCATGGGCGAACGGGTCGTGCAGCAGGTGGCCCGGGCGATGCGCAACGGCTATAACGCCAAACTGCTGCGCAAAATCCGGCAGGTGGCGTTCCTCTCCGACGAAAGCTACGTCGCGCGGCTCGACCCCGCCGCGACGATCCGCCTCCGCAGCTACGAGGAGTGTCTGGCCGACAAGACCGCCTTCGGCGAGAACTTCACCGTCATCGAGACCCAGAGCAACCTGATGGAACCCACTGCGACACTCGTGGAGGCCGTCGGCGACCGGTGCGTGGTCGTGACGCCCGCCAACACGACGCTCACGACCGAGGAACTCGACCACTCGTTCGATCTCCCCTACGAGCGCGCCCCGCATCCGCGCTATGCGGGCAAGGGCGACATTCCGGCCTGGGAGATGATCCGCCATTCGGTCAACATCCACCGCGGCTGCTTCGGCGGCTGCTCGTTCTGCACCATTTCGGCGCATCAGGGCAAGTTCATCAATTCGCGTAGCGAGCGGTCGATCCTCGCCGAGGTGGAGCATGTGGTGAAATCGCCCGGTTTCAAGGGCTATCTCTCGGATGTCGGCGCACCCTCGGCCAACATGTACCGCATGGGCGGCCGCGACCGCACGCTCTGCGCCCGCTGCCGGCGCCCTTCCTGTCTGCACCCGCGCATCTGCCCCAACCTGGACAACGACCACCGGCCGCTGCTGGCCCTGTATGAAAAAATCCGGGCCGTCAAGGGCGTCAAGAAGGCCTTTATCGGCAGCGGCATCCGCTACGACCTGTTCGACCGCTCGCCCTATCTGGAGACTGTGCTGAAGCATCACACCTCGGGACGGCTTAAAGTGGCGCCCGAACACACCGAGGATAACGTGCTGCGCCTGATGCGCAAACCGACGTTCGCGCTCTTCGAGCGGCTGACCGCCGACTTCCATCGCATTTGCAGTCAGGAACATCTGCCCTATCAGCTGATCCCTTACTTCATCTCCTCGCACCCGGGATGCACCGAGCGGGACATGCAGTCGCTGGCCGGAAAGGTGTTGGGAAAACTGCATTTCAATCTGGAGCAGGTGCAGGACCTCACGCCCACGCCGATGACCCTCTCGTCGGTGATGTTCTACACGGGAGAAAACCCCTACACGCACGAGAAAGTCTATGTCGCCCGCTCGCAGGACGAGAAGCGGCGGCAAAAGGCATATTTCTTCGGCGAAAAGCCGGCCATGGGGCAACCGGGCGCAGGCCATCCCGCACGCGGGAAAGAGACCCGCGGAAAGAGCGGCCCGGGATTCCGGCCGGGACGGAAATTCACGAAAAAAGGCTGACGGTTTCGTCAGCCTTTTTTCGTGACCGGATCGGGAGCCGTGCAGAGCCGGACCGGGAAAGGGCCGCCCTGCCACCGCCCCTGAAAGCGCGTCCTTAAAGCGCCGACTTTAGCAGGCCGAAGAGCAGGCAAGCGATCACGAACGTCACGACGATATTGAATGTCTGCGCCACGAGGAACGACCGCAGGACGTTGCGGTTCTCCTTCGAGACGATGTCCTTGAGACGCGTGTCGAGACCGATGCAGACGAAGGCCAGCGAGAAGAAGACCGTCGAGAACATCTTCGCCACGCCCGGTTCGAGCAGTTTGCCCTTGGCGCCCAACGTAAAGAGACCGTTCGACTGGCAGAGGCTGAAGACGAGCGACGCGGCGACGAACCCGAGGATGAACTTGGGGAACTTCTCCCACACGATGCCCAGCGAGGGAGCCTGCCCGCCCTTCTCGCCGCGGGTCGAGAGGTAAAGCGCAATGAAGAACGCCACCACGCCGATCAGCACGTTCTGCGCCGCCTTGATGATCACGGCGTGCTGGTTGGCGACCTCGCCGACGATCATGCTCGACGCGGCGACGCCCGACGTGGTGTCGATCGTGCCGCCGATCCACGCCCCGGCGACCTCCTCGGCCACTTCGGGAGCGAACAGGTGCGGCAGGATCAGGTTCGCCAGCCACGGCATGAGGTAGATCATCGGCACGACGACGATCAGCACCAGCGAAACGATGTACGAAAGTTTCCGGTCGTCGCCGCCGACCACGCGCGCCGCGGTGATCGAAGCCGAGACGCCGCAGATCGAGAGCCCGCTCGCAAGAATCATCGCCGAACGCTCGTCGACCTTCATGCGGCGCGAGAAGCGGAAGGCGAAAAACCACACGACGGCCACCACGAGGCAGGCCTGCACGAGTCCGAAGACCCCCGATTTCATCACGTCGCTGAAAAGGATCGTGGCGCCGAGGCACACCACGCCGATCTTGATGAAGAACTCGCCCTGAATGGCGGGCTTCATCCACGCGGGGACGCGCCACACGTTGCGGATCACCAGGCCGAACAGCACCGAGAAGAAGACCACGACCAGCGACGGCAGCAACCCCTTGAGGGGACGCCGCAGCAGCAGGCAGCCGACGTAAAGCACCACCAGCACGATGGCGAACAGCAGGCCGATGTTATACCACGCCACTTCGCCCACGAGGGTCGCGGGCACGCTCGGCAGGTCGGCGGGGATGAGCGCCGCAAGCAGCAGCAGCGGGATCGAGACCCAGACCACCACCCAGTCCTCGACGCGGAGTTTTTCGAAAAAGTTTTTCATGGCAATTCAATTAAAAAATTCCGGAGAGCATCAGCGACACCACATTGCGGTTGGCGGCGGCGCGGGACGCATAATCTTCGTAGGTGTAGTTGAGCTGGCAGCGCAGGTATTTCACGGGCTGCCACACGACTCCCGCCGTGTAGTTGGTCTGGCGCGAGGCGCTCTCCGAGGAGTTTTCGAGGAACGTATCGTAGCGCACCACGGACATCAGCGACGGCGTCACGCGCCACCCGCCGACGGCGTACCAGCCGTCGCTGTCGAGTTCGCCGCCCGCGGGAAGCCCCGTCGTGCCGCAGATCCACTCGGCGCGCACGACCAACGGTCCCTCGTCGTAGCAGGCGCCCGCACCGTAGCGGACGCGCTTGAGGTAGTCGGAGCCATACTCGCCCCAATAGTAGGAACCGGCGATCTGCAATCCCCGGACGGGACGCAGCGTCAGCCGCGCCACAAGGTCCTTCGATTTGTTCTTGTCCTTGACGTTCAGCCCTTCGCCGTTGAACACGCCGAAGTTGTAGCCCAGAACACTGTACCCTTTGCGATTGAAGAACCCGCCGTAGAGCATGGCGCCCATGTCGCGGCCCGTGGCCGAGAGTCCGCACACGTCGTTGAAGCCCATCAGCCGGCGCAGCGACAGCGGGTATTCGATGAACTCGTACTTGAGGGGCACGTAGTCGGTATTCTCGATCGAAAAGGGCAGTTTGTACTCTCCCAGCTGGAAATTCAGCTGTTCGAAAGGCCGGTAGCGGATGTAGGCGTCGACGATTTTCGGGCCGCAGAACTCGATCTGCACCCGGTAGTCGAGTTTTTCGGCGATGTCGCCCGCAAGGTTCAGGCGCACGCGCTTGATGAAGAAGGTCGAGGAGGTTTCCGACCACTCGTAGCCGGTCTGCACGTAGCCTGAGATCCGGGGCAGGCGGGCTGCAATCTTATCCCAGGTCGAAGTCCTGGCTTTGAGCGCTTCGAGCTGGGCCGAAAGCTCGGCGACGGTGGGTTCGCCCGCTGCGGACGCGGGAACCGGTTCCCCGGCGAATGCCCCGAACGGGAGCAGCGACAACAACAGTATAATAATCGGTTTCATTGGCAGTGATTCTTTCCGGATGCAAAATTCGGAATTTCATCGCTGCGGATCAATACGCGTAAATACCTAAAAAGCCGGACGAATCCGGCCTTTTTCCGTCAAAACGCCCTGCGACGGCGTTACTGCGGCATGGGGAACGAAAGCGTACGTGCGTCGAGGAATGCGTCGGGGAAAGGACTCCAGTTCCAGGCCTGACCGTTCGAGAGGTTGAAATGCTGACCCAGGCGCAGCGTATTGTTGTCGATGACGGTGATGCGCGAGGGGAGGTTCTCCTTCTGGATCACCACCACCGAAGTCATCGACACCGTGGGTTTGGTCCTGACCGGGGCCATCGTCTTGTAGTCGGGTTTCCACGGCGACATGTGCGCCAGCGAATCGGGAAGCGTGAAGCCCGAAGTACGGGTCGAGTCGCGCCTGAAATCGAATTTCGGCTCCTGGGCCGAGGCGGCGAGCGCTACGGCGAGCGCTGCGGCCGCAAGCAACATCTTTCTCATAATCTTCTTCCCTTTTATCTTTAGAATTTAACGTTAAAACACCTCTTTTAGTATGCGCACCGACTGCACGGCGCTGATGGCGTCGAGGTGGTAGCCGAAATAGGCCAGCATGGCGTTGAGGAACTCCGACCGCCGGTCGCGGTTCAGCCCCACGTCGCCCAGACGCCGCACGTCGCAGGAGAGCATCCGGTCGAGCAACGAGGCGCACTCCTGCGTCATCACTCCCGGGTGCGCAGGCCGCACGACACTGTACAGTCCCTCGCGGATGTCGAACCACGCCCCCGGCGTATAGTCGTTGCCGGGGCGGAAACCCAGCAGACGGCTCAGGTTGGCCAGGAACCAGAGGTGGAAATTCGGCACCCCTTCGTCCATGGCGTCCAGCGCCTCGGCCGAACCCCACACGAAATCGAAAAGCGGCCGGTTCGGCTCGCTCTCCCGGACGAGGCGGTACAAAACCTCGGCCATAAACAGCGCCATGGTCGATTTCCGGACATCGAACGGAAGGCTTTGCAGCACGAACCCCGCGCGCACCTCCTTGAAGCGGTCCATCTGCTGCCGCGGGGATTCCAGCCCCTCGAACTCGACGGGGAACATCGGCTGGAACAGCGCCAGCTTCGAACCCCGGCCGCTGCGGCTGCGGACCCCCTGCACCATGTAGCTGCGGCGACCTCCGACATCGGTCAGCAGGTAGGCGACCATCGACGTGTCGCCGTATTTGAGCGTATGCAGCACGATGCCGCGGCCCTTGTAGGTTTTCAAATCACAGAATTAATCTCTTTTCCTGAACGCTTTCCGGATCGGACCGCTGTTCCCGCGGCGGAATGCCGCGTTTACAAGTCTGACCCACCCCTAAATCCCCGCCTCGGCGGGAA
>OGKW01002085.1_pt1 | contig 10282 bp, 8 predicted proteins | sample 1572601 | NCBI WGS metagenome assembly OGKW01 (sample SAMEA2581875, study PRJEB24529) | metagenome | biome: Human gut stool | place: China | collected 2011
ATAGATGTGTTGTGACACATCGTATTGGGTTATTATCTGTCACGCTTCGCTCAGATATCGTAGCTTTACTACGAAAAGAAAAATTGAATTTGTAAAGAAATCAGCAAGGGCTGAAAAAAGGAATCGAGAAATCGGTTCCTTTTTTTATGCCTGGAATAGGAGAAAATGAAGATGGAAAAAAAGTGAGAGCAACCAGGACAAATGGTCGCAAAGACAGTAATGGTGTATTCAAGGCAGGTCATAATGACCGGTCATTTAATCTCGAAAATGCAGAGCATGTTGATGCTGACAGGAACAAATGGAATGTTTACTGGGATTATTTACAGGGATATAACCTTGCGGATGAAAAAGGAGTCCGACCGGAAAGAAAATATTTATTTGATGAAGTTGAATATCTTTACTATCACAAACAATTCGGAGATTCCATAGATGCACAAAATGGGCGGCATGAGAAGTCCAGACATACAGAAAGAATAAGAAATGTCAGGCAGATTATGGAGGATTCACGTACCTGTCCAGAAGAGACAATTTATCAGCTTGGAACTAAAGACGGCTACGAAGATCCGTCAGTTTTTGTTAAGGTGGCTGCGGAACTGTTTGAGGTGATACAGGAGAAATATGGATCGCATATGCAGATTCTTGATTGGGCTTTGCACATGGATGAAGCAACACCGCATATTCATAATCGGAGAAAATGTCATGGTGGCACCGGTCTGCGAGCAGAATGTGTCAGGAAGAGTTGTATATTTCCCGGAAAGAATGAAGCAGCTCATTTTTAAAAATGGTGTTGTGGAAGAAGGAGAGGTATACGAAAAAGGCTTTTCGTATGTGGAAATGCCAATGGGAACCGTGCATGTTTTCCTAAGAGAAGGATATCTGTTCCCGGTGGCAAAAGGCGGAAAGTGTGTCGAAGAGGTTGATTTTGAAGACCTGACGCTGTATTTCTTTGGAGAAGAGATCAAACCGTACGAGTACTATCTGGATGATGGCGAAACGAAAGACTTTGTGCTCGAATCCCATATCCGTATGTTAAGCTGTTTAAAAACAGTCAATAAAAAATAGAGTAAGAAAATAAAGCAAAAAAGGATCGAGGAATCGGTTCTTTTTTTGCTTTTGTAAACTCACGCTCCTGATTCATGTTAATACAAAAACAGGTGATAAAACAGAAAAAAGAAAATAAAAACTGATAAAAACAGAGAATAAACAGAGAATTAATAGAGAATAATAGATAAAATACAGAGAATATGAGAAAAACATATTGACAGATTTTCTGAAAAGGTGTATTGTGAGTATAACAATTCAAAAGGGGAGAGAAATATGAGTACTATACAGGATGTGGCTCAGAAAGCGGGAGTATCAGTATCAACTGTATATAAAGTTTTTAGTGACAGTTATAAAACGCGTGATGAAATCAGAGAACGTGTACTTAAGGCGTGTGATGAACTGAACTATTCGCATCGTTCCATAATAAAGAAGCGTAAGCTGTTGGGCATGATGTTTAGTGAGGTTACGAACCCTTTTACCAATACGTTAATGCAGATGATCATTGATGAGCTGGGTGATGAATATGATATCGTCACTTTGTATAGCAATGAGGATCTGACAAGAGAAAAGCAAAATATAACCTGTCTGGAACAGATGAAGGTTGATGCGCTTATTTTTGCAACATTTTCGAATCAGGAGTATCCGGAAATTAATAAGATGATCAGCGATGGCAAACCGGTAATACAGTTTTTTATGCAGACACATCCGGGAGCAGATGCGATTTTATTTGACGATGAATTAGGTACCTATCAGGCAGTAAAGTATCTTATTCAAAATGGACATAAAAATATCCTGATGTTATACAAATACAGAATAGGATTTCCGCAGAGAAGCAATGGATATAGGAAGGCCTTTGAAGAAGCGGGATTGGAAGTGGATGATCGTTATTTATATGATATTCCATATAATGACAGCATCCGTGGAGTAATTCAGAATAAGATCCAGGAATTAAAGCCATCTGCAATTCTTGCGGTAAATGAAATAATTGCAACATCTACAGTATGTGCTTTAAAGGAAATGAAGCTTATGGTTCCACAGGACATCAGTCTGATCATATATGATGATCTCCCGTGGGCAGCAGCCTCTAAGCTTACAACGATAGGTCATGCATTCGATTCGGCAGGATCACTTTGCAAAAATATATTAATGGAAATAACAGGTCTTGAGAAGAAACATACTCCAGTCCGGCTTGTGATTGATCCGATACTTATAATGAGGGATTCTGTAAGAATTTTGACTAAATAAAATGTAACTATTCAGAGCCATGCAAATTTATATAATGTACATCGAATGCTTGCATTCGTAAGGACATTATTAAATTTATATGGCGAAGTAACTACATGAGCAAAGGGAACTGCACAGCAGTGAGCTTGCGAATGGAGTTCTGAATAGTTAAAAAAATGTGAATTAAGACATTACTCCGGAGGTATGTTTTAATTGCAAAAGAATTATGTACTTTCCAGACAGAGACAGGTATTTGTGAAGGATATGGCATGATTTTGGCGCAAATAGAATTTAAGTCATGAAACAAATGGGAGGAAAAATAATGGTAAAACGTATAATGGGTTTAATCCTGACAGGAACAATGATAATGTCATTACTGGCATGTGGTAAAGCGGATACTGATACTGCGAAGACAACGCAGAGCGACAGCGATAGTAGTATCAGCAGCAGTAGTGAGGATGCGAGTAGCAGTGAGGGCGATGTGATTACCTTTACATTTGCAGAGCATGTTGCGGATGTTGAAAATCAGGCACCGCAGGTATATGCAGTAGTACAGGAATTTATGAAACAGAATCCTGATATTAAAATCGAAATGACGGGGGCTGCACAGGATGAGCACACCCAGAAAATCAAGCTGGCATCCCAGTCTGACAGCTTGCCGGATCTTTTTTACTCATTAAAGGGTGATGCTGATGCATTGGCTGATGCAGGAATGCTGGCAGATCTTTCAGAGGATATTCTTAATGATCAGGAATTTGTAGACGGATTTCTGCCCGGTATGCTTTCAGTAATGGAAGAGGATGGAGCTATTTATGGATTGCCTGCAGAGATTTTCTGTAATGGGATCTGGTATAATAAAGCATTGTTTGATCAGTGTGGCCTGGAAATTCCTGTAACCTATGAAGACCTCATGAACTGTGTTAAGGTTTTCAATGAAAATGGAATTGTTCCAATGGCAAGAGGAACAAAGGATGTATGGAGCAGCTGGTCCCTTATGACAATGCATTGCAGGTATGGTTTCTTTGATCATATTGATGGAATCCTTAGTGGAACAGATAAGTGGCTGAATGATGACTATTTACGGTTTTATGAAAAACTGCAGGATATGGCAGAGCAGGGAACATTCCCGGATAATGCTTCTTCAATAGGATACTGGGAAGCTACAGAAATGTTTCTTGGCGGACAGGCAGCAATGTTTGACAGTGGTGCGTGGGATACAAAGAAATTTGATGAAAGTGACCTTAAGGACAGCATTGGTTTCTGGTGGGGACCGACATTTGAAGATGGAGTTGGAAATCAGGAAATTTCAATGAAAGCACCTTCCCACCCATATTGTGTATCAGCCAAGACCAAAAAAGAAGATCCGGAAAAATATCAGGCTATTATTAAATTTTTAAAATTCTATTATGGTCCTGAGGGAACGGAAATTATTGCAGCAGAAAATCAGAGCGTGCCGGTTACCCGCTATGAAGGAGAAATTGATGCTGATAAGTATCCGGTGTTTGCAAGAGTGATTGAACGGATGAATGATGATTGGGAAAGTCCTGATACCTGTCCTAATATGAAACTGCCCGGACAATTTGAAACTACATATTTTGAGAGTATGGTTGGTGTTATCAATGGTATTTATACACCAGAAGAAGCTCTTCAATTTTTAGATGATCAGACGGAAGCGCAGGGTCTTATAAATAAGTAATTAGCATAAATGATCTGTCAGAGTCTAAGCATTCTGGCAGATCATTTTTAGTGAGGTGAGAAATTTATGCATTGGTTAAGTAAAAAAAGCACAAAAATTATCATGATTATGCCGGCAGTAATTTTGTTCACTGTTTTTTTTCTGGCACCTATTTTTATCAGTGTCTATTATAGCTTTACAGATTTCTCCGGAATTGGAGCAGCAAAATTTATCGGGTTTAAAAATTATCAGGTATTGCTGAAAGATAAATTCTTTTTTGTTGCTTTGAAGAATACGTTTATTATTTTGATTGGTATAACAATTACCATTCTGCCTTTGTCATTTATTGTGGCATTACTTCTGGAAAAACCATTTCGGGGAAGTGGAGTTGTGCAGTCCATGATCTTTGCCCCGAATGTAATTGCACCAATATTAGTCGGTCTGATCTGGCTGTTTATTCTGGATCCGAAAATGGGAATGATTAATGCAATATTGAGGAGTATCGGACTGAGTGATTATCAACAGCAGTGGATTGGAGGCAAAACCCTGACACCCTATTCGGTTGCCTTTGTATATTTGTGGCAGGTACTTGGTTTTTATACAACTATTAATATGGCCGGCCTGAGAAGCATTCCGGCAGATATTTATGAAGCGGCGGAAATTGATGGTGCAAATTATTTTCAAAGGATACGAAAAATAACCATACCTATGATGAAAAATACAATAGTGATTAACACGATACTGATCATCACGGGCGGATTCAAAATCTTTGAGACCGTAAAGCAGCTTACCAATGGTGGACCGAACCATATGTCAGATGTGTTGGTTACCTATATGTATGATACTACCTTTACTTCATCACGTTACGGATATGGTATGGCGGTTGCTACGGTATCATTTGTCCTGTGTCTGATTTTCTCGATTATTTATCTGGTTAATGTCGGAAAATCATTAGAACAAAAGGAGGGATAAATTTGAATATGAAAGCTAATTGGAAAACGATTCTGTCCAGATGCGTACTATTCGTTATTACAGCGGTAACAGTTATTCCGCTTTTATGGCTGGTTGTTTTGTCCTTTAAATCAGATACCGATATTTTGAATAATCCATTTTCCCTTCCGGAACATATTGATCTGGCCAATTACGAGAGAGCTCTTAATACATTGCCATTATTTAAAATGTTCGGCAATACACTTATTGTTGCAGTATTTGCATTGCTGCTCAGCCTGATCTGCACCTTTATGATATCCTATGCGATCACAAGACTGCATTTTGATCATGCAAAAATACCAAATGGCTTGTATTTATTGTTTGTGTCAGGACTTACGATACCGCCATATATTGTTATTTTTCCTACCTATCGGATTATTGTGGCAATGGGGCTGCTGGGAAGCCGGGTTTCCCTGATTTTGCCATTGGCAACAACAACGATGGCATTGGGCGTCCTTTTAATGGTAGGATTTCTGAGAGAATTTCCGGCCGAAATAGAAGAAGCGGCCATTATTGATGGATGTAATATTTATCAAATGTGTACTCAGGTTGTATTACCGATTATAAAGCCGGTTCTGGCAACCGTAATTATTTTTAATGTACTTTATTTCTGGAATGAATACCCAATATCATCTGTACTGGTGAATGATACAAATATGATGACGATTTCACTGGGAGCGTCAATGTTCCGGGGCAGATACAGTATGGATTACAGTGGAATGATTGCAGCTACGGTCATTATCATTATTCCACAGCTGGTTTTTTATGTTTTCTTCCAGAAATATATTGTTGAAGGTATGACAGCAGGTGCAGTCAAGGGCTAATTATTAATAGAAGGAGAATATCAGATTTATGAAAAAAATATATTCAGATGACGAATTGTTTTGCAATAATGAGCAAAAAGCATATTCCGGCGATGCCGGATGTGTGGATTTTCTGTTAGGTGGGATCGGAACCGGAAATGTTTCCCTTGGAGCCAGAGGAAATCTTACAACCTGGCAGATTTTTAATCAGCCGGGACAGCTGAATCGTATGCCATATACTTTTTTCTCTATATGGATGAAACAGGATGGAGGAGAAGCAGTTTCCAGAGTGTTGGAAAGTAAGCTTAATCCACCGTTTAACAGATCACAAGGTTTTTTCCGAAATGAGGTTGCAGGTCTGCCACGTTTTGACAGTTCTGTAATGACCACAAAATATCCCTTTGTTAATATTGAATTCCAGGATGAAGAAGTACCTGTTCAGATCAGTCTGGAAGCGTATACACCATTCATTCCGCTTAATGCGAAAGATTCAGGAATACCGGGGGCTTATCTGAATTATAAGGTAAAAAATACTACGAAAGAGAATATAGAAATTTCCATTGCCGGATCTATGAATAATGCAGTAGGATTTGAAGGATATAATAATTTTTCTTTTATGAAGCATGCCGGTGATAGAGAAAATGAATATCGTAGTGATGATGTTATCCGTGGAATTATGTATACGGGAAAGAATTTTTCAGATAAACATATTACATGGGGAAATATGGCATTATCCACAACAGAGAAAGAAGAATACATTACTAAAAAGCCTCTCTGGTATCAGGGACAGTGGACAGATGGTGGAGAAGATTTCTGGCAGGATTTTTCTACAGATGGAAGACTCAACAATGAAAGCATCTATGATCAGGTTGGAAGTAATTGGGCAGAAAAGTCTGATTTCAGTTTCCTACATTTCACAGATAAAATCGGCTCCTTATGTATCACCCAGACATTAAAGCCGGGAGAGGAAAAGGTTTTTCCTTTTATTCTCAGTTGGTACTTTCCTAACAGACCCAAGATGTGGATTGAGTTAGACAAAGACAAACAGGATATCGTTGACGGAAATTATGATGTTACGAAAAACTACTATGCAACACTTTTTGAGGATGCCTGGAATGTGGCTTCCTATTTAGCCGGTAATGCGGACAGATTGTATGATGAGAGTGCTAAGTTTGCACATGCGTTTTTTGACACAACCCTTCCTGGCTATATACTTGAAGCAGCAGCAGATAATATTACGGTAATGCGGAGTCCCACATGCTTTAGAATAGAAAACGGTGATTTCCTTGGATGGGAAGGTGTAGATGATGCACTTGGATGCGGTCCGGGAAACTGTACACATGTCTGGAATTATGCACAGAGTGTAGCTGTTTTGTTCCCGGAGCTGGAGCAGTCAATGCGAAGGATTGAGTTTGTCGATGAAATACGGGATGATGGATACATGCCATTCAGAGCTTATACGCCATTTGATTTACCACAATGGGAAATGACGCCGGCTGCAGATGGACAGCTCGGCTGTATTATCCGATTATACAGAGAATGGGTTATCAGCGGGAATGACTCTTTGATAAAGGAATGCTGGAATGGGGTAAAAAAGACTCTGGATTATACTTTGAAGGTATGGGATTGTGATGAGGATGGAGTACTGGAGCAGCCACAGCATGTTACCTATGATACAGAGTTGTATGGAATCTCCAGTATGGCAACCAGTATCTACATTGCGGCATTAACAGCGGCAGCTGAAATGGCAGAATTTATGGAGTGTGACGACCTGGCAGACCGGTATCGTAAATTGGCAGCAAATGGTGCAGGTAAACTGGACAAGGTAAGCTGGAATGGAGAATTTTATGAGCAGGTATTAGATAATGTGAATGCTTACCGTTATCAGTATGGAAAGGGATGTCTGTCAGATCAGCTTTTGGGACAGTATATGGCATTCAATGCACAGCTGGGGTATATCTTACCTGAAGAACATGTAAAGAAGGCGGTACAGTCTGTTTTTGAGTATAATTTTGTTGAAAAAGCAAAGAAGAATGTACATGCAGAAAGAGCATATATTTTAAATGATGAAAAGGGTCTTACCCCATGTACCTGGCCAAATGGTGGTAAACCGATTTTCCCGTTTGTATATTATGGAGAAGTATGGACTGGAATAGAATATGAAGTTGCAGCTTTGTTAGTCCGTACTGATCAGGTGAATGAAGCATTAACCATTGTTAAAGCTCTCAGAGACCGTCAGGATGGTTTTAAGAGGAATCCTTTTAGTGAAAATGAATCCGGTTATTACTATACAAGAGCAATGGCATCCTGGGCGGTATACGAGGCTTTACTCGGATATCACTATGACATGCGTAAACAGGAACAATCTTTTGAGCCGAAGCTAAATGAAGATCATTTTGATGGTTTCTGGTGCAATGGAAGACAATGGGGAGTTGTTCATCAGAGGAAGGATAATAACGGAATCCTGTATCAGACCACAGAGGTATTATATGATGCGGTCAAAATGTAAAGATCAGCGTTTTCTGATCATGGAGGGAGTATAATGGACCATAACGGGCATTGGTGGCAAAAGAGTGTGGTATATCAGATATATCCACGCAGCTTTATGGATAGTAATGGCGATGGAATAGGTGATTTACAAGGGATCATCGGTAAATTGGATTATTTACGGAATCTGGGTGTAGATGTGATTTGGCTGTCTCCCTTTTATGCATCGCCTAATGCAGATAATGGATATGATATTAGTGATTATCAGAAGATTATGGAGGAGTTTGGAACCATGGAGGACTTTGATGAGCTTTTAAAAGAAGCTCATCAGAGAAATCTGAAGATTGTTATTGATATGGTAGTGAATCATTCCTCGGATGAACATGAGTGGTTTAAAAAGAGCAAAGCAGGAATAGACCCCTATCGTAATTATTATATATGGCGAAAGGGCGTTGATGGGAAAGAACCCAACAACTGGCGTTCTAATTTCAGTGGAAGCGCATGGAGCTACTCTGAAGAACGACAGGAATATTATCTGCATCTTTTTCATAAAAAACAGCCGGAATTAAATTGGCAGTGTGCGGAATTAAGAAATGAGATTTATCGCATGATGAATTGGTGGCTGGATAAGGGAGTGGATGGATTCCGTCTGGATGTTATTAATTATATAGGTAAGAATCCGGAATTTCCCGATGGAGTCATTGGAAAAGATGGTTTGGGCGATTTTGTACCGTATGCAGTGAACCTTCCCATCTCTCATGATTATATAAAAGAGATGAACAGCCGGGTATGGCATAACAGAGAGGGAATCCTTACGGTGGGTGAGACGCCGTTTGCCAGTACGGATGATGCCGTTCAATATTCTTGCCTGGATAATACGGAGCTGAATATGGTTTTTCAGTTTGAGCATATGGATCTGGATAATGCAGAGGATGGCTCTAAATGGTCTGACAGACGTATTCCGTTATTGGAATTAAAGAGAAGCTTCAGCAACTGGCAGAGGAAATTATACGGAAAAGCATGGAACAGCCTGTACTGGTGCAATCATGACCAGCCACGTGTTGTATCAAGACTGGGTAATGATACGGATGAAACATGGTGGAGCAAATCCGCCAAAATGCTGGCTACATGCCTGCATTTTATGCAGGGAACTCCCTATGTCTATCAGGGAGAAGAGCTTGGAATGACTAATTATCCATTTTCGGATATCCGGGATTTCCGTGATGTCGAAAGTATTAACGCTTACCATGAGTATACAGAAACCTTACACGTAGACAGCGATAAAATGATAAGTTATCTGAGAAATAAAAGCAGGGATAACGCCCGTACACCGATGCAATGGGACGAAACCGATGAGGCAGGATTTACTACAGGCACCCCTTGGATGCCGGTAAATCCTAATTATAAAAGGATAAATGCTGCTGCTCAGATTGGTGATGAGGATTCCGTTTATAATTATTATCGCAAATTGATTTCCCTGAGAAAAGAATATCCGATTATTGTAAATGGTGATTTTGAACTTGTGGGAGAGGATGATACTGCTGTTTTCGCATACCTGCGTCATTGGAAGGATCAGATATTATGGGTGGCATGCAATTTTACAGATCGGATGCAGAAGATCGTAAGCCCGTCATCCAATCATACAGAATACCGGAAGTGGGATGTGATCTGTACTAATTATAGTCCGTCAGGAGATGCTTTCGAAAAAGGCCAAATAGAGCTGCGGCCATATGAGGCAGTAGCAGTTCTTGGCAATCCATGATACAGCGTAAAGCGGAAATTGGAAAGCAGCTGAAATGTAATGAGAGATAAGAGCAATCGGGCAAATCCGGGGATAATCAAAGTTGTTGAGGGTTTGCCAAACTTGTTGAGGGTCTTTCGTGAGGGTTTGGCATAAAAAATAGCATAGTTGTTGAGGGTTCCTCGTGAGGGGCTGAAAAGAGGGGCTTTCATGAGGGGCTAACTTTAGGGTATGAGATAGGGTCTGGTATAACACCAGACCCTCTCAGACTGTAGACAAAGCTCCTTCCTGTGAGGGAGCTTTTCTTGTGTCATGACT
>OGKW01002091.1_pt1 | contig 10247 bp, 10 predicted proteins | sample 1572601 | NCBI WGS metagenome assembly OGKW01 (sample SAMEA2581875, study PRJEB24529) | metagenome | biome: Human gut stool | place: China | collected 2011
CTGAAAGAGAGCTGCGATAAAATCTATATCGCGGGGTAGAGCAGTTGGTAGCTCGTCGGGCTCATAACCCGGAGGCCGCAGGTTCAAGTCCTGTCCCCGCAACCAAAAAGTCCTGAAATCCCAAGGGTTTCAGGGCTTTTCTTTTGTCCTGTTGCAATTTGCAGTGGTTTTGCCCGGAGAGTCCCTCTCCGGGCTTTCTCGTTTTTTACTCCTTCATAAATCCTGTTCTCCTTCATCTTCGAAAGACTCTCCGCGCTGACCTCTCCCCGCCGCGGTTTGCAATAAAGTAGGCAATACCGCGGAGTTTGGGAATTCAGCTGGACGACTTCAATGTTTGGGTAGCAAAGTCCGGAAGAGCGATCCCCGCAAACTTCGCCCGTTTTCTTGCCCCATTCAGCTGCGGAGCTACCGTAAGCTTGTCCATATCCAGATAGCTGGACATCGTCCCAATGGCCTCGCGCTCCACATCCTCATTCTTGTGCAGGTACTTCCTCGTTGTCTCCAGGGAGGCGTGTCCCAGGATCCCCTGTACAATATTGAGAGGGGTGCGCTCTTCCACCAGCCGAGTGGCAAAGGTATGACGCAGCGCATGGGGATTGACCTTCTTGATCTCGCAGCGTCTGGAAATTGCTTTGAGGCGGATCTCAAAACTCTTCGGATCAATGTAGGTGCCCCTCTTGGACGGAAACAGCAGATTATTCGGGTTAGGCCAGCTGGAATGGGCCATCGTAAAAATATGGCGTACCAGCAGTTCGCACAGGCCGTCCGATATGGCAATCTCCCGGTTGGAGCTCTTACTTTTCGGCGTGCTCTGAATGATCAGGTGCGTTTTCTTCTTGGGATCGTAGTTCAAGATGCGGATATTGGGATTGTCCAGAGAAAGCGCCACCGTTTCGACCCGGATCAAATTTTTGTTGACCGTCAGCGTCTGCCGCTCCAGATCAAGGTCTGCGATCTCAAGCGCCAGCAGTTCTCCCACACGGAATCCCACGAAGAGATCTGTCAGGATGGCAATCCGCTGTGTCTCGCGCATCACTTCCTCCATGAAGATCTGCATCTCAGCAGGACTCAGTACCCGCATCTCTTTTGCCACGACTTCCGGCCTGGCCGTATCCAAAGTCGGGTTTTCAAGGAGCTTGTACTTCTTCTGTGCATAGGTGAAGAAGTCCTTGAGGACCATGTGGTGGTTGCGGATCGTCTTGGGAGACAGCCCGCCAGCTTTCCCATCTTTTCTTGCCCCGTTGAGCTGCTTCTTCTGGTAGTAGTCCTGCACAACATCCTGTGTGATGGTGTACAGGGGCATCTGCCCGAAGTATTCGGCAAAATGGGTATTGTAGGTGTCCAGGTAACTGGCGTAGGTCGAGGGCTTCCTGGTAGGCGGAGATTTGTATAGCTTCAGCCAGCCGAGAAACGCAGTTTCAAAAACCTCCTCGGACTCGATGGAATGCCCGAGTCTGAGGAGCTGTTCCTGCTCTTCCTGTGCTTTCTGTTCCTCCGCCGCCTCCTGTTCTCTGGCTGCCGCTTGCTGGGCGACCCATTCCTCCTTACGCTGCTTGCAGATCGCTTTCGTCCGGCCCTTAAAGGACTTCCGCTCCGGGGCACCATTCTCTTTCCTGCCGATGGTGATCTGATAGACCCAGGTTCTGTCGGGGAGCTGCCAGAAGGAGCCTTCCCCGTTGGAACGTCTTGAATTCTTTTTACTTGCCATGCTAAATCCTCCATTCTTGTTGTATAGAGGACTTAACCCTGAAAGTTTACGACATGAGAAGTAGAGAGCCAGTCATAGAACGGCTTCTTCGGAATCCGGATGAGATTTCCCACCCGGATCACCGGAAAGGAGTTGCTGTGAACAAGGTTGTAAACGGCGTTCCTGCCCAGTTTCAGAATTTTCTGGACTTCCTGCACAGTCAGTGTCTCAGGGAACGAATCGGTTTCGACCGGGATCTCAGCTGTGTAATCCTTCATAGAGGCCCCTCCTTACCATGTCGTGCCGATGAATATTTCGTTTTCAAGGTGCCATTGCTGACTCGCAGGGCTATTTTACAATAGCTCCTCGGGCAATTCAATAGACCTTGGCCCCCATCGGTCACTTTATTTTCAAATGACTTTCCCGTTATTTTATCTGTGGGGTATTCCGCCGCGCCCGGTTGAGCTGAGGCGGCATAAAGAATGGAGACCGCCCTTCTGGGGCGGTCTCCATTCTTTCCACACTGGCATTATAACAGAAATGGATTTACCATACAAGCACACACCCATGGAACTTTTTGGGGAAATTTTCCTGCACGAGATATGAACTAAACCGTGACCCTCCTCAAAGTAGCCAAAAGCGCAACTGTACAGGGACATGGAAACATGATATGCTCCAAGTGTATTTAGGTCAGATTTTGCGAGGTCAGATTTATTACCCGGTGGGGCCAGGTGCCCCTCTGGAGACTTGCCCGAACCTAAATACCAAATCTACCACGCACAAAAACCGCAGTGATCCCCTTGAGGGGATTGCTGCGGCTTTTTTGTGCAAAAACAGAAAGGAGCACGCACATGAATGAATGCAAGCAAATTGATGAAGGTCACCTACTACGACCCCCAAAACCAGATCCGCCTCCTCTGCTACGCAGACACGGTGGTGTGGGACCCTCTGCCGTCCCCCACTCTGATCGCCGTGCGGTTCGGCGGGTACCCGGAGCGCGTCCAAGGTCTGGCAGACGCGATCTATGGCGGAGCTACCATCGAGATCGAGACCGGTGAGGAGACCCTGGCACTCAAAACGCTGATCAGGCAGTATCGCCGGGAGCTCAGCCACGATGGAATATACGCCGAAGCGACCCTGATCGCGGACGATGACGGGCGACGCGCCAGGCAAAACGGCGACGAAAAAGGCAGCTCCCACGAGGACCCGTCCGCGGACGCCGAGGAGGACGACGACCAAATCACACAGGATCTTCCACCGCGCAGTACCTACCTCTTTTGCACACCCGGCGAGCGTCGGGAGCTCTTTGACGCGGTGGACCAGAAGACTGCCGTGCCGATGATCCCGGAGTTCCAGGAGTACGTTCTCTCCGAGTTGGAAAAGAGAAAGATCCTACGCCCTTTGGAGGTCGTGTCCCTGTTTCGCGGCATGGAAGCCTGGCTTCTGCGCTGTGAGGAAAAGGACAAAAACATTGTGGCCGTGCTGGAGGACGGTCTGAAAAGCGGCGCCATCTCCATTCCCGGTGCAAAAGCCGGACTGAACCCGCTGGACGGGATTAGCAGCGTCACGGAATATCTCAACACCTTTGGGATCACGATTGCAGATCGGATCAAGAAGCTGTTCGTACCGCTCTTCGATCCCTCGAAGGAACCGCTGTCTCCGGAAGTGCTGGCCATGAACCAGTACATTCAGGAGCACGCGGGCTATCCCCTCTACGACGCCCAGCTCGCCGTGGCCGAGGCCATCAAGCGGCAGCTGGAGCAGAGCAAGGTCGGGCTGATCGTGGCCGAATGCGGCGTGGGCAAGTCCAAAATTGGAGCGGTATCTATCGCCGCCTCTGCCGCGGCAGCGAGCTGGCGGGCAGCCTAAGACATTTAATCTGATCCTTTGTCCCTCCCACGTCACGGACAAATGGATACGGGAGATCGAGGAGACGGTCCCAAACACATTCGCCGCCGTCATTCACACGCCGCAGGAATTGGACCACCTTTACCAGATGTATGAAAGGGGGACAAAATGCTGTTTTGCGATTCTCTCCAAGGAGAAGGCGCGGGACGGCTATATGCGGGCCCCAGCGGTGATTCGCCGGCGCTGGAACCGGGAGGCGCTGCCTGTTGAACGCAAGCCGCCCCTGCACGATGGCGCGGATTTGTATGGAGATCCCCGTGAGCCGGTATTCTGCTGTCCGGAATGCGGAGCCGTCGTGATGGCTCGATACACCAGGGACGGCGTCTCCTATCGGGCACCGGCAAATTCCCTGTTCTTCCGCAGGGAACACGCGGAAAATCACAAGTGCGCTGCCTGCGGGACCCCGCTGTGGACAGTGCTGAACCCGGAGGCGTGGCGCAAGCAGAAGCTGTGGGCCAAGATTGGCGACTACGGTTTTGTCTATCGCCCCCTGGTCGCAGAGCACTACAAAAAAGTGGACCGGCCGGCGCTCCTTGAAAAACTGGATGAGATCCGGGACCATCCGGACGGCCTTTTCCCGGCAAAGGGTGCCTATCGCGCCTATCCCTTGAGCACCTATATCAAGCACAAGTACAAAGGGAAGCTCTTTGGCCTGATTGTGGACGAGCTCCACGAATTTAACAATAAATCCGGCCAGGGCGAGGCCATGGCGGAGCTCTACGGAACGGCGAAAAAGGTCGTCGGCATGACCGCTACCCTGATCAACGGATACAGCTCCGGCATTTTCCACCTGCTCTATCGGATCTGCCCGGATCTCATGCGGAAGGACGGCAAACCCCATGATAACCCCGCCAAGTTCGATGCGGAGTACGGTGTGATCCAAAACACCTACGTGGAGGAAGAACCGGAGTACCATTCCAACCGACGGACCGTGCAGAGCAAGAAGAACACGCGGCTTCTGCCTGGGGTATCTCCCCTCGTCTACTCCCGGTTCCTTATGGATAAGGCGGTGTTTTTATCCTTGAGCGATCTGGGCAAGGATCTCCCGGAATACGAGGAGATTCCGATCAGCCTGGAAATGCCGAGGGCCGTGGAAGAGGAGTACAAGAGAATCGAGAGGGTGCTGAAAGGAGTCCTGAAAAACGACCGAAAGGCCACCAGGAAGATCCTGTCCGCCTATCTCAATCTGCTGACCGCCTATCCGGACCAGCCCTATGGACAAAAGCCGATCTATCACCCCATCACCGGCGAGCCGCTCATTACGCCGGAGGACACGGCAGTGCCCGGCCAGATCCTGCCAAAGGACCAGGAGGTGCTGAGGATCATGGAGCGGAAGATTGCGGCCGGGGAAAAGGTGCTGATCTACACCAACTGGACGCGGCTGGACACCCAAACCCGCCTCCACACGCTTCTGACCGCCCGCGGATGGAACACCGCTATTCTGCCAGCCAAGGTTAGGCCGGATCACCGGGAGGCTTGGGTGGCCAACCGGCTCCGTGACGGCCTGCAGATCCTGATTGCCAATCCGACGCTCGTTCAAACCGGCCTTGACCTGAACGCCTTTACCACGCTGATTTTCTACGACACCGGGTACAAGCTGTTCACCCTGCGGCAGGCAAGCCGGCGGAGCTGGCGGATCAACCAGACTGCCCCGCGCGTGGAGGTCTATATGCTCTACTGCCAAAGCACCATGCAGCACAAGGCCATCAAGCTCATGGCCTCGAAGCTGGCTGTGGCCGGTATCATCGAGGGCTCCTTCTCGGAAGAGGGCCTGGCTGCGATGTCGGAGTGCGAGGATATGACCACCATGATGGCAAGAGAGCTGATGCTGGGGATCAAGGACAGCGTGGAGGACGTCTCCTCCATGTTCAAGCGCATGGCCAATCTCAAGCCGCAGACCGCCGCCTGGTCGATCTTTGCGGAGACCCCCAAGGCCCGGGACGATACGGTCCTGGTCCAGAAACCCATCACGGAACCGCTGGTGGAATTTACCTTTGGGGAGCCGGCAACGCTCCCGGCTGCTGCCGCGGAAGCGCCACCCTTGGTACTGTCGCCACCGTCCGAAAGTGCGAACCGCGCCGGAGTGAGATCCCGGAAGCCTCACCGCGATGAGGAGCAAATCATGTTATTCAAAATTGCATAAAAGGAGGAGTCCAAAATGCTTGTTCATGTAAAGCGAAAAGATCTGCTCGCTGCCGCTTCACAAACGGCAAGGGCTGCACCAAGGGCAACCAGTGTGGAGGCAATCCGGGGCATCCATGTGGATGCAGATGGACGGCGCTCTATGCTGACGCTGACCGCCACCAATTTTGAGATCACGATTCAGGCAACCCTTATGGCGGCAGTGGAGCAGCCAGGCAGTATGGTCATCGATGCAGCACTGTTCACAACCGTTCTCTCCAAACTGCCAGAAGAAGATGTTGATCTGGAACTGGAGAAGAACGGACGCATTGTGATTCGCTCTGGACAGTGCCAATTTCGGATGTCCGTTCTCTCCGGCGACAAGTATCCCATGCCGGAGCTCCCGTTCCCAGATGATACCCTTCCGGTCAGCGGACTCTGCTCCCTCGCCCGCAATACGATTTTCGCCGTATCCGATGACAAAGCAGCTTCCCCGCAGATGAAGTGTGTGCGGCTCCACATCGGCCCTGAAGGGCTCAAGGCCTCCACCTCAAACGGGTTCTGTATTGTAGAGGCGGATGGGGACCAAACGTGCCGCGGGCAAAGCGAGCTGCTGCTCCCGGCCCATGCGCTCAAAACGCTGGCTGCGATCTCCCGTGACAGCGACGTCTACGAGATGGGGTTGGCCGGAAAGAGCCTGGTGTTCTGGAACGGAACGCTCCTGTTCTCCGCCCGGCTGGTAGAAGGCCACTACCCCGATACCGCGGACATCCTTCTGCGGTTCCAGGGAACCTACTCGGTACATCTGGAAGCCAGAGACCTGCGGAATGCCATCGAGACTGTTGCCTCTGTTGCGGAGCGAAACGCCCGGGTGGAGCTGGCCTTTGGGGAACATGAGATCATCCTGAGCACCGACAGCTATCTCGGAAGATCTTCCGCCTCGGTCAAGGCCCTAGTGCTGAATGCACCGAGCAAACCTCTTTATTACAACCACAAAAAGCTGCTGGAGTATTTGAACCTAACGAAAGGAAAGATCACGCTGGAGTTTGACGCTTCCGGCTTGCTCGCCATCCGGACAGGTTCTATTCGCTATTTGCAGTCGCCCATGCGGCCGCCCACCAAAACGGCCGCCGGAAAGGCAGCGTGAGAACGGAGGCGAACCACGCCGGTATGAAAATCCCTACGGTATGCCGCTATTGCGGCGGAAAAATCATTTTGACCACAGCTCGATCCATTTACGGAAAGGGCGATGACCCCATCTATCTTTGCACTACATGCAATGCATATGTGGGCTGCTACAAAGGCACCAAGAGGCCCATGGGGAAGCCGGCCAACACGGTCCTGCGGCTCAAGCGCCAGGAGACCCACCGTGTCTTTGACCGCTTCTGGCAGGCGCAGGGCTGGACACGAAGTGCTGCCTATCGCTGGCTGGCCCGGAGTCTCCACCGCAAGGAGCAGGACACCCACATCGGCATGATGGAGATGGATGAGTGTGAACAGGTCATCCATCTATGTCGGAACTATCAAACGGATAAGGAGGTTGCATAATGCAGGAACTGTGCAAACAAGAGGAGCCCCTGTGCCGCTGCATTCACTGGGGAGACGAGGACTTCGATGTTGAGGTCCATCACTTGATCGAACACTTCGAGTTCCTCCGGATGGAGCTGGAGTACAGCTCGCTGGAACCGGGCGCATCCTGGCGGCTCTGTCGGATCGGTCGGTGCCGTTGCTGCGGAGGCCGCCTGTGTGTCGGGACCTCCCTCACTGTGCGGGACACGCCGGAGGACACCTTGAGCATGATCCATCTTATCGCCGAGCAGGAGTGGCGCAGTCATGCGGGGAATGCCGCTGCTGACAGTGAGAACTTTCGAGAGCTGTTTGTCCACCTGTTTCACGAAGATGACCGGGAGACTGTCCGAGACTGGCTGTCCCGGCGGGCAGAACAAGAGGTGTGATGATGCCGAAAAAACCTACATTCTCCGAGCCGGGCTGCTGGAGCTGCCCCCACTACGCCGTCATAGGCCAGTTTCCTTGTGAGACCCGGCTCTGCATGGGCACCAGGCGAAAGCGCGGCACGCGGTTTCGGAAATCTGATCCGCAGTACAAGCCGCCTAAGTGGTGTCCCCGGCGGCTGACACCGAAAACCTGCCGGGTGTACAGCCTGCGCGGAGAACCGGAGCGGCTGCTGGAGCAGGCCAGAAGAGTGGAGAGGAACCCGAAGAAGCACGAGAGCTATGCCGCATTTGAGCACCGATACGATCCTGAGCCCAGGTATGAAAAAGCCATCTCCATGACGGCAAAGCAGTTCTATGAGCAGGCAAATCAGGAAAAATTGGAGGAGATCCTGGAGGGCTACCACCCTGAGTGCGGAGATGTCATTGAGATCGACGACGGCCTCCACCCCTACTTCTTCTACTACTATGGCTTTGCAAGGGTCCTGCCGGTCTTGAGCTTCAGACCGCCTTTGCAAAACAGATAAGGAGAAAACGACATGGACCAGACACTGAGAAATAAGATGCGCGCCCGGATGGAGGAGGTCCGGGCGCAGGTAGCGGAGCGCGACGAGCTTATTGAGGTCATCGCCATTGCTCTGCTGACCCGCAAGAACGTCTTTATCCTGGGCGATACCGGACAGGCCAAGAGCTACGCTATCAACCTGTTCCGCTCCGGAATCACCGGCGCGCGGCAGTTCGAGCGCCTGATGTCCAAGCAGACCGATGAAGAGGTGCTGTTTGGACGCCTTGATCTTTCCAGCCTCATTCCCGGCGGCGTGCCGACGGAGGTGTTGGAACAGGATAGCCACTATCGTGGGATGCGCCAGGCACTGGAGACCAGGCTGAGCAACCTATCCGGTGGAAACGCCGCGGCATACAGCGGGCTGGTGGAGGAAATGGAGCAGTACCGAAAGGCCCTGTCCGAGCTTCACAGCGCCGAGCCCTGCGTCATCACCAAGGGGAAGATCCCGGACAGCCACATCTGCTTTCTCGATGAGATCTTCAAGGCTTCTGACGGCGTGCTGAACGCCCTTTTGACCGCCCTCAACGAGCGCCGCTACACCAATGAGGGCAAAACCATTCCCATCCCGACCATCTCGTTCTTTTCGGCCTCCAATGAGATCCCTGATTTCAACAATCCGGAGGAGAAGATCCTCAAGCCGCTCTATGACCGGTTTGAGCTGAAGGTGGTCACCGAGTATGTGGAAAGCCGGGAGGCCAGACTGGCGATCCTCAAGCAAAAGCAATCTGCTCCCGGGACGGTGCAGGCTCCAACGGCTACCATCTCCCTGGCAGAGCTGAAAGCGATGCAGGCCGATGTGCGCCAGGTCCAGGTCCCGGACAGCATCAATGAGCTGATGGATGACATCCTGTGCGAGCTGCGTAGCAAGGGCATCCACATCTCTGACCGCAAATTCTTTGGCTACGCGCCCATTGCTCAGGCAAAGGCGTGGCTGGAAGGCCGCGACACGGTGGAGGCGTCTGATCTGACGGTGCTTTCCGCCTATTTATGGACGGAGCCGCAGGAGCGCGGTATGATCCGCTCCACCCTGGAGCGGATGTGCAACGATCCCCTCAAAGACCGCTTGGATGGGATCTTGGCCGCGGCGGTGGAGAGCTATCAGGAATTCTCCGATGCTGTGGATGCGCCGGCCGCCCGCCGGATTGGAAAGCTGCGGGATGAGTACCTGCGCCTTTATAAGACGCTGGAGCAGATGCGCTCCGCTGCCCAGAGCGACAGTGAACGCGAAAAAATCCAAGCCTGCCTTAATGATTTGGAGCAGAACAGCCGCAAGGCCCATGAAGAAATCCAATTCTCTTATGCACCCCTGCGGGAGCTCTACGCGCTGCGGGGAAACTGACAAACCAAAAATGAGAAAGTGGTGTTGAATATGCTGAATTACAATCTGCCCCTGACTTCCGCCGAAGCAGAGTTCGCCGCGGAACATCATACGGTCATCTATGCTTTTCTAAACCAGTCCGGGCTGCCGGAGGAGGATTTTTACGACATCGTAGTTTTTGGCTATCTCCGTGCCGTCCGGAAGTATCTCGCCCGGCAGGAGCTGCAGCGGTATTGCTTTTCTACCATCGCCTATCGAGCCATGAGCTGTGACGTTCATCATTCCAAGGAGTATTGGATGCGCGCAATGCGCCGAGGGGAAGTCGAGTCATTTGATGAGGAGATCTATCCCGGGGAGCTCTGCGATACAGTTGCCGTGAGCTTTACGGAGACGCAGGCCCTTCAGGAACTGATGAACAGGTTGACGCCCATGCAAAGACGGATCGCCATGCTGCGAGCAAATGGCTATCACGACCGCGAGATCGCCGACATCTGTCATTTGAAGTCCCACGATGTGGAGCAGGAGATGACGCTGGCCCAGGCCGGGATCATCTCCTTCCCGGCGGTCGCCGACAAAGTCGCAGCTTAAAAGGAGGAAGACACGATGCCAAACATGAGCTATTGCAGATTTCAGAACACTGCCTGCGACCTGCGGGATTGCCTGGAGGCATTGGAAGGACGGGCCGATCTGAGCCGG